>Ga0207674_10001068_pt1 | contig 35655 bp, 36 predicted proteins | sample KBSCornC72_FD_184303 | JGI IMG/M metagenome (GOLD analysis project Ga0207674, IMG submission 184303) | Corn rhizosphere microbial communities from Kellogg Biological Station, Michigan, USA - KBS Corn C7-2 (SPAdes) (version 2) | ecosystem: Host-associated > Plants > Roots > Rhizosphere > Soil ...
CGGCGTTCGCGAGCGCGGCGGGGGTTCCGATCGCGCCGGCCTCCCCCACTCCCTTGGCGCCGAGCGGGTTCAGCGGCGAGGGCGTCGACACGTACTCGCTGGGGAAGTCTGGGACCTCGGCCGCGGTCAGAAGCTTGTAGTCGGCGAAAGAAGCCGTGCGCGGCTGGCCCTCCTCGTCGTAGACAGCCTCCTCGACGAGGCACTGGCCGAGCCCCTGCGCGACCGCACCGCGCACCTGGCCCTCGGCGAGGAGCGGGTTGACGACGGTGCCCGGATCGTCCGCGGCGGCGATTCCGCGCACGTGCAGGCGCCCGGTCGCGCGCTCGATCTCGACCGCGGCCGCATAGGCGCCCGAGGAGAACAGGAGCGGCGACTCGAACCGCGCTTCCGCCCGCGTCTCGCCCGACTCGCGGAGCTTGCGGCAGGCCTCGGCGACGGCCGAGCCGCCCATCGCCACCGAGCGGCTGGCGAAGGTGCCGATCCCGGGCCCGACCTCGTGCGAGTCGCCCCAGACGACGGTCACCTCCTCCGGCGCGACGCCGAGCTCGTCGGCCGCGATCTGCGCGAACGTCGTCTCGTGTCCCTGGCCATGCGGGGACGACCCCGTGCGGACGACGACCTTGCCGTCCTCGCCTCGCTCGACGCTCGCGCTTTCCCAGAGGCCGCCGCAGCGCTCGATCACCATTCCAGCGCCGATACCGGCGACGCGGCCTTCCGCGCGCGCTCTCTCGACCTCGGCGCGCCGCTCCTCGAGCGGCAACAGCTCGAGGGCGCGGTCGAGGCAGCGCTCGTAATCGCCCGAGTCGTACGTCCAGCCGAGCGGCGTCTCGTGCGGGAACGCGCCGCGCGGGACGAAGTTGCGCCGGCGGAGCTCGAAGGGGTCGACGCCGAGCCGGCGCGCGGCCTCCTCGACCAGGCGCTCGACGACCAATGCCGCCTCGGGCCGGCCGGCGCCGCGGTACGGCCCCGTCGGCGGCTTGTTCGTCGCTCTACCGACGAGCGTCACCTCCGCGGCCGTGATTGCGTAGGCGCCGGTAAGGAGCATCGCCGTCGTGTGCCCGGGCACGGCGGTCGTCGGGTACAGGTAGGCGCCGAGGTCGGCGTGCAGGCTCGCGCGCAGGCCGAGAAAGCGCCCGTCGGCCGCGACGGCGAGCTCGGCGTCGGCCTCGAGGCCGCGACCCTGGTAGGCGGCGAGGAAGTTCTCCAGCCGATCCTCGACCCACTTGACAGGGCGGCCGAGCCGCATGGCCGCCGCCGCGACGGCGACGACCTCGGGCCCGATCGCGCCCTTGCTGCCGAAGGCGCCACCCACATCGGGGACGACGACACGGATCCGCTCTCGCCCGCGCCCCAGCGAGTGGGCGAGCTGGGCGAGCGGTCGGTGCGGATCCTGGGCCGAGCAGTGAACGACGAGAACATCCTCGTCCGGGTCGTATATCGCGAGCGCGCCGCGGCCCTCGATCGGCGCAGCGATCACGCGGGGGATCGAGAAGGAGAGCGAGACCACGCGGTCCGCCGCGGCGAAGGCCCCCTCCACGTCGCCGCTCGTCTTCGACCAGCGCACGAGCGCCTCGCCTTCCCGCACCGAGAGGACGGCCGGCAGCGGCTCGTAGCGGACATCCACGAGCTCGGCGGCGTCCTCCGCCTCCGCCCGGCTCCCGGCGGCGACGAGCGCGACCGGCTGGCCGACGTAGCCGACGAAGTCGCCCGCGAGGATCGGATGGCCCGCGTCGGCGACGACACCGTCCTCGATGCTGCCGGCCTGGAGCGGACCGACATCTGGAAGTTCGGCGGCGGTCAAGACCGTGCCGCCGCCCGCCGCTTCGATGCTCACGATACGCGCGTGCGCATGCGGGCTTCGCACGAAGGCGACGTGGAGGGCGCCCTCGGCTTCAAGGTCGGGCAGGTAGCGGGCGCGGCCGGTGAGGAAGCGAACGTCCTCGCCGCGGACCAGGGGCTGCCCGACGTACGTCACAGCGCCTCCTCGATCACCCGGAGAGCAGCAATGCCCTCCTCTGCTCCAGTTTCCGGGCTGCCCTCGCCGCGCACCGCGCGGGCGAACTCGGCGAGCTGTTCGGCGAGCGGATCGCGCTCGGGGAAGTCGATCGTCTCACGCCCGTCCTTCCGGCGCAGGGCGAGCCTGCTCGCCGCGTCGGCCTTGTGCGCCTGCGGCCAGACGGACATGTCGAGCGAATATTCGAGCACGGCCTCGGTGCCGAAGAGCCGCATCGTGTAGGTCGGCGGCGAGACGTAGCTTCCGGCGATCGTGCCGCGCGCACCGCTCTCGAACTCGACCGAGACGGCGCCGACGTCGTCCGCTTCGGCCTCGGTGACCACGTGGCCGAAGGTGCCGTGCGAACGCGTGATCGGCCCGAGCCAGTGGGCAAGCGTGTCGGCGTGGTGGACGCCGAGCTGCATCAGCGGGCCGCCGCGGTTTCGCTCCCGGTACCAGCGCCAGCCCTCCGGGCTCAGACGCCCGGTCAGCGACCAGTTCGCCTCGGCGAGGACAACGGTCCCGAGAGCGCCGTCGTCGATGAGCTCCTTCGTGCGCCGGGCGCCGCCCAGACGTCGCATGCCGTGTCCCACCGCGAGCACGAGCCCAGCCGCGGCGAAGGCGTCCCGCATGCGCTCGGCAGCGGCGACGGCGTCCGCGATCGGCTTCTCGACGAAGACGTGCCGTCCCCGCTCGGAGCACGCGAGCGCCTGCTCGGCATGGACGTCGTTCGGCGTGACGAGGAGGACGGCCTCGACCTCCGGATGCTCGACCGCCGCCTCGAAGGACTCCGCCGCCTCGATCCCGCGCTCGTCTGCGAAGGCGCGGCGGCGCTCCTCGTCGCGCCCGTAGCACGTGACGAGCCGCAGGTTGCCGGCGCGCTCCGCCGCGTCGGCGATCTTCGGCCCCCACATCCCGCTCGGCCCGATGAGCGCCGCGCCGACCTCGCTCATGCGGCGGCGATGAGGGGCTCGAGCGGGACGCCGTGGAGCGACTCGGCGCCGCCGTCGCGGACGATGGTGAGCTCCCCGAGCTGGAGGCCCATGCGCTCGTCGGGCGTGACGGGGTTCGGCTGGACGACGACCGCCGTCGAGCCCTCGAAGCGGGCCCCGCCCCCTTCGGGCGAGTCGTGGAGCTGGGTGCGGTCGACGATCGGGGGCATGATGTCGACGCCGTAGCCGTGCACGAGGTCGTCGTAGATCTCGTAGCCGCCGGCGCGGATCGGCTCGGCGGCGGCGATCACCTCGGCCTCGGTCGCGCCGGGCCGCAGCACGTCCCGGATCGCGTGGTAGGACGCGAGCGCGGCGTCGAACATCGCCTGCCACTCCGCAGTCGGCTCGGCGCCGACGAAGATCGGCCGCTGGATCTGGCCCGTGTAGCCCCAGTAGGAGGCGCTGAACTCCGTGATGATCACGTCGCCGCGCTCGATCTTCCGGCGCGAGGGGTTCTGCGCGGGGAGGCAGCCGCTGGGGTCGTCCATCGCCATGGAGCGCAGGAACATGATGCGCGGGATCCCACCGGCCGGCCGGTAGGCGGACTCGGCGAGCGCGACGAGCTCGACGTCGGTCATCCCTGGCTTCGCGCCCTCGGCGAGGGCGAGCATGCCGCGGTCGGTGAGGTCGGCGGCCTTCCGCAGCCAGTCGATCTCCTCCTCCGACTTGACCGTGCGCAGGCGCTGGAAGCGGGCGGTGACGTCGACGAGGTCGAGGTCGGGCAGCTCCGCGCGCAGGTGCTCGTGGTGGGCGTACGGCATCCCCATCGAGAACTTCGAGTTGACGCCGACGAGGCCCGCTCGGCCGTTCGTGATGCCGACCTCGCGCAGACGCGCGGCGACCTTCTCGGCCGGGTCGTAGCCGCCCCACTCGATCACGGGCACCTCGCTCACCTCGCGCGCATTCGGCACGTGGTTGGTCAGGCCGGTGTAGAGCGCGGCTTCGAGCGACGGGTCGGCCGGGACGACGAGGTAGCAGTGGTGCAGGTCGAGGTGGTTCGAGAGCCAGAAGGCGTTCGCCATGTTTCCGCGTGCGACGCCCGAGTTGCCGAAGAGGACGAGCGCGGCGAGCCCCTCCTCGTCCATGAGCCCGCGGGCGAGCGCGAAGCGCCGCTCCATCTCGGCGGGCGAGAACCTATCCCACACGGCGAAGCTCCTGCGCGAGCCAGTCGGCCACGAGCGGCCGATACTTGTACGGGATGTTGTTGCACACGTGATTGCCCTCCTCGTAGAGGACGAAGCGGCCCTGCGCCGCCTCGTCCGCGATTCGTTTCGTCTGCTCCCAGGGGATGAGCCGGTCGAGCTTTCCGGTGACCATGAGGGCCGGCCGGTCGAGGTCGGCGATCACCGGCGCGAGGTCGAGCTCAAAAGCCTTCGCGCGCGCCTCTTCCTCGTCCGCCGCCCCCGAGTGGTGCTGGAAAGCCTCGCGCGTCAGGCCTGGCAGGTACTCCCAGCACTCCCCGAAATTGAAGGCGCCGCTCACGCCCGCGACGGCGGTGAGGCGCGGCTCTCGCGCCGCGGCACGCGGCGCGTAGTAGCCGCCGAGGGAGACGCCGCAAGCACCCACCGGCCCGTCCCAGGCGAGGACGTCGAGGGCGGCTGTGACCGCCGCTTCGTAGTCGGGGCGGATGTGTGTCGCGAAGCCGCTCTCGCCCTGGCCGGGCCCGTCGAAGGAAAACGTCGCCAGTCCGCGGCGCAGGAAGACGTCCTCCCAGTTGAAGAACTCCTCCTTCGTCGAGTCGAGGCCGGGCAGGAGCAGGACGAGCGGCGCGCCGTCGTCGTCCCTCGGCCGGCGGAGGTTGCCGACGACCGTTCCCTCCTCGAAGGGGATCTCGATCCGCCTGGCGCCCGGGTCGAGGCAGCGGTGCGCGGCATAGATCGCCGCCTTCGCGCGCTCGGTCGCCTCGCGGTTGAGGTCCTCGTCGACGTGCCAGACGAACTTGGCGAAGTGGTAGGAGAGGGCGGCGCGCACCCAGGCCTCCCCTGCCGTGACCGCGTTGCTCGCCGCCTCGGCCTCCTCCGCGAGCGCCTGGTGCAGCTCGCCGTTTTCGACCCAGGCGCCGAGCCAGTCGTCCCAGCGCTCGAGCTCGGCCGTCGTCCGCCGAAAGTCGTTGAAGTCGACGCCCTGGGAGACGAAGCGCGGCGCCCAGTTGTCGATCGCGGCCTGGACGCGCGCGTCAGGCACGCGCGACCACGCTCTCGAGCGAGGCGCCGAGGTCCTGGAGAAGGACGGCGGCGGTGTTCCTCCCCGGCGCGGCCGAGACCGAGCCGCCCGGATGCGTGGTGGCGCCGGTCTGGTAGAGGCCGGGCATCGGCGTTCGCGGCTGGAAGCGGAGCGCGCCCGACTGGGACGGCGAGAGGTCGCCGCCGTGGCATGTTCCGTGCCAGTTGTGCGCGTTCATGCGCTCGAGGTCGAGCGGGCTCTTCACGACCCTGGCGAGGATCTTGTCGTCGGTCAGGTTCGGCGCGTAGCGCCGTAGCTGAGCGAGGTTCCGCTCGGCCGCCTCCTCCTTGACCTCGTCCCAGCGCTCCGGGCCACCGTCGGCGAGCTCGTAGGGCTGGAAGCCGATCACCTTGAGGACGTGCTGGCCGTCCGGCGCACGCGACGGGTCGGCGACGGTCGCGCAGACGACGAGGAGCACAGGGTCGTCGTCCGCGAGGAGCCCGCGCTCCGCGTCCGTCCCCATGCGCAGGAGCCTTTCGACCGAAGGCGCCGTCCCCGAGGCCACAGGAGCGCGCGAGCCGCCTTCCACGGGAAAGGCGGGCGCCTCGGTCGTCGCCAGGTGGGTCGGGAAGAGGGCCAGACCGGAGCGCCAGGTCTCGACCCCGTAGCGGAAGTCGTCGTCCCAGAGGTCGTCGGGCGCCATACCGAGGAGGTGCTTCGGGTGGATCGTGGAGACGACCGCACGGCGCGCCTCGTAGATCTCACCGTCCTCGGTCTCGACGCCGGCGCAGCGTCCTTCCTCGACGACGAGCCCGGCGACGCGCTTGCCGGTCACGATCGTGCCGCCATGCTCCTCGATCAGCCGTGCGAGCGCGAGCGGGAGCGCCGCCGAGCCGCCATGTGGCAGCGTCCAGCTGTGCTGCTGGCGCCCGTACGTGAGCGAGTAGGCGAGCGCGCCGGTGCCGGGCCGGTCGGCCGGCTGCACCGTCATCACGCTCATCCAGAGCATGAAGGCTCGCGTGTGCTCGTCCTCGAACTCGGAGCGGACGACGTCCCAGGCGCTCATCGCGAGGCGCCGCCGCCAGCGCCCGTCGAGCGCCTCCTCCGGGCGCGGCGCCTCACCGACCGGGTTGTTGCGGTAGGCGCCGAACGCACCCTTGGCCGCGTCGTAGTCGGCAATCAGGCGCCGGTAGGCATCGGCGTCGCGGCGCGAGAACTTCGCGAACTCCTCGCAGGTGCGCTCGAGGTCGCGCCACTGCGTCAGCCAGGTGCCGTCCGGGAACGGGATGTGGACGACCGGATCGGGATGGATGTACTCGAGGCCGTAGTCCTCGAGGCCGAGCTCGCGGATTGCCGGGCTCGCCTGGATGAGGTTGTGCGCGGTCGAGCAGGAGTCGTGGAGGAACCCCGGCAGCGTCAGCTCCTCGGTGGCGGTGTTCCCGCCTACGACGGGGCGCGCCTCGACGACGAGCACCTCGAACCCGGCGCGGGCCAGGTAGGCCGCCGTAACGAGGCTGTTGTGCCCGGCGCCGGCGACGACGACGTCTACGGTTTCTCTCATCGGCTAGCCTTTCGTTCGTGGCGCGCATCAGCTACGTCGACCCGGCCAAGATCACGGATCCCGAGCTCGCCGACGACATGGAGCACTCGCGGCGCTACGGAACGCCGCGCCCCGAGACGCAGGCGATCCGCTTCCACGTGCCCGCCGTCGCGAAGTCGTTCATGCGCCCATGGAAATCGATCTTCCGCGAGGGGCAGGTGGAGCACTCGCTCAAGGAGCTCTGCCGCGTCTACGTCTCGAAGACGATCGAATGCGACTACTGAGGGTCGCAGCGGTCTCTCCGGGGCGGAGAGCAAGGGCTGACCGAGGCGGATTACGAGGAGCTCCTCGAGTTCGAGCGCTCCGACCGCTTCACTGACCGCCAGAAGGCTGCCCTCCTCTACACGAGCATGCTCGTCTGGAACCCCGAGGGCGCCGACGAGGCCGTCTGGGCGCGCCTCAGGGAGCATTTCTCCGACCCCGAGATCGTCGAGCTCGGTCAGTTCGTTCAGCTCACGTTCGGGCAGCAGCGCGTCATCAAAACGTGGGGCGTCGGGCACGCCGAGCTCCTCGCCGACACGACCGGCGGCCTCGCGCCAGGGAAGGTGAGCGCCTAGGTGGCCCACATCGCCGGCAGCGAGCACGACGTCCGCGCCCTCGTCCCCGCCGCGGCAGAGGCCTACGACTACGCTCGCGACAACATGATCCGCGGCGGCATCGTCGACCCGGAGCTGAAGGAGCTCTGCTTCCGGTTCCTCGCCGACGACCCCGAGGCGACCGACCTCTCGCGCTTCGCGGGGCGCGAGCTCCTGGCCCTCCGCTGGGCGCACGCGATCGCCTGGGACTCCACGCAGGCCGACGACGAGCTCTGGGCTGCCCTCCATGCCGAGTTCTCCGAGCCCGAGCTCGTCGAGCTCGGCTGCTCGATCGGCTACGAGCTCGGCCAGCAGCACTGGCGACGCACCGTGGGCCTGCCGGCGCGCGATCAAGAACTCGCCTCCTGACCGAGCAGGCGAACCGCATTCCCGCCCAGGACGGCCTCCTCGTCCTCTGGGGCTAGGCCGAGCGCGCGCACGGACGCAGCGGGGTCCTCGAGGCCCATGTCGAAGGGGTAGTCGGAGCCGAGGAGAACGTGGTCCGAACCCGCGAACTCGATGAGCGCGCGGAGTAGCGTCTCGTCGTGCGTGACCGTGTCGTAGTAGAAGCGGCGAAGCGACTCCTCGGGGGCCTCGCGAAGCCGCGCGCGGGCCTGCGGCTGGAAGGAGTGCGCGTGGCGGAGGCGGCCCCGCAGGGCGAGGACGGTGCCGCCCCCGTGGGCGAGCACCACGCGGAGGCGCGGATGCGCCTCGAGGACCCCGGCCATGACCATGTGCGCCGCCGCGATCGTCGTCTCGACCGGGTTGCCGACGGCGTTCCAGAGGTAGTAGTCCTCGAAGACGGGCAGATCGAAGCCGCGCGTCGTCGGATGGACGAAGACGAACGCCTGCGTCTCCTCGGCGGCGGCCCAGAAGTCGCGGAAGCTCTCGTGACCGAGGTAGTCCCCGTTCACCGAGGCTGCGATCTCGACGCCTGAGAGCCGCCCGTCGGCCATCAGTTCGACGAGCGACTCGGGGCGCGCCGGGTCGACGGTTCCGAGAACGGCGACCCGTCCGCCAGCCATCTGCGCGAGCGCCTCGTTCTGCCGCTCGGGCTCACGCCCGAGCAGTGTCACCCACGGGCAGAGGACGATCTCGTCGACCCCGGCTCGGTCCTGCTCGGCGAGAATGAGGTTCAGGTCGACAAACTCCCGTACGGCGGCGCGGATCTCCTTGCCCGCGAAGCGGACGACCTGCTTCCCGTCCTCCCAGTCGACCTCGGCTCCGAGCCCGGGCACGATCACGTGCGCGTGCGCGTCGACCACCATCAGCGGGCGAAAACGAGGACGAGGCCACCGGCGACGACGAGCAGTCCCCCGGCCCAGATCTGGGCGTTGACGCGCTCGACGTGGCGGCCCATGAGAACCGGTGAGAGCGCGAGGACGACGGGGACGGAGAGGAGCCCGAGCGCGAGGACGACGGCAACCGCGGCGTAGTCGAGCGAGACCCAGCGCGCCCAGACCGAGAGGCCGACCATGACGCCCGCGACGAGCTTGAATCCGAGCGCCTCCCAGGAACCGATGGCGGCCCCCTCGGTCCGCGGGCGAAGTGGGAGCGCGGCGGCGTAGAAGGCGACCGCCACGAGCATCCCGAGCGTCAGGCCGAGGAGCGGCGACGAGAGACCATCGAGGCCTTCCTTGATGAAGAGCGGGCTTATCGACCACGCGAGTGCCGTTGCGAGGCCTGGAGCCGCGTCGCGCCAGTCCACGCCCCACCCCGTCTCGGCCACGCGCTCGAGCGAGACGACGAAGGCACCCGCGAGCACGAGCAGGATGCCGAGCCACTCGAGCGCGGCCGGAACCTCGGCGAGCCAGAGAGCCGCAATCGCAGCGCCGAAGACGGGGTTCGTGGAGAGGAGCGGACTCGTGCGCGCCGCGCCGATCCGCATCTGGCTCATGTTCAGGAGCGTCCAGCCGACGAAGAAGTGCACGAGGCCTGCGGCGGAGAACCAGACGAGGGAGATCGTTGTCGCGTCGCCGAGGAGACCGAGATCCTCGGTCGCCAAGCTCGCTGCCACGAGCACGCCGAGCGCGACCAGGAGCTGGAGGAACGTCGCGAGGTAGGCGTCGTTCATTCCTCCTACGGCACGACGATTGAGAGTCTGGAAGACACCGAATCCAAGTCCGGCTGCAGCGGCGAGCGCGGGACCCGTCATTCGCGCCCCACCGGTTAGCTCTTGCCCTTTGCCTCGATCGCGCCTGCCGCTACGGACCGTCCGTCGCCCGTGGTGATCGAGCCGCCGAAGAAGAGGTCGGCCATCTCTGGATTCGAGAGCACTGCCTCGGCGCCAGCAGTGAGGAGCACACGCCCGCTCTCCATGACGACGCCGTGCGTGGCCAGCCCGAGTCCGAAGCGGACGTTCTGCTCGACGACCAGAATCGTCTTCCCCGCCTCGCGCATAAGCTCGATCGAGTCGGCGACGCTGCGAAGCGCCTTGGGATCGAGGCCGAGGGAGGGCTCGTCGAGGAGCACGAGCCGCGGGTCGAGCATGAGCGTCCGCCCGAACTCGACCATGCGCCGCTGGCCGCCGGAGAGGTTGCCGGCCTTGTGCTCGCTCCGCTCGCGCACGATCGGAAAGAGGCGCTCGACCTCCTCGTAGCGCGTGCGGACGAGGTCGCGCTGGCGGCGGATGACGTAGGCGCCCATGAGCACGTTGTCACGTACCGTCAGGTTCGGGAAGAGGCCATGAGACTGCGGCACCTGAACGACGCCGAGCTCCAGGATCTTGGCGGGGTCCTTCCCGCCGACTTTCGTCCCGTCGAAAGTGACCTCCCCCTGGCGCGGCGAGAGAAGGCCGCTGACGACGCGGAGCACGGTCGACTTGCCCGCGCCGTTCGGCCCCACGATGCAGGTGACCGACCCGCCTTCGACTTCGAGGTCGACGCCCTGGAGCACGTCGCCGCCGCCGTAGCCCGCGAAGACGCTGCTGAGCGCGAGCAGCGTCATCGCGCCTCCACGGCCTGACCGGCCGCGTAGTCCTCCCCCAGGTAGGCGTCGAGCACGGCCGGGTCGCCCTGAACCTCGCTGGGCGTCCCCTGACAGATGCGGGTCCCGGCGGCCAGCACGAGCACCGGATTGCAGAGGCTGAGGACGAGGGGCATGTTGTGCTCGACGATCAGGAACGTCTTCCCCTGGCGATTGAGCTCCCTGATCATCGCCGCCATGTGCTCGATGAGCGTCGGGTTGATTCCCCCGGCGGGCTCGTCGAGCATGATCAGCCTCGGGTCGAGCATGAGGATCTGAGCCAGCTCGACGAGCTTCTGCTGACCGAAGGAGAGGCTCTTCGCCGGCACGTCCGCGAAACGGTTCATGCCGACGAAGGCAAGGAGCTCGTGCGCGCGCTCCGCCTCGGGACCGCTGACCGCGTCCGCGCCCAACTGACGCCAGGAGAAGGAGCTGAGCGGGGCCACGACGTTCTCGAGCACCGTCATCTCACGGAAGAGCCGCGTGATCTGGAATGTGCGGCCGATTCCCAGGTGGGCCCGCGTCCAGGGCGCGAGCTTGTCGATCCGCGTGCCGTCGAAGCGGACCTCGCCCCGGTCGGCGGCCATCGTCCCGTCGATGACGTTGAAGAGCGTCGTCTTGCCCGAGCCGTTCGGGCCGATGAGTGCCGTGATCGTCCCCTCCTCGACGGTGATCGAGCAGGAGTCGAGGGCACGCAGACCGCCGAAGCGCTTCTCGACGCCCTCGATGACGAGGAGCGACCTGCCGGTCGTGGGTGTCGCCGGCTCCGCCGTCGAGAGCCGCACGGATGCCGGCGGCTCGAAGCGCGCGCCGACGAGGGCGACGGCATCGGTCCTGCGGCGAAGGCGCGACCAGAGATCGGCGACACTGGGGATGATCCCTCGGGGCAGGAGCAGGACGACCAGCGCGAGCAGACCGCCGAAGATGACAAGGCGCCAGTTCCCGCCGCCGATCTCGTTGTTCGTGATCTCGTTGAGCGGCTCGAGAATGAAGGCGCCGAGCACCGGGCCCCAGAGCGTGCCGCGCCCCCCCAGGAGGACGGCGAGCACGATCATGACGCTGACGACGATGTCGAACATCCCGCGCGGATCGATGAACGTGAGGTAGTAGGCGTAGATGCCGCCGGCGGCGCCGATGAAGACGGCGCTCGCGGTGAAGCTAAGGACCTTGTAGACGGGCGTCGCGACGCCGACGCTCGCGGCCTTGCTCTCGTCCTCGCGAATGGCGATGAGGCCCATGCCGAACTTCGTGCGCCGGATCCACCAGGCGAGCGCGACCGTGAGGACGAGGATGCCGAGGAGCGAGTAGTAGAAGGGCCAGTTCTGGTACGCGATGTCCCACATGGGAAGCGGAAGCGTCAGCCCGTGGTTCCCGTTCGTGAGCGCCGACCAGTTCAGGGTCACGATTTGCATGACGAACAGGAAGGCGATCGTCAGGATCACGAACGAGTGTCCGCGTGTGCGCATGAGCACGGAGCCCACGACGGCCGCGAAGATCCCCGCCACGACGGCCGAAATCGGGATGAACCAAAACGGCGAGGAGCCCTCGAAGACGCGCAGCGAGAAGAGCGCCGTCGTGTAGGCGCCTATGCCGAGGAAGACGCTCTGGCCGAGCGAGACGTACCCCGTGAAGCCGGAGATGATGTTCCAGCTCGACCCCATGATGGCGAGCAGAGTCGAGAGGATGATCATGTTCTGGTAGTAGAGGTTGTCGGTCGCGACCGGGTAGAGAAGGAGGAAGACGAAGGCCGCGCCGATGAGGGGCGCGAAGGGCCGCGCCGCGAGCGCGCTGCCGATGCGGGCAGGGAGCCCACGGTGCGAGGGCTGCGCGACGCTCATACGACGACGTCCTCCCGAAGCTTTCCGCCCATGATCCCCTGGGGCCGTGCGAGCAGGACGATCATGATGACCATGTAGGGGACGGCCGTCGCCCAACGCGGCGAGACGTACGTCGCCGTCATCGTCTCCGCGACGCCGAGCAGAAGCGCGCCCACGACCGCGCCGGGCAGGCTTCCCATCCCACCGAGCACGATGATGCCCAGCAGCCGCGAGATCCACTGATAGTGGGACCCGGGCAGGAACGGATACAGCACGCTGATGATCGAGCCCCCGGCTCCCGTGGTCGCGACCCCGACGGCGAAGGTGAGCGCCGCGACGCCGCGGACGTTGACCCCGACGAGCCTGGCCGACTGCACGTTCTCGGAGAGCGCCCGGATCGCCCGACCGAGCCAGGTGTGGTCGAGCATCAGGTAGAGAAGCGCGAGCACGCCGACTGCGACGCCGCAGCCGTACACCTGGGCTTTCGGGAAATAGAAGGCGCCCAGCCGGTAGGACTCGTCGAAGTAGTCGGGCGTGGCCGCGTGATAGGTGGTCGACCACGCGAGACCCATTGCACCCTCGATCACGAGCGCGAGCGCAAAGGTCAGGAGCACCGACATCGACGCCGGCATCCCCGAAAGCCATTGCACCGTCAGCTTGTACATCACGAACCCGAGCACGAACATGGCCGGCGTCGTAATGACCACGCCGACGAGCGGGTCGATGCCGGCGTCGTGCCAGAGGCTCCAGGCGAGGAAGGCGGCCAGGATGAGGAGCGCCCCCTGCGCGACGTTGATCACGTCCATCACGCCGAAGATGAGCGTGAGCCCCGAGGCAAGGAGCGCGTAGACCCCTCCGATCAGGAGACCGAGAATGATTGCCTGGACGAGCTGGTTCACAGGGTCTGCAGGGCGGGCGGGGACTGCTCCCCGCCCGCCTTTGCCTTACCTCCTTCTATTTCCAGGGTGGCTTCGGATTGACGATGGTGTCGGAGGTCGCCGCGTCCTCGGGCAGCACGATCTCCTCGTCGCCCGACTGCCACTGCGCGAGGAGGAACGCCTGCTCGGGAGCGCCCGTGTCGTCCCACGAGAGCGTGCCGAGGATCGTGTCCACGGAGTTCGCGCGGAGCCAGTCGGCGAGCGCCGTCTGGTCGTCGATCGACCCGACGTTCTCGACCGCCGCCTGCAGCACCTGCGCAGCCGCGTAGGCGTCGGCCGCGTCCTCGGGCGGGTCGGTGTTGAACTTCGCCCGGTAAGCCTGGAGGAAGTCCGTGTTCCCCGGTGTGGGGGCGTCCACGTGGTAGCTGACCGCGTAGAAGATGCCTTCCGTGTTCTCGAGGCCGACCCCGTTCGAGAACTGATCTGCGAACGACGGCGTGGAGGCCTGGAAGAGCTGCTTCGGGCTGTAGCCGACCTTGATCAGGGCGCGGTCGAGACCGACCCCGTCCGCGAGCCCGGCGGAGCCCTGCGCAATCACGTCGGGCTTTTTCGCGGCCACGGACGCTGCGATCGCGTCGAAGTTCGTCGTCTCGGGCGGGTAGACCTTGCTGTAGACGGTCTGCACACCCGCCGCCTCGAGCTGAGACTGGATGCCCTCGGCGACCGGCCCGCCGAACGGATCGTCGGCGATCACGTAAGCGGCGGTTTTCGGCTTCTGGTCCGCAGGCAGTCCCGCCGCCCACTGCGAGAAGAGGTCGGCCTGGTGCTCAGCCGTCGCCTGCTGGGCGAAGAACAGGTACTTGAAGCCGCGGCTGAACATCTCCGGCGAGCCGCCGGCGGGCTCGACGTAGAGCATCCGGTTGCGCTCGGCCACCGCCGAGGCCGGCAGGTTGAGCAGCGAGGAGAACGTGCCGAGCAGAAGGTCGACCTTGTCCTGCTGTATCAGCGCGTTGTAGTCAGTGACGACGACGTTCTGATCGCTCTGATCGTCCTTGACGGTGATGTCGACCGGCCGGCCGAGAAGGCCGCCGCTGTCGTTCACGAGCTGCTGCCAGATCTGGTACCCCTGTTGCGCTGCGACGCCCGGCTCGGAGAAGTCGCCTGTGAGCGGCAGCGAGGCGCCGATCTTGATCGGCTCGCCGCTCGCGGCTCCGGTCTCTCCGCCGCCGGTTGCCCCCGTAGTCTCGCCTCCGCCACCCCCGCAGCCGGCCACGACGAACGCCGCCAGGACAGGGAGCAGGGCGAGAAGCCACACGATTCGACGCATGAAACGACCTCCATTCACGTGATGAACCCCTTCTCGGACTTCCGTCGTGTGCTCGCCGTGTCGCCTCCTTCGCTCGTCGGGTTTGCTCAGACCACCTGGATGTCCAGGCCGAAGCCGTTGATCGGCTCGGCACCGGTCTCCGTGACGTAGACGGTGTTCTCGATACAGGCGGACCCGACCCCGGGCACGAAGATCCCGGGCTCGAGGTTCAGAAAGCTGCCCGCGACGAGCTCCGCCGTCTCGCCGTGCGCGACGACCGGCCGCGACGACGTCGTGATACCGGTCGTGTGGCCGAGGTAGACGTGGTTGAGGTAATCGGCGAGGCCCGCGTCGGACGCCACCCGGTTTCCCTCCTCCCAGAGATCCCCGCCTGTTACCCCGGCGCTGGCGCCGTCGAGGAGCACGCGGTACATCTCCGCCGTGACGTCGTAGAGCCGCCGCTGCTCTGCAGTAGGTTCGCCGACCGAGATGGTGCGATCCGTGTCCGTGTAGCAACCCGCGTAACAGGCGGAGAGGTCGAGCCAGAACATCTGTCCTTCCTCGAGCACGTTTCCCGTGAAGAGGAACGGCCGCACATTCGATATGACGTCGCTGAACGAGCCGATGTTGATATGCGTCGACATCCCGCTCCCGTGCAGGAACTCGGCGCCCATCCCTGCCATCTGCTCGAGCGAGCGCAGGCAAACCTCGTACTCGGGGACGCCCGCGCCGGCCACCTCGACGGCGGCAGCGAGACCCGCGTCGGCCACCCGGGCGGTCTGCCGGATGTTCTCCGCGTCCCACTCCGACGGCGAGGCGACGAGATCCGCCCAGACGGCTGCTCCCTCGGCGGCGAGGGTCGTGTCGGGAACGGCAGCTTCGAGCACGTCGCGGTAGACGAGCGGGGTGCCGCCGCCGAGGATGCCGATCCGCCCCCGCTCGAGCTTCGCGGTGGCAAAGGCATCACGGATGGTGGTGCGCAGCTCATCGGCGAGCCACGTGCGACCCGGATTCGGATAGGGTCGCACGTCCTCGACGAAGGACATCTTGCGTGCCTCGTCGAGATGCCACGGCTGGTCGACGAGAAGGATCGGCTTTCCCTCGAGCGGAACGAGGAGGAGCGAGCTCGCGCTCGGAAAGACGTGGACGTATCCGGAGAGGTAGCGGATCGGGTCGGCATTCACCTCGGCCGAGCCGTAGACGAGGAGCGCGTCCAGCCCTCGCCGGGACATCGCGTCGCGTGCGCGCTGGAGACGTCCTTCCCGCTCCCCGACGGGCGGCTTCGGCGCCCGGCCGCGCGACTTCTCTATCTCGGCGTCGAAGTTCAGGACGACACTCACAACGGCCTCCGGTTGAGCGTGACGAGCTTCATCTCGGTCATCTCCTCGATCGCGTAACGGGGTCCTTCCCTGCCGAACCCGGATTCCTTGACTCCCCCGTAGGGCATGTGGTCGACGCGGAAGGTGGGGACGTCGTTGACCATCACGCCGCCGGTCTCCAGTTCCTCGAAGGCGAGGTCGACGACGCGCAGGTCATTCGTGAAGAGCCCGGCCTGAAGTCCAAAGTCCCCCGAGCCCGCAGCGGCGATCGCGTCCTCGATCCGCTCGAAGTGGAAGACGGAGAGGAGCGGCGCGAAAGCCTCCCCGCAGGCCACCTGCATCTCCTCCTGGACGTCCGCCAGTACGGTGGGCTGCCAGAGCGTCCCCTCACGCTCCCCGCCACAGAGCACGCGTGCCCCGCCCGCGCGCGCCTCGCTCACCCAGGCATCGACCCGCTCCGCGGCCGCCTCGTCGACGAGCGGCCCCACGTCCGTCTTCTCGTCGAGCGGGTCGCCGGCGACGAAGTCCCTCATCCGCTCGACGATGGCCGGCACGACCTCGTCCCACAGGGCGTCGTGGACGTAGACGCGCTGGACCGAAATGCACGATTGGCCCGACTGGACCGTTGCGCCCCAGGCGATGCGCTCGGCGGCGTAGGCGGGGTCTGCGCCCAGATCGACGACGACGGGAGCGTTGCCGCCGAGCTCGAGCGCCACGCGCTTCCGCCCCGCGCGCGCCTTGAGCGCCCAGCCGACCGCTGGACTCCCGGTGAACGTGAGCAGCTTGATGCGGTCGTCCTCGACGAGCGGTGCGGCGGCGTCGGTCGCCGACGGGACGACGGAGATCCCGCCTTCGGGCCAGCCCGCCTCGACCACCAGGTCGGCGATCAGGAGCGCCGAGATGGGCGTCTGGGAGGCGGGCCGGACGACGATCGGGTTTCCCGCGGCGAGAGCCGGCGCGATCTTGTGCGCGACGAGCATGAGCGGGAAGTTGAACGGCGTGATTCCGGCGACGGGTCCGAGCGGGACGCGGCGAACGTGGGCGATGCGGCCTTCATTTCCCGGGATCCAGTCGAGCGGCACGATCTCGCCGTAGATCCGCTTCGCCTCCTCGGCCGCGATGCGGAAGGCGAACGCGGCGCGGTCGGCTTCGAGGCGCGCGTGCTTGAGCGGCTTCCCGCCCTCGAGCGAGATCGTGCGGGCCAGGTCCTCGCGCCGCTCCACGATCGCCGCCGCGACGCGCTCGAGCACCGCCTCGCGCTCCCAGGAGGCGAGCCGGCGGGTCGTCTCGAAGGCCGAAGTCGCCGCGGCGAGTGCCTCATCGATCTCGTCGGAGCCCGCGCGATGCACGACGCCGACGAGCGTCCCGTCCCAGGGGCTCGTGACATCAATCTCACGCCCCGTCTCCACCTTCCGGCCGGCGACGAGGGCAGGGAAGGAACCGAGGGCGGCCTCGCCGTCGACGCGCGGCCTTTCGGCTGCCGAGCTCCCGCGCAGGCGTTCGGTCGTGCTCATCGGTCCACCAGCCCCGCTGGCTCCTCGACGAGCCCCGCCACGGTGTCCAGGAACTGCGCTCCCCTCGCCCCGTCGACAACGCGGTGGTCGAAGCTGAGCGAGAGCGCCATCGTCGGCCGAACGGCCGGCGCGCCGTCCACTGCGACGACGCGGTCGACGATCCGGCCGACCGCGAGGATCGCGGCCTGCGGCGCGTTCACGATCGCGAGGAAGGCGTCGACGCCGAACATGCCGAGGTTCGAGATCGTGAAGGTGCCGCCCTGGACGTCGGCGGGCCCGAGGCGACCGTCGCGGGCCGTCGCGACGAGCTCCGCGCGCCGGGCGCTGAGATCGGCGAGGGAGAGGCGGTCGGCGCCGTGGACGACCGGGACGACGAGCCCATCGTCGGTCGCGACCGCGATGCCGAGGTTGACGTCCTCCTGCGGGACGATCGCGCCGTCACCCCAGGTCGCGTTGACGCGCGGGTGCTCGCGAAGCGCGGCGGCGCAGATGCGGACGAGGAGATCGGTGTGCGTCACACCCTCGCCGCCGGGCCGACTCCGCGCCACCTGGCGCCAGGCGGCGAGCCTCGAGGCGTCGACCTCGCGGACGAGGAAGAAGTGCGGCACGGTCTGCCAGCTGCGGGCGACGCGCTCGGCCATCCGCTGCCAGACCGCGCCCGTCTCGATGGCGGCCGCGCCGTTCTTTGCGGCGCCCGCGAGATCGGCCGCGAGCACCGAGCCATGGGGGCCGGAGCCGGTGACGGAGTCCAGGTCGACCCCGCGCTCCTGGGCCAGGCGCCGGGCCTTCGGCGAGGCGAGGCGGCGACGCGGTCTCTCCTCCGTAGCCGACGCGGTCTCGGTGGCGGGCTCGGCCTGCACGCTTGCCTCCCGGGACACGCCGAGGGCCGCCGGAGCCGCCTCGGGAGGAGACTCGCCGGGTGCGAGGACGAAGGCGACTATCTCACCGACCGGGACGTCGTCGCCCTCGGCCCGGATTGCGGCGACGACGCCGTCCGCCGGTGCCTCGAGCTCGACCGTCACCTTGTCCGTCTCGACCTCGAGGAGCGGTTCTCCCTTCGAAACGCTCTCGCCCTCGGCCTTGAGCCAGCGGAGCACCTTTCCTGTCTCCTGAGCCAGGCCGAGCGCGGGCATGATCACCTCGGCGGGCATCAGAGCTCGGCGCCTTCCATCCGGGCGGAGGCCACGACCGCGTCCGTCGTCGCCGGGTTGTTGAGGTTGGACTGCGTCTCGCGGATGCCCGGGAGGCGGCCACGGGCCGTGGGCAGGCCCCCGCCCGCGACGAGGAGCTCCTCGGCGGGGAAGCGGGTGATGACCTCGCAGCCGTCCGCCGTGACGACCAGCTGTTCCTCGATCCGCGCCGCGGACCAGCCGTCGGCGGCGGGCCAGAACGTCTCCAGCGCGAACACCATCCCCTCCTGGATCGTCTCGGGATGGTCGAAGGAGACGAGCCGGCTGAAGATCGGCTTCTCCCAGATCGAGAGCCCGACTCCGTGCCCGTACTGGAGCGCGAAGGCGGCCTCCTCGTCCGGGAAGCCGAAGTCGTCCGCTTCGGGCCAGACCGAGACGACGTCCGCGGTCGTCACACCCGGCCGGACGAGCGCCAGCGCCTGGTCGAGGTAGTCGCGGCAGCGCCGGTAGGCATCCACCTGCGCACGCGAAGCGCTCCCGACCGCGAACGTGCGGTAGTAGCACGTGCGGTAGCCGTTGAAGGCGTGGAGGATGTCGAAGTACGCCGGATCGCCCGGGCGCAGCATGCGGTCGGTGAAGACGTGCGGATGGGGGCTGCAGCGCTCACCCGAGATCGCGTTCACGCCCTCGACGTGCTCGGAGCCGAGCTCGTAGAGGACACGATTGACGAGCGCGACGCACTCGTTCTCGCGCATGCCCGGCTTCATCGCTCGGAAGAGCTCGTCGTAGGCGGCATCGACCATCGCGCAGGCCGTCGTCAGGAGCGTGATCTCGTCCCGTGTCTTCACCATGCGGACGTCCTGCATGAGCGCCTGGCAGTCGACGACCTCGATCCCCTCCGCCTCGAGCGCCCGCAACACCGGGATCTCCACGACGTCGACGCCGAGTGGCTCGCCGAGCAGCTCGCGCTCCTCCAGCTCGGCCCGGATCTTGGCGGCGACGGCTTCGGCGCGCCCCTCGACGGAGCCGCGCAGGGTCGAGATCCCCGCGCGTGAACGCTCCTCCCCGAGCCACGGGCAGTAGAGCTTGTGGTGGCGCGCAGCCGAGCCGAAGTCCCAGAGGATCGGCTCGTCCCCGCGCGGCAGCAGGCAGAAACGGATGAGCTTGTCGATTGCCCACGTCCCAATGTGGGTCGCCGTCAGGTAGCGGATGTTCGCCATGTCGAAGCAGAGAAGCGCCCCGAGCTCCGACTGCCCAAGGCCCTCCTTCGCGCGCGCCAGCCGCTCGCGCCGGAGGCGTTCGAAGTCGACCCGCTCCTCCCAGTCGACTCCCATCGTCCCGAAGCTCTTGAGACCCATCGCTACGCCTTTCCGAGGAGGGACTTGGACAGGGCGGCGACCGACTCCGGCGTCGGGACGGTCTGGTCCTCGAGCACGGGCGAGAACGGCACGGGCACGTCCATCGCGGCCGCGCGCCGCACGGGCGCGTCGAGCCAGTAGAAGGCGTCCTCGGCGATCGCCGCGGCGAGCTCGGCCGAGGCGCCGTAGCTCGTGTGCCCCTCGTCGACGACGACGACGCGGCCCGTCTTCTTGGCGGAGGCGACGAGGGTCTCGCGGTCGAGCGGGACGAGCGTGCGGGGGTCGACCACCTCGGCGCTCACGCCTTCGTCCGCGAGCAGCTCGGCGGCCTCGAGACCGACGTAGACCATCGAGCTGGTGGCGACGATGGTGACGTCCTCCCCTTCCCGCTTCACGTCGGCGACGCCGAACGGGATCGTGTACTCCCCGTCCGGGACCGGCCCCTTGACCGCGAACATCATCTTGTCCTCGAAGAAAACGACGGGATTGTCGTCGCGGATCGCGGTCTTCAAGAGGCCCTTGGCGTCGTAGGGCGTCGAGGGCAGCGCGACCTTGAGGCCGGGAACGTGCGCGACCCAGGCATGCAGGCTCTGGCTGTGCTGGGCGGCCGAGCGGCGCGTCGCGCCGAGCGTCGTCCGCAGGGTCAGCGGCGCCTGCAGGCGTCCGCCCGACATGTAGTGCACTTTCGCCGCCTGGTTCGCGAGCTGATCCATGACCAGCGTGAGAAAGTCGCCGAACATGATGTCGACGACCGGGCGCATGCCGGTCATCGCCGCGCCGAGCCCGATGCCCGTGATGCCCGCCTCGGAGATCGGCGAGTCGAGCACGCGCTCTGGCCCGAATTCCTCCACCAGCCCCGAGGTGACCTTGAAAGGCGTTCCCGCCTCCGCGACGTCCTCACCGATCAGGAAGACGGCCGGATCGCGCCGCAGCTCCTCTGCGAGCGCCTCGTTGACAGCCTGGGCAAGTGAGATCTCACGCGTCCCCTCGTGCTCCTTCGGCACCGCGACCTCAGCCGGCGTAGACATGCTCACCCACCTCGCTGGGGTCGGGAAACGGCGCGGCCAGCGCGTGCTCGGCGGCGGCGGCGACCTCTGTCTCCACGCGCTCCGCCGTCTGCTCGAGCACTTCCTCGTCGGCGAAGCCTTTCTCGAGGATCCACGCCCGGAGGATCTGTAGGGGGTCGCGCTCCGCTTTCCACTGCTCCTCCTCCTCCTTCGAGCGGTAGTACGCGCGGTCGACGTCGCCGACGTGGTGCCCGTGGTAGCGGTAGGTCTCGCAGAGCAGGAAGCTCGGCCCCTCGCGGCGCCGGGCGCGCTCCACGGCCCGCGTCGCGGCCGCGTAGACGGCGAGTACGTCCTGCCCGTCCACCGCCTCCTGCGGGATGCCGAAGGCGGCAGCGCGCTCGGTGAGCCCGCCGGCGGTCGTCTCGCGGTAGTGCGTGTACTCGTTGTAGGAGTTGTTCTCGCAGACGTAGACGACCGGCAGCGTCCAGAGAGCGGCCATGTTCATCACCTCGTAGAGCACACCCTGGCCGAGGGCGCCCTCCCCGAAAAAACAGGCAGCGATCTGGTCGCTGCCGCGCGCCTTCGCCGAAAAGGCCGCGCCGGTAGCGATACCGGTCGAGCCGCCGACGATCGCGTTCGCGCCCAGGTTGCCGTTCTCGTGGTCGGCGATGTGCATCGAACCGCCCTTGCCGCGGCAGTAGCCCTCCTCCTTGCCGAGCAGCTCGCAGAACATCCGCTCGACGGCCGCGCCCTTCGCCAGGCAGTGGCCGTGTCCGCGGTGCGTGCTCGTGATGAAGTCGTCGCGCCGGAGCGCCTCGCAGACGCCGACGGCGACAGCCTCCTGGCCGACGTAGAGGTGCGCGAGACCTGGCATCTTGGCCGAGCGGTAGAGCTGGTCGACCCGCTCTTCGAAGGCACGGATGCGCTGCATCTGCTCGTACATGCGGAGCGCAAGGTCGGCTCCGATCAGTGGCGCCGGCACTGCCGCGGTCGCCATCAGCGCTCCACCTTCCTTCCGGCGAGCGCGGCCAGCACTTCGTAGGTGATGGCGAAGTCGTGGTGCTCGAGGCCCATGCCTCGCGCGGCGGTGAGGAGTTCGTTGGCGACTGCCGTCGTCGGCATCGGCACGTCGAGCTGCCGGCCCGCCTCGAGGGCGAGCAGCATGTCCTTCTGCATCATGTTGACGTCGAACCACGCCTCGTCGGGCATGTCGAGGATGAACGGGGCCCGGTACTTGAGCATCGGCGAGGCGATGACGCTGCCGAGCATCACGTCGAGGGCGACCTCGCGGTCGATGCCGTCCTTCTCCGCAAGGAGGAGGCCCTCCGAGAAGGCGAGCATCTGCACCTGCAGGCTGAGGTTGATCGCGATCTTCAGCAGGAGCGCCTGGCCGTTGTCGCCGACCCGGGTCGCCTTGGGGCCGATGTCGAGCAAGATCGGCTCGATGCGGCGGAACGTTTCCTCGTCGCCGCCGACCATGATCGAGAGCTTTCCCTCCTCGAGCGTGGAGACGCTGCCAGAGACGGGAGCGTCGACCATCTCGGCGCCGGTCTCACGCACCCGCTCGGCCAGCTCCCGGCAGACAGCGGGGGCGCCCGTCGTCATGTCGACCCAGATCTTCCCGGGGCCGAGTCCCGCGATGATCCCGTCGGGCGCCTCGGCGACGACCCGCAGCGCAGCCACATTTGTCACCATCGAGAAGACGATGTCCGCGGCCCGGGCCGCGTCGCGGGGGGACTCCTCCAGCACGAGACCCTCGCCGACGAGAGCTGCCGCCTTCTCGCGCGTGCGGTTCCAGCCGTGCACCTCGTGGCCGGCCGCGAGCAGGCGGCGCGCGACACCCCCGCCCATGACGCCGAGCCCGACGAAGCCGAGCGTCGCCATCAGCGGCCTGCTCCGGTGATGTCGCGCTCGACGCGCGAGACGTGCTCCTGCATGCGCTGGCGAGCCTCCTCCGGATGGCCGGCGGAGATCGCGTCGAGGATGAGCCCGTGCAGCACGACGGCGCCCTCCGGGCTCCCGGGGATGTGATACGCCGAGGACAGCGAGCGCTGCAGCAGCGTGCGAATCGCCTCCATCAGATGTGCGATCAGGCGATTGCCGCTCGCTTCTGCGATCGTGAGGTGGAAGCGCAGGTCGGCGGTGATGAAGCCGTCCTCGGAATCGAGCCCGGCTTCCATGGCTTCGATCTCAGCCCCGATCCGGCCGAGGTCATCCTCGTCACGGCGCGAGGCGGCGAGCGCGGCCGCCTCGCCCTCGAGGATGCGGCGCACCTCGAAGAGCTCGGCGTAGTTGGCCTCGTCGACGGAGAGCAGAAAGTCGAGGGAGTTGTTCAGCGCGTTGCCGAACTCGGCGACGGTGAAGCTTCCGTTCCCACCACTCTTGATGACGCCTTTGGACTCGAGCATCCGGAGCGCCTCGCGGACGGACGAGCGGCCGACTCGGTACAGCTGCACGAGCTCGCGTTCGGAGGGGAGAGCATCGCCGGGCCCGAGCCGGCGCGAGCTGATGAGGGCGAGCAAGCGCTCGGCGACGATCTCGTACGTCTTCTGCCTGGAGACAGGCTCGTAGAGGACGTGGTCAGACAAACGGACCAGGATCATTACCGCAACCGCCTTGCATGGCAAGTGGAGGACAGGTTCGACGGGATTCAGCGAGAGCCCCGGCTATAGTCGCGCCCTCCGACCGCGAAACAGGAGGCCTCCCTGCCCGACCCCGCCCGGCCAGGCGTGAAGCTCGCCGTCATCGGCCTCGGTGCGATGGGCGCCGGCATCGCCACGCGCCTGCTCGACGCCGGCTATCCGGTCGCGGGCTGGAACCGGTCGCACGAGCGGGCCCAGCCGCTCCTCGCCCGTGGGCTCGAGTGGGTCGAGTCGCCGCGCGCTGCCGCGGCGGGCGCAGACGTGACGCTCTCGATGGTCACCGATGCTGCGGCCGTGGAGGCCGTCGTCCTCGGCGAGGACGGCGTCGTGCACGGCACCGGACCGGGAAAGGTGCACGTCGAGCTCAGCACGATCCACCCGGCGACATCCCGGGTGCTCGCCGAGCGGATCGCCGCGCAGGGAGGGCACATGCTCGACGCGCCCGTGTCGGGGAGCACGACGACGCTCGAGGCAGGCGAGCTCTCCCTCATGGTCGGGGGCGACCGAGACGTCTTCGAGCGCATCGAGCCCGTCCTGCGCGTCATCGGGCCGAAAATCACCTACCTCGGACCGAGTGGGAGCGGACACACGATGAAGGTGGCGGTCAACCTCGCCCTCATCACCCAGGTGGTCAATGCGGCCGAAGCGGTGGCATTCGCAGAGCGAGGAGGGATCGATCGCGCAGCCGCCGTCGAGGCGCTCCTCCACAGCGTCGTGGCGTCACCCGTGGTTCGGTACCGGTCCAGGTTCCTCCTCGAGGGAGGACTGGACGAGCCGCCTCTGGCAGACGTGGATTTCCAGCAGAAGGACATGACGCTTGCGCTCGAGCTCGCCCGGAGCTGGGGCATTCCGGTGCCGACCGGGGCTGCCGCCAACGAGATGCTGAACGCCGCCCGGGGGCTCGGCCTCCGAGAGCACGACTTCACCGTTGTGCACGAGGTCTACCGGCGCTTGTCTGGGCTCGAATGAAGCCGTACCGGACACGGATCGCGGACGTCCCGCTCGCGGAGGGCCTGCGCGCCGACGAGGGGTGGGTCGACATGCAGGTGCAATTCCTCGTCGATGCGAGCTCGGCGGGAACGGATGAGCTCGTCGTCGGGCGCACCGTCCTCCCTCCCGGCGCGAGACACGAGCGGCACCGGCACCCCAACTGCGACGAGTTCCTCGTCGTTCTCTCGGGGCGTGGCGAGATCTACACCGACGCAGGGGAGGAGCCGTCGAAAGCCGGGGACGTCGTCTTTACACCCGCCGGGCACTGGCACGGCTTCAACAACACTTCACACGAGGACGTCGTGCTGCTCTGGGGTTGGCGAGGGGCAGGCTCGCTCGAGCAGGCGGGATACGAGCTTCCCTGAGCGGGCTGGCGACCCAGCTGGAGCGTCGCCGCCAACGGCTCGCGGCGGGTGACCGGCCTCTCGGCTGGAAGGTGGGCTTCGGAGCCGCCGCGGCACTCGAACGGCTCGGGATCGACGGCCCGCTCGTCGGTCACCTGCTCGAGTCGAACCTTGTCGAGACGGGCGCGACGGTCTCGCTCGCCGGGTGGACGCACCCTGTCCTGGAGCCGGAGGTTGCCGTCTGGATCGGCGACGACGGCGGCATCGCCGGCCTCGGCCCCGCGCTCGAGCTCGCCGACCTCGAGTTCCCGCCCCACGATGCCGACGCAATCCTCGCAGCCAACGTCTACCAGCGTCACGTCGTCGTCGGGGCACGGGGCCCGGCCCTTTCCATTGATCAGCTCGCCGCGCGCGTCTTCCGCGGCGGCGAGGAGTGGCGCGCCGACGATGTCGAGGGGCTGACGGGGCCGCTCGCCGCCATCGTCGGCCACGTTCGCGCGACGCTCGCCGCCGCCGGCGAGCGGTTGCAGGCCGGCGAGATCGTCATCGGCGGCTCGGTCGTCCTCCCGCTCGCCGTTCAGCCCGGCGACCGCGTGCGTTACGTCCTTGACCCCCTCGGCGACGTCAGCATCCGCCTCGCTGGATAGCGCCCTCCGCCCGTGAGCAAGGCCCTCGAATGCGAGCGACCGGCCGAAGAGGCCGGTCGCGGGAACCCGTTCATAGCGGGGGCAGGATTTGAACCTGCGACCTCCGGGTTATGAGCCCGGCGAGCTACCTGGCTGCTCCACCCCGCGTCGCGAGGGCAAGGATAGCATCCGTCCTATGCCCTGGTGGACGTGGGTCTCTCTCGCTTTCTTCGCCGCAGTCGTGCTCGCGGCGAGCATCGCAGCGCTCCTCGCCCTGCGCTCGATGAGCCGGCTGCAGCGTACGGGCGAGCTGCTCCAGGTGGCCTTCGAAGACCTCGCCGAGAAGAGCGAGGAGCTCGAGCGCCGCGCCGCGCGGGCGAGCGTGCGCGTCGAAGCCGCCGAGCCGCACTTCGAGCATCTGCGCGCCAGCCTGGACCGCTTCTCGGTCCTCACGTGGGCGATCGGCGACATGGCGAAGACGGTCGCCCGGCTGCGAGCCACGCTGCTCGTCCAGAAGTGACGCGCGTCGCGGCCGTCGACATCGGCACGAACTCGACCCGGCTCCTCGTGGCGGACGTCGAGGACCGTGTCGTCACGGAGCTCGGCCGCCGGCTCGAGATCACGCGCCTCGGCGAGGGCGTGGACGAGCGGCGGATTCTCCTTCCTCACGCGATCGCGCGGGTCCGCAACGTGCTCGCCGACTATCGCCGCGCGGCCGAGGAGGCCGGAGCGGCGCGCACGCTCGCGTTCGCGACGAGCGCCGCGCGCGACGCCGAGAACGGAGAGGCGTTCCTCGGCGAGGTCGAATGGAGCTACGGGTTCACGACGCGGCTTCTCTCCGGCGACGAGGAAGCGCTCCTCACCTTCCGCGGCGTGTCGGCCGGCCGAACGGTCTCGCCGGGAACCGTCGTCATTGACGTCGGCGGTGGCTCGACCGAGCTGATCCTGGGCGGGCCCGACGGCGTCGCCTTCCACACGAGTCTCGACCTCGGCTGTGTCCGGCTCACCGAGCGCTTCGGCACCGAGTTCGACGCGACGGCCGCCCACGTTCGCGAGGTGCTCGCCCGCGTCGACGTCCAGCCCGAGACCGCGATCGGCGTGGCCGGGACGATCACGACGATCGCCACGCTCGACCTCGGCCTGGACGAGGAGGATCCCGAGCTCGTCCACGGCCACGTCCTTCCCGCCGCGACGATCTCCGGCTGGACTGCGCGGCTCACCGGGATGACCGTCGAGGAGATCAGCGCGCTCCGTGGGATGCATCCCGACCGCGCGCCCGTGATCGCGGCCGGCGCGGTGGTCGTCCGGGAGACCCTCGCGCACTTCGGCCTCGAGGCGCTCGAGGTGAGCGAGCACGACATCATGCACGGCGCCGCGCTCGCAGCTGCCGAGCTCCCCGAGAGAGCCGAAGGCGGCGCTCCCCCCTCCGCACATACCTGCTGCTAGAAGTGGCGGAGGAGCCAGGCGTGCACGTCGCCGATGCGCGCGATCTGCAGCGTGAGGTGTCCGTCCTCGGCGTAGATGTGGTTCTCTGCGCCGGGGATCTGCTCGGCGAGCCAGCGCCCGTGGGCTACGGGCACGAACTGGTCCTGCGCGCCGTGCCAGACCTGAACGGGCACGCTGACGTCCTCCAGCTGGAAGCCCCACGGCTTGACGAAGACGAGGTCGTCGTCGGTCCAGCCGTCGACGCCATCCCGTAGCGCCTCGCCGATCTGGTCGTGGAAGTAGACCGCCAGTTCTCCGGTCAGACAGGCGCGGTCCGGCGGGCAGAGGAGCGATTCGAGGCTGTCGGCGACCTCCTCCGGGCCGGCACCGAGTATCGCTTCTCGCTGTTCCCCGAGATAGCGCCGCAGGGCCTCCTCCCCCTCGAGCGCCGCGCCGAACTCGTCGAGGTTGTCCTGCCCCATGCCGTCGAGCCAGTCGAGGCCTTCGACCCCCCAGGGGGCGACGCTGGCAAGCGCTGCCACGGCGACCACGCGGTCAGGGCGAACGGCGTTGGCCAGTGCGTGCGGCCCGCCGCCCGAGCCGCCGTACACGGCGTACCGCTCGGCACCCAGCGCGTCCGCGATCGCCGCGATGTCGTCGGCGGCGTCCGCCACCGTCCGGCCGGGCGCGGCATCCGAGCCTCCGTAGCCGGGCCGGTCGTAGGCCACGAGGCGAATCCTTCGCTGCTCGGCGTCCTCGACGACCTCGTGCCAGAAGAGCCGCGCGCCCGGAGTCCCGTGGAGGGAGAAGACCGTGCGGCCTTCGGGATCGCCCGCCTCGGCGACGCAGAGCGTCCGCCCGCCGACGTCGACTCGGTGCTCTCGCATCAGCTCTCCTCGAGCGGGGGCGGCGGTTCGTCCTCGGCGAGCCGCCGCGCGATGGGCTCCCTGGCGAGCACGCCGAGCAGGCGGCCATCGTCGGTGACGGGCATGCGCTCGAGGTCGAGCTCGGCCATGCGGTGAAGCGCCTCGTCGAGCGGCAGGTCGGGAGGGATGGTGACGACGTTCCCGTCCGCGACCTCGGCCGCGGTCGCCGCCTGCAGGTCGAGGCCCTTGGCGACCGCGGCGACGATGTCCTCGGCGCCGATGCAGCCCACGAGCCTCTCTCCGTCCGCCACGAGCACGCTCGAGACATGCGGGTGCGTGAGGAGCTCGGCTGCCTCGCGCGCCCTTGCCCCCGCCTGGACGACGCGCGGATCGGGCATGAGTGCCTCGCGGACGATCACGGATGGATGCCGCGTGCCTCGAGCGCCTCGGCGACCTCGCGGATACTCGTGACGAGGGCCGCGCGCCGAAAGGGAAGCCCCTCGCTCTCGGAGGAGTCCCAGACGCGGCTGAGCGCGTCGCCCATGAGGTCGGCGAGGCGCGAGCGGATCTCGTCCGGCCCCCAGAACAGGCGCTGGATGTCCTGCACCCATTCGAAGTACGACACCGCGACGCCGCCCGCGTTCGTGAGGATGTCAGGCAGGACCGGGATCCCGCGTTCGGCGAGGATCTCGTCCCCCTCGAGGGAGGTGGGCCCGTTGGCGCCCTCGGCCACAAGCTTCGTCTCGAGCCGGCCCGCGTTCGCCGCCGTCACCTGGTTCTCCGTCGCGGCCAGGACGAGGACGTCGCACGGGAGCTCGAGGAGCTCGGTGTTCGAGACGTCCTTCGACCCGGGGAAGCCGGCGATCCCGTCGTTCTCCACGCGCCATTCGTCGAGCGCCTTCAGATCGATCCCGCGCTCGTCGTGAATCCCACCCGCGATGTCGGAGACCGCGATCACCCGGGCATCCCGCAGAGCAAGCTCGTGTGCCGCGACCGCGCCGACCTTCCCGTAACCCTGGACGACGCAGCTCGATCCCGCGAGCGGGCGGCCGAGGCGGCGCACGGCTTCCTCCACGACCATGACGACGCCGATTCCCGTCGCCTCGGGCCGCAGGATGCTGCCGCCGACCGAGAGCGGCTTGCCCGTGACGATCTCCGGGACGGCGTGCCCGACCTGCATCGAGTACGTATCCATCATCCACGCCATCGTCTGCTCGTCGGTGGCCATGTCGGGCGCGGGGATGTCGCGCTGCGGGCCGATGATCGGCAGGAGCTCCGCGGTGAACCTCCGCGTGAGGCGCTCGAGCTCGCCGCGCGAGAGATTCCGCGGATTGCAACGGACACCGCCCTTCGCGCCACCGTAGGGCAGGCGCAGGAGCGCGCACTTCCAGGTCATCCACATCGCGAGCGCGGCGCACTCGCCGAGCGTCACTGCCTTGTCGTAGCGAATGCCGCCCTTCGTCGGGCCGAGCACGCTCGAATGCTGGACGCGGTAGCCGGGGTAGACGCCGAGCGTCCCGTCGTCGAGGCGCACGGGAATGGACGTCGCGAGCGCGCGTTCCGGATAGCGGAGCACCTCCGCGACGAACGGGTCGATCCCTGCACTCGGGAGCGCACCGTCGAACTGGCCGATCGCCTGGCGGAAAAGTGCGTCGTCGAGCTCGGGAGGGAGCTCGCCGCGCCGGGTCGTGGCGGGCTCGGTCGCCATGCGCTCAGTCTATGCGGGTCTACGCGTCCCTACGTGCGCCCTCCTCGTCCGGCGCGCGGATACCCTCCGACTCGGAAAGCCCGAGCCCGATCCGGCGCGCGAGGCCCGGATAGACCAGGGCGATCAGAATCCCGACCAGGAGCCAGCCGCCGACCATGAGCGGGAAGTTGTCGTACGGGTAGGCCGGCCTCGGCCAGACGTTCTTGTAGATGACGTAGATGAGAGCCGCGATGGCGAGGATCGGCACGATCACGCGCCAAACCGACTCGCGGCGGCCGAGGTGCAGGAACCTCATCGCGCCGACGTTCACGACGATGTAGGCGACCAGCATACTGAGCACGCCGATCGTCCCCATGTAGAAGAATGTGTTCACGGAAGTCGTCCCGTTGATGCGGAGCGAGACGCCGACGATGACGGCGAACAGCATGACGACGGCGAGGGAGACGACCGGCGCACCGGTGCGGCGTGACGTGTCGCCGAGCCGCGTGGTCACGAACCCGTCACGGCCGAGTGCGAAGAAGAAGCCTCGCTGCGCCGACGGCACACCCGAGCCCGCTCGCGAACGCGCTCAGCATGGCGCCGAAGTTGATCGCATCGGCCATGCCGTCCCCGACGTAGTCGTGCGAGAGATCGTCGAGCGGCGCCGAGGAGCTCGAGAACGCGTCGATGCCGGCCTGGTCAATCCCGAACCCGAGCGACTGCCCGAGCATGACGAGGGTGTAGAAGATGCCGCAGAAGCCGACCGCGACGGCGATGGCGAGCGGCACGTTCCGGCGGGGGTTGTTCGTCTCCTCACCGAGCGCGGCAGCGCCTTCGAAGCACCGAAGGAGAGGAAGCCGAAGACGGATGCGAACGCGACCGCGCTGAGCCCGACTCCCTCTGCGGGAACGAAGGGCTTGAGTGTGAAGTCCTGCCCGTTCGGAGCGCTGCCGCCGATCACCTTCGCGTAGATGACGATGATCAGGATCGTCACGAGCGCGACCGAGATCGCCTCGAAGCCGAGCAGCGAGCGCGTCACCGCCTTGATGTCGTTGTAGGCGAAGAGCCAGATGAGCGCGGCCGCGACGAGAGAGATGATCACCCAGTCCGGGTTGTCCCAGATCCCGATGCCGCTGAAGAAGGACTCGCCGAAGAGCCCGATCTCGGCGAAGTTGGCGGCGAGGAAGGCGGAATACGTGCCGAGCAGGGCCCAGCAGGCGAAAAAGCCCGCGCGCGGACCCAGCGTCACGCCGGCAAGCGCGTAGGCGGAGCCCGCGTGGTTGAAGAAGCTCGTGAGCCGGATGAACGCGTACGAGACGAGCGCGATTGCCACGGAAGCGAGGAGGAAGGCGAGAGGGACAGCGCGCCCGATGATGCCCGCCGGCGCGACACCGTTCAGGGCCATCGCTGCAGTCGGGGCCATGATGCCGATCGAGATGGCAAACGCCTCCCAGACCCGCAGCTCGCGCCGCAGCACTCCGCGTGGCCGTTCAACCGCTACCGGCTCGACAACGTCGCTCATCGCCATCTACCTCCTTCGAAGATCGCTTCGGGAATGAACGCGCCGACGACCCAGTTGGGCGCGTCGACGACTTCGTGGATCCGCAGGTCGGCGGCCACGCTCGTGACGGCGTAGGCCTCCTCCCGCTCCAGCCCGTACCGGTCTCCCAGGTGGGCGATCGCCGCGCGCACGGCATCGCGCGAGCACTCCATCAGGTCTGGCCCGACGCCCGTGCAGACGTGGAAGCTCGTCTGCGCGTCCTCCACCTCCGCCCCCGCGGGCACGTGGAACTGCGGGGCCTCGATAGAGAAGTCGCGCCGCACCGAGAGCCGGAGGATCACGTCCATCGCGGTCTCGATCGCCGTGCCGCAGACCTCGCCGTCACCCTGCGCCGCGTGCGTGTCGCCGAGGGAGAACAGCGCTCCTTCGACCCCGACCGGGAGGAACAGGCGCACCCCCGTGCGGAGGTGCTTGATGTCCATGTTCCCGCCGAAACGCGACGGCGGGACGATCGAATGCTCACCCGGCTCCGGCATTGCGACGCCGAGCGTCCCCGGGAAAGGACGGTGCGGGAGCGTGATCTTGTCGCCGAAGCGCACGAGGCCCGCTGCCGCGTCGACCTCGGAGATGCGCAGCCACGGGTCGGGGAACTCGTCCGCGAGGAGCCCGAAGCCGGGGATGATCGCCGTCCAGCCCCAGTCCTTCGCCTCGAACGCGAGCAACTCGACCTCGAGCACGTCGCCCGGCTCGGCGCCCTTGACGAACACGGGGCCGCTGACCGGATTGACGTGGGTGAAGTCGAGCTTCGCCACGTCCTCCACTCCCGACCCCTTGTCGATCTGCTCGTCCGACGCGTCGCGGACGAAGAGCTGCACCGATTCGCCCGACTCGATTTCGAGAACGGGCTCGATCGAGTTGTCCCAGACGTAGTTGAACGCGTCCGGGGGTACGTCGTGGATGGACGCCATCTGCGGCGTGCAGCCTACTCCCGCTCGACGAGAAGCGTCAGGCCGCGGCGCTCGACGACGCGAACCGTGTCTCCGGGATCGGCGCCGGCCTCGCAGCGGGCGCCCCAGAGCTCTCCCTGGATGCGCACCTGCCCTTCCGGCCGGCACGGGGAGACGACCTGGGCGCGCGCTCCGAGCAATGTCTCGGCTCCCATTTTCACGCGGTGGCGCTGCGAGAGCCAGATCCAGAAGAAGGTCTCGCCGATCTCGACGACCGCCGCCACACCGACCATGACGAGCCCCCAAGGAGAGGGGACGACGAAGACGGCGAGGATGACTGCAATTACAAAAAGCACGTGCGCCTTTCAGTGATGGTTTCGCGATTCTGGGGCGAGCAGGGAGTCGCCACGCCAGGACGCAGGGAGCGTCGATATGCGGCCATATTGGCGCGAGCGAGAACGCCGGATGGCGGCTCCGGGCGCCGCCAGAACCGCCCTAACTATCGCTGAATGGGGCACTTCACAAGTGCCGGGGGTGAGATTCGAACTCACACGCCCTTGCGGGCAGAGGATTTTAAGTCCCCCGCGTCTACCGTTCCGCCACCCCGGCGGGTCGGTCAGCGCAAGTCTAAGCGCGGGTGCGGCGCGATTCTCACTGCCCACCCTGCCGCAGCTGGTCGAGCGGGAACTTCTCCGGCGCGTCGCCATTGGGCCCCCGGTAGTCGTCCCGAAAGCTGTCGAACGCACCCTTGTCGAAGGTCGGACACGTCATCAGGTGCGTCCACGCGGTGAGGAAGATCTTCTTGCTCGCGTCCGGGGGCGCCATCGCCTGGATGCTGGGCCAGATCGGCGCGATGACGATGCCGTTCGGGTCCGAGGACTGGTACCAGTTGGCGATCTGGGCGACTGTCGAGGCGGGGACGTCGGCGCCGTACTGGATGACGATGCCGCCGTGCTCGAGGTTGTGCACGAGGGCCGTCTCGTCCACGGGCTTGTCGTAGAGGTTCCAGACGGCGGGCGCCTTCGGGCCCGGCGGGTAGTGCGGCCCGCTCGTCGGCGGGTAGGAGTTGTAGCGGAAGCTGGGGCTCAGCTTCTCGATGTGCTGGCGCCCCATCGGAGGGAACGTCTCGCGCACACAGGATCCGGACGGCCCACTCGCCTCGGCGCTGTTACTCCGCGTGGCAAAGAAGATGCCCACGATGGCTGCGACGACGATGATCGCCACGCCGATGCCCACGAACCAGAGGTTCAGGCGACGGGGCCCGCCCGACTCCACCCGACGCTGCGGCCCGGCGGCCCGTTGCTGCGGGCCCTGGCTCGTGCGGGGAGGAGGCGGGACGCGGCTCTTCTTCTTCTTGGCCACGACTCTCCAAAAGTATCAAGCGGTTGCGCGCTCCTGTGCACCGAAGAAGTCGGCGACGGCCGAAAGCTCGGCCACGACAGGGGCCGGGGGCAGCGCCTCGAGGAAGCGACGTCCGTAGGCTCGCGTCCGCAGGCGCGGGTCGAGGATCGCGACGACCCCCTCGTCGGCGTGACCGCGGATGAGACGACCGAACCCCTGGCGGAGCTGGAGCACAGCCGCGGGGAGGGCGTAGTCCGTGAACCAGTCTCCTCCCTCCCGCGCGATCCGCTCGCAGCGTGCCTCGACGATCGGGTCGCCGGGGGCGGCGAACGGCAGCTTGTCGATCACGAGCAGCGAGAGGGACTCGCCCTGGATGTCGACTCCCTGCCAGAAGGTCGACGTGGCGAAGAGAACCGAGCCGACGTCGTCGCGGAAGCGCTCGAGCAGCCGCTCCCGCGGCGCGTCCCCTTGCTTCAGGACCGGGAACTCGAGCCGGCCGGCACAGCGGTCGACCAGCTCGTCGAGCGCACGGTAGGACGACGTCAGGACGAGGGCGCGCCCGGCGGAGAGCCGGCACAGGGCGACGATCTCGTCGGCGAGGTTGTCGAAGTACCCGGGCGACCGCGGCTCGGGCAGTCGGGCGGGGACGTAGACGAGCGCCTGGTCGCGGTAGTCGAAGGGAGAGGGAAGGACGAGCTCGCGCGCGTCGTCGAGCCCGAGCCGGCGGCGGACGAAGCGCGGGTCGAGCGTCGCCGACACGAGGACTGCCGTCGTCTCGCTGTCCCAGAGGCTCTCGCGCAGGATGCCGGAGACATCGACGGGCGCCCAGGCGACTGAGCCCGGCTCGGCCCACGAGACGCGGTCGGGATCGTCGAGTGCCATGCAGCTCTCCACGTCGCCCGCCGCGGCGAGCGCGCGGCGGGCGAGCATGTCGCCTTCCTCACCGGCGCCCATGAGCGCCGAGGCGAGCCCGCCCAGCGCATCGGCGAGGGTGAGCCCGTGCTCCTCGAGCTTCGTCTGGTCCGCCGCAGTCAGGCGGCGCCGCCCGGAGCCGGGGTCGAACGCGCCGACGAGACGCTCGCCCGCCCGATCGACCTCGGCGAGGCTCCTGGCCGGAGGGGTGCGGCTCTCCTCGCGGCAGAAGCGCTCGACGTCGCGCTCGAGCTGACGGAGCCGCGCGAGCGAGACGCGCCCGCCGAACCACGTAGCCGCAGCTTCCTCGAGGCGGTGCGCCTCGTCGAAGACGACGGCGTCGTGGTCGGGAAGGACCGCGGCGCCATCGGAGCGGGCCCTGAGCGCGAGGTCGGCGAAGAAGAGCGCGTGGTTGGCGATCACGATTTCCGCCTCTCCGGCGCGCTCGCGCGCGCGCTCCGCGTAGCAGCTGCCCACGAGCGGGCAGCGCCGCCCGCCACAGCGCTCGGGTCCGACCGACAGCTCGGCCCAGAGTGTCTGTGAGGGCTCGAACTCGAGCTCGGCTCGATCGCCGGTCTCCGTCGTCTCGATCCAGTCCCGCAGGCGCTCGAAGTCGGCTGCGTCCTCCGCCGTGCGGAAGAGGCCGCCGAGCTGATCGACGCCCTGAAGGCTCTTCCGGCAGAGGTAGTTCTGGCGGCCCTTCAGCACCGCGACCTTCACCGGGCGCCCGAGCGCCGCGGCCGCGGCGGGCACGTCCTTCGTCAGGAGCTGTTCCTGGAGGGCCTTCGTCGCCGTGGCGACGACCACGCGCTGCCCCGAGACGAGCGCGGGGAGCAGGTAGGCGAGACTCTTGCCGGTTCCCGTGCCCGCCTCGGCGACGAGGTGCTCGCAACCCGCAAGCGCGTCGGCGACGGCGTCCGCGAGGGTTTCCTGCTCGGCGCGCGGCTCGAAGCCGGCGAGAGCGTGGCACAGGCGGCCACCGGGTCCGAAATACGCATCCATGAGGGACGACGAGCCTAGTTCAGGCTCCGGTCATCATAGAACGCATGTTCGCACCAATGTGCGACGAATTCGACCCGGGGAAAAATGTGTGCTCTTTGCGAACGTTTCGTCCGGTTCGGTCCTTGACGGCCGGCGAGGAACGCGAGTACGCTCCGCGAGCCAGATCCGGTAAGCCCTCGGGCTCGCCGGATTTGGCGTTTAACGTCACGGAATCTGCGGCGTATCCAGACAGACGAGGAGGGAGCCCTCATGGGTTGGCTGGACAAGCTGCTGGGACGAGACAAGCAGGATGCGGGCGAGCCCGCCGCCACCGCGACGAGCACCGAGGAGGCCGGGCACGACGCCGGCGCGGTCGAAGAGCCCGGGCACGAGGGCCACGGCCATCCGCCCGGCGAGCACCCGCACGAAGAGCATCCGTAGCTGAGAGGCGGCCTCCGAGCCGCCTCTCTCCCTTCTCGCCGGTCTGCCGTCCGATGCGGTCTCTAGCGTCTGTCGGTCCATGATCGTGCTCATCGCCATCCTCGTCCTGGCCGCCCTCGCGGCGCTCGCTCTCTGGCTGAAGAAGGAGCTCGAGCAGCTGCGCGCGGCCTCGGGGCAGCAGCTCGCGGTCCAGCTTACGGAGCGCAACGCCGACGTCGACCGGCGCCTGGCCGGCCTCGTCGAGACGATGGACCGCCGCCTCGGGGAGCTCGACCGGCGCGTCGACCACCGGCTCGAGAGCGCGGCGCGCACGGCCACGGCCATCCACCAGCAGCT
>Ga0207674_10001072_pt1 | contig 35602 bp, 34 predicted proteins | sample KBSCornC72_FD_184303 | JGI IMG/M metagenome (GOLD analysis project Ga0207674, IMG submission 184303) | Corn rhizosphere microbial communities from Kellogg Biological Station, Michigan, USA - KBS Corn C7-2 (SPAdes) (version 2) | ecosystem: Host-associated > Plants > Roots > Rhizosphere > Soil ...
CACCGGCGACGGGATACCGGGCCGAGAGCCTGCAGATCCTGTTCGGTGAGGACGAGTCGTGACCGGCAACGGCGGGCCGGTGATCACGGCACTGGCCCGTGATGCCGCCGCGCCGGCGAGCGGGTCGGTGAAGCCGACCGGGGCGCAGCTGCTGGCCGCGTTCCCGCCGCGCCCGCTCGTGTCGTCGTGGCCGGCGACCGAGGCGGACCGATCCGCCGTGCTGGCCAGGGTCCTGGGCGATGCAGGACTGGGCTCCGTTTTGGGAGTTGGGAGTTGGAAGTTGGGAGTTGACGATGCCATCGGCAGCAACGTTCCTTCCAGTGTCTGGATTGAAAATGGCAGCTATCTGAAATTAAGGAACCTGACCATTGGCTATACCTTGCCTGATCCGTTGCTGAGAAAGTTTTATATCAAACATTTGAGGATCTATGCATCATCCCAGAACCTGTTCACCATTACAAAGTACTCGGGTCTCGATCCGGAGATTGGTATACAGAACGGGAATCCAACCCAGAATGGGGTGGACAATGGTACCTATCCTTTATCCCGGGCATTCACCGTGGGCCTAAATGTAACATTCTAAGCACAAATTATTAAGATATGAGAATTCCAAGAAAATATGTAGTGATTTTGTCCCTGGCAACGTTGTGCGCGGCGGTGGTGATCCCTCTCAGCTGCAGCAAGAACTTCCTGAACCAGACGGACACGATGCAATCCGACATCACCGGGGTCACAACCAAGTCCTCGGACGTGGTGTCCCTCGTCAATGCCATTTACGACACGTGGCAGAACAGCAATCTGCTTAAAAAGTCTATCTGGTACTGGGCGAATTTCGAATCGCATGATTTCTTCAACTGGGGCGGCGATGTTGTCTGGAACAATTACCAGATTCCGCCGGACTTTGGAGCGATGAACGATTTCTGGAACTATATGTACATCGGTATCGCCCGGGCAAATGCGGCTTTCCCCGTTATCGCGGCTGCCAAAGAAAAAGGCATCGTTACGGCATCCCTTGGCGATCGTCTCACCGGCGAAGCTTATTTCCTCAGAGGGCTGGCCTATTATTACCTGGCCGCCAGCTTTGGTGGTGTGCCATTGGAGCTGAATGCCGTCACAAACGGGTTGACGCCGAGGTCGCCCCGCGACAGCGTATTCATGCAGGTAGTGGCCGATATGCAAAAGGCCGAAACCTTGCTGTGGTCAAAAACGCAGACGGTAGGTGGTGATCTGGGCCGGGCGACGAAAGGCGCCGCCTATGCCTATGAGGGAGCTGCGCAGATGTGGCTGAGGAATTACCAGGCGGCGCTAACTGCTTTCAACAATACGGAGCTTACCACCAATTATCACCTGATGGCCAATTTCGCGGATGTGAATGAATACGATCATCAGAACAACGACGAGTCTATTTTCGAGATACAGTTCGAAGTGCCTCCCGGCGGAACGCAGGACTGGAGCGGAAGCTGGCAGCCTCCTGGCGGCGAGATCTCCTGGATCGATGACTTTAGCTGGCCCCAGGAGCTCACGGGACAGGGCTATGATTATGGGAATCCGGCGTTGTGGAGTTCCTATCAGCACGGCGATAAACGCAGGCTGCTCACCATTGTCGGTCCCGGTGATACGCTGGCCAGCCCCGGCATAATCAAGCATTTGGGCGGCTTAAAAGGATATTGGGTAGTAAAAAGCGGGTTCAAGGCCGGCAATGCCCTTTATAAAGCAGATGACGGAACTATCCTCAACACGGTGGGTACGCTGACCAGGCCCTGGTACGGAGCGGATGCCACAAACCGCACCGGATATTATTGTGCAAAGAAATGGAGGGACTACAATCTCACAGGTGGCAATACCGACTCTTCAGGGACCAGCCTTCTTTTTGGCGACCAGAACCAGATACTCATGCGTTATGCCGAGGTGCTGCTGGCCAGAGCTGAATGCAAGGTCCATCTGGGCGATGCCCCCGGTGCATTGGCCGATATTCAGACCGTGAGGGATCGGGCATGGGGCGGAACCGCTCCTGCCATGGCCGACAGCGCCAATTATGACGGTACTCCCGGACAGCCGATCACGGACCCATTGCAAATGGTATTGAGTGAATACCGGCATGAGCTCAGCGGCGAATACTCCGTATTCTATGATCTTTGCCGCGCGGGTACGGACACAGCCGTAGCATTCATAAACAAGGCCAACGGTTGCGTGGCAGGCAGCTATAACCCTGTTCCCAACCCGGCGCCAGGTCCGACACACGACGGCAAGCAGCATGGATTGTATAACACCGCTCTTACCCCGCAACGTTGTTTGATGCCTATACCGCAGGCTGCCATTGGACTTAATCCGAACTTGAAACAGAACCCGTACTGACCATAGGCTGTTGCTAAATATTCCCGAAAAATGGCTTCTCTAAAAGGGGAGGCCATTTGCATTACTACTATCTTAGTTATATGAAAAGTCTCCGTTTCCCGACGGCCGCCCTTTTGCTGTGCATGCTGGCATGTAAGAGCAAGCCCGTCTTATTCCAGCAGATATCCTCTTCGCACTCCGGTGTGGACTTCACCAATACCATCGTCGAGAACGACACGCTGAATCCGCTGAATGTCGTGAACATCTATAATGGCGGCGGGGTAGGCATCGGAGATTTCAACAATGACGGATTGCAGGATATATATTTCACCGGCAACCAGGTGCCATGCAGGCTGTACCTCAATAAGGGCGATTTTAAGTTTGAGGACATCACGGAGCGGGCGGGTGTGGAAGATATGGGCCGGTGGGCAAGGGGCGTGGCGGTTGTCGATGTCAACAATGACGGGCTAATGGATATCTATGTATGTAACACCATCTACAAAGACAGCCTGAGAAGACGGAATGTGCTATACATAAACCAGGGACTGGACAAGGATGGCATCCCACACTTTTCGGACATGGCGGCGGAATATGGTCTGGATGTCCATGTGCAGTCTACGATGGCGAGCTTTTTCGATTATGACAACGATGGGGACCTCGACATGTTCCTGACAGTCAATGAAGCGTCCAACGGCATCGATCCATCCGCCTTTCATTTTGATCCAAAGGAGCGATTCCCGGGCAAAGGCAGGCTGTACAGGAACGATATGGATCCTGTATTGAAACATCCCGTATACCACGACGTCTCGCAGCAGGCGGGGATGAAATTTGAAGGGTATGGTCATGCGGCCACTATCTGCGATATCAATAACGACGGATGGAAGGATATCTATGTCTCTGACGACTTCATATCCAACAATATCCTTTATATCAACAATCATGACGGGACCTTTACCAATCGCGCCAAAGAATATTTCAAGCATACTTCCCTGAACTCCATGGGGCAGGATGTGGTGGACATAAATAATGACGGACTGCCCGATGTCGTAGAGCTGGATATGAACCCGGAAGATAATTACCGGAAGAAGCTGATGATGGGCTCTTCGAACTATCTGACCTATCAGAACTACAATATGTTCGGATATCAGTATCAATATGTCCGTAATACCTTACAGCTGAACCAGGGGCCTACCGTGTATGAGGGAGACTCTGTCGGCATTCCTGCCTTTGCGGAGATAGGTTTTCTCTGCGGCATCGCCCAGACGGATTGGAGCTGGACGCCGCTGGTGGCGGACTTCGATAACGATGGCTATCGGGATATCATCGTTACCAATGGATTTCCCCGGGATGTTTCGGATCATGACTTTGCGGCCTATCGTAAAAATTCCGTGGTATTGCCGCCTACAAAGGAACTGCTGAAACAGATACCCCAGATAAAGCTCCATAACTACGCATTTCATAACAACGGGGATCTGACCTTTGGCGATCTCAGTAACGACTGGGGATTGTCGACGCCTACTTTTTCCAATGGAGCCGCTTTTGTCGATCTGGATAATGACGGCGCAATGGATATGGTGATCAATAACATCGACGATAAGGCAATTATCTACCGGAATACTGCCCGTGATAAAAATAAGGAGGCGACACATTTTTTGCAGATAAGGTTCAAGGGTGGTAAAGAAAATGTCAATGGACTGGGAGCTGCCGCGACGATCTATTATGAGCATGGCAAGCGGCAGGTATATGACAACAATCCATACAGGGGCTATCTCTCGACGATGCAGGATGTGGCGCATTATGGCCTGGGCAAGGTGGTGATGCTGGATTCCGTGGTCATTGAATGGAATAACGGCGTCCGGCAGACTCTGACCCGTGTAAAGGCGGACCAGGTCCTGACGGTGAATATAGCGGATGCACGGGAAACCGGTGCAGGGACGCCGGCGGAGATAGCCTCGGATGCTTTGTTCAAGGAAGTGACTGCCAGGGCGGGTGTCCGGTACAAACACGTAGAATCAGATCAGATAGATTTCAACCTTCAGCATTTGCTGCCTCACAAGCTATCGGAATATTGTCCAGCGCTGGCCGCGGGCGATTTAGATGGGAATGGACTGGATGACCTTGTCGTGGGAGGCAATTCGAATGCAGGTGCGCAGGTGCTGCTGCAGCAGCCAAACGGCAGCTTTGTCCAACGGGCCTTACAGCCGGGGGCGCCTTATGCGGCTACCTATGAGAAGGATGAGGGCGTCCTGCTCTTCGATGCCAATGGCGACGGCAAGCCCGATCTGTACATTGCCCGGGGTGGATATATGGCTCCGAAAGGCGACGGAGGCTACCAGGACAGGCTTTATATCAACGACGGGAAAGGGAATTTCAAAGAGGACACTTCAGCGCTGCCGGCGAACCATGTGAGCAAGCTCTGTGTCCGCGCCGTGGATATCAACCATGACGGAAAGCTGGACCTGTTCGTGTCGGGACGCGTGGATCCGCAGCATTACCCGAAACCAGTGAGCAGCTTTATATACCGGAATGATTCGGAGAACGGGCATGTAAGATTTACGGATGTCACGTCGGAAGTGGCGCCTGATCTAAAGGACATCGGGATGATATGTGATGCGCTCTTTACTGACTTTGACGGGGATGGGCAGACGGATCTGATCGTGGTGGGAGAGTGGATGCCGGTGACCTTTTTAAAGAATGTGAACGGGAAGTTCAGAAATGTAACGGCGGCCTCGGGTGTCGGTGGGCAGTCCGGCTGGTGGAACTCTATTGTGGCGGGCGATTTCCGGCATACGGGTAGGATGGATTATATAATAGGCAATGTGGGTGAAAATACCTTATACAAAGCCAGCGACAGCCTTCCCGTATATATTACGGCAAAGGACATTGACAACAGCGGGACCTATATCGCCATTCCATCCTTTTTCCTTCCGGACCAGGAGGGGGTGAAAAAGGAATTTCCTGCCCCCGTGAGAGACGATATCGCCAGACAGTGGCCGGCCATTAAAAAAAGATTTCCGGATTACAAATCTTTTGCTGTTGCAACGATGGATGAGGTGCTGACGCCAGAGCAACGCAAAGGCGCACTTAGACTAAAAGCCAACCAACTTCGATCCTGTTATTTACGCAATGACGGCGGCGGCAAATTTACCATGATACCCCTGCCCGCGGAGGCGCAGGTATCGGCTTTGAATGGGATGGTGGCAGACGACTTTGATGGGGATGGCAATCTGGATGTGCTGATCAACGGGAATGATTTTGGGACGGATGTTGCGATCGGTCGCTACGATGCGCTTAACGGGCTGCTGTTAAAAGGCGATGGGGCAGGAGGGTTCAAGCCGCTGACCATATTGCAGAGCGGGATCTATATACCAGGAGATGGCAAGGCGCTTGTAAAGCTCCGGAGCGCCTCCGGCGGGTACCTGGTGGCAGCCAGTCAGAACAAGGGTCCGTTGAAATTATATCAGCTCAGGCGGGGTGTAAAATTTATACCCATTCAGCCGGATGATGTCAGCGCGGTGGTGGAGCTGAAGAATGGGAAGACCCTGAAGAAAGAATTCTATTATGGAGGTTCGTTCCTCTCCCAGTCGGCCCGGTTTCTGACGGTGGATAGCAATACGGTGAGCGTAAAGATCACCAACAACAAGGGGAGGGTGAGACAATGAAAGCTGCGATGATCGTTATTTTGTTGAACCAGCTGGGGTTTTATCCTCATTCACCCAAGATCGCCATTGTTACGGGACAGCCCACAGCGGCTGTATTTTATGTGGTGCGTATTCCTGTGGGGGATACGGTTTATTCCGGGGCATTGGGGCCTGCTGTTACCTCTTCCAATTCATCTTTGCGGACATACGAGGCTGACTTTACGGGTTTCGAAAAGGAAGGTGATTACAGGGTCGTCGTGCCCGGGGCAGGGGACTCTTATCCTTTTCACATCGGTGGTCATATGGCAGCGCCGGTGGTGAAGGCCGCCCTGAAAGGCTACTATTATCAGCGGAGCGGCGTGGCGTTGGACAAACGCTACGCAAGTATATGGCATCGTCCCCCCGGGCATCCGGATACGTCTGTGCTGGTGCATCCATCGGCGGCATCGGAAGGGCGCCCTGCCGGAACTGTCGTCTCTTCACCTGGCGGGTGGTATGACGCAGGGGATTATAATAAATATATTGTCAACTCAGGGATCACGATGGGGACCCTGCTGTCGGCGTATGAGGATTTTTCCGGGCTGTACGACACGCTGCATACGAATATTCCACCCATGAAGGGTGTGCCTGATCTGCTCAATGAATGTCTTTATAATTTGCGGTGGATGCTGACCATGCAGGACCCGGGTGATGGAGGTGTGTACCATAAGTGTACGAATGCCGCTTTTGACAGCATGGTGATGCCAGGTGTCACGAAACTGCCAAGATATGTCGTGCAAAAGGGGACGGCGGCAACATTGGATTTTACGGCTGTCATGGCGCAGGCCGGCAGGATCTTTAGAAAGTTCTCCCGTCAGCTCCCCGGGCTGGCCGATAGCTGTCTGCATGCTGCGCAGGCTGCCTGGAGATGGGCCGCCCTGCATCCCGCTGTTGTGTATAATCAGACGGCGATGAACAGGAACTTTAGTCCGGCGGTAACGACGGGCGCCTATGGAGATATGGACATGCGCGATGAATGGTATTGGGCTGCTGCTGAGTTGTTGGTGACGACGGGGATAAAGGAGTTCAGGGACACTGTGCAGGCACGAATGAAGGATGCCTATGGACTGCCTGCCTGGGCCAATGTGCATATGCTGGGGGATTATACGCTGCTGCGTCATCGGGATGCCCTGCCGGTGGGAGAAGAGAGGTCTTTGCGCGAGCATCTTTTAGGCATGGCGGATAATTACCTGAAGCTGGCGCAGTCCAATGCATTTCATACCGTGATGGGGACGGGTGCGCGGGATTTTATCTGGGGCAGCAATGCGGTGGCGGCCAACCAGGGAGTGCTGCTGATCAATGCGGCTTTATTGACAAAAGAGCGAAAATATGTGGACGGAGCCCTGGGCAATCTGGACTACCTGCTGGGCAGGAACGCTACCGGTTATTGTTTTGTAACAGGGATGGGCAGTCGAAGTCCTATGCATCCCCATCATCGCCCTTCCGTCGCGGATGGGATTGTGCCGCCTGTTCCGGGGCTATTGGTAGGAGGTCCCAATCCAGGGAGGCAGGATCGTCAGACATATACGATGACGGAGCCGGAGACGGCCTATCTGGATAATGACAAAGCTTACGCATCCAATGAGATAGCTATCAATTGGAATGCTCCGCTGGTATATCTGGCGGGAGCAATAGAAGCCCTCCGGGCTCCTGAAAAGAGCCGTCCGAAGGACAGACATTAATGACGAAGGGCTTCTGTAATTATTTACAATGGTCTTACCCAGATATTCCGGTAGCTGATGGGCTCACTCTTGTCTCCGTGTGCCTGTAATTTGATGGGGGAAGGACCATGCGCTTTATAAAAAGGTTTGCCGATGTAGCGGGTGCCGCCTTTGAGCTCGAAGTTGTTTTGCACCAGCACGCCGTTGTGGAGGACGGTGACACGGGCTGGGGAAGCGAGGCTGCCGTCAGTATGGAATACGGGAGCCGTCCAGATGACATCGTAGCTCTGCCATTCGCCTGGTTTGCGGCAGGCGTTGGCCAGCGGGATAGATTGTTTGTAGATGCTGCCGGCTTGTCCATTGACATAGGTCTTATTGTTATAGTTGTCCAGTACCTGCAGCTCATATCCATCGTCGCCCTTACCGGTGCTGGCGAGGAAAATACCGCTGTTGCCCCTGGCCTGGTCGGAGCCCGTGATATTGGAGGGTATCCGGTATTCGATGTGCAGCTGATAGTTCGTGAAGGATTCTTTTGTCTGTATATTACCGGCTTTTTTATTGACCGTGAGAATACCGTTGCCGACGATCCATTTGGCGGGACCGCCGTCGCCTACGTCTACCCAGTTGTCAAGATTTTTCCCATCGAAGAGGATGATCGCATCGGAGGGGGCGTCGCCGCATTTCGCGCCAGGAGTCACCACCGGCGGCACGGGACTGTATACTTCGGTGGTTCTGTGATCGGTGATGGTGTCGGCCTGGGCCTGGGCTGCTGAGGTCCCAATGAGGCCAAGCGTTGAGAGTACGAGTATCCGCTGAATGGACGGGCGAGCAATTTGGATCATAGTCATGTGAATTGAATTGGGTTACAATTTAGGGAAAAAAAAGGTATAACTACATCGATGATTTTTTGGCTGTTATCATTTAAAATGATAGCTTGGACCGCTTCCACAATATCAGCAATGAGTAGTAAGATCGTTTTTTTTGGTTATATCAGCTTTTTAAGAGAGAAGGTCGATGCTGCAATAGAGACGCTGTCGAAAAGAAAAAGCGATTATCTGTGGATATGCTTCAATGCCACCCGGATGGTGCAGAGTGGTCCTACCGAAGCGCACCCTAATATGAGCTTTTCCATCATACTCGATACGGATGATAAAAATGATATTGTAGCAGATATGGAAGATGTCGTCCGGCAGCTGCCATTCTTGTCCTGTACACTGGTGGTCGAAGATCTCTCTACGGGGGAGCAAATTGTCCATAAATGGGAAAATCAAAGCTCGGCTAGGCTGTCCTAAACCTCTGATCCACATATTGTTGTAGTCTGGCATCCGGCTTGAAATTAACGGTCGGCTTTAAAACTATTAACTATGTGGACTTCCGTAACATCCAGGATCGCGACTTGTATAATGATCTCCCTCATTATATCCAAACCTGTCGATTGTACGAACAGCGGAGTGGCTGTTCATGCTGCAGAGAGAAGCATAGTGCCGATGAATATGCATGTGCGGCAATTCGTTAAAGATTATATCAAAGACAATCAGGAGATATTATGTGTGATAAAGCGCCGGAGCAATTATCCTTTCAGGGTGATGGATTCAGTGCTGACCCGTTATGGATTGCCGAAGGAGATGAAATATCTGGCCGTGATAGAATCCGAGCTGAATCCGAAAGCATTGTCGGCCGTGGGGGCGAGGGGTCCCTGGCAGCTGATGCCCGAGACAGCGCAGGAGCTGGGTTTGAATGTTACGCCCGACTGGGATGAGCGTACCTTATATGGTAAGAGTACGGTGGCTGCCGCAAAATACCTTCGCGACCTCTATGGTGAGTTTGGAGACTGGCTGCTGGTGCTGGCAGCGTATAATAGCGGTCCGGCGCCAGTGTATCGCGCCATCCGTAAGTCAGGCAGCAGGAATTTCTGGTGCCTGGAGAAATATTTGCCTGCTGAAAGCCGGGATCATGTAAGGAAATTTATTGCTTCTCATTATTATTTTGAAGGGAATGGGGGTGTGACTACACTGACCAGGACCGAATGGACCGCTTATATGGATCATCTGCATCCTTCTCCGCAGCATCTGATCCCCGGAACTTCGAATATGCAGTATGCGTCGCTCTAGGATGGCTGTTAGCAGATCAGGCATTATCATACCCATTCGCCCAACCATCTTTTTTCAGGAGGTCCACTTTCTTAAGGACCTCCTTTTCTAATTTACTCTTGAAAGCAGAGACCTTGGTGGCAATGAGAGGATCGAAGGCCCCGATGATGCTGGCTGCCAAAATACCTGCATTCTTTGCGCCATTGAGCGCTACCGTAGCCACGGGAATACCGCCCGGCATTTGAAGGATGGACAGGACCGAGTCCCAGCCGTCGATGGAATTGGAGGATTTGATGGGGACGCCGATGACCGGAAGTGGGGTGATGGAGGCGACCATGCCCGGCAGATGGGCTGCTCCGCCCGCCCCGGCGATGATGACCTTCAAGCCTCTGCCCGCCGCCTGGCTGGCGTATTCCACCATTCGCAGGGGAGTACGATGTGCGGACACGACGGTGAGCTCAAAGGATATCTCGAATTCGCGCAGCACGTCGGCTGCGGCTTGCATAATGGGAAGATCGCTGTCGCTGCCCATGATGATGCCTACGAGTATTTTGTCCTGGGATTGTGCCATGGCTTATTTACTGATGATCTTCAGGGTGTTCTTTATCTTATGGGCCTTGTATACAAGGTCATGTTTTTCCCGGCTGATGATTGTGACGTGTCCCATTTTACGTCCGGGGCGTGTCTCGTTCTTGCCATAGATGTGGACGAATACATTGTCCATCTGGAGGACCTCATCCAGGCCTTCGTAAACGGCTTCGCCACTGTGCCCTTCCGCGCCCAGCAGGTTGACGATGGCAGCCGGCAGGATGGCGGCTGTATTGCCCATGGGATAGCCGAGGATGATCCGCCACAGCATATCGAACTGCGAGCTGTAGTTTCCTTCGATGGTATGGTGTCCGCTGTTGTGGACGCGGGGGGCCGTCTCATTGACGTATACATCGCCCTGCTTATTGATCAATAGCTCTACGGCAAAGACGCCGGGGCTGCTCAATTCCTTTACAACGCGCATGGCGATGGCTTCCGCCTTCCAGAGGGTCTGCTGTGGCATGTCGGCCGGGCTGAGCTGGTAGTCGAGAAGATTGAGACGGGGATCGAATACCATATCGATGGGAGGGTAAATGACTGTCTCGCCTTTGTTACCGACGGCTACCAGCATGGAGATCTCTTTTTCTACCGTGATCATTTTTTCCAGCACTCCCGGGGCATCGAATCCTTTGTCAAGGTCTTCTTTTGTCTTGATCATCTGGACACCCCGGCCGTCATAGCCGCCCATGCCTATCTTATGTACGGCAGGGAGAAAATGGTCTTTGCTGCGGAGCTCGTCCCTGTTCTGTGTGACAAGGAATTCCGCCGTGGGGATGCTCCTGCCTGAATAGAATTGTTTTTGTGTGATCTTGTTCTTGATAGTGCGGAGGGCGGAAGGCTTGGGATAGATCTTTACGCCTTCGGACTCCAGTTTTTCCAGTGCGTCTTCATTGACGGATTCTATTTCGATGGTCAGGGCATTCAGTCCTTTGCCAAAATTATATACGTCGTCGAAATTCCGGATGTCCCCTTTGACAAAATGATGGCATAAATGGGCAGCGGGACATTGCTCATCATTCTCCATTACAAATGTTTCAACAGGATAATTTGCTGCGGCTTGCAATAACATTCTACCTAGCTGGCCACCTCCTAAGATTCCGACTCGTAACATGCAGGTTGTTTGGGCCGAAGATAGGACATTGGTCCGAAACCACCGCAATCGGCCCGTTCTGGCCCGGAATCTAATGTCTGGGCCTTCTGCCCGTTCTGATCGCAATAACAAGCCTGATACAGCGTTTTGTCCTTGAGGATGGGGACTCTATCCCTTGTCCGATGGGAAATCATAAATTTCCAGTAACTTGCAGACGAATATATATGCGTCCTGATTATATCCATAAAATTTTCGATGACAAGCGTTTGTGCTACTTCCTCCTTATGGAAGCGCTTGCTATGGACGCGCCCCTGGGATCTCTCTAACTGTACTTTTTTCTTTTTGTAAGCTATCTACAGCCCAAGGCGGGCGTTTTAATACAAATCAATTACTATGTCAACTTTATCAGCGGCCAGCACCCGGACGGCGAATACAGCAACTGATTTTCTTCCTCTGCAGGGAACAGATTATGTGGAATTCTATGTCGGTAATGCCAAGCAGGCCGCTCATTTTTATCAATCGGCTTTTGGATTTCAGCCGCTGGCCTATGCAGGGCCTGAGACAGGTGTAAGGGATAAGGTGAGCTATGTGGTCAGACAGAATAAGCTGACGTTTGTCTTTACCACTGCGCTGTATCCCGACCATCCTGTGGCGCAGCATGTGCAGCTGCATGGCGATGGCGTGCGGGTGCTGGCGTTACGGGTAGGGGATGCTGCCAGCGCCTGGAATGAGACCACCTCCCGGGGCGGCAAGAGCTGTATGGAGCCTGTGACGCTGACGGACAAGTGGGGCGAGGTGGTCATGAGCGGCATCCATACCTATGGCGATACGCTTCATCTGTTCATAGAGCGGGAGAATTATAAGGGAGCATTTATGCCGGGCTTTAAGGAATGGCGGACGGCTTATAATCAACCCTCGACAGGATTACAATATGTAGATCATTGCGTGGGTAATGTGGGATGGCACCAGATGGACCGCTGGGTACGCTTTTACGAAGATGTTATGGGGTTCCGGAACATTTTATCTTTTGACGACAAGGATATTTCCACGGAATATTCCGCCCTGATGAGCAAGGTCATGAGCAATGGCAATGGCTTTGTAAAATTTCCTATCAATGAGCCGGCTGAAGGGAAGAAGAAATCGCAGGTAGAGGAGTACCTGGAATTTTACCGGGGCGAGGGCGTGCAGCATGTGGCGCTGGCCACCCATAATATAGTGGAGACTGTCACGCAGCTGCGGGACAGGGGCGTAGAGTTCCTGCAGGTGCCCACTTCCTATTATGACGATCTGCTGAGCAGGGTGGGGACCATCGACGAGGATATACAGCCTTTGAAAGAGCTGGGGATCCTGGTAGACAGGGATGACGAAGGATATTTATTGCAGATCTTTACCAAACCTGTCGAGGACAGACCTACCTTATTTTTTGAAATTATTCAACGCAAGGGGGCACAAAGCTTTGGAAAGGGCAATTTTAAGGCTCTTTTTGAGGCCATCGAGCGGGAGCAATCCGCCCGGGGAAATTTATAGCGCCAATAGGGACAAAAAGCTTAATATTTCGTTATAAAAGCCTGCACATTCTAGCATATGTGGCAGGTTTTTTGTTTATTTATAGTACCCTATTTGCATATCAAGTGAAAAAAAACAGACCAGCCAGACGTTATATTATGGCCCTGATAGGAATATATCTTCTGTCTGCCAATATCCGTCTATCCGCACAAAATTCAGCCAGCTCCATTCATTTTATAGATTATCAGCGTTCTATCCCCAAGATCAGCGATCTGCTCAATCGGAAGGAGGACACGCTTATCAAGCAGTTCAAGGAGAAGAACCTGGCATGGCCCGCACGGTTTGTGTATATCCGGAGCTTCAAATACGACAGCCAGCTGGAAGTATGGGTAAAGAACAGCCCGGAGGAGAAATACAAGCTGTTCAAATCTTATAAGGTCTGTGCGCTGGCCGGTACATTGGGGCCCAAGCGGATGGCCGGGGATTACCAGGTGCCGGAGGGGTTCTATTATATCAATGAGTTCAAGCCACGCAGCGAATATCACCTTTCTTTGGGGCTCAATTACCCGAATGCCTCGGACAGGATACTCAGCGACAGCACCCAGCCGGGCGGCGACATATATATCCATGGCAGCTGTGTTACAACTGGCTGTATCCCTATCACGGATGCCCAGATAGAAGAGCTGTATATACTGGCGGCGCATGCCAAGGATATGGGCGAGGATTTTATTCCCGTGCATATTTTCCCGGTGAATTTCAACAATCCCAGAAGCGTAGACTATCTCAACAAATATCTTCAGACCTTTTCGGAGTATACGCCTTTTGCCAAGAGCATGCGGAACGCCTTTTATTATTTCGAGAAGTACCGGGAAGTGCCTTTTGTCATGGTGAATGGCAGGGGAGAGTATGTGACGGAGGAAGTTTCGTCAGATGCGGAAGTTAAGATCCCGAATTTAGAGCCTGTACATACGGTGACGCCGCAGAAGAAGCCGGTGCATATCCGTCCGCAAAGGATCATGCCTATCAGGGAGGAGGACCTCGCCAGGTCTGTAGATAAGCTGCCGCAGTATCCGGGTGGGAGCGATGCTTATCAGCAGTTCCTCAACCGGCTGGGGAAGGATGGAGTGAAAGATCTCACTGACGGGCAGACCAAGGCGTTCGTGATGGTGGAATATGTCATCGACTCTGTGGGAAAGGCTGTATATGCGAAGGTAATACGTGGCGGCAATGATACTATGAATGAAAAGATCGAAGACGCCTTTCTCGCCATGCCGCAATGGTCGCCTGCCACCCGTCTGGGTAATAGGGTGGCTATACGTTTGAAACAAACTATCATGATAGGGGCTGACTGATCAGGTGATTATCGCATGAGCACCTGCACCGTCTCCGGCGTCTGCTGCCGGAGCACTTCTTTTCGTCCTTCGGTGAGCTTGTCCAGCACTGCCTGGTTGTAATGACGGATGGTCAGCAGGGTCAGCCCCTTTTCCAGCTGTACGTCAAAGAGGCCGGCGGCTGTCAGCGCCAGCTTTTCAATCTTATCGCTTCTATCGTCCAGGCAGACCTGCAGGCTTACGGCGCCGGTCTGCATGAGGTTTGGCTTGACATGCAGCTCGGCGAACAGCTGATAAAGTCCTGCCGCTCCCTTCTCTCCCACGAATGAAAAATCCTTTGAATGCAGGTGTACAAGCACCTGGTCCTGTTTGAGGACGATGATGGGAGGGAGGCCTTTGGCCGCCTTGTCATGGATCACCGTCCCCGGAAGCTTTGCATCCAGAAAGCATTTTACATAAAGGGGGATGTCTTTGTTCTGCAGGGGCTTGATGGTTTTGGGATGGATGACCTGGGCGCCATAATAAGCCATTTCGATGACCTCGTCGTAACCCAGCTCGCTGATGAACTGTGCATCGGGAAATAGCTTAGGATCGGCATTCATCACGCCTTCCACGTCTTTCCAGATCGTGAGGCTTCCGGCATTCAGCATATTGGCAAAGACGGCGGCCGTATAGTCGCTGCCTTCGCGGCCCAGGGTAGTGCTTTCGTTTTCGGAGGTGGACCCGATGAACCCCTGTGTGATCACGAGGCGGGTGTCCTTGAAAAGGGGCAATATTTCGGTGATGATGCGGTCCTGTGTATGGCTCCAGTCGATGGCTGCATCTCTGAAATTATCGTCGGTGCGGAAGATATCGCGTACATCTACCCATTGGTTGTCGATGCCTGATTCGGCCAAAAACGCGCTGATAATGGAGGTGGAGAGCAGCTCGCCCACACAGACCACCTGGTCATAATAGTAATCGTAATCCCGTACGGGCTTGTCATGGAGCAGCCATTCCACTTCTGTAAAAAAGTCTTTCAGCTGTGCTTCTGCCGCCAGGTAATTATTGACCAGAAGGTATTTGGCGGTGGTGAGATGGTTGTCCTTTACCTGCTGGAAGAGCTTTAATGCTTCTTCCCTATGTCCGGCATAAAACGCTTCTACCACTTTTTCCAGGGCATTGGTCGTCTTGCCCATGGCGGATATGACTATCAGGATATTTTCTTCACTGTAGTTGCTTAAAATGCCAGGGATGCTTTGGATACGTTGGACGGTGGAGGCGCTGGCGCCTCCGAATTTGAAAACTTTACTCACGGAATTAATGTTTTTTCAATGGTGTTCATGAATGCTTCGCATTTCATACGGGTGCAAATATAATTGGGCCATTTCAAATCCCGGGAACGTGTGCGCTAAATAGTGCTAAAATTTGCGCAAACCCCCTTACCTTCGTGACACTAATCTAATTCTTGCCCACTATGAACGTAAACAGAAAGGTTCTCACGCTCGATGAATTTACGATCCAGCAGCTGCGTATGTTCCCGAACGCCACCGGAGAATTGAGCAATTTGCTCCGGGATATGGGGCTGGCGGCCAAGCGGGTGAATGTGGAGGTCAACAAGGCCGGGCTGGTAGACATCCTTGGAGATGCTGGCACGATCAATGTCCAGGGAGAAGATGTGAAGAAGCTGGACGTCTTTGCCAACAATCAATTTATGGGTGTCCTGCGGCATGGCATCAGCTGTGCGGGCATCGGGAGCGAGGAATTGGATGAGTTCGTGGTATTTGACGACGAGGTAAGCAACAACTCCAAATATGTCTGTTTGTTCGACCCCCTGGATGGCAGCGGAAATATCGATGTAAATGTGTCTATCGGCACGATATTTTCTGTATACCGGCGGGTGAGCGAGCGGGGTAAGCCCTGTACGAAGGAGGATTTCCTTCAGCCGGGGCGAAAGCAGGTGGCGGCGGGCTATATCGTTTATGGGTCTTCCACGATGATGGTATATGCTACGCGCAGAGGAGTGAATGGATTTACCCTGGACCCCTCCATCGGGGAATTCACGCTCAGTCATCCGAATATCAAGTGTCCGGAGTCCGGCAAGATCTACTCCGTCAACCACGGCAATTTCTTCCAGTATGACGACAGGGTGAAAGCTTATATCGACGCCTGCCAGAAAAAGAACAGGGATAATGGCGGTCCTTATACACAAAGATACATTGGAAGCATGGTGGCGGATGTGCACCGCAATCTTATCAAAGGCGGGATATTTATGTATCCGGCCACCGTGGATAAGCCAAAGGGGAAGCTGCGTCTTTTGTATGAGTGCAACCCGTTTGCCTTTATTGTAGAGGTGGCAGGAGGGCGGGCTACCAATGGGGCACAGCGGATATTGGATGTAGAGCCTGCGGAGCTGCATCAACGTTCGGCCCTTTTTATTGGAAGCAGGAACATGATGGACGAGCTGGACACTCATCTCGGCAGATGATGCGATTTGTTTTTCTTATATGTTTGATCTTACCCGTTCGCGGGTTTACACAGCCACGCTCTTCCGACATACTTCGTTACGTGAACGAGTATCGTCATAAAAAGGGACTTGCTCCCTTACAGGCTAATTCTTTTCTTTCTTCTGTGGCACTTGAGCATAGCCGGGATATGCTCACCGGAAAGACGCCTTTTGGGCATGAGGGGTTCCATGAGCGTATCGACAGGATACGCAAGCGTCTTGGCCCTGTCCATGTCGCCGCGGAAAATGTGGCATCGGGACCTATGAGCGCCCGCGAGGTGGTCGATGGATGGCTGCATAGCGCCGGTCACCGCAAAAATATCGAAGGAAATTTCAAGCTGACGGGTATCGGGCTGGCCAAAAGGCGTGATGGGATGGTCTACTTCACACAAATATTTATGCGGTAGCATGCAGCCACATGGATAACAAAATATGCCTTAATTTTGGGCAATGCAAGCAATAATCTCTGTCAGGGACCTCCGCAAGAAATACGGCGATTTCGAAGCCGTAAAAGGGATCAGCTTTGAGGTAAAAGAAGGCGAAATATTCGGCCTGCTGGGTCCTAACGGAGCGGGGAAATCCACGACATTGGAGATCATTGAAACACTGAGGGAAAAGACTTCAGGCGTCGTCCTGGTGGACGGTTACGACCTGGACAAGGACCCGGAACAGATAAAAAAGATCATTGGGGTACAATTGCAGACCTCCGGCTACTATCCCGGATTGAACCTGTGGGAGCTGATTGAAATGTTCGGCGGCCTTTACAATCGAAAGGTGCAGCCGATGCAGCTGCTGGATACCGTCAACCTGCGGGACAAGGCAAAGGCAAAATTCAAGGAGCTCAGCGGCGGGCAGAAGCAGCGTTTTTCCATCGCCACCACCCTTATCAACCAGCCCAGGATCATTTTCCTGGATGAGCCGACCACCGGGCTCGACCCGCAGGCCAGGCGCAATCTCTGGGACCTGATCGAAGACATTCGAAGCAAGGGTACGACGGTGATCATCACCACCCATTATATGGACGAGGCGGAAATACTTTGTGACAGGGTAGCCATTGTCGACGCTGGCAGGATCATTGCACTGGATAGCCCCGATAAGCTCATCGACAGACTGGTGGCTACGGGGTTCGAGCGTCCGAAAGAAGTAAAGAAGGCCAATCTGGAAGATGTATTTATTCAGCTGACCGGACACGCGCTCCGGGAGATACATTAATATCGGCGAGGAATATTAAATAAAACCTTTAATTATGAGCCAGACTATCACCGACCTTCGATATCCCATCGGGAAATATGAGCCGAAACCCTTTTCGGAAAAGATCCGGGAGGAGTGGCTCAACGATATCAAATTCCTGCCGCAATTGCTGGAGAATGCGCTGCTGAACCTGGATGAGTCGCAGCTGCAGACGCCTTACCGGGAAGGAGGATGGACCGTACAGCAGGTGGCGCATCATGTTGCGGACAGCCATATGAACGGCTACATACGCTGTAAGCTTTGTCTGACGGAAGATAAGCCCGCCATCAAGCCTTATGAGGAAAAGCTCTGGGCTACGCTCAAGGATGTGGAGAATGTCCCTGTAAATATTTCCATCACTTTATTATACGCCCTGCATACCCGCTGGCATGCCGCTCTCAGCGATCTGCCGGTGCATGACTGGCAACGCATGGTTTTCCACCCCGAAAACAAAAAGGAAATGACCTTGTGGTATTTGCTTGGCAACTATGCCTGGCACGGGAAGCACCATGTAGCGCATATTGTATCCTTACGTGAGCGCAACGACTGGTAAAATGTGGGAATTGAACTTGCGCGAAAAATAGTCCAATTCCCACGTATCGCTAATGTCTGTCCTTCGGACGAACCGCTTCCAGCGGTTCCTAAAAAGCGCGGAAAAGAAATTATGAAAGACCTGAGCTGGAAGACACTGTCCTCCGAATACCTCTACAACGACACCTGGTTTACCATCCGTAAGGACACCTGTGAGACACAGGACGGAAAGATCGTCACGCCTTATTATGTATATGAGTTCCCCACCTGGGTCACCGCCGTGGCTTTGACGACGGATGGGAAGGTGATCCTGGAGAGACAGTATCGTCATGCCCTGGGAGAGACTAATTATGAAATACCCGGCGGGTGCGTAGACAATACCGACCCTTCGCTGGAATTTGCCATCCGGCGGGAGCTGATGGAGGAGACGGGCTATGAATTTGAAAAGTTCGAATACCTGGGCCGCACGTCTGCGAATCCTTCCACCAATGACAATTGGATGCATATGTACCTGGCGACGGGTGGGCGTAAGGTGAAGGAACAGCAGCTGGACCATAATGAAGAAATAGAGGTATATCTTTTTACTATCGATGAGCTGAAGCAGATGCTGCGGGACAACCAGATCATCCAAAGCATGCATGTTACGGCCATCTTCTACGCGCTGGCCCGGCTGGGAGAGGTGAAATATTGATACACAAGCTGTATCGTAACCGGACAGTTCTACGATATTGTTCGTAGGTTACCGTCTGATCTTCAAAATGATATATCTCTGGCATTGTCCGTGCGGTATTTTTCTTAAAGTCACGGGCATGCTTAAACACTACATCCGGCTGGCCGGCCGTCATCTGGCCAAACAGAAGCTTCTTACAGGGATCAATATTGTAGGGCTGTCCATAGGGCTGGCCTGCTGTACGCTGTTGATACTGTATGGGGTGAATGAATTGAATTACGACAACTGGCATGTGCATGCAGGCAGTTTGTACCGGATGAACGAGGTCTGGACACGGGACGATGTGCAGCATGGCGATGCAGGGCTTTATACGCCGCTGGGGCCCGCCATGAAAAAAGAATTCCCGGATGTTGTCGACTATACCCGTATCAGCTCCGGCAGCCGGGAGATCGTGCGGGTGAATGACCAGATGATACCCATGGACGTCACCTATGCGGACCCACAGGTATTTTCCCTTTTTACTTTTCCCCTGATCAAGGGTGATCCAGCCGCGGCCCTAAAGTATCCTCATAACGTGGTCCTTACCCGGGACAAGGCGATGCAGCTGTTCGGCAGATTGGATGTCGTCGGGCAAACCCTCGAAATAAAAAAGGATACGGTATATGAGCCTTTTGTTGTAGCCGGGGTGGCAGAGAACATACCTGATAATTCTTCTATTCATTTTGACGTGTTGGGCAGCTATGAATATGCGCTGATGGGGGACAGGAAGGAATCCATCAACAACTGGCATATGACCTTTGGCGACCAGACCTTTGTATTGCTACGCCCGGGTAGCCGGCTGATGCATGAGCCGGAGAAGCTGCTTCAATTCCGGCTGAAGTATGCAGATGAAAAGGAAAAAGAGGAATTGAAAAAAAGGAAGCAGGCGCCGGCCAATTTCGAGCTGCAACCCGTGAAGGAAATGCATACCGACACCCGGATCGAGTGGGGGCCTCCCGGCACGACCACTGACCCGAAGAATATCTGGATACTGCTGGCCATTGCAGGGGGTATCGTGCTGATAGCCTCCATCAATTTCACCACTCTGGCGATTGCGCGGAGCGCGGGACGGGCCAGGGAAGTGGGGGTGCGAAAGGTCATTGGCGGCAGGAGAGGGCAGCTGATCTATCAATTCCTTACGGAGTCCGTGCTGCTGACCCTGTTGTCCGCTGTATTGGGATTGATCCTGGCCTATGCGCTGCTGCCGTGGTTCAATCAGCTGTCGGGAAAGACGCGTGTCCTTTCCTTTCATCGGTGGCCTCAGCTGATATGGATGCTGGTGGGGTTGGTATTGCTGGTGGGACTCTTCGCGGGCAGTTATCCCGCGCTGGTGTTGTCCGGATTTAACGCCGTGGCCGTCCTGAAGAATAAGATCAGGCTGGGAGGGGAGAACTTTTTTACCCGGGCGCTGGTAACCTTTCAATTTGTGATATCCATCGGACTGGTGATAGCAACCCTCATCATTCTGCGGCAGGTGGCCTATATGCGGGGGAAGGACCTGGGGCTTATCAAGGAAAATACCGTGGTCATCAATACCAGCGATGTGAATGGGAGTAAGGTCTATCCTTATCTGCGGCAGGCGCTGGCATCGCGTCCGGAAGTGCTGGGCATCGGCGCTACGCAGATCGGTTTGGGAGAAGGGCAGGGTTTTATGGGAGGAGGATATGATTTCAACGGGAAGAAGGATGGGGTTATCGAATATCCCGTGGATACGGCTTTTATGCATGTCATCGGCATGCGGCTGCTGGCCGGCAGGAGTTTCAGCAGCGATAGGAGCCTGGATACGGCCGGCGCCGTCGTCGTCAATGAGACGCTGGTAAAAAATGATCTGGGATTGACGCCTGAGAAAGCCATCGGGGTACAGTTCAAGAGCATGTTCGGGGAGGGCCGCAAGACCATCATCGGGGTGGTGAAGGATTTCAATTTTGAGAAGCTGACCCGGCATGTGCGTGCGCAGCTGTTCTTTATGCCTGCTGATCTTCGGCCGGAGCGGATCTTTATTCATCTTCGGGCGGGTGATCCTACCGCCACGCTGTCCGCGATCCAGGCCGCCTGGAAGAGCGCTGTTCCGGAGCTGCCGCTGCGTTATAGTTTTCTGGATGAGGACCTGGACCGTTATTATAAGGCGGAGGCAAGATGGAGGGATATCATCGGCTGCGCAGGCGGCATATCCATATTCCTTGCCTGTCTGGGTTTGTTTGGATTGGCAGCGCTGACGGCCATCAATCGGGTGAAAGAGATCGGGATCAGGAAGGTGCTGGGCGCCTCCGTGATGGAGATCATACAGCTGCTGACAGCCGGCTTTTTGAAGCTGGTGCTGCTGGCTTCGCTGATAGCGTCGCCCCTTGCCTGGTATTTTATGAATAAATGGCTGCAGCAGTTTGCCTATCGTATCGAGCCGGGCTGGTGGATATTTGCGGCGACGGCATTGACGGCTGTATGTATTTCGGCTATCACTATCGGTATGCAGGCGTTCAAGGCAGCGTCGGCGAATCCAGTGAAGAATTTGCGGACAGAGTAGCAAATTCTTCGGCCCACAGGGCCAGTCGTTAGCTGTTTTACGGGAGGGACTACATTTAAGGACAGGCGGATCATACTTCGCCCACGACAAATACGCTGCCACAGACAAGGATGAGGTCGCGGGCCCTGGCCTGTGCTTTTGCCACGCTGAGCGCCTCCGTCACGCTGGGATAGGTCTTACCTTCCAATCCTTTTGACCTGGCTTTTTCAGCCAGCTCGTCTTCCGGCAGGGCGCGGGGAATGGCCGCCCTGGTGAAATAGTAATATGCGGCTTTCGGTAGGAGAGATAAGGCCTGGTCGATGTCCTTATCGCCTACCATACCCAGGACAATGTGCAGCTCTTCATGATCGGAAAGCTCTATCTGGCGGACTAATTGCCGCATGCCATCCACGTTGTGCGCCACATCCAGTATGACGTCGGGATGTTCGTGCACCAGCTCCCAGCGGCCATGCAGCCCCGTTAGCTTTTTTACATGCTGGAGACCTTTGTGAACAGCGGGCTGTTCCAATTTCCAGCCAAGGGTGCGCAGGCGGTGTACGGCTTCGAGCACTGTCAGCAAATTGCGGGTCTGGTAGATGCCGGGCAGGTCAAGGGTATAAAACTCCTTTTCATTGGCTGTGGGGCTCGTAGTGACGCCTGCAGTGAGGTGATGACGCTGATAGTCCCAGTCGGAAATAAAACGTTGCTGGTCCGCAAAAGTCAGCGGGGCATTGTCCTCATCAGCGCGCTGTTCAAAGACGGGAGCCGTTTCGGGATGATGCTCGCCTATCACTACAGGGGTATCTTTTTTGATGATGCCTGCTTTTTCAAATGCAATGGCCGGCAGGGTATTGCCCAGCAGATTCATGTGATCGAACCCGATGTTGGTGATGATGGACAGCTGGGGTTGGATAATATTGGTGCTGTCGAGCCGGCCGCCCAGTCCTACTTCAATGATGGCGATATCTACTTTCTCTATAGCGAAATATTCGAAGGCCATGGCCACCGTCACTTCGAAGAAAGACGGATCAAGAGACTCGGAAAGAGGGCGAATACGTTGTACGAAGTCCACAATAAAATCCTTGCGGATCATCTGTCCGTCGACCTTTATCCTTTCTCTGAAGTCTTTCAGGTGCGGAGAGGTGTACAGACCCGTGCGATACCCCGCGGACTGGAAGATGGCGGCGAGCATATGGCTGGTAGAGCCTTTGCCGTTGGTGCCTGCGATGTGCACGGAGGGGAATCTTTTTTCAGGACGGCCAAGGAATTCACTGAGCGCGATGGTATTGATAAGATCCTTCCGATAGGCGGCTGCACCGATGCGGCTGAACATGGGCAGCTTGCTGAATAGATAGTCTAAAGTTTGCTGGTAATCCATCTGTCCATTTATTGGACAGCAAAGATACGGTGGGCGTTTTTTAATTATGCACCCTGAAATTGAAGATGAGAGTGCCTACGGATTCGCCGTCACCAGGCGTGAACTTTACCAATTTGGCCTTGCGAATCGCGATGGCTTTCATCGAGGCTTCGGAGGTAGTGGAACCACGTGGCTGATAATCCGCATCGATCACATTACCTGCTGCGTCTACGTGTATGTCCACGGCGACCTTGGCATTTTCATTAAAGTCGTCGGTGAAGGAAGGGGTGCTGCTGATCCGTCGTCCATTGAGGCCCCTGGATATAAGTACGCCTGAATTGCCTCTTCCTCCTCCCGTATAGTTGTTGGAATTGGGGTTGCCGCCGGGTGCGCCCTGGTCGCCGTGACCGCCTGCGATACCCTGGTTGCCGCCTGGCTTGTAATCGTCGGCGTCATTGCCTCCTGTACCGTCGCCTTTGACGCCATTCATAAGGGCCTTCGGCCTGGGTTTGGGAGGGGTAGGGGTGGTCTCCGGCTTTTTGATAGGTTTGGCCGGAGTCTTTACTATATCCTTATCGGGGATCTTTGTAGCGTTGGGCTTTGTCACCGGAGCCTTCTTTATCACCGGCGCGTCATCCTTGTTGTTATCGTCCGTCTCGACATCCTTGACTGCTTCTTTTTCTACCACAGCCTGTTTGGGTGGAGTATATTTTACATGGTCCTGTGCGGAAGGATGCCCCGGAAGATAGGGCTGATCGACCCCCAGTCCCTTGTCGCTATTGCCGAGATTGACCTCGATGCCGTCCTCGATGGTGGGCGGGGGCTGGGTAGGCAGGGTCCAGCTGGTGATAAAGAAAAGGATCACCAGCAATATACAGACGCCCAGGGTATACCCTGTGGCTCTCATGTTCTTTTGCGATTCGAAACTATCAGTCATACGTGTCGGTATGGCCCGGGCGCCCGGACCCAATACAAACGTACAAATTACGGGCTAATTGCCGGCCAGGAGCCACACAAAATGTTAATATTTAGGGGCTGGTGGCACGTTTTTTTGGGAGATGCCTTAAAAAATATGTTTATGGCCACATTAACTGAAACTTCGTTGACGGTAATGAGCAGGGCCTTCAGGGAGGGAGGAGATATTCCGCTGAAATACTCCTGTGAGGGTGAAAATGTCAATCCTCCCCTGGAGATAAAAGGATTACCTTCCGGAACAAGGACGCTGGCCATCATTACGGAAGATCCCGATACCGGACATGGCGTCTTCGATCACTGGCTGGTGTGGAATATTCCCCCGGGTAAGCCTGTTGAGGAAAATAATGCTCCCGGTGTGTATGGAAAGAATGACTTCGGCCGTCGGGGTTATGGAGGCCCATGTCCGCCTAAGGGGAAACATCGTTATTTTTTCTATGTATATGCCCTGGATGCGGAGCTGGATCTTCCGCCGGGATCCACCAAGGCGGCGTTAAAGCGGGCCATGGAAGGGCATATTCTGGCAGTAGGGGAATTGATGGGCTACTATATGAAGATAAAATGAGGCTGCGGGCTAGGAGCTTTTCTTATACTTCATGGGAAAGTGTACATCATAAGCCATTTCGTAGCCTGCATTGGAGACAACGGCCAGTCTTTTTTCCCGTCTTTTCTTACTTATGACATAGATAGCAGCAATAGTGGCGGCTCCGGCCAGCAGGGTAGCAAGGGCTGTCGTGGCGATTAGTTTTTTGTCCTTCGAGTTCATATGGTGATCTTTTTGGGGGTAGCAGTGCAATCGGGGTGCCAAAAAAATCATCCTATGCGATGATAAACGCTGCCGGGCATCCATTTGGCCAGTTTGGCTACCAGCCACCAGCGGCGGGTGATATAGGCCCTCCACTTTCTTTTCCGCAAGGCTTCCACGATCTGCCGGGCTGCTTTTTCCGGAGAGGAGACCCAGAATCTTTTTTCGCCCTTTGCCATCCTGGTATCCACAAAGCCTGGTTGTATATCGGAGATATGAACGGGCCAGCCGGCTTTTTTGGCCTTCATGTAAAGCCCCTCGAAGTAAATGCTTTGGAAGGCTTTGCTGGCGCTGTAGGCGGGTGCATGGCTATTGCCGCGGATGCTGGCGATGGAGGAGGTGGTAGCCAGCTGTCCTCCGCCATGGAGTACGAAGTATTGAAAAGCATAATGGGTGATGGCGATGAAGCCATTGACATTTACGTCCACCGTCTCCCTGTCTATCTTCCAGTCCAGGACGTCGCTGACATCGCCGTAGCCAGCGTTGTAGATGAGCATGTCCAGCCCTTCCATTTTTTCGATAAGGGACTGCAAATGAGCAATGCTTTTCGGGGAGGTCACGTCGAAGCATTCCGTGACGATGTGGTTGGGAAACTCCAGCTGCAGGGAATACAGCAGATCGTGCCGGCGGCCTGTAACGCCTACAAGATGGCCCTCTCCTGCATAGATACGCGCCAGCTCCCTGCCAATGCCGGAGGTGGCTCCTATGATGATGATCTTCTTCATGGAGGTAAGATAATGCGCGCAATTGGACTTTTATATCTCAATGCGCGAAATCTGCCGCGTAATTTCCCCTGATCCTTTCCATGGGGGGATTGAAATACCCAAATCTTACCTGTGGAAATTCTTCCCTTATCAATTCCATCAGCTGTTTGACGCTCAGGAACTCTCCTGTGTCTGTAACGCCGAGCTTGCCCAGGTACCAGTCGGGGTCGATATTGAAATTGCGCCATTGGATCATGGTCAGGTCCGTGTCGCGGATGAGCTTTCGAAGGGCTTCATATTCTTCCACGCTATCGGTCATGCCGGGGAATACGAAATAATTGATGCTGGCCCAGCCGCCGAAGCTGCGTACGACTTTCAGGCTTTCCACGATGTCCCCGAAGCTGTAGTTGTTGGGGCGATAGTAGGCTTCATAAATGGCCGCGCGGGCGGAGTTGGTGCTGACCCGGATCGAGTCCAGACCTGCCTCGCAAAGGGCCCGTACAGCAGCAGGCCTGCTGCCATTGGTATTGATATTGATGCTGCCCCTGGAAGTGTGCTTGCGCATCTCCAGGATGGATTCGCGGATGGTCTCCCACATCAAAAGAGGTTCTCCCTCGCAGCCTTGTCCGAAGCTGACGATCGGATAGGGGGCTGTCTGAAGATGCGGAACAGTGAATTCCACTATCTCTTCCGGGGTGGGTTTGAAGGTGAGCCGGTCTTGGGTAGAGGGAATGGACTCTTCCTGTGGCTGAAAGGAAATACATCCAATGCAATTGGCGTTACAGGCCGGCGAGCTGGGGATGGGACATTCCCAGCGTCCCATAAAATAGTTACGCGCTGCCGGACAATGGTAGGTCAGGCAGCAGTTTTCGGCCAGGTGGCGTACCAGCCTGTTGCCCGGATACGCTTTCAGAATATTTGTGACCCCATTATTGATCTCATTCCAGTCATATCCTGCGCAATCCTGGCGGATATCCTGTTCGATACGGATGGCGGGGGTATAGAATTTTGAATCCTGCCAACCCGCAGCGGTATAACAAAAGAGTGGCAAGGTCGGAGCATCTTTTTCCGTCTCGTAGGCTGCCAGGTAAAGACCCGTATGCGCCGGGGGTATAAAGGCGGCTACAGCCCAGCCCTTTTCGCACAGACGCATTTCTCCCGTGAGGACATCGATGCCGATGCCTTTTCTGCCCGGCAGCTCATAGAGGGACCCGCCATCAGGCAGCTCGATCCAATCCCCTTCGGGGACTGGCAGGGCATCCCATCCACTGCGGCCTGTAGCGTATAAACTGGTGTCTTCAAAAATATTCCCCTTTCCGTCGGAGTAGAGAATGTAGGGTGATCTTGTCAGCATTTTCCTATATAATGCCTGCAAAATTCGTGAATTTGTTCCAACTGTGAGAAAGTTAGATTTTTTCGGAAGTCGAAGGTCAGATGCTGGCTGTCCGAAGTGGTGATACAAACGGAGTCATAGCTGATCTCCATGTCATTGATATGGCTCCAAAGAAGGAATCGGCTTTCGGGCAATGCGGGTATGGTAACCCCGATGTGGTGAAGGGAAAGCTGTTCCTTTTTCCGGAGGCTTCTTTCGCAATAGAAAAGGTAGCTGTATCCGATGCTGAGAGCAAGATGTACAACGGCTGTGGTCCAATTGCCCGCCAGGAGCATTATCAGCCCGATGCACAGGAAGAAAATGATCTCCACCAGGCGGAAGAAGAGGTTTACCCGGGGCATCAGGAGCAATTCCCTGCCCGCCAGCACCAGGATAAAGATGTCGACAGAGATGAGGAGCTGGCACCAGAAATAGATGGTGGGCATTTCCCGCTGATGGACATGGCTAAGGGCATGACTGAGGATAAAAAGGGCGGCCGCAGCGTGGAGCCACCTGCTGGAATGTTTTAGCTTCTCAAACGTTGGATGAACGACAGGGAGGGATATCGAATCCATACGGCAGTTATTTACCCTGGGATGCGAATGCCGGGGTATTCCATAAAAAAAGTGCGGGAATTGGTCCGGTCCCAAAAAATAGCCCAATTCCCGCATACCGGGCCTGCGTCAGGGAACTTCGTCAGGGCTGCTTCGACACGCCCTTTCCTCGTTCGTACCCTTCGTTCCTCGGGTACTTCGAAAGGTCTTCTTTGGTCACAACCTTCGCAAATGCTCGGTTGTATCTGAGGCCTTCGGCGGACCTGCTTAGATCTTCGTCGGAAGAAAGTCGTCGGAGTTCCGAGCCCTCACTCCTCCTTGTTCGTACCCTTCGTACCTCGGGTGCTTCGAAAGGTCCTTCTCGATCGTAACCTTCGTTCCACTCGGTTACCGTCCACCTCGGTCGTAACCTTCGCCAAAGGCTCGGTTATGGACAAACCGCGCCCAGCGGTTTAACAGTAGATCAGCCCTATCGCCTCCTTGGCCAGCTCGATGGTGACGGCAGCGCTGGCCCTTGCCTTAGCGGCCCCCTGTTCCATCACTTTTTTGAGATAGGATTCATCGTGCTGGATCTGCCCGGCCTTCTCCCGAATGGGTGAAATAAAAGCTACCATTCCCTCTGCCAGCTCATTTTTCATATCACCGTAACGGATAGCTCCCGCCTCGTAATCCGCCCGGAACTTGCTCACCACGTCGGATGTGCATACCAGTTGCAAAAGCTGGAACAGGTTCTCTATTGAGGCAGGCATCGGTGCTGTCGGGTCGGCAACACTCTCCGTTTTTGCTTTCTTGATCTTTTTACGGATGGTCTCGTCGTCGTCCGCCAGGTAGATGGTCGCCATCTGGTTCTCGCTCTTGCTCATTTTTCCGGCTCCGTCCAGGCTGGGCACTTTTACGAGCTGTTCCCCAAAGTTGAAAGCGAAAGGCGCAGGGAAGACGTCTCGTCCATAGCGTGTATTGAACCTCCCCGCAAAATCCCGGGCGATCTCGAGGTGTTGTTCCTGGTCCTTGCCCACCGGCACCAGTGTGGCGCGGTGTAGAAGAATATCGGCCGCCATCAGTACGGGGTAGGTCAGCAGGCCCGCATTTACGTTGTTGGGCTGCAAACGCACTTTATCTTTAAAAGTGGGTGTCTTTTCCAGCTCGCCCTTGTAAGCGAGCATATTGAGGAAAAGGTATAGTTCCGCCGTCTCGGGTACATGGCTTTGGCAATAGAGGGCCACCTTATCCGGATCCAGTCCGCTGGCGATATTTTCTGCCAGTACCCTCCGGACATGCTGCTTTAGCTCTTTGGTCTCATCCAGGGTGGTCAGGGCATGGAGATCGGCCACCATAAAGTAGCAGGTATAGGCGTCCTGCATCCGTACATAGTTCCGCAGCGCCCCAAAATAATTACCCAGGTGCAGAAATCCCGTGGGCCGGATCCCACTCATGACAATATCTTTCTTTTTTTCCATAGTTATATGTCTTCTGATACCCCTCGGGGCCAGGTCTTCTTCAAACAGGCGCGAAGATAACCCCTCTCTGCCGTCTGTCAAAACTTACCCCGATCCCCGGAATACACCTATTTTGGGCGTGCCCCGGGGCCTACCGGCCCCCGGGTCGGGCTGTCCGCAGTGCACGGCACTTAGCTGCCATCCCTCACGCGGGTTGCCCGGCTGCCGCAGGCCTTCGTAGAAGCTCCGTGCACTCGCTTAGAACTTCGTCGGACTTGCTTCGTCACAGTCCTTCTCGTTCGTAACGTTCGTACCTCCGTTACAGTCGTACCCTTCGGTCGGGCCTCGTCCCTCGCCCCACCCTCGTGTATCCCTCACGCGGGTTGTCTCAAAATAAACAACTATTTTTGTCTAAACACCTCGCATGGAAGTCAACGATGCCCTTATCGACAATCTATCTAACCTGGCCAGGCTGGAATTCAGCGCCGGGGAGAAGGAAGGTATAAAAAAAGACCTGCGACGGATGATCGAATTCGTAGAGAAGCTGGGCGAACTGGACACCGCCGGCGTTGAGCCGCTATTGCATATGAGCCCCTCTATCAATGTCTTACGCGAAGATATCCCACAGGGCTCCGTCACAAGGGAGCAGGCTCTCTCCAATGCCCCCGGTACGGATGGCACTTATTTTAAGGTACCGAAAGTGATCCGTAAAGTATGAGTGCTGCCCCAATAATACGTCTGCTGGACATCCGCAAGAGCTATTTTATGGGCCGCCAGGAGCTGGAGGTGCTAAAAGGCGTCTCCCTGGACATATTTAAAAATGAATACGTAGCCCTGATGGGCCCTTCCGGCTCGGGGAAAAGCACCCTGATGAACATCCTTGGCTGTCTCGACACTCCCACTTCCGGCTCTTATGTATTGAATGGTCAGAATGTCAGCACCATGCCCGACGACGCCCTGGCCGACGTCCGGAATATAGAGATCGGCTTCGTCTTTCAGCAGTTCAACCTCCTTCCCCGTCTGACGGCCCTGGAAAATGTAGCCCTTCCCCTGGTCTATGCCGGAACCTCCAAAAAGGAAAGGCAGGAAAGAGCCATGCAGGTCCTGGAAAAGGTCAGTCTCACGGACCGGAGTCATCATAAGCCCAACGAGCTGTCAGGTGGTCAGTGCCAGCGGGTAGCCATCGCGAGGGCGCTCGTCAACAACCCCTCCCTCATACTGGCCGACGAGCCCACCGGCAATCTGGATACCAGGACCTCCATCGAGATCATGGATATCTTTTCACAGATACAGGCCACCGGCAATACCGTCGTCCTGGTCACGCATGAAGAGGATATTGCCAATTATGCCCACCGCATTGTAAGGCTGCGGGATGGGGTGATAGAATCGGATAAGCTTCAGGAAAAACGTGTCCGTGAAAAAATATGACCCATTTTTCCTGAAAATCTAATAATGGAGGACTTCGTCGGGGAACTTCGTCAGACCTGCTTTGACACGGTCTTCCTCGTACCCTTCGTACCCTTCGTACCTCGGGTACTTCGAACGCTCCTCCTCGTTCATAACCTTCGAAAACTCGGTTACGGCCGTCGAACCCGTGGTTCGCCTTGCGACAAGCCCCGTAGCTATGAGCCACTAAAAATCATATGCATGGCATTTAGAATATATACAAAGACAGGGGACAAGGGTAAGACCTCTCTCATCGGCGGCACCAAGGTTCCCAAAAGCCATATTCGCATCGAATCTTATGGCACCGTGGATGAATTGAACTCCTATATAGGGCTGTTGAGTGATCAGCTGGCACTGGCCGCCGGGCCTGTCAGCCATCCGGTGTTCCCCCTGACCGGATCCGTCGGAATGCTCCGGGACATACAGGACCGTCTTTTTACCATTGGAGCCTCCCTTGCGTGCGATCCGGATAAGGAGTCGAAAATGAAGATACCTGATCTGAAAGAAGAGGATATAAAGGCGCTCGAGGATGACATTGACAGGATGAATGAAGTTTTACCCGAGATGAGGTCATTTATTTTACCCGGTGGCCATGTGGCTGTTTCCACCGCACATATAGCGCGTTGTGTCTGCCGTCGTGCCGAAAGGATCTGTGTGCAAATGCAAGAGAATCAGCAATACATCGAACCCATCGTATTGAAATATCTCAACAGGCTGAGCGATCATCTGTTTACACTGGCCAGGTACGCCGGACATCTCCTGCAGGTCCCGGAGGTCCCCTGGAAGCCCAGGATCTAGCCCCACACAAGCCCAACTCTTCTTAATATCCAGATCGCCACCGGTGATCTGTCTTCATGGAAGCCGGGAGTTTAGGTTCACCTGACCGCAGGCCTACCCTTCCCGCTCAATCAATCCATCCTTCATATGAAGGATCCGGTCGCTCATCCGGGCAAGATCTTCGTTATGCGTGACGATCAGAAAGGTCTGGTTCATTTTGTCCCGCAGATGGAAAAACAGCTCATGCAGCTCCTTTGCATTGGCCGTATCCAGGTTGCCCGTAGGCTCGTCTGCAAATACGATATCGGGATTATTGATCAATGCCCGGGCCACGGCTACCCGCTGCTGCTCCCCTCCCGATAGTGCCCCCGGCTTATTGTCGATGCGATGTCCCACTCCCAGCACATTCAGCAGCTCCGTAGCCCGCTCCTCCACCTCTGATTTTCTGGTTCCGGCGATCCAGCCCGGTATGCAGACATTCTCCAGGGCGCTGAACTCAGGCAGCAGGTGATGGAACTGGAAGACAAATCCGATGTGCTGGTTGCGAAAATCCGCCAGCTGGCGTCCTTTTAGCTCGCTGATCCTTTCATTTTGTAAGATCACTTCCCCTTTGGCAGGTACATCCAGGGTTCCCAGGATATGGAGCAAGGTACTTTTTCCACATCCCGACGGGCCGACGATGCTGACAATTTCCCCTTTTTGGATATGTACATTTACCCCCTTCAAAACCCACAGATTTCCGTAATATTTTTCTATTCCTTTGGCAGTTAACATACTAATAATTTAATTCCAGCGTATTTACGGATGAAGATCTCCTCTCCCAAGCATCCCCTTGGACTTATCGCTTGCAAACGTACATGTTAGGGCTGATATATGGGGTCATAGGAGGAAAGAATTTTAGGGTCTTTGTAAATAGGAACCCTGAGTTGTAAAGGTTAAATTTTAACTGATATTTGGTGGTTCGGTATTAAAAATTACTTTTGCGAAAAATTAAGAGTAATGTTTTGGACACTTGAATTAGCCAGCTACCTGGAAGACGCCCCCTGGCCGGCTACAAAAGACGAATTGATTGATTATGCCATTCGTTCGGGTGCTCCGATCGAAGTGGTGGAAAACCTGCAGGAATTGGAGGACGAAGGGGAGATTTACGAAGGCATCGACGATATCTGGCCCGACTATCCGAGTCAGGAAGATTTCTTTTTCAACGAGGACGAATACTAATTCACAATAGAAAGGGCGCTCTGAGAGCGCCCTTCTTCTTAGCTTATTTTGTTGCCATACTGTTCATCACGGCTTCGGTTACTCCCGTGAGTGAGAACCCTCCATCATGGAAGAGATTCTGCATGGTCACCATTTTTGTAAGATCGCTGAACAAGGTCACACAATAACCTGCACACTCATCCGCAGTGGCATTGCCCAGCGGGCTCATCTTTTCCGCATAGTTGATAAATCCGTCAAAACCCTTTACCCCACTGCCTGCTGTCGTACGCGTCGGGGACTGGCTGACAGTATTCACCCGCACTTTCTTCTTAACCCCATAATAGTAGCCAAAACTGCGTGTCACACTTTCCAGCAATGCCTTCGCATCCGCCATCTCGTTATAATCGGGGAATACCCGTTGTGCGGCAATATACGTTAATGCTACCACGCTGGCTCCTTCATTCAAGGCATCCATATCCCATGCGGTACGGAGCACCCGGTGCAGGGACATCGCCGAAATATCCAATGTCTTCTTATTCCATTCATAATCTATCTCCGTATAGCTCTTACCCTTACGGACATTCAGGCTCATCCCGATGGAGTGCAGCACGAAGTCGATACCACCTCCGAAATGCTTCATGGACTCCTCGAACAGTTTTTTCAGGTCATCCATATTGGTTACATCCGCCCCGATCACCGGCGCCTTTACGGTCTCGGCCAGCTTATTGATCTCGCCCATACGCAAAGCGACGGGAGCATTTGTCAATACCAATTGCGCGCCTTCCTCATGACAACGCAATGCGGTCTTCCAGGCAATGGAATTCTCATCCAGCGCCCCGAATATGATACCTTTCTTCCCTTTCAACAGGTTATATGCCATAGATTGAATTTTTAGGTTTTTCCGGTGATAAAGTCCCTGATCTGACGCACAATTTCCTCTTTTTCAGGCGCAATGTTAGTCTTTTTTCCTTCAGGATCAAGGGAAATCAGGGCCAAATATATGGGATTAAACATTTCCGAAAGTCTAACATTACTCCTCTTTTCAATATTATAAGCTTTTCCCCGTTCAAATATTTTTAAAATCGAATGATATTGACCTTTCTCGTATAACATTCTAAATCCCCCTAGAATTATTTTCAGTTCAAATGCAAATTGAGAAGTGAAATTATATTCTTCAAAATAGACTTTTGCTACTCGCTCCAATTGCCACTTTTTTATCCTTAATGCTTCCTCTATCTCCTCTTGACCTATCGCATCAATTATGTATATCTCGGATATGATTATATAAGCTATTACGTACGTTTGGCGTGTCGAAATTAATGACTTGCCACCATTCCTTAATTCATCAAAAATATTTATAATCTTATCTAAAACTTCATTTTCCTTGTCTAGTGCGGTCATTTCATACACTACTTTCAATATTGCGATTTTGTCAAAATCAGAAATCCTACTCTTAAAACAAATCCACCTCAAAGAACCTTCCCAATCCTTTTTTTCTAACTTATCTTGAATAATCTTATCTATCTCATTATCTGAAAAATTTATTGTAGAAGAATATTCAGGAAAATTCTCCTCTAGCATCAGTTTAGATTCGGTTGTCAAATTATTTAGCGATGTATATGCTATGGCGAAAAATCTTAACTTATTCTTATCAGTCCTATTAATTCTACTCCTCTGGACGAATTGCATAATCCTGCTTTCAATTTCTTCATTTGTATACCAACTTTCTAAAAATCTTACTAACCAAAGTACTCTTTGTCTATCATCCTTACGACCATACCGCATCAAATACCAAATATTGAAAAACCGCTCCTTTAGAATATATTCATGATTTTTTGTTCCGGTTTCCATCTTCAGCACAACCTGATTCTTTTCCAATTGTCGTAATTGCGCAGATATCACTTTGCTTTCCAATCTCACCTTATCTTTAAGGTCCTTTACACTTATGGGGTCCCAATTTCTAGCTAGCGCATCTACGATTTTCTGTTGCTGAGCAGGAAGATCATCCATTCTATGCTTATAAAGAGGTGTCACGTTGTCCAGTATTCTATCCAAATCCTTTAAACTACTTTCATGTTCATGTTCAATAAAAATATTAAACATCAAAGCGATAGTCCGAGGTACACCTCCTGTCAAAGTCCTTAACGACTCAACACGCCGAGGAGTTTCATTTATGATCTTTTCAATTTTTTCTTTTTCACTATGGATTTCACCTAGCTTCAACAATAAATGAAACGTTTCCTCACTTGTCAATTCATCTAATCTTATTACCTTAAAAAATTCAAACATTGGCTGTTTGTAATCCAATAAACTTTCGAGGTAAAAAGGGGATGCACCTATAAGTCGAATTTGGGGTTTTGTCTGCAGCAATTCGCGCAACCGGCGAACTTCCATTTCATCGATCTTCTTGAACATATCCCCAATATTATCGATTAATAGCAGCAATTTCTTCTCTTTCCTATCCAAAGCTGATTCCAACATATCCCAACATTTCTCCTCGAATTTCTTATCATGAACATTTCTCTCCATTTCCCCGTAAAGGCCGTTAAATCCATGATAGTCTTCCAATATCTGAGCTACATTCTCCCATAAATTAGCTAGCTCTCCCACATTGTATTGTTCCTCTCCAAAAAGTATAGGAATAAGTACAGGCTTAAGCTTAACAGAATCCTCTACAGCATATTTTATCCGATTTAGGAAAGTACTCTTCCCAGCACCACGCTGTCCTACCACTAAATAGTGCTGCTCCGGAGTCTTCATGCGAGAACTTTCAAGATCGCCCATGATATCCTCTAATATCTTATTTCTGACAACGAATTCGGATATCAGTTGATCCTTGCTTTTCCTATCAGGATTATATAAAAAATTAACGATACTCATTATTTACAAATAAATGTTTTCCACCACAATCTTACCAAGGGGGAATTAAACCTATATACTTCTCTGTCTCCTGTATTATTGATATAACCATCGTAAACAAGTATCTCAAGAATATGTCGCCATTTTTCTTCGAGTTCATGTTTGACAGCCAAATCAAAAATAATAGTCTTTTTTATTGTGCCCTCATTGGCCAATTTATCTAATAACTCAAGAACAAAAGGCAGCTCTGGTTTTTTAAATTGCTTTTTCAGTCGGCTGAAATAATGGTCAAAATGGTTACTGTTTCGTACTTGTATGATATTTTCAAAAGCCTGATCAACTAATTCAAGGCTTACATCTGTACCATTTACTGCTAGATTCCCAA
>Ga0207674_10001074_pt1 | contig 35541 bp, 25 predicted proteins | sample KBSCornC72_FD_184303 | JGI IMG/M metagenome (GOLD analysis project Ga0207674, IMG submission 184303) | Corn rhizosphere microbial communities from Kellogg Biological Station, Michigan, USA - KBS Corn C7-2 (SPAdes) (version 2) | ecosystem: Host-associated > Plants > Roots > Rhizosphere > Soil ...
TGACACTGGCGTTTATCGCGGTGCTCGGAGAGAGCGTTACAGCTCTACTTGAGCCATGGCCGTTAAAAATCGTCTTTGACAATGTGCTTGGGTCGAAACGAATGCCTGATTGGCTGGCTACGGTGGTCCATTCAGTCGCAGGTACCGACAAGTTGGCCATCCTCAGTTTTGCAGCAGCGAGCGTTCTTGCAATCGCCATGATTGGCGCCATCAGCTCATACTTTGAAAAATATCTAACCACCTCTGTTGCGCAATGGGTATCGCACGACCTGCGCCGGACCTTATACAACCACATTCAAAAACTCTCGCTCTCGTACCACGACAACAAGAAGACGGGTGATCTAATCAGCCGAATCACCAGCGATATTGATACGGTCCAGGATTTCATTTCCCAGGTGTTGCTCGGCTTGATCGTAAACGTGCTGACGCTGGCCGGCATGCTGGCGGTTATGTTTTACCTCAACTGGAGTTTTACTTTAATCGCGTTATCAGTCGCTCCCCTGCTCTTTATCGTGGTCTACAGTTTCACCTGGCGCATAAAGAAAGCCTCGCGCGACGTCAGAAAGAAAGAGGGAGAGATTGCCTCAATTGCCAGCGAAGTACTGTCGTCAATCCATGTCGTTAAAGCCTTTACTCGCGAAGACTACGAACAACAACGATTCGAAAAGCAAAGTTTGGAGACTGTTGAGAGTGCGCTGGCTGCACGAAGTTTGAAAGCCAAGCTGATACCGTTTGTTGAAGTGATTGTTGCCGTCGGCACGTGTTTGGTGCTGTGGTATGGCGTACGACTCGTGCTCGCCGGAACTATTACCACCGGGTCTTTGCTGGTCTTTCTGCTCTATCTCGGAAAGATGTACAAGCCGATGCGCGATCTTTCGAAGATGACCGACACTATTTCTAAAACCCAGGTCGGTTACGAACGGATTCGCGAGATCGTAGACACTGATCGGGAAGTCAAGAATCTTCCAGGGGCGCGTCGTGCACCCAGGTTCAAAGGTGAGATCGAGTTCAGGCACGTTGATTTTGGTTATGCTGATCGACCTCTCACCTTAAAAGACGTCAACTTCAAATTGGAACAGGGTCAGATTGGTGCATTTGTTGGTCCAACAGGGGCCGGCAAAACAACCATTGCCAGCTTGATCGCTCGCTTCTATGAACCGACCGGCGGTGAAGTTATGATCGACGGCAGCAACGTTCGAAATTACAAACTGAAGTCGTTGCGCCGGCAAATAAGTTTCGTATTACAGGAGAGTCTTCTTTTCCACGCTCCAGTTTGGCAGAACATCGCATACGGACGTCCCGAAGCTTCACGTGCGGAAATAATTGAAGCAGCCAGGCTGGCGAATGCTGACGAGTTTATTGTGCAGATGTCTGAAGGCTACGACACTATGGTAGGAGAGCGTGGGATTACGTTGTCAGGAGGACAGCGTCAGAGAATTGCTATTGCGCGCGCCATTGTTCGGAACAGCCCTATCTTGATACTCGATGAACCCACTTCGGGCCTGGATGCAGCGTCGGAGGAATTGGTCTTCGAGGCGCTGCAGCGATTGATGAAAGACAAGACGGCGATAGTGATAGCTCACCGGCTTGCGACCATACAGAGCGCGGACGTGATTTTTGTCGTGGACCACGGCACGATCATCCAGCAAGGAGCGCACGAGCAGTTGATCACGAGCGGTGGTCTATACTCCGAACTTTATAACACTCAGTTCCGCCAACCAGAGCCCCTGGCCTCGTAGCTACGCCCTTACACCACCGCGAGCGAAGCGACCGGATGACACACTCAACAAAGCTGATAGTTTGACAACCACGTCGGGAAATTGAGTGCGGCATCCGGGCGCGTCGCGACGCGGGACTGCACTGTTGGCTCACGGCTAACACTCTTCTGATAAAGCCGCCGCCCGACTCCCATCTACGACTGTTGGAATGCTGGTTTGGACGCGAGCGCGGCCAGGACATAACAAGCGCTGCCCATTAACATGGCGGCCTGGAAGCCGGCCATCAATGCGACAAATACGGTGACAATCGATCCCACCACCGACATGATGCCGTTGAGTCCCCAGTAGAATGGAGGCTCAGGCAATGAGCCACCCGTCCGTCGTAGCCCTCCAGGAAATGGCATACCCATCACCAGGCCCAGCGGCGCGATCAAGATCATAGCGCAAACTATTCTGGCCCAAAGTGGCAACCACAAAAGCGAAGGCACGAGCTTTGGCAAGACTAACGACTCGATGCCGCCGATGATCGCCACAGCAATGCACGCAACCCACAGCGGGAGACGTTGATTGATCGCGCTGCCGATACCGCCCATCGCAAGGAGAGTGAACAGTAAAACAGAAAGAGTGAAAATTGGATGGCCCACCAGCAAGATCAGGTTCTGTAATAAAGCGAGCTCGACTGCAATGAAGCCAAAACCCAGCGCTGCAAAATAAACCACCGAATTGGCATATGGACCGATACCTGACCCGGCCGGCTTGCCAAAGATGGCAAACACTGCCAACAACAGGAGACTCGGCAGGAGTAACCATACCAGCAGTGAATCGGCGATCGCCTTGGGCATTCCGAAAGGTCGCTCGATCGCAAAATAGAACGGGCTGTCATCCTTAACCGGACCAACGAACCGCGGTGATTGCTGTTCGTATTGGACCAGGGTAGTTTTTCCTGACAACACGTCGCCAATTAATTGTGGTGCTGGACCACCGGGCATAATGAGCGGTTCTGCATCGGTCCATTTACTCTTGATCTCAGATATCTCGTCGCTCGTAAATGGTCGTTTCCGCAGCATGAACAACATCTGCGCGGGATTATCGGTGCTCGCTCTTCTTTCCATAAGCGTGACGATTCGCTGAGCTGCCGCCTCGGCCCCAAGGTTTGAAACCGAATTAGACACCAGGCGAGGAACGTCGGAATCCCAGCGAAGAATCACCAGCATGCCATTGTCAGTAAGATGATTGTAGTAGTCGCGAAATGCTTCCGCCGTGTAAAGGTAGTTTTCAGAAAGCGACAAACCTCCCGAAGCGACAGATGCCCATGAATCGACGAAGCCCATTAGAATAACGTCAAACTTTCGATCCGTGCGGCTAATAAAGTTGCGACCTTCGCTTTGAATAGCCTCGACATCAGGTCGATCGTAAAGGTTCGCCGCGCGTGGTCCATAGTTCCTGACGAACTTCAACATCAAAGGGTTCATCTCGACCGCGGTCACTTTTCGAGCCCCCGAGGCTAACGCCGCCACTACGTCTGGACCTCCTCCGGGACCAATAATCAAGGTATCGGCATTCGGGACAAGTCGGAATGGAAGCGCTCGATATGAGTCTTTCAGATCTTTCGCGTTCTCAATCTTGCCATCCCACTCACGCACCCCGGTCCATGCGTCTGAATCAATAAAGAGACGAGCGAGCTCACTGCGATCGATACCTTCAACCGCGTCAATTCGCGAGTAGGCGTTCCAACCAGTTTGCGTGATTCTCGCACCGGGTGCCGCGTCCATCTGACGACGCATCGCTTTGGTTGTGCCCGGTACAACTCGTAAGACACCAAACTGATATGCTGCGATTGCGGAGCTAACTGTCAGCAATAGCGCAATGACAGCCACCGCACGGATAGCCGCCGCAGAACTGGCCTTGTTTGCCTGATCTGTCGCCAGTAAAAATGCGGCGATGGCGGGAAAAACAGCGCCCGTTAATAACGCTGATTCTCCACCGAGCCAGTGCAACAGCAAAGTCACCAGGACGGCGCCGATTGCTGCGCCGATCAGATCAGCAAAATAAAGCGAACCTGCTTCTGCTCGATGAAGTGCGAAGACAATTGAAAGCGCCATTCCAGCAAGAAAGAACGGAACGAGCGGAGCCAGGAAATAGAGTGGCAGTCTGTCGATCTCAAAAGGAAATCGACCCAACAACCATAAACAAGACGGGATCGCGATTGCATAAAGTGCGGTTACGAGTGCCGCCGAGTTTATTGTGAGCGCCATTCTTCGCTTTAACAGGTGAACAGTAAATCCACCAAGTCCCCATCCAAGCAAGGCGACCGACACGGCGACGAAGGCAAAGTGATACCAGACGCTGGCTGAATAAATACGAGTTAGACCAACTTCCAGTACAAGTCCAGATAGAGTGATGAGAAAAACGCTCAGGCGTGTACGCATATGGGGGAGTAGTTAAGGCGAAAGCAGTTGACTACGTCAAGTTGAAATTTGGTGTTGAGCTGACGACGTTGAATGTCCGATAAGCTTTAGCTTGTCGGATCACTTCGTAAATGTGCTTAGTTTGTTCAGGACCGACAAGCTAAAGCATGTCGGACATTTGAGGGGTTGATCCGAACTCTTCAATGCCATCCTGGATGCCATAAGGGAACAGAGTGTACATCGACTTAGAATTGTGAGACATTCCGTCGGCCATCGCAGCCAGAAAAAGAAGTACGATACCCATCACGGCGCTACCAATCAACGAGACGATGAGGACCACCCAGCGACTAGAGGTCATGCCAGGGATTGTAGCACTTGAATTTCCTGTCTGAGTATTCCTTTGTTCTTCGCTAAAATTCCTTTTTCATTCGTAATTGCGCCCCGTTCAGCCACTATGAAGTTTTAATGGCTTTCCGCTACCGACCTTTTGCACTTAATATCTCAAGGCAACAAACGACGTAGAATCGCATGGCGTTTTTGCTTAGTTGAAACTTTAATGGACGAACAGCAAAACACTTCAGAACCCACCGTTATGTCGCCGGACCGATGGCAACAGGTCAAAGAGATCTTCAGATCGGCACTTGAAGTTCCACCAAACGATCTATCCGGGTTCCTTGCTGTTGCATGTGGCGACGATCAAGAACTTAAGCGGGAGATAGTTTCTCTGATTAAGGCGCACCAACGAGACGGAAGCTTTATCGACTCACCAGTGTTCAGAGAGGCGGCACAACTATTTGAAAATATCGAGCAGTTAAATGAAGGAGACGTGATCGGGCATTATGAAATCTTGTCGCTTCTGGGAAAGGGCGGTATGGGCGAGGTTTATCTTGCTCGCGACGTAAATCTGGGACGCCGTGTGGCACTCAAGTTCTTGTCCCCGGAATTCAAGAAGAACTCCGATCGCGTCAATCGCTTCGAACAAGAGGCTCGCTCAGCTTCTGCTTTAAACCATCCCAACATCCTAACAATCCACGAAATAGGAGAAGTAGACGGCCGTCGTTTCATAGCGACGGAGTTCATCGAAGGTGAAAATTTAAGAACACGATTACGCAGTGGCGCACTGTCGGTGATGGACACCTTGAATATCGGCGAGCAAATTGCCTCGGCTCTAAGTGCGGCGCATGATAACGGGATCGTTCACCGTGATATCAAACCCGAAAACATCATGCTGCGACCGGACGGATACGTGAAGGTTCTCGATTTTGGCCTCGCAAAACTCACTGATCGCACATCCAGTCCTGACGAACCCACTCTCGCACTAGTCAAGACCGCAACCGGTGTCATCATGGGTACGACCCCATTTATGTCGCCGGAACAAACTCGAGGGTTGAAGACTGATGCTCGAACAGATATTTGGAGTCTGGGTGCAGTGTTATATGAGATGGTGACCGGTAAGGCCGCTTTCTGTGGCGCGACACCGAGTGACGTCGTGGCGTCCGTACTCGAACGCGAACCACCTGCAATCAGCGAGGTTATTGACTCCGCACCATTGGAATTGCAAAGAATCATTAAAAAAGCGCTAAGGAAAAATCGGGATGAGCGTTACCAGTCTGCGAAAGAGCTCCAGTCTGACTTAAAGGCTCTAAAACACGACCTGTCGAGCGGTCCAGCGACAGTTACCTCAGACGGTAAGATCAGTAGGGAATCCAACTCTCGAAAGTTTGCGATTGCGGCAATACCGGCGATTCTTCTTCTGGGCGTCCTGGTGTTTGTTGTTTACAAGTTTGCTGGTTCGAAAGTAGTGCCTTCTGATAAGCCGGTCGAGGTCAGCGCCACAACGCAGTTAACGACGTGGCCCGGTCTCGACCTTGAACCAAGCCTTTCACCAGATGGGAACTCTGTAGCTTACTCATCAGATCACCTTGGAAATATTGAAATTTTTGTACAGCCTTTGACACCGGGTGCACGTGAGCTCCAGCTCACCAGCGATGGTCAGCAAAATTTTCAGCCAGCCTGGTCTCCTGACGGAAAGTTCATAGCATTTCACTCTAAACACCGTGGAGGTATCTTTGTAGTTCCGGCATCTGGCGGAGCTTCGCGACAAATTACAGAATCGGGCTCACACCCAATTTGGTCGCCTGATGGCGCAAGCATTCTCTTTCAATCCGAGGACGTCAACGACCTGAACGCCAGTTCATTGGAGGCTGCACTGCCTCCTTCGGTCTTGCGTATCGTTCCCGCAGCAGGCGGCGAAGTGAAAACTCTTACGGAGGTTGGCATTCCAGCTGGCGGACATGGAGATGCATCGTTTTCCCCGGACGGTAAACGAATCGTATTTGTTGCAAACGACGGCGCAACGGCAGCACTTTGGAGTATTTCGTCCACTGGAGGCGACTTGCATCAAGTCCTCCCAGTCTCGCTTTGGGTTTACAGCCCAATTTACGCACCTGATGGTGAACATATTTATTACGGGGGAATCTCTGAAAGCGGAGCGTTCATACTCTATCGACTGGCTGTGTCTAAGACTGATGGAACGGGAATAGGAGAGCCCTATGCGGTGATGAACGGTGGACTGGGTCGCATAAAGAATCTCAGCATATCCGCGAATGGGAAAAGAGTGGTCTATAGTGCGCCAACCATGAGAGGGAATATCTCATCGGTATCACTCTCCAGCCCTTCAATGACCCCGTTTGGAGCACCCGCCAAGCTCACCAATGACACAAGTATGCGTAAGGGTCTTGCACGTTTCTCACCTAACGGGGAAAAGATCGCATTTGTGGAATTTCGTGGTGGTACTAATCAGGACATTTGGATGATTGATGCGGATGGCAAGAACCAGGTGCAGTTGACCGCCGATCCATCTGTCGATTGGTCACCGAGTTGGTTACCCGATAATGAGCAGGTTGCCTTCCAATCCAATCGTGGCGGAAAAGGGGCAATATGGAGCGTATCAATTCGCACTGGAAAGGAGCACCTTCTAGCCGATCCGGATCAGAATGTTGGTTGGCCATCCGTTTCGCCCGACGGACGTGAATTTGTTTTTAATTCGAATAAGAGTGGCACAACAAATCTCTGGCTGATCTCCAATGGGGGCGGCACTCCCAGGCAGGTGACGTTCGATAACGAGATGATGGGATTTGCCTGTTGGTCGCGAGACGGAAAATTTTTGGCGTTTGAGACAAAACGTGGATCGAGCCAACAAGTCACAGTGATGTCTTCGGCTGGTGGCCCAACTACGCAGCTAACTACCGAGCGCGGTTTAAGCTGGCCGTTTAGCTGGTCACCTGATGACGATAAGATTGCTTTTGCCGGGTTTCGCAATGATTTCTGGAACGTTTATTGGATTTCGCGTTCAACAAAAGAGCAGAAGCAACTCACGAACTACAACAAGATGAATGCATTTGTTCGCTATCCTGAGTGGGATCCGGCTGGGAAAAGAATTATCTACGAGTATTCCGAGTCCGTCGGCAATATCTGGTTGATGGATCTGAAGTAAACACCGCGGCAGCGTGTGGATCCTTCAAGTCCTTTCTATTAACAAGCGCTCCTAACGCGCAGCTCGCCAATCCCACACCGCGGCAGCGTGTGGATCCTTCAAGTCCTTTCTACTAACAAGCACTCCTAACGCGAATCCCACACCGCGGCAGCGTGTGGATCCTTCAAGTCCTTTCTACTAAAACCCCGCGAATCTCCTCCGCGCGCGAAGCGCGCCGGCCGGGGGGAGACAGGTTTTAGTAGACAGGACTTGAAAGAATCCACACGCTGCCGCGATGTGGGATTGTGGCACTTGGAGAGGGTTTGGTTGAAATTAGGTTTGTTAACGATCTGTCTGCCAAGTCACCGCCAGTCGGGTGGGGTAAGACTGGTGGGCCTGTAATCGCTTTCACCGGCCGGAAGTGGTCTCAGGTTCGAGTGATCAGGAATGTGTCTCGACACCATCTCACGAAACTTGTGCTCCTGATCCTTGCTTGCGAAGGCACGTTTTGGCACTGCCGTCATCATTCTGAGGTCGGTTCCGTAGATCAGAAGATACATATCGGCGCCTTCCAATACTTTGGTGTACAAACTCCAGGCGAGTTTTGAATCAATCTGTGAAGTCTTAACTCGAATGCACTCATCGGAGAATGTAACCTCGTACTTGTCGCGAAATTTTCCATCGCCGCGAAAATAGGTACGGGGCATCTTAATCAGCACGTTGTAAAACAACATCCCTTCGAACAAGCCAACAAAAAGAATCATCGTCCATAAAGGAATGAAGTCAATCGCCAGCGCGCTGAACATCAAGGCCCCGACTAAGAGCAGCACACCAAAAAGTATGAGTCTCAACAGTATGTTGGGCTTACTGAAGAATAAGAGGCGACTGGCAGACAGATATTCCGCTTCAGTGTATTGGTATTCAATTTTTACGTCGTCGTTCATTGAAGTCTATTAGCGCCCGCAATTGTCTTAGCACGACGCAACGGCGAAGTGCTATTCTTCACTACCAAATTTACTCAGTTTAGTTCGGAAGTAACAAGGCTTAATTACCAAATACATTTATTTGGATTCTAGTTTCAGACCCAGGAGACTCATGAACCGTTCCACGCCCAAGCGTCATAGAACTCTTGCTCTTTTCCTATTGCTTGCTTTGACGTCGTCGCTCTTTGCCCAATCACGTAAGAATACTGAGGCGCTGCCTAAACTCTTATCGGTGCGTGAACAGCAAACAATACGAGAAGCATGGTTGAAGAAGCGGCTCGACACGATGCTCTTACCAATGATGCGACAACAAAAGATCGAAATGTGGATTGTCGTTAACGAAGAGTTTCATCCTGATCCAGTGACCGCTCACATTGCGCCTCCGCTTCCCTATCAGGGCCGGCGCGACTTTTTTATCTTCGCCGATCGCGGTGGAGACAAACTTGATCGAATAGCCCTGGTCCGTTACCCCGAGGAACACTTGAAATATTTCTTTGAGATCGTCAATCCCCCCGGTCGAGAAATTGCCTCGACATTACGCAAGCTTGTCGAAGAACGAAATCCAAAAACGATTGCGCTAAACATGGGAGGGACCCGGGGCGCAACAACAGGTCTGACTCAGGATGCGTTCAAGTTTTTGACGGACACACTCGGACCGGAATCTGCCTCGAAGTTTGTCTCGGCTGCCCCGCTGATCGTCGAGTACATGGATACTCGGCTGCCGGAAGAACTCGAGCACTATCGAACCGCTGTAGCTTTAACTGACATCCTCACTCAGCGTGCGTTCTCAAATGAAGTTATCACTCCAGGTAAGACCACCGTCGGTGATGTGCGCTGGTGGTTCTTGCAGCAGATCAATAACGCCGGCCTTGACACATGGTTTCAACCCGATTTGCGGATTCAGCGCCAAAATCAGGAGACAGGTAAGACCCAACAGTTTCTTAGCGTGGCTGAAGAGTCGACGGTCATCCAACGAGGCGACGTGATTCATATCGATTGCGGATTGAATTACATGGGGCTGAGTACTGATTGGCAGAAAATGGGTTACGTGTTGCGCACGGGCGAAAAAGATGCTCCCGCGGGACTGAAGAACGCGCTCGCAAATACCAATAAGCTGCAAGACGCGTTATTCACTCATATTAAAATCGGCGCCAAAGGTTTTGAGGTTTACGATGCAACAATGGCTGATATGAAAGCCGCGGGCATCGAGGCGATGATCTATTCTCATTCAGTTGGCACTCAAGGTCATGCCCTCGGTGCAAGCATTGATTTTCGACGGCCGGTGGCTGGCGCTCCCGCCGAACCTCCCTTTCGTGAATGGTCGTATACCTCCATCGAACTCAACACCAGCACCGCAGTACCCGAATGGGGCGGACAGAAGGTAACTATGATGATGGAGGATGACGCTTATCTGACGAAAGATGGGATGAAATGGTTTCGTCCACGCCAAACGAGTTTTTACTTGATTCGTTGATTTTAGAAATTATATAGCTCACTCAATGAGACAGCATCGCAGACGTTAGAGTACCGCGAGCGCAGCGACCGGATGGTACACTCAACAGATGATCGTCAGGATTCATGCGCCAGATTGCGTGTACCATCCGGTCGCCGCGCTCGCGGTACTCTAACGATCTCACTGATCGATTAGCGCTTTGTATTATTGAACCTGTTCGCACCACTTGTGAGATCAAAATCTTGACGACAAACAGGACCGCTCAGTCAAACGATGGTTTAGAGCTAGTTTTAATAAGCGTCATAATTCTCTTTTTGGAACTCGCCTGTATCAGGTGGTTTCCAGCCCACGTCCTCTATCTCACGTTCTTTACCAATGTTGTTCTGCTCGCAAGCTTCCTCGGGATGTCAGTTGGCTGTTTAGCAGCGAGTAGAAAACGTAGCTACCTGATTTTCACTCCACTGCTCCTACTCGTAGCGCTGGTTGCCGCTCAGGCGATCGAGTATACGAGCGGCGCCTTAATGCAGTACGTGGATGTCGGCAACCAGGCCTCGCCGCAGCAGGTCTATTTCGGCACCGAATATCACAGTCAGGATCTTTCGCACTACGCGATTCCAGTTGAGGTGCTCTGCGGTTTCTTTTTCACCATCATTGCCCTCGCTTTTCTCGGTCCGGGTCAAGAGCTCGGTCGCGCCTTACAACGCTGGCCCAATCGAGTGCAAGCGTACACGCTAAACATCATTGGAAGCATCGTGGGAATTGTGCTATTCGCGGCGTGTTCGTGGCTTGAACTACCGGCATTCTGGTGGTTTCTCCTCGTCGCGTGCGGGTTGGCTTATTTCTATTTCTGGTCGCCTCGTACGAGGTTGGAGAAGAGACTACCCATAAACGTTGCAACGGCCGTCTCCTTAATATTGGTAGTGTGGCTTTCGGCGTGGACACCTAACAATCTAAACAGTAAAAATTCGGGCACTGCTAAACAGTTTTGGTCGCCCTACTACCGAATTGATTTCAATGAGCCCGATCTCTCACTCTCGGTGAATCTCATCTACCACCAGCAAATGGTCTCGCGCAACGAACCTTTCCCGGCTTACGCCTTACCTCACCTGATGAATCGCGACTCAGGTGGGCCACCTTTTGAGAATGTTTTAATTATCGGCGCTGGTTCTGGTAATGATGTTAGCCGGGCCTTGCAGTGGGGCGCGAAACACATCGACGCGGTCGAGATTGATCCCGCAATCTACCGGCTGGGAAAAGCGTTCCACCCGGATCATCCGTATCAGGATAGTAGAGTTGAAATTCACCTCGACGACGGGCGCAACTTTCTTCGCTCGACTAATCGGAAGTACGACTTGATCGTTTACGCATTGGTCGACTCGCTGGTTCTACATAGCGGGTACAGCAACATTCGACTGGAGAGTTTTCTCTTCACTACTCAAACATTCGCGGATGTGCAACGACATCTGAAGCCCAACGGAACCTTTGTCATCTATAACTATTTTCGCCAGGGCTGGCTGGTGGCTCGCTTGCAAAAAGGACTCGAGGAAGTTTTTGGTTCAGGCAATACCGCTATTTTAACCCTGCCGTACCGGAAAGTTGTCGAGGCTGACAAAGCTACGTTTGGTGATTTCACAATATTCTTTGCAGGCTCTACTAGTCGATTGCGAAATGCTTTCAACTCTCAGCCTGAGTATCTACTGCGCCGCGATCAGTCACCCGGTCCAGAATCACCAAACGGATTTCAGGCTGTTGAACGCGATGCGTCGGGTGCCAGCAATTGGCAACATTTTGGTCTCGCAACTGTGCTGCCACCGAATGAGAACTTGCGCACGGCCAGCGACGACTGGCCCTTTCTCTACTTGCGGAAGCCAATGATTCCAACATTGAGCTGGCGGGGGATGGTAATCATGGGAGCTCTCGCTCTGGTGCTTATCTATCTGTTCATTCCGCGCACTGAAACAGCGAGCCTTGACGCTCACGGAGATAGCCGAACACTCAGTTTGCAGCTTTTTTTCCTTGGCGCCGGTTTTATGCTTGTCGAAACAAAGGCCGTTGTAACAATGGCCCTATTATTCGGCAGCACCTGGATTGTTAACTCCGTGGTGTTCTTTGCTGTGCTGGTGATGATCCTGCTGGCGAACTATTGGATGCTAAAGTTTAATCCGGTTCGCTTATGGCCCTACTACCTCGGATTGTTTATAGCGCTCCTCGCAAATACTTTAGTGCCGTTGGATTTCTTTTTAGGAAAAGCGCGCGTAGTTCAGGTAGCTGGTTCATGTATCCTAGTGTTTGCTCCCATCTTTTTTGCCGCGGTGATTTTTGCTGGAGCATTTCGCAGGACCGCGAAACCGGATCGAGCGCTTGGCATCAATATCGCAGGCGCAATGTTAGGAGGATTGGCCGAGTATAGTTCTATGCTTCTCGGCTTTCAGTACCTGGTGGCTGTGGCGATTATCTTCTACGCAATTTCCGTTATTGGTCTTCGCCGCGCGACCGGTACAGCACCGCGAGTGCAGCAACCGGATGCCGCGCTCAATACGCTCTGATTCTCACCCCTGGTTGAGTGCGGCCTCAGGAGCGCGACTAATACGGAACCGCGAGCGAAGCGACCGGATGCCACACTCAACAAACCCACCTTGAGAATCACAACTTCAAATTGACTGTGAGATCCGGTCGCTTCGCTCGCGGTACTCTAATGAGGGGTCTTTCACATTGGGCATCATCATTCGAAGGACCGCACCATCACAATCTCTTTTCCAAATGAAAAATGATCAATGACCGATAATCAATGAGAAATAAGAGGTCATTTGTAACAGCAGATCGTCCCTATCTATTTTCATGGTGATGTTGAGGACCAATCGTGACCTCTCACCTTCAGATAGCGAACCGACCGGTAACTAAATCCGATTTTTTTCCAAGGTCCTTCCGTGTTGACCGAACAACATTCGCACGCTGACATAACCCAGGGCCAGGATGACGCCGAAGACCAGCGTCACCGAAAACGCACGAGTGTTCGAGAAGGGGTGAAGCAACCCACCGGCAATATAGAACAATCGGGTTGGCATGATTAGAACGTCCCAACTATTCCAACGCAGAAACCTGCCAAGATAGATCGCAAAGCCACTGAGCATCAGTGAGACGAGCGCAAACATCCAACCAACCACCGGACTAAAACTCCTGGCAACTATTGATTGAACATCGATCAATGATAGATAGCCCATCAGTAAGCCGGTTCCAGCACACGAAAGGAGCAATGCAAGATCGTACCAGGCCGGAGCGTGATTCGCTCGCGTCAGGTGGAGTATGTCAGTGAGTATGTACGGAGCGTTTGGCAGAAACAGTAGCCATAGTGCAAAGACTATCAACTTGATCGTCCAGTGAAATCGAAAATGCTGTGCCATGAGCAGCACCGTACTGAGGAAAACCGGGATCGAGGCGAGGAAAAGATTTGCGATCAGAAATCGATAGTAACCAGATCCGGTTCTTTCGATGCGCACCGCAATCATGCAAACGCACCAGCAAACCAGTGTGCCTACGACGAACAGTCTTTTTAGATCGATGATTCTTAATATTTCATTCATTGCAGCACCTTGAATCATTTCGTCAACAAGAACGTTGTGAGAATAGTTGGAACGATCTGCATGGGCACGTTGTCCCAACCACGCGGTGAAAACGCTTCGACCAGCGTGCAAACTAATGCAATCGCGGGGATCGCAACTGCCGAACGAAGGCCAAAATGAAGTTCCGGAGTAATGGCGACGGCAATCACCAGCGCCAGTGAAGACGCTACGAGCACCGCGCAAGATCCTTCGAACGTTTTCGTGACCATCGCCCGACCGGAGTGTCTAACATAAGGATGCGAACCCCAGCGAGTACCGGCAGGTTCTCCAGCAGCATCCCCCAACCCGCCAACCAAATACCCTACGACTGAGAGTGGACCAAAGAAAATATTGCTGACCATACCGCCGATCAAAGTCGCGAAGTAAGGAATGATGATGTATCGCGTTCGATATGGTCGATCCTGCTCGCGCGCAAGAGCCTGATACCTGGCGCTGGATGGACCAAGAAGAAGCGCGTGACCCACCACGAGTGACACCATCGCGCCAAAGACACAGACGCCACGGAATCCACCAAGTCCGTTGGCCAAAACGGCCGAAGTGAAAATCAGCACATGAAAGACTTTGCGGGTATACCCAGCCCGCACTCCGCGCCTCCTGAGGTGAGCGGCCCAACTTAGACACAGATACGATGAGACGAGACAAAGGGTGGCGCCTGTTACCACGACGGCCGGACCTGTCAAATTAGATAGACTGCCTATTGCCATAATGCACTTTGCGTTACCAAGTTCTTTTTACCACTCGAGGAGAGTAGGCGTCAACTTAAATTCCGCGACGGGAACCCGTTCGATCCCGCGGAAATTGCCCGAGGGATGAGATTAGAGGTGTTTAGAAAATGCATCGAGCGGTCACCAGTTTCCCGGCGACCGCTCGAATTAAAAGGTTCAAGAACTGTTATGAGAGCTCGCGGATTGTATCCGGCTCGTAACGAAAAATACGTCCGAGCCTGTAGCCAGTAAGGGAAACCTTGTGTCCAACCAGACGCTTTGTAACCGGATCGGAAAAGGGATTTCCGCCTATCGCCTGAAGCCGCAACTGCTCACCGGAATCCGTAGTTAAAACAACCCCTTCATGCTCACTGCCCGTGCCTCTGAGCACGACGTGGGTTTCGACGAAGCCTGCAACTTTCTCGGGCCTGGCATTACTCATAAACCACCCTATCGTTAAGCCGTAACCAAAACCTGCGTGCGTAAAACTTCCCCGTCGCGGTTCGTTTCGACCTTTACCATACGCGCGTCGACGACCCTTTCAGTCTTTCTTCGCGCCGTCCAATAATACTGAAACGTTTCTCCCACAGCAATGGAAAGCGCCTCAACTGTTCCCACGGTTCCTCCGGCCGCAACCGCGTCGGAGACCCCAACATTTTCCTGCGGAACGGTGGAGGTTACTCTTTGGATCAGTGGACGGAAATCGGTCTGGAAATCGTCGCTTCCGCCTCCGAAGACCTCGTTCAGGGCACGCTGGGCGACCCCCGCGATCTGCGAGTCTTGCTCAGAACTTAACGCTTCATCTACAGCTTCACGCTTCGGCAAAGTTCTACGCAATTCTGTTCCCATTACACGTCGGAATAGTCGCCGCCTGCGCCGTTCAAAAGCAAGACTTGCCACTGCCGCCGTTTCCACGGTCGGGTCACTCCCGGCCTCTGCAGCGATTTCGCCAGCTGCTATTACAGGATGGATTGAAGGATCACCGAGCAACTGAAACTGTAACAGAGTTTTCTCATCACTGATGTCAGGGTTTCTGCCTTGCTGATTAATCCAACGAACGAACTCCTGTTTCGCGTCGAGCAATGCTCGACCCGTTGAAGCACCTTCCATCACATAACGCATGAAGGATGCGACGATCCAATCTGCACAAAGCATGGTTGAAACACCCACCCATGCGATAGTAGTTGACCCAACAAACCCGAAGGCACCCTGTCGCAAGTAAGTGCTTGGAATTGGAGCGTCACCTTTTTTTTCGAATTTGACCCCAGGGTGGCTCGGATCGAATAGGGCGGCTCCATAACAACACATTGCTCCAATTACTGTTCCTACTACTGTCTTACCAGTAAGCGCATTGCTGGTAATCACCTCTGGGTACTGGTTACCCTTTTGGCCGTAGAACGTGGTGTCGAGAGGCGCCCCGTGACATTTGATCACATGAAAACGATGATCGTAGGAGTTACTCAGTATCGGCGGCGTTACAGTGTTGTTATAAAGACTGGGAGGCGCGATCATCATTCTGCCCGCGCGCGACAAATAAGAGGCAACCGCTTCCCCAGCGTCTCGCCATGAGTCACAGCAGACCATCAGGTCTTTATCGTACTCAGCAGCTGCGTTGCCCCTCCATGAACACGCAATCTCTAAATAGTCGAGAAGCCAGGCTATATCGGTTGCCTTGCCAGGAAGATCAGGGATGCGTCCGACAACTCGGTCGGGAATTAGATAGCTCTCGCGCTTCTTGGCTGAAAATGGTTTGGAACAGGAATATGGATTATCGGTTGGAACTACCTCGTCATCGTCGCCATTGCTCGGTTGTAAAGACGGGTTGGGAACTTTGAAATAAGGAACTACGTCGTCGGCTCCAAGTATAACGAGATAGTCGGGTGAGATAGAGTTGTAAAGCAAGTCTATCAATCGTTTACATCGAACCGCTGACACTTTTCCTTCAATAGGTTTGAGTCCGTACGGCTCAACTGATGCGGCATCATCGAGAAAAACAAGAAGTGTATTGATACCTCGAGAATCATCACACTCTTTGAGCTTGGCAATGGCACTCTCGATTTTTTCGACGCCATCTGCGCCGTAGTTATCCTCGAGTCGTTTTCGTATCGTCACAATCAATTTTGTAGTTTTCATTACTAGAAGACTCCTTTGTTGAGGTGTGAGAAAGAGAAGCCATGGACTCCAGTCACTTCACAGAAGATTTACAACGGTTGAAGTTAAGACTGAGGCGGTTGGCTCCCAAAAAGGGCTCTTATGCTAGACCAGCTTGGTCTAAGTGAAACGACCCAAACAGTAGACTTATTGAATCAATAGTTGGGGCGTGAGAAAGCAATTTCAGGCAACCAATGGGCTTACAGTTAGCGAGGCGCGAGTTCAGGATCGGCGTGACTCTAGGTCATATAAGGCTTTAGGTCAAGATTTTCGATTGTTTGATAGCGGTGAGCCTTAAGAGAATCGTTTGCAAACAGCAGTCCTCACTTATTAGTAATGGACCAGGGCAAGTCTCTTTGCTCTCCTATTTGGAGTCAACTATTGTCTGGGGTGGGCGGAAGTGTTCGGGTCGATGATCACGCAAATAGACCATGATCGTTCGCAGAAACTCGATGACCAGGATTCCCTCCTGGTTAAGACCGGACGTTCGTAACTTCACGATACCCATGTTGGGTCGCGAACCTGACGCTCTGGTCTCGAGGACCTCACTCCGCGCATATAGAGTGTCGCCTTCAAACACAGGCGCTGGAAGTCGTACCTCGTCCCAACCGAGATTGATAGCGTTCAACGAAACATCAGAGACTGACAGTCCCGTCACGAGCGCAAGTGTAAAAGTTGAGTCGACTAAGGGACGCTTGAATTCTGTCCGAGCAGCGTAGGCGGCGTCGAAGTGTATCGGATTGGTATTGACCGTTAACAAAGTGAACCAGATGTTGTCAGCTTGCGTTACTGTACGTCCAAGCGGATGTTCGAAAACGTCACCCGGTTCAAAATCCTCAAACACTCGTCCCTGCCATCCAGGTTTGATCACCATGTCACTTTTCTCCTTTGCGCTGGAGGGGCTTTGCACAAACTCTAATCCTGGTGAGGGTAAAGCAATGAGCAAAGTATTATCAGGGAAGCGACCGGGCCAGTACAGTACCGCGAGCGCAGCGACCCGGCCAGTACAGTACCGCGAGCGCAGCGACCGGGGCCAGTACAGTACCGCGAGCGCAGCGACCGGATGATACAGTTACCGTCCCGATCTTTTAGAATCCAGGCCTAACATCGAGCGTACCATCCGGTCGCTGCGCTCGCGGTACTGTATTGTTGGTACGTTAAGTTTACGACCGACGGAGTGGCGTCGATTGCTTCGCGAACACACAAGCCCCAAATGTTTTCCAACTCGACCGATAGTAGGTCGATTTTATTGGCCCACTATTAGTGGTCTAGCGCACCGGAGTTCGTTCTTTGCGGCGATACGTTCCGAACACCAGATCAAATAAAGGAGAGGTAACACCAAAACGTTGCTCGGGAGTCTTGTAGTGATGCAGCAGGTGGTACTTTCTGAGGTATCGCAGAGTCCCGAGACGGCTCTGTCCGTGATGACATTGAAAGTGAAGCCACTCGTAGAAGAAATAACCGGCGGACATTCCAATGAAGAGAAACGATGCCGCCGCCCAGGACCCCGTAATTATCCATGCTACCAACCAGTACACAACGGCAAGAGGAACGCTCAGGAACAGGCTTGCAAATATTCGATTCGTCGCTGTCGGATTCTCATGATGAGACATATGCACCTGGTAAAGGAGCTTGCGGCCTAAGTTAGATTGAGCGTTATAGTGGAAGAGGAAACGGTGCAAACCGTACTCGATCAAACTCCAGCTGAAGATGCCGGACACCAATAATGTGAGAATGCTGAGCTTTGAAAGGCCTTGACCGGCAGCAAGGTAGCTAAGACATAATGCGACCGTGGTATAGACAAATAGCGGAGTAAACTTCCTCCAATGCGCGACTTTCACATCGTTACCTCTCCCGCTCAAATTCCTGACGGAAGTAAGCTAGCCTTAGGATTAAGTAGCCACGCTATTAAGTTGCCCGGCAAAAGTCCTTCAACAGTAACCGGATGGATGTTCAACAAAGAGTCGCAACTGCGCCGGCGCAATATTTTTGTTGCTTCCCTATCTCCACTGCACAACCTCTTCTGCCAGACCGCGCGCGTCCTCGCGGGCTAAGTTGGCTTGAGTTCAGAGTTGGCCCGCGCGGACACGCGCGGTCCGGGAGAAGACGTCGAGTGGGACAAAGAAAGCCCATTCGAAGCTCGCAGTTAATGTTAATGTTTGTCGGCAAATATTAACTCACAACCGGCGAGACACTGCGCCATGGGAGAAATTTACGACCAATTTGAATTGGAACTAGCCAGCCTGGGGCGGAAGTACGCCCGTCAGCCACGCCGGCAGATGCTCCGCCTGTTCCTACTGGCCCTCGAACGAGAGGAGATAGTATCAGTTGGCTACCGCGAAGAGATGATTGCTGGACGGCTCGATACGATGAATATCCCGGAGCAAGAGCGCGAGATCATTCGTCACGCATTGCTTTGGATCTGGAAGGACGAAGAGATGCACGCGATCTACATTCGTGGCGCAATCTTTAAGGTCGGAGCCTTCTCGCTACGGGCCCGCGCTTTGCTGCGACAACTCGCCGGCGCACTTGGCGGCTGGTCAACTTCGGTCCGCCAACACGTTCGCTGGTCCGACGCCCCTCTCTCACGCGCGTTGGCGACCCTTCTCACGTGGACGGGATCGATTACTGGAAAAGTCCCTGCTGACGTCAGGCAACACCTTCGCTATCGCTCCTTTCGTGACTTCTGTCTCTTTAATGTCGATGCGGAGAAGACAGCATGGCTATGCTGGCAACGCTTGATCGAATTGACGAGTGGCCAACCATTCATGTTGCCATCGTTGATAGAAGATTTTGGCCGCATTAAAGAGGATGAAGATCGTCACAGGCAAATATTTGAGATCCTCGCAAGCGCGCTCAACGATAACGACCAACTCGTACCAGAAGAAACAGCCGATACGCTCGCGCAAAAGATACGCTCAGTAGGCGAAGCCTTTCTACCACGTGCGCTTCGCCGCGCAGTTGCCGAGAATCCTCTTGGCAGCGGCGGCCGCGTCAGGATGGTTCAGGGCAGAACCCTCGAGGAAAAGGGATCGCTATTCAAAGAACTGCTTGTTAGTTGCCTCAAGGACGAATTATTGGAACGTTCGGCGAAACTAAATAAACCGTTGAACGAATTTCGAGTCGCCATCAAACCCGCTTTCATGCTTGGGTATGATCGCCATGATCAATCAATGATTACTGACCGGGAATTATTGATTGAGCTGGGACTCTTTCTCCAGGAGTGCGGATGCAAAGACGTTGCCGTTGTCGAAGGTCGTAACTTGTATGATCAGTTCTATGACAATCGTTCCGTACTGAGCGTCGCTAAATACTTCGACATCTCTTCACCTCATTTTCGCGTCGTCGACTTAACCGACGAACAGGTGCCACACTCATATTTTCGCGGCATGGCCCAGTACACTGTAGGTAAAACCTGGAAAGACGCCGACTTCCGTATCTCTATTGCAAAGATGCGAAGCCATCCAGTCGAGTCGGTTCATCTTACAATTGCGAATCTCGAGGGCATTGGAAGTCGTTGCGATCAGTTCCTTTTCGCTGAACGCCAGGCCGAGCGAGAAACCGCCACGATGATGTTAATGGACGAATTCCCTCCTCACCTTTCTATTCTTGATGCATACGAACAGGCCGCCGATGGGTTAGTTGGAGTCATGGGTTGCACGCGGCCGGTCACTCCGCTCCGGTTTTATGCGGGAAGAGATGCGTTAGCAGTCGACATGGTAGCCAGCCGACACATGGGATTGAATGATCCTCGAGACTCATCAACGCTGCGGGCTGCATGTCATTGGTTTGGCAATCCGGAGTCTACGATACAGATTGATGGGCCAGACGAGCCGCTGCCAGGTTGGCGCAGCCCGTACTATAGTGAATTCTCCACGATGCTCAGCTTTGTGGCGTTACCTGTGTACGTGCTCGGTAGTGGACGCGGGAGTCTCTTTGTTCCGGAAATGGACCACAACGCATTTCCTCCGCTCCGGCCCGAAAGTCTTCCGCTGAGATTGGGCCGCTACGGTATCCAAAACCTACTCGGATTGCGCCACCGTAAATGACGCAAAGCGTAATCATTATCGGCGCCGGCATGGGCGGGTTAACTGCAGCACTACGGCTGGCCCAACGGGGATTAAGTGTACGAATAATCGAAGCTCGTCCCGAGTCCGGGGGACTTGCGTCCGCTTTTGCAGCTGGCGAATTTGTTTTTGATGCTGGGCCATACATCCTGCTCGACCGGCCTGGACTGGAGTGGGTTTTTCATTCATTAGGTCTCGACCTATCCGAGCATCTGACGCTGCGACCGATCGACGATGTCTATGTAGTGCACTCGGCCCAGGCGGCTGACGTTCATTTTTATGCTGATGAGAAGAGAACAGCGGATGGCATCGACGCTGAATGGCCGGGAAGCGGAAAGAGTTATGAACGGTTTGTATCCGAAATGCGGGACGTGCATGAACGGCTCAGTCCGCTGTTACACGTTTCACGTCCGGGGCCGGCCGATCTTTTCCGTAATCGAGCTTTGACGCGAGTACCCTTTCTACTCAAATCGCTAGGCACAATTCTAGCTCGTGCCAACCTTCCCCAGGCGGTCGTCGAGGCTATCGCTATCTGGACGCAAATTGCCGGGCAGCCGATCGACGAAGCACCGAGTCCGATGGCATTTGTGCCTGCACTCATTCATTCAGTTGGACCGTTCTACCCGGTTGAAGGAATTGGAAGCATTCCCCGGGTGTTGACACGATTAGCAGCGAACGCCGGGGTGGACTTTCAGTATGGCACCACAGTTCGATCTATCGTCTGTGAGCGGGGACGAGTAACCGGAGTGGAAACTAATCACGGCGAGTTTGTGGCGGCAAAAGCTGTGATCTCTAACTACAACGGCATTGGTACCTATCTCGAAATACTGGGCGATACTCCGACAGCGGCGAAAGAGAAGCTCGATAAACTTCCGCTGCAGTCACCGGGGGCTTGTGCCTACTTAGCGGTTCGCGGTGAAATCAAGCCTCCATATCTACGGTTTCAGCTGCCTGGAAATGGCGAACTTTGTCGACTCTTTGTCACACCAACCGTTGTTGTTCCCGAGTTGGAACAAGATGGTTGGTTACCCGCGCGTCTGATCAGCCCGATGAGACATGAGGTGGCCCAGGGTCTGTCGGTAGCGGAGCAACGCGACTACCTTGATCGTCTGCTGGCTGAGAGTTGGTGGCAGAAGGGTCTCAAGGACGTTCGAGTTCTCGCCACACGCGTACCATCGGAATGGGGCAAACAATACAATCTCTACAAGGACAGTATGAATCCAGTGATGACTGCTGGTTTTATGCGTGCCGGGCGTTTGGCCCACAAGAGTCCTTACGCCCGCGGACTCTACCTTGCCGGGAGTTCTACGCATCCGGGACAGTGGGTTAGTTTCTGCGCCATCTCGGGAATCCTCGCCGCTGATGAACTGCTGGACGACATCAACTAGTGCTAACCACGACTCTCAAAAAGCTTTCATCTGGTCGTCAGTTGCGAGTTGCTCGTGTTGGTAGTGGTCCACCACTGGTTTTTCTGCATGGATATCCGGATAACTTGCAAATCTGGTCCGAGCTTGCGTTACGGCTTGCGGACCAATTTGAAGTCATCGCTTTTGACTGGCCCGGAATGGGATACAGCGAAGCGTCGCCAGGTGGTACGACACCACTCCATATGGCCGAGCGGCTGCGTACAATTCTTGATGAACTGGAGATTCAACGCGCGACTCTTGTCGGAATGGATATGGGAGGCCAACCGGCGCTGGTATTCGCGGCCAACTTTCCCGAGCGAATAGAGCGCCTGGTCGTCATGAACTCGCTGGTCCTATGGGACGAGGAGACTTCATGGGAGATCCAAGTGTTGCGCAAATACGGCTGGAACCGCTTCATCATACGGAAATTGCCTCATATCGTTTTTTGGCGGGCAGAGAAAAGCTTTCTCCCACATCATCTCAACCTTCCTCCCGATCTAAGATCAGATATGTGGGGGAGCTTTTCACAAAACGACGTTCGCTTTTTCATTGCTCGTCTTTGTGCCGGTTACCAGGGAACGCTGATGCAGTTACCCGCTACTTACCAGAAAATTACCTGTCCCACCCTCGTCCTTTGGGGAGAGCAAGATCAACATTTCCCACCAAATCACGCAAAGCGGCTCAACGCGTTGGTACCGGGTTCACATCTCGAAATAATACCCGGAGCGAAGCACTGGATGGCGTGGTATCTTGCCGACACGGTGGCCCAGTCAATCCGCACTTTCCTGGCGTGATCCGGTAAAGCTTTGGAGTGCGACGACCCGGCGGCGCTTTGTAAGATCGTTGAGCATAAACCCTTTCATTGATCTCTCACATGTATTGACACCAAAACTTCCTATAAAGTACGAATTTGAAACCTTATGGAAGCAATCATTCTTGTCGGCATTCAGGCGTCAGGAAAATCTTCGTTCTATAAAGAGCGATTCTTTGACACCCATGTTCGTATCAACCTGGACATGCTGAAGACAAAGCATCGTCAACAGGCATTGCTCGACGCTTGTCTTGCGAGTAAACAACCCTTCGTCGTTGACAACACCAATGCCACGGTAGAGAAGCGCTCATACTTTATCTCTGCTGCTCGAGCGGCCGGCTTTCGCGTGGTCGGCTACTATCTTCGCTCTGACTTAGATTCTGCTCTCTCCAGGAACGACGAACGTGGTCCACTCTCGCGCATTCCCAAAATTGGACTCCTGGGAACTTACAAGCAGATGCAATTGCCCGATCGTAAAGAAGGATTCGACGAACTCTATTATGTGCGGATTAGCGGTTATGGTGAGTTCGTCGTGGAGGAATGGCTAAATGAAGTTTGATGAACTCGATATGAAAATGCGGGTTTACGAAACTGCTCAGGACCATTGCGTACTGCCGGGGATTTATATGGTCGCTCGGATTGATGGTCGGAATTTCACTCGATTGACCAAGGAGACGATCAAATTCAAAGCCCCTTTCGACGAGCGGTTTCGCGACCTGATGATCGCCACCACTGAACATTTGATGAATTGTGGGTTCAAGACAATTTTCGGCTACACGGAGTCGGATGAGATCTCCATTCTCTTTGATCCTGAGATCACAACATTCGATAGAAAAGTTAGAAAGTTCAACTCGGTTCTGGCCGGTGAAGCGAGCGCCAAGTTTGCACTACTCCTTGGCGAACATGCATGTTTCGACTGTCGCATCTCTGAGCTGCCAAACATAGATGTTGTGGTTGATTACTTTCGGTGGCGCAACGAAGATGCTCATCGAAATGCTTTGAATGCTCATTGCTACTGGGTGCTCAGAAACGAAGGCAAGACCGCGCAGCATGCAACAGAAGGCCTTCACAGACTCTCTAGTGCAGAAAAGAATGAGTTGTTGTGGCAACGAGGCATCAATTTCAACGAGCTACCTCTCTGGCAAAGACGCGGTGTCGGTCTCTACTGGGAAACGTTGCAAAAGCTGGCTAGAAATCGCTTGACCGGAGAAGAAGTGGAAGCTTCACGCCGCCGATTGAAGATTGATTTCGAACTACCAATGAAGGATGACTACAGCCTCTTCATCCGGAGCCTTATCGACGCTTCCTGATACCACCGACTTCAGTCGCGTGGTCCTTCAGCTTCCGCCTAATCGGATCTGATTAGGTCGAAATTGATTTACCACGCGGCTGAAGCCGGTGGTGTCTGGCTCAAAATCGCGTGTGATGTTTTGAGATGTGTTGCCACTATAGGCTGTAACAAGTCTCTATAGGAAAGGACCACATCAATGAAACGAACTTTGTCTTTTGTTTTAACGGCAGCCGCAGTGCTGACCCTTGCAGCACTTACAGCTTTCCCGGATTTCGCCTCGACGGCCACCGCCGAGAAAGCAGGGGCGCCAGGTTGCGAAAACCTGCCCTCCGAATCCCAACTCCAACAACTACTCATACAATCGCAGAGCGTGAACAAACCCATCGGTGGTCTTTTCGAAGGGACACGAATGTGGGGTGCCGTTGTTAACCGCCATGGCCAGGTCTGCGCCTATACCACTTCAACACAAGACCAGACGCAGGTATGGCCCGGCAGTCAGGCCATTGCCAAATCAAAGGCATATACAGCCAACGCTTTCAGCCTCGACGATTTGCCGCTTTCGACGGCTCGGCTCTACACATTCACACAACCAGGTCACTCGCTGTGGGGCCTGGGCCAGTCCAATCTTTTCAACCCTCAATTTCTTGCGCCACCCTCAGGACAGGGCGGAGGCCAAAACGATATCGTTGGTGGATTGATTTTCTTCGGCGGTGGCGTGCCGCTCTACCGCAACGGCAAGATCGTGGGCGCGCTGGGTGTCAGCGGCGACACGTCCTGTGCCGATCACGAGATTGCCAAGCGTGTACGCGATCTGGCAAACCTCAACCCAACGGGCGGCGCACTTGCCGATGATATTGTCTACTCTGGTCCGGACCAACCGTCAGTGTTTGCGCACCCGGTGTGCCTGAACACCTACCGAAACGGAACCAAGATTGGCGACGAGTCGCCTGCAACTTATCCATTCACACCACCAGCACCGTAGTGTTGTGTTGTGGCTCAGCTGATTTCATTGATGCCTCGCAGCTGTCAACTGCTAACATCGACCGCTTGCGGAGCATCAATGAAGTTAGACCAGGCAATGGAGAGCACCTCGATTCAAAGCTCGAACAAACAGGCAATGAGTAGGGTTCGAGGCAACTCGTATCGTTCCCTGTTTCACCTTGTACTTGCACTAACCAGAACGCAATGCTTGAGTGCTGGACCGTGAGACCAGTTGTCGGTTCCGATGCATTGAAGTGTAATCAACTGGTCCATCTCAAGTGCTTCGGCAAACTCGACTTGATCCTCGTCGAAGGCGCAGTAGACCCATGGGTAACCGTCTTTACCGTCAAGTCCAATTTCATCGTCAAGCTCGAGACTGCGCGGGAAGAATCGCGTTTGCACCCGTCCCGTAACATTGACAGGTTGGCCCCGGTACTTCTCCATTGCCGCCTCACGACTCGCCTGGTGTTCTTCATGAAGTTCGGCCGCGGTGACTGTAAACAAAGGCTCTCGCAAACTTTTCGGCTGCTGGTGAGCAGGAGCATAAAAGACGACCGCAAGGATGAATGGGAGGTTGGCCACCAGCATCATTAACCAGGTTATTTTGCGGTGCTGGTCTATCACAAGATAGAAGATGCGAGCCGGAAAATAGGCGAGCAAAACGGCTATGCCGGCAATGTATAGCCTGCCGGAAAGACTGTCTAAAACCCCTGACGACTGCCGTGTTACTTTGTGTAAGAGATTCCAGAAGTGCGGGGACGACACATAAACACTGAACAGCAGTTGGAAACAGACTACGTTCAGAAACATACATAGGTCGCCGAGTGCCTCAGCTTGCGGAGTCTTCAGGAATTTCCAGCGTGGCTCAGTCTTAGGCTTGCGAAAATAACGAAAGACTATTGATACGGAAACAACTGACAACACCAACCCCCCGGCCACGACAATGTCTTCAAGCCTCTCCGACCGAGAATTGGGAAACGCATTGACGAAGAAGGAATAAGCCAGGTAGGCCAGGGCCCACATGGTACCGAGGTAGAAGAATCTATAAATAGAGAGCAGCAAACTTGTGAGTACGCTTTGCTGGTTCTCGAAGAACCTGTTGTGCTCGTGAAATGACCAGCGCTTCAAAAACGGACCCACTGGTTGCAACAGGCAGAGTCCGAGTAAAAATAGCGCTACTGCTGTCTGCGCCCAACCCACCTCCTCAGCGTGTTGTACAAAACCGAGAGAGAGTTTGGTGAGAAGTCGGATCAAGGTCAGTTGGAACAAAAAGATCAGAGCGTCTAAGAGCAGACCTCTATTCCAGCGCGCAAAAATTCTCTTGAATTCGATCATCTAAAACGACACGCGAGAGTCCAAATGGTTTGAGAAGTGATTGAAAGGGTACGCCGAGCTTACAATCACACCGCTGGACATCAAGGAGAAGTCTCCTTTTTCAACTCCACCCAGTAAGGAAGCCTCGTGAAGTTACGCGCCCCGGACCGCGGGCGTGTTGTGACTGCACCGTTAAGTGCTCCGCCACGAAGATACAGTTCAAACTCCAGATCGTAGCGATCACTGCCGGTATCTGCATCAGTACCGAGGTCGCCCGACATCAAACCAGTCAGGCTATCTTTTTCGAAGCGAGTGCCCGTCAGAAGCGTACGAACTTGCGATCCCAAACTCGCTTGAACGTCGCCCGCGTTGCTGATTGTGAACCTCAGGGGAATATCTCCCCGATAAGTCTTTACGACTCCTGTCCACTTGCCGACGAACGTCGCTAAAGGTGGGTCGGCTTGCGAGCGCGGTTGTTGTTCCTGACGAGGAGCTTTTGCGCGTCTGTCGCGATACGCAGGTAATAGAGTGTCGAGCACTTCATTGACGACAGCGTCGGGCAAAAGTGTGCCAGTGTTTGCCAGCACGATTACTGCAATTCCCTCAGAAGGGATCAACTGAAGCCGCGCGTAAGCATCATCGGTGCCACCTTGACCCAATACTCCATGATACCCGAAAAGGTCCTCCTGGATGGACCAGCCCATTCCGTGGTTTGGGCTGGTCAATTCCTGCATTGTGTCGATGGATACGTCTGAGAGTACCTTCTTCTGAAACGGCGGATGCGTCTTGAGGTGAAACATCGCGAAGAGAGCCAGATCGTGTGCGCTGCAATAAACCGCGGACGCGCCGGGGGTACCTGATATTGCCACAGGTCGCGCGCCGAACTCCGAGCTGTAGCGCTTCGCCATGAACTTTTCTAGTTTAGGGTCAAGACCGAGAGAAGCGTGAGTCATTCCCAGGGGCCAAAAGATTTCATTCCGCAAAAAATCAGAGTAGCTCTTTCCCGACACGCGCGCGACGACCGTACCAAGAATCCCGTAGCCCAGGTTTGAATAATCAAAATGATCTCCGGGTGGCCAGAAGACTATTCCGTAACGCTGGATAGTCTCGTCGTTAGAAATCCGACATTCCATTGGACTTCCATAACAGCTTCGAGCGTAAGTTGTCAGGCCTGCGGTGTGGGAGGCGACGCGTCGCACAGTTGCGGCGTTAACATCCCAGAGCGGACTGCTTAAGCGTGCTGGCCCAAGGTAATCATTGATGGGGTGGTCCAAATCAAGCTTCTTCCGTTCATGCAAGACCAATATCGCCGTAGCGGTGATTGCCTTGGTAACGGATGCCAGGTAAAACATTGTCTGTTCATTAGCTGGAATACGATTCTCCCGATCTGCCCAGCCGAAGCCTTCTTCCCACAAAATTTCCCCTCTGCGCACTACGGCAACGGCGAGCCCCGGGACTGCCTCTTTCGCCATACGATCTTGAATGAGCTTACGAACGCTCGAGAAATCGGGTGTGTTCGTCTGTTTGGATTTTTGTGAAGACTCACTTCTAACTGGCGGGGCAACGTAAACCGTAGCAGCTGAACACAAATACATAACCGTAAGGAAGTGTAGAAGTGTGGAACACACACTTTTCTTTTCTCTATTGTGACAGAAGAACATATGTGTGGGTCACTGCATCATCTGGCAACCTGGTGACTTCGTTTCATACTCTACTCCAACGGTAGTTCAGTACCATAGTCACTCGCGCACGCACTCGCGCACCTGGCTAAATACGCCAAACCCATCAGCGTCCGTTGGACGTCTTGAGGATCATCGATCGCTTCATAAGTGCGCTCTACGGCAAAGCCGAGGATCGCTTTATTGTTCGGATCATATTGCTCAACGTGCGCCCGGCATCTGATCAATTGTCGCAATGATTGAGGACTTTCCGTCCGATGATATCTTCCGGACCCGAGGCATCCAGTCTCGCCGTACGTCCCTCGCCGTATGCAGGAATTCAAGCACATAAACGTCACTGCCAAAAAGAGCGATCCCGGTGGGCGACCACGGGCTTCGGAGTTGAAGAAGCGTAGTCACCTTTCCGTCGGGTGCGATCTTCATCACGCGAGCGTCACCGCTGTCAGCCACATACATCACACCACTGGCATCGACCGCGAGCCCACGAAGATAGGGGTGTTGATTCGTCCCTGGAATCGAGGGTCCAACGTCGAGGGCCCGAATCATCGCAACCGTTGATACGCGGCCCTGCGCGCTGATGCGGCGAATCGCGCTGTTATCGGTGTAGTACAGGGAATTATCCGGACCGACCGCGAGCCCATTGATGTGGGGAAGCGGACCGTTTGTCGTTGCGGGTAGAGTGGTCAGCACCGAGGTCTCTCCGGAAGGAATCAACCGCATGATTCGCATCTCGCCTCTGGCGCCTCTCGATGGATAATAAAGATTTCCGTCCTGACCGACCGCGATGGGATAGTCGCTTGAGAGCAACAGAGTCGGATTGGTGCCTACACTCAAAATGTCCCCGAGCGCGCCCGAGGGCAAAGGGGAGCGCGCAAAGCAATCGTTCCCGTCGATTGCGAGCCAGTGGAAGAGAGTCTTTGAGAGGTGGGTCAGATTACCCCGTGAGTCGATCCTCCATAGACCCGAGCCGGTATCCAGGAAAAAGACCTGGCCCAGTCGGTCCACGGCAATACCCGATCCGGGGTGCGCGAAAACTGGAATTGAAAGAAGAGACGAGAGCGCAAGGACTAGAGGTGTTTGACGGAGGATCCTACGCACGATGTTCTTCTCCATAAGGTTTATCCCCTTTCTATGATGGTTAGACGAACATCGTCGTGTAGTTCTTCCATTGGTGCAACCTTTGTGTCCTCAGTGGTGAGCAAAGTCAATAATATGCTGTTGCGGTGCGCGCCCCGAATTGAAGTAGGCAGAGGTTCGCTCTACGATTAGGACGAGAGCCAATTCGGGATAGCACTGATGCGCACAACCCTCGCAAGTTACCTCAACGATTTTCTGTCACTCGATAATGAGACTGCGGTCGCGCATACACACGGATTAAGAGTCAAGCGATGGTCATACAGTCAGATTGCAAAGACCGCATTCCGGCTAGCCCGGGAATTAGAAGCACGAAGGATCGAAAAAGGCGATCGCGTTTTGCTCTGGGCCGGTAACACTCCTGAGTGGGTTTCAGTCTTCTTTGGCTGCCTGCTTCGCGGAGTGATAGTCGTGCCTCTCGATCGTCAGAGTGAGCCGGGATTCGTTAAACGAGTTCAAGAGCAGGTTGAAGCAAAGCTTGCGTTCTGTGACACTGCCATTTCTGCCTTGGTCGAAAAACCTTTGCCCGTGATCGAGCTTGATGAACTAGACTCGCTGATCGCGCATCATTCATCAAACCCCTATTGCATAACTGACATCGGCTATGACGATACCGTAGAGATCGTCTTTACCTCCGGAACGACAGCGGAGCCTAAAGGCGTTCGTATTACACATCGTAACCTTATTGCGAATTTGACGCCGATCGAACGCGAGATTAAGCGCTATCTGAAATGGGAGCGCCTGTTTCATCCCATTCGTTTTCTCAACCTATTGCCGTTGAATCATGTCTTCGGACAATTCATGGGCATCTTTGTGCCGCCACTCCTCGGTGCCGAGGTTTTCTTACAAGAGTCTCTGAGCCCATCACAGATCATAGGAACAGTCAGACGCGAACGTATCTCGGTGGTTATCGCCGTCCCGCGCATTCTCGATGCGCTGCGAGAGAAAATCGAGAGTGACTACGAAGCGCGCGGAAACCTGCCAACACTGCGCAGGGCGATTGCATCCTCGGCGGGCCAAAATTTTCTGCGCCGATGGTGGACCTTTCGCACGATTCACAACATGTTCGGTTGGAAGTTTTGGGCCTTCGTCTCAGGCGGCGCTTCGCTCAATCCTGATACTGAGGAGTTCTGGCAACAGCTTGGATTCGCCGTGATTCAGGGTTACGGCATGACCGAGACTGCGGCAGTAGTAAGCGTTAACCACCCATTCAAGCAGGGGCGCGGCTCAATCGGAAAAGTACTGGGTGATCAGGAAGTTAAACTGGCCGAGGATGGAGAGATCCTGGTGCGTGGGGAGAATGTTTCATCTGGATATTGGAAGGAAGACGGGCAATCGAGAGCCGCAAAGAACGGCTGGTTCCCCACCGGGGATGTGGGCGAGATTGGACCGGAAGGCAGACTGTTTTTCAAAGGCCGAAAAAAGGAAGTCATTGTTACCTCAGCGGGCGTGAATATTTACCCGGCGGACCTTGAACTTGTGTTGGGCCGGCAAGCTGAGATAAAGGCTGGTGTTGTCATAGAATTCGAAGGTCCCCACGGACCTGAGCCGCTCGCTGTTCTGATATTGCGCGACATCGGCGCAAAGGCGGAAGCCTTAATAAGGCGGGTTAATGAATCACTGGCGCCCCACCAGCAAATCCATCGCTGGTTTATTTGGCCAGGCGAAGATTTTCCGCGTACTCCCACGCAAAAAGTCCGCAAGCAAATTGTCGGAGAAGTCGTGAGAGCCGAATTATCAAAAGCGGCTGAGATCTCCGACCCTGTTGTTGCTTCTGCTATGGACCACCCAGATGACCTCGTTGAGATTATCGCGCGCATTAGCAAGAACGATTCAGCCACATTTGAGTCGTCTGCAAAGCTCGGAACGGATCTAAAGCTTGACTCGCTTGGCCGAGTCGAGTTGTTGAGTGCGCTCGAGGATCGTTATCAGTTAGATATCGATGAAGCTGCTTTCCACGACGCTACCACACTAGCCGAAGTTGAAAAGCTGATTCGGGAAGGCGGGCACGAGAAAGAGTCTCCTTATCCATATCCAAAATGGCAACGGCGTTGGCCTTTGAGTTGGCTACGAATTGGCCTGCTTTATCTGATTGTCCTGCCGATAACGCGAGTCATGGGTTGGCCCGGAATTAGTGGCAAGAAACACTTGCGCAACGTTCGTGGTCCATTGGTTTTTATCTGCAACCATGTAACGATGGCGGACCATGCGTTAATCCTGTTGGCGCTTCCGAGAAGGTTCCGAAACAGACTGGCCATCGCCATGGATGGGGAGCAGCTGCGAGAGTGGCATCATTCCGCGGCAGGAACGCGAGTGTTAACTCGCTTGCTGAATCGTCTTCAGTATGTTGGAGTCGTTCTTTTCTTCAATGTCTTCGCGCTGCCGCAAAAGAGTGGCTTTCGACAGAGCTTCCGGTTTGCTGGCGAGGCGCTGGATCATGGATTTAGTCTGCTCATATTTCCAGAAGGGCAGCGCACGAAACATGGCGCGCTGAATCCTTTCATGGCGGGCACGGGTTTGTTAATTCAGAAACTGGATGCGCCGGTGGTTCCGATTCGAATTGACGGATTGTGGGAACTTAAGAAAGCAGCCAGACACTTTGCCAGGCCGGGCGAGGTCTCAGTAATCATCGGCCAACCAGTAACTTATTCGGGCCAAGAGGACCCATCAGCAATTGCCGCTGACCTGGCGGAGCGCGTGAGAGGATTAGACACCTGAAAATCGATACCACCTGTTTCAGCAGCGTGGTCCCTCAGCTTCTACCGATCAGTGCGAGGTGCAGTCAGTACCGGATCGCGGTAGCGTCGGGTGAGCCTCAACACATATCAACTGACTATGACACGGGGCTCACCCGACGCTCCCGCGAATCGGTACCGACCTGGGCTGGCACTCCGATCATGGGTTGCGGCTCTGCTGCGCTGTGGGATCGGCGCAATCTGTGTCTCGATGTGGTTTGAAAAGACAGCCCAAGCTTTTCACCACAAGGGCACAGAGAACGCAGCAATAACACTTAGAGAGCGAACTCATCTGCGCCGTCACTGCACGATATGAGGTCATTCCCTTCCTCCTGTCCAACCTAACTCTATTAGAACGCGAGTATTCACGTCTTTGGGAAGACGGCATAGTGCTTGCCATCGTTTCTATTAAGGAGACACACAAGATGACAAACATTAATTACAGAAGCAAAGTTGGAGGAGCTCTATTAGCCCTTTCTTTACTATTCGTAATAGGAATCATGCCGGGCATGACTGCTCAAGCACAGGGTCGAGGTAACAGCGAATGGAAGCGGCGCGATCGCAATCGCAATGATAATCAAGATCAGGTTTGGCGACGCAATCAAAGTCGTAATGACGACAGGGACGAGAACCGATCACGACGTGACGATCGTTATGATCGCGATAACCGATATGGCAACAACGGCCGCTACAACAACGGTAGCCAGATGGCCCTGAACCAGGGATACCAGGCCGGTCTAAACACTGGCGCCAGCGACGCTCAACGTGGGCAGAGCTACAGCCCGCAGCGTTCACACTACTATAAGGATGCCTCGTCGCAGCAGTTTCGCAATGGCTTCGTGCAGGGGTACAACGCAGGTTATCGTCAGTATGGTGGTTACAACAACAACGGTGACTACAGAAGAAGTAATGGCAGTGGAATCGGAGACATCTTAGGCGGAATCCTCGGCCGACCTTGAACCAGCTAACAACAAAAATATTTAATCTATTCGAAGATGCCGCAACTGATCGCGGCATCTTCTTTTTTTATCTTTATGGTCCATCGTACCGAAGTTCGGTACCGACGAGCACAGCGACCGGATGGCCCACTCAAATTGATCCAGGGATCATCGGTCGCTTCGCTCGAGATAATGTAATGCTTTGTCGCGATGCTGCAATCTTCAAGTCCCGGAGTGGTGCGCCGGGGGCCGTTAGTGGAGGAGTTCGGCGTTTGCCGCCGTCAGCGTGACCGTGTTTTCTCCGACTTTCAGTTGCCCGGGTACATCCCAAACATAGGCGCCGTTTGGTCCCTTCGCCGAACAAAAGACGTAGTAAGTCCCGGCGGGAACTTGCGCTGTTAGGACGACTCTACCGGTATTGTCGAAGTTTCCCTTGACCACGTAGTACGGATGCATCGCAGTCGCATACGCGGGGCAACTCCTGGGCGGAAAGCAGTTTGCGGCATAGGCTTGCAATGCCTTACCGGGTGTAACGTCCGCAGCAATGGGCGCGCCGACTTTGCGCAACAACGTGTCGAAGCGCTCGCTCATCAACGCCACCGTCGCTCCTGCCAGTGGGTTTGCTCCACCGGGAAAGGACGAGATGATCGTGAGCTTTATACTTGTGCCGCCTGTAGCCGACGGAACTGAAGCAACCGGCGCTGAAGCGGCCGGCGCAGCGGGCGCCGGCGGGGCTGTGGCAACGGACGCTGTGGGCGTCGCACCTGTCTTGGGACGGAATGTGCCGACATCGCAGGTTTCACTGTGCGGAGCGAAGGTGACATTGTCGCCGCTCATTCCCGAAACAAGGCGTCCGTTAACGGTAGTGCTGCCCGCTCCGCGCAGAGAATTGTCAGGCTGCACAGCGAGAGTGAAAGGGCCGGCAGAGTTTTGGACATGGACCAGCAGCGCGTTGGACGTATTTTCGACGGTGTAAGGCTGGCGAACATGAGCCTGACCACAGTCGAGGACAAGCGAGTTTCCGCTGAAGTCGAGCAGCAAATTACCGCCACCATATTTGCCAGTCATGCGTAGGCCTACCTCGCCGGCGTCGGGAACAAAAGAGCCGATCATACCGGTCAGCGCGCCTATAGCACTCCCGTCGCTGGCAGACTGTGCAGCACTAGGCATGGATGGAGGATTCGGCGGCTTCACGAGTGCGCCGACGACGCAGCGCCCCATGGCGGGCCGGTAGTCGGGAGTGGAAGTGGTTCCGGTCGCTACACCGTTTTCATAGTGCGTCGAAGTGAAGTAGCCGACAATGATGCGACCTTTGACGTCGATCAGGCCTGGTCCAACGAGGCCACCATCTGGTCGCATGGTCAGCACGATGGGACTCGGTTCGTTGTCGATCGTGATCCGGACCAAACCGGACCGCTTTTCAAGGCTGTAGTTGTGCGCGTCGTCAGCGAGCTTGCCGCAGCCATTGAGGGAAACACTCGCGTCGTCGAAGTTGAGAGCAGTGACAGTGGAAGAATTTTTATACAAGCCTTTGAGGACTACACCGGCTCGGCCTGGTCCCATCAAAGATTCCTGGGCGTCGGCGCCGAAGCCGGCTAAGTCCATGATGCCGGCCGACAGGCCCTTGCCCATGCAGCCCAGGGTAGAGCCTCCGAGTTCCAGGCAGCGGCGCGCGGCAACTGCAGTCGGATCGTCGGAAAGACCTTGAGTGCCAAAAATCTGTTTGTCAGCGGCCTGCTGTGCAGCCCGGTCCTGCTTGTATTGCTGCATCTCCTGCTGATAGCGCCTCTCACCGGCAGCAGCGAGACCCGCCTCCGCTTGCTTGTACGCAGATGCGCTTTGCGGCCCGATCAGCCGCTTGGACCAGTCATCATAAAACGTACCGTTCATCTCGTAGCGCCCATGGAGGCGCTCGAAGGCCTGCGCTTCGGCGGGCGTATGCGTCTTCGCATACTCCTGCGATATTTCATAGGCGGCATTTCTGTAGGCATTCCACATCTTCTGTTCGCCTGGCGTAAAAGTGCCACGGGCGCTACGGTTCGATTTGATGCGGTCGATGTACGCCTGAAGATATGTGAAAACCGCTACCTGACGCGCGAGAGTATCGGTCGGGTCTGAGCCCTTGATCTCTGCCTTCACACGTTCGACCGACGGCAGATCATTGGTGTAGTCCGAACTGGGTGTTTGCGCGAACACAAGAATGCTGCTGCACAGGAGCAGTCCAAGAAGAATTAATATCTTTCGCGGAGGTTCCGACTTAATTGATAGGCAAACGGTCACGGACAGCGACTTAACTTTCGTTTCCACTTTCTTGAACCCCCAAGATTAGTCGGGTTAAGGGTTCTCAGAGAACACACGTTCTGCCGAGGCTCATCCAGGCGATGACTGATACAAGACGGCGCGGATTAAAGCACACCAACTCCCGATACACAAAGTTTTTGAATCGCAGATTACATAGCAACGGCGGTCAGTACCGATTCGCTGTAGCATCGGGTGAGTCCACAGTAGTCGCCAAGTCAATATTATTTGAGAATTACCCGACGCTACCGCGAATCGGCACGGCTTTGCACAAAAACTCTAATCTTGGTGAGTGTCGAGCGATCAGTACAGTACTGCGAGCGAAGCGACCGGATGGCACACTCGATATTACGCCTAAATTCTGATGTTTGGTTC
>Ga0207674_10001077_pt1 | contig 35473 bp, 34 predicted proteins | sample KBSCornC72_FD_184303 | JGI IMG/M metagenome (GOLD analysis project Ga0207674, IMG submission 184303) | Corn rhizosphere microbial communities from Kellogg Biological Station, Michigan, USA - KBS Corn C7-2 (SPAdes) (version 2) | ecosystem: Host-associated > Plants > Roots > Rhizosphere > Soil ...
GAGAGCCTCGCCTTCTGCGAGCGCCTCTTCGCACGTGACCTCGAGGGCCGCGAGCTCCTCTCCAACCGCTCGCTCTGGACAAGCTTCCCCAAGGTGACGAACGCGACGTGGCATCGCGACCGCGTCGTCCTGCTCGGCGACGCCGCGCACACGGCGCATTTCTCGATCGGGTCGGGGACGAAGCTCGCCATGGAGGACTCCATCGCCCTCCGGGACGCGCTCGTCGCCCGCTCGTGGGACGTCGACGCCGCGCTCGTCCACTACGAGCTGGCGCGGCGGCCGGTCGTCGAGCGGACGCAGGAGGCCGCGAGCGAGAGCGCCGGCTTCTTCACGCGCGTGGCCGCCTACGCCGGTGCCGAGCCGATTCAGTTCGCCTTCAACCTGCTGACGCGCAGCGGCCGCATCACCCACGCGAGCTTGACCGTGCGGGATCCGGGCTTCACGCGCTCGCTCGACGCCTGGTTCTCGGGCGCGCGCGCGGGTGTCGCGCCGCCGCCCGTGTTCGCCCCCTTCCGCCTCCGGGGCCTCGAGCTCCGAAACCGGATCGTGGCTCGCGCGGAGAACGAGGCCGCTTCGGGGGCCGCGCTCGTCCTCAGCGGCTTCGTCGCCGTCTCCGCGGGCGGGCGGATCTCGCCCGAAACGCCGACGATCGACGACTGGACGCCCGCGCAGCGCCCCGTGCTCCTGCAGCTCGGGCACGCCGGCCGGCGCGGGGCCTGTCTCCCGCGGTCGGTGGGGGTCGACCTCCCGCTCCCGGACGGCTGGGAGCTCGTCTCGGCCTCGCCCCTCCCGTACGGCCCGTACAGCGCGGTCCCGACTGAACTCGACGCGCCCGGCCTCGCCGCCGTGCGGGAGGAGTTCGTCGCCGCCGCGCAGCGGGCGGGCGAGCTGGGCGTCGACATCCTCGAGCTCGACTTCGCCCACGGGTACCTCATCGGAAGCTTCCTTTCCCCGCTGACGAACCGGCGCCGCGACGAGTACGGGCGCGAACGGCTCCGCTACCCGCTCGAGGTCCTCGACGCCGTGCGCGCCGCCTGGGACGGGCCGCTCGCCGTACGCCTCTCGGTGACGGACTGGGCCAGCGGCGGGCTGGCCGTCGACGACGGGGTCGCGATCGCACGGGCCCTGGCGGAGCACGGCTGCGACCTCGTCCACACCGTCGCCGGCCAGACGGTACACGACGACCGGCCCGATTACCGCCGCGGCTTCCTCACGGGCATGGGCGACCGCGTCCGCGCCGAAGCGCGCGTCCCGACGCTCGTCGGCGGGCACCTGCCGACGCTCGACGACGTGAACACCGCGGTCGGTGCCGGCCGCGCCGATCTCTGCATCCTCGATCTCCCCCCGTCGGCGGTCGAGGCCGATGCGGTGCCCCCGAGCGTCGAGCGGCAGGCCGTCTCCACGTGAGCGACCTCGGCCGCGCGACGTACCCGGACCTCGAGGAGCTCCTCGCGGACGAGCGCCCCGTCGTCCTCCTCCTCCCGCTCGGCGCGCTCGAGCCCCACGGGCCGCACGCGCCGCTCGCCACCGACACGCTCATCTCGGTGGAGGTCTCCGAGCGGGCCGCCCGGCGCCTCGACGGCGACCCCGCCGTGCGCGCGCTCGTGCTGCCGGCCCTCGCCTACGGCGTCACGCGCTACGGCGCCGACTTCCCCGGGGCGGTCTCGATCCGGGAGGAGACGCTGCGCGCGCTCGTGGTCGACCTCTGCGCGTCGCTCGCGGGTCAGGGCTTCGGGCGGATCGTGCTCGTCAACAGCCACTTCGAGCCCGAGCACGTGCGGACGCTCCGCGAGGCCGCGTCCGAGCTCGGCCCCGGCGTGCGGCTCTTCGACCCCACCCGGCGGCACGTCGCGGAGCGCCTGACGAAGGAGTTCCGCGCAGGCGCCGCCCACGCCGGACGCTACGAGACGTCGCTCGTGCTCGCCCTCGACCCCGGCCTCGTCCGTCGCGAGCGCATGGAGGGCCTCGAATCGAGGATGATCGACATGCCGGCGGCGATCGCCGCGGGCCGCACGGACTTCCTCGCGATGGGCATGGATCGGGCATATTGCGGCGCGCCGGCGGAGGCGACCGCGGGCGAGGGCGAGCACACGTTCGAGACGCTGGCCGGTCTCGTCGTCGAGCTCGTCCGGGAGGCGGCCGCGTGCTGACCTACGAGGACGTGCCGCGCCGTCTCAACCTCGCGAGCTGGTTCGTCGACCGCAACCTCGAGGAGGGCCGGGGAGGGCGCACGGCGCTCATCGGGCCGGACGGCGCGACCACGTACGCGGAGCTCGCGGCGCTCGTCAACCGCAGCGGGCACGTCCTCCGCGAGCTCGGCGTCCGGGCGGAGGAGCGAGTCCTCCTCGTCCTCTCGGACGGCCTCGAGTTCGTCGCGCTCTGGTACGGAGCGCAGAAGATCGGCGCCGTGACCGCCGAGGCCTACACGTTCCTGCAGCCCAAGGACTACGCCTACTACCTCGACTACACGCGCGCCGGGGTGGTCGTCGTCGACGGGAGCACGCTGGGAGCGGTGCGCGACGCGGCGCAGTCGAGCCGCTGGCTCCGCCGGATCCTCCTCGTCGGGGCCGGCGAGGAGCTCCGGGAGAGCGAGGCCTCCTTCGAGGCACTCGTGGCCGACGCCCCGGACGAGCTCGAGCCGGCGCCGACGACCCGGGACGACATCGCGCTCTGGAAATTCACGACGGGGAGCACGGGAGCGCCGAAGGCCGCCGTGCATCCGCAGCACACCCCGCTCCTCAGCTTCGACTGGTACGCGCGCGGCGTCCTCGGGATCCGCGAGGACGACGTCGTCCTGCCCGTGCCGAAGCTCTTCTTCGGCTACGCGCGCGACTTGACGGCGCTCTATCCGTTCGGGGTCGGCGGGGCGGGGATCGTGTTCCCGGAGCGGACGACGCCCGAGCGCATCTTCGAGCTCGTCGCCCGGCACCGCCCCAGCATCCTCGTGCAGGTTCCGACGATGATGGCGGCGATGACCGCTCACCCGGACGCGGCGCGCCAGGATCTCTCCTGCCTGCGGCTCTGCACCTCGGCCGGCGAGGCGCTGCCCGCGGAGCTCTTCGAGCGCTGGCGGGCGGCCTTCGGCGTCGAGGTGCTCGACGGCATCGGCTCCTCCGAGGCCTACCACATCTACATCTCCAGCAGGCCCGGCCGCGTGCGGCCCGGCAGCGTGGGGGAGGTCGTGCCCGGCTACCGCGCCCGGGTCGTGGACGAGGACGGCCGCGAGGTCCCCGACGGAGAGACGGGGACACTCTGGGTCGAGGGCGACACGGCTGCCCTCCTCTACTGGAACGAGCATGAGAAGACGAAGGAGACCTTCAGCGGCGACCTCGTGAAGACCGGTGACCTCTTCGCGCGCGACGCGGACGGCTACTTCTGGTTCCGGGGGCGGGCCGACCAGCTCCTCAAGGTGGGCGGCGTCTGGGTCGCGCCCGCCGAGGTCGAGCAGTGCCTCCTCGGTCATCCGGACGTCGTCGAGTGCGCGGTCGTCGGCTACGAGCAGGACGGCCTGACGCGCACGCGCGCCCACGTCGTCCTGCGCGAGGGCGTCGCACCCTCGGACGAGCTCGCCGTCACCCTCCAGGAGCACGTCCGCCACGTCCTCTCTCCTCACAAGTACCCGCGCGACGTGCGCTTCGTCTCCGTGCTTCCGAAAACGCCCTCGGGGAAGATCGACCGGCGGGCGCTCGTCGAGGTCGTGGAGGCCGCATGACCCCGCGAGTCGTCCTCGTCACCGGCGGTGGAAGGGGCATCGGCAAGGCTGTGGTGGCGCGCTTCGCCGCCGCCGGAGACCGGGTGGTGGCGGTCGGAAGGGACCGCCTCGTTCTCGAGGAGAGCGGGGCGGCGGAGACCGAGGTCTGCGACGTGACCGACGAGCCCGGCGTCGAAGAGCTCTTCCGGAGGCTGGGGCGCGTCGACGTCCTCGTCAACAACGCCGGCGCGTCCGCGAGCGCGCCGCTCGGGCGGACGACGCTCGAGGACTGGCGCCTGCTCTTCGAGGTCAACGCCACGGGCGCGTTCCTCTGCACGCGCGCTGTGCTGCCGGGCATGATCGAGCGTGCCGATGGACGCATCGTCACCGTCGCCTCGGTCGCGGGCCTGGCGGGCTCGCGCTACACCGCCGCATACACGGCGTCCAAGCACGCGGCGGTCGGGCTCATGCGCGCCGTCGCCTCCGAGGTGGCGGGCACCGGCGTGACGGCGAACGCCGTCTGCCCCGCGTACGTCCGCACCGAGATGACCGAGCGCTCGGTCGCCCGAATCTCCGAGCGCACCGGCCGGACCGCCGAGGAGGCGGAGGCCGCGCTCGCCGAGTCGTCGCCGCTCGGGCGGCTGCTCGAGCCCGAGGAGGTCGCGTTCGCGGTCGCGTTCCTCGCCGCGCCCGAGGCCGGCGCCGTCAACGGCCAGGCGCTCGTCCTCGACGGAGGAGGGCTCCAGGCATGAGCCCGTTCCGCGCCTCGGCCCCGTTCACGGACCGCTGGGAGAGCTTCGACTTCCGGCTCGCGGACGGCATCGCGACGGTGACGCTCGCGCGCCCGGAGAAGCTGAACGCGCTCACGTTCGACGTCTACGCCGACCTGCGCGACCTGCTCGCCGAGCTTCCCCACCGCGGCGACGCCAAGATCGTCGTCATCACGGGAGAGGGGCGCGGCTTCTGCTCCGGCGGCGACGTCGAGGCGATCATCGGCGAGCTGCAGGGGGCCCCGGTCGCGGATCTCCTCGCGTTCACGCGGATGACCGGCGCCGTCGTCAAGGCGATGCGCGAGTGCCCGCTTCCGGTCATAGCGGCGGTGAACGGCGTCGCGGCCGGCGCGGGAGCCGTCCTCGCGCTCGCGAGCGACCTGCGCCTCCTGGCCCGCTCTGCCTCCTTCGCGTTCCTCTTCACGAGAGTCGGACTCGCGGGCGCGGACATGGGCGCCGCCTACCTCCTCCCGCGCATCGTGGGGCTCGGGCGCGCGACGGAGCTCCTCCTGCTCGGGGACGATCTCGATGCCGACCGCGCGCTCGAGCTGGGTCTCGCGACAGACGTCGTGCCCGACGAGGAGCTCGCGGCCGCGTGTGACGCCCTCGCGCGCCGGCTCGCCGACGGGCCCGCGCTCGCCTATTCGACGACCAAGCTCCTCCTGACGAGGGAGCTCGACCTCGACCTCGCAGGCGCACTCGAGCTCGAGGCCCTCGGCCAGGCGCTCATGATGCAGAGCGAGGATCACCGGGAGTTTCACGCGGCCTGGGCCGAGGGCCGCCGGCCGGACTGGAGCGGACGGTGAGCGGGAAGCACAGGATCGTGAACCCGCCGGAGCTGCCCGAGCCGGTCGGCTATGCGCACGCGGTCGTCGCCGCACCGGGCCGAACCGTCTACCTGGGCGGACAGACGGGCGCGGGCGCAACCGTCGCGGCGCAGTTCGACTCGGCCGCGGCGAGCCTCCTGGCCGCCCTGCGCGCCGCCGGAGGCGAGCCGGACGACCTCGTCTCGCTCGTCGTCTACTCGACGGACGTGGACGAGTACCGCGCCGCGCTCGAGGAGCTCGGCGAGGTGTGGCGGCGCCATTTCGGGCGGCGGTACCCGGCAATGGCGCTCGTGGGCGTCTCGGCGCTCGCCGACCCGGAGGCCCGCGTCGAGCTGATGGGAGTCGCGGTCGTCGCAGATGGCTGAGGGGAGCCACCTCTCGGCCGCGCAGCGGGAGCTCTTCGAGCGCGCGCGCAGGCTCGGGCACGAGACCTATGCCCCGCTTGCCCGGGAGGGCGAGCCCGGCCGCGTGAACCGTGCGCTCCTGCGCGCGCTCGGCGAGGAGGGGCTCCTCGCCCACGTCCTTCCCGCCGAGGGGGAGGGCTCGGCCGTCGAGCTCTGCCTCCTCCGCGAGGGCCTCGCGCACGGGTGCACGGAGGCGGAGACGGCGCTCGCGCTCCAGGGCCTCGGCGGGTACCCGATCCTCAGGCGCGCGCGCCCGCCGGTGCGGGACGTGTGGATCCCGCGCCTTGCCGCAGGCGAGGCCGTCGCCGCCTTCGCGCTCAGCGAGCCCGACGCCGGCTCGGACGCCGCCGCGCTCTCCCTCGCCGCGGAGCCGGACGGGGACGGATTCCGTCTGACGGGCACGAAGACGTGGATCTCGAACGCGCCCGAGGCCAACGTCTACACGGTCTTCGCCCGCACGACCGAGGGCGCCGGCTCGCGCGGCGTCACCGCCTTCGCCGTGCCGCGCGAGAGCGACGGGCTCTCCGGCGAGGCGCTCCACCTCCTCGCGCCGCACCCGATCGGGCGGCTCGAGTTCGACGGAGTGGTCGTCGGCCCGGAGCAGATGCTCGGCGAACTCGACCACGGCTTTGCGGTCGCCATGGAGACGCTCGACCTCTTCCGCCCGAGCGTGGGCGCCTTCGCGGTCGGCATGGCGCAGGCCGCGCTCGACGCCGCCGTCGCCCACGTGACGCGGCGACGCGCCTTCGGGCGGACACTCGCCGAGCTGCAGGGCGTCTCCCACCAGCTCGCCGACGTCGCGACGCGCGTCCAGGCCGCGCGGCTCCTCGTCCACCACGCCGCCACCGCCTACGACGGCGGCGTCCGCCCCGTGCGCCGCGAGGCCGCGATGGCGAAGCTCTTCGCGACGGAGACCGCACAGCAGGCCGTCGACGTCGCCGTCCAGGTGCACGGCGCGCGGGCGCTCGAGCACGGCCACCTGCTCGAGCATCTCTACCGGGAGGTGCGCGCGCCCCGGATCTACGAGGGCGCCTCGGAGGTCCAGCGCGAGATCATCGCCCGCGAGCTCTTCAAGGAGACGGCGTGAGCGGCGAGTCGAAGGCCCTCACGTACACGTCGTACCTGGCGCTCGACGAGATCCTCGGCGCCCAGCGCCCGCGCTCCGACGAGCACGACGAGATCCTCTTCATCGTCGTGCACCAGGTCTACGAGCTCTGGTTCAAGGAGCTCCTGCACGAGCTCGGGCACCTGCAGCGGCTCCTGGAGGAGGGACAGGGGTCGCCGGCGCTCTCGACGCTCAAGCGGATCCTCACGATCCTCAAGCTCGTCGTCGCGCAGATCGACGTGATCGAGACGCTGACGCCGGTGCAATTCCTCGGCTTCCGTGACCGGCTCGAGTCGGCGAGCGGCTTCCAGTCGGCCCAGTTCCGCGAGCTCGAGGCCGTGCTCGGCCGACGCGAGCCGAGAGTGCTCCGCGCCTACGCGGAAGACCCCGACGCGCGCGCCCGGATCGAGGCGGCGCTCGGGCGTCGCTCTCTCTACGATTCCTTTCTCCGCTTTCTCTCGCTTCGGGCCTACCCGGTGCCGGAGGAGCGGCTCGAGCGCGACGTCACGCAGCCGGTCGAGGAGTCCGAGGGCGTCCACGCAGCCGTCCTCGCCGCCTACCGCGACGACGGTGAGGCCGCGCAGGTCTGCGAGCGGATGGTCGACCTCGACGAGGGCTTTCAGGAATGGCGCTACCGGCACGTGAAGATGGTCGAGCGGACGATCGGCTCCCGGCCCGGGACGGGCGGCTCGCCCGGCGCCGCCTACCTGCGGACGACGCTGAACCAGCCTCTCTTCCCCGACCTCTGGTCGGTTCGCAGCGAGCTGTGATCGCGCTCGACGACCTGCGCCGGTCGCCGAACGCGCTCGCCGGCCACTACTCCGCCTTCCGGGTCGGCGAGAGGCTCCTCCTCACGGGCCATTCCCACCAGGCGTGGCCGGACGCGGCCCGCGAGGGCCAGCTCGAGGCGTTCGAGGACGCCGCGCGCCTCGTGGACGAGAAGTGGGAGCGCGCGTTCGCCAAGGCGGAGCGGGTCCGCGCGGGTTTCGGCGCCCTGCTCGACGACGACGCTCCGGTCGCACTGGCGCAGAACACGCACGAGCTGGTCACGCGCTTCCTCTCGGCGCTCGACCTGCGCTCGCGCCCGCGGCTCGTCACGTCGGAAGGCGAGTTCCACACGCTGAGGCGCCAGCTCGCGCGCCTCGGCGAGGAGGGGCTCGACGTCGTCCGCCTGGCGGTCGACCCGGCCGACACGCTCGCCGAGCGCATGGCGGCCGCGCTCGACGAGCGGACGAGCGCGGTGCTCGTGTCGGCCGTCCTCTTCGAGACGGCCCGGATCGTCCCCGGCCTCGACGAGCTCTCGCGAGCCTGCGCGCAGCGCGGGGCGGAGCTCCTCGTCGACGTCTACCACGCGCTCGGCGCGCTCCCCTTCACGGTCCGGGAGCACGGGCTCGAGGCCGCCTGGATCGTCGGGGGCGGCTACAAGTACCTGCAGCTCGGGGAGGGCAACTGCTTCCTGCGCCTCCCTCCCCAGGCGGAGACGATGCGGCCCGTCTTCACGGGCTGGTTCGCGGAGTTCGACGAGCTGGCCGCCGAGCACGCCGCCGGCCGCGTCGGCTACGGCGCGGGTGGGACCCGCTTCGCCGGCTCGACGTACGACCCGACGAGCAACTACCGCGCCGCCCGCGTCTTCGACTTCTTCCGGGAGCAGGGGCTGACCCCTGAGCTCCTCCGCCAGGTCTCCGTCCACCAGACCGGGCTGCTCGCCCGCCTCGTCGACGACCTGCGGGCGTCCGAGTCGGTGCTGACGCGCGACCGCGCCACGCCGCGGGAGCGGTTCGGCGGGTTCCTCGCGCTCGAGTCGCCGCACGCCGAGGCGATCGCCCGCGAGCTCGCCTCGGACGGCGTCCTCACCGACGCGCGGGGGCGCTACCTGCGCCTGGGGCCGGCGCCGTACCTCTCGGACGCGCAGATCGAGGAAGCCGTCGGGCGGCTCGCGGGCGTCGTGGAGCGAATAGGCGTATTGTCATCCCCATGACCGAGACCAAGTACACCCTGCCCGAATCCGCGATCCCCGAGCACTGGTACAACATCCAGGCGGACATGCCGAACCCGCCGCAGCCGGTGCTCCATCCGGGCACCGGCCAGCCGGTCGGTCCCGACGATCTCGCCCCGCTCTTCCCGATGGAGCTCATCCTCCAGGAGGTCTCGCAGGAGGCGGAGATCCCCATTCCCGAGCCGATCCGGGACGTCTACCGCCTCTGGCGGCCGACGCCGCTCTACCGCGCGCACAGGCTCGAGGCCGCGCTCGGCACGAAGTCGCACATCTACTACAAGTACGAAGGCGTCAGCCCGGCCGGGAGCCACAAGCCGAACACGGCCGTCGCGCAGGCGTACTACGTGAAGCAGGACGGGCGCACGCGAATCTCCACGGAGACCGGCGCGGGCCAGTGGGGCAGCGCCCTCTCGCTCGCCACCTGCCTCTTTGGTCTCGAGTGCAAGGTGTACATGGTCAAGATCTCGTACGAGCAGAAGCCGTACCGGCGCTCGATGATCGAGACCTGGGGAGCGCAGGTCGTCCCGAGCCCGTCGGAGGACACGCAGGCGGGCCGCACGATCCTCGCCGAGCACCCGGACTCGCCCGGCAGCCTCGGCATCGCCATCTCGGAGGCGGTCGAGGACGCGGCCGGCCGCGAGGACACCGCGTACTCGCTCGGCAGCGTGCTGAACCACGTGCTGACGCACCAGACGGTCATCGGCCAGGAGGCGCTCGCCCAGATGGAGCAGGCCGGGGAGTTCCCCGACGTCGTCATCGGGTGCGTCGGCGGCGGCTCGAACTTTGCCGGGCTCGCCTTCCCGTTCCTGCGCGAGAAGATCGCCGGCAAGGAGATCGACGTCCTTGCGTGCGAGCCGGCCGCGTGCCCGACTCTCACCCGCGGCCCGTTCGCCTACGACTTCGGCGACACGGGACAGCTGACGCCGCTCGTGCCGATGCACACGCTCGGGCACGACTTCGTCCCGGCGGAGATCCACGCCGGCGGCCTGCGCTACCACGGCATGGCGCCCCTCGTCTCCCAGCTCGTCGTCGATGGTCTCATCCGGGCAGAGGCCTACACCCAGAGCGAGGTCTTCGCCTCCGCCCTGCGCTTCGCCCGCAGCGAGGGGATCATCCCCGCGCCGGAGGCGGCGCATGCGGTGCACGGCGCCATCGGCGCAGCGGCGGCCGCCGACGAGAGCGGCGAGCAGAGAACGATCCTCTTCAACCTCTCCGGCCACGGGCACTTCGACCTCGGCGCCTACGACGCCTACCTGGCCGGGAAGCTCGAGGACATCGCTCTCGCCGACGAGGAGATCGAGCGGGCGCTCGAGGCGATCGAGGCGCTCCCGAAGCCGGCAGCCGGGGTCAGCTGAGCCCACGCCGGCCTGCGCGGGCCGAGGTCGTCGGCAGCCTTCTGCGGCCGCCCGAGCTTACGACGGCCGTCGAGACGCGCTCCGACCCGGTGCACCTGGGCTCGGTCGCGGACACCGCGATCGAGGAGGTCGTCGCACGCCAGATCGAGCTCGGGCTCGACGTGATCTCCGACGGCGAGTTCAGGCGCTGGATGTTCCTGAACTCGTTCTACGACGCCGTCAGCGGAGTCGCCACCGACCGGAGCGAGGTCGAGTTCCGCAACGAGCGCGGCGAGACGGTCGTCCTGGCCGTCCCGTCGGTCGAGGCCCGCCTCGAGAAGGTGGACAGCCCGGCCGCGCGCGAGGCCGCGTTCCTCGCGGGGATCACAGCGCATCCGTTCAAGGTCGCCTTCCCGGCGGCGTCCATCTTCGTCCACCCATTCGGCGTCTCCGCCGAGGCCTATCCGAGCCACGAGGAGTTCGTCACCGAGGCGGTCGCCATCGAGCGCCGGCTCATCGCGGAGGCCGTGGAGGCGGGCTGCCGCTACGTGCAGCTCGACTTCCCCCTCTACCCGTACCTCGTCGACCCGGCCTGGAGCGCCCGCTTCGAGGCGGCCGGCCATCGCGTCTCCGACCTCCTCGACCGGGCGATCGCGGCCGACCGGGCCGTCCTCGAGGGACTGCCCGCCGGCGTGACGAAAGCCCTGCACATCTGCCGCGGGAACTACCGGTCGCGCTGGATCTGCGAGGGCTCGCTCGAGCCCGTGGCCGAGCGGCTCTTCGGCGAGCTCCCCTACGACGCCTTCCTTGTCGAGTGGGACGACGTCGGCCGCGACGGCGGCTACGCGCCCGTCCGCTTCGTGCCGGCCGGGCGGATCGCGGTCATGGGCCTCGTAAGCTCGAAGCGACCCGGGGTCGAGAGCCAGGACGAGATCCTGCGCAGGCTCGAGGAGGCCTCCTCCCACCTGCCCTACGACCAGCTCGGGATCTCGACACAGTGCGGCTTCGCCTCCGTGATCGCGGGCAACGAGATCGACGAGGCGACGCAGTGGCGCAAGCTCGACCTCGTCGCGCGCGTCGCCGACCGCGTCTGGCCACGCTAGCCGCTAGGCGCTCCAGCGGAGACGAAGCTCGGACGGGCGGCGGAAGGCGAAGCCGTGCGGCTCGGGTGGGTCGACGAGCGCGAGCCCGTCCAGGCGCTCGAGAATCGCTCGCACGGCGATGGGCCCCTGCAGGCGCGCCATGTTGAAGCCGAGGCAGTGGTGGATCCCGAAGCTGAAGGCGAGGTGGTGGCGCGCGTTTGCGCGGCGGACGTCGAAGCGGTCGGGCTCCTCGAACACGTCGGGATCGCGCCCGGCCGCGAGGGTCGAGACCCCGACGAACTCGCCACGGCCGAGCTCTAACCCGCCGAGCTCGATCGGCCCAGCCGTCCAGCGCTCGATGAAGGCGACCGGCGGGATGAGGCGCATGCCTTCCTCGACGGCGTTCGCGACGAGACCCGGGTCGGCTCGCACGGCCGCGAGCTCGTCCGGGTGGAGAAGCAGGAGGTAGACGGCGTTCGCGACCATCGACTCGACGGTCTCGATCGCGCCGAAGAGGATGACCCGCAGCTGCGCGACGATCTCTTCGTCGGCGAGGCCGCCGGCCTCGGTCGCGACCACGGCCGTGATCGAACCGTCCGGCTCGGAGCGGACGCGGGCGAGCTCCCGGTGGAGGATCTCGTTCAGCTCGGCACGGGCCGCGTCGGCGCGCCGCTGGGGCTCGGGGTCGCCGTCGTAGACCATCGCGCCGGCGAACGCCTCGTAGAACCCGTCGATCTTCGGGACGTCGTCGAGCGAGAGGCCGAGAATGTCGCCGGCGACGGCGATCGCGAACGGGGCGGCGAAATCGACCACGAGCTCGCAGGAGCCTTTGGGAGCGAGGGCGGCGAGCATGCCGTCCACCCGCGCCGCGACGCGCTCCTCGAAGCGCTCGTGCACGGCGCGGCGGCGGAACGGCTCGTCGAAGGGGAGCCGCTGGCGCTCGTGCTCGGGCGAGTCGCTCGTCAGCATCATCACGCCGAGTGACGCGCGGACGAGGTTCGGCTCGGCCCAGACGGTGAAGTCCGCGGTGCGCGCGAGCACGCTGCGGGCGAGCGGGTACGCAGTGACGAGCCAGCCCCCGAGCGCGGGCACCCACGAGACCGGCTCCGCCTCGCGCAGGCGGTCGAGCGCGGCGATCCGCCCGTGTTCCTCGAGGTCGGCGAACTCGATCGCGGCGCCGACGGGGAACCGCTCGCGCCTCCGCGCTTCCTCCTCGTCGGAGAGAACGACCTGGGGGACGAGCTCCGCCGTTGCCTCCGTCTCAGGCACTCGCGGCCGCCGCGCCCCACCAGGCGTCGATCCCGAGGTCGGCGGCGATCGCGCCCGCTGCGTTGTAGCCGCACGCGCCGCCGATCGAGCCGCCGGGATGCGTCGAGGAGCCGCAGAGGTAGACGTTCTCGAAGGCCGTGCGGTACGGCGGGTACTCGTGGAAGGGGCGGAAGACGCCGAGCTGGTCCTGCGTCATCTCGCCGTGGTTCCAGTCCCCATGGCGCATGCTCGGCATGCGGCGCTCGATGTCGAGCGGGCTCGCCACGTAGCGGCCCACGATCTGCGCGTCGTCGAGGCCGGACGCATAGGCGCGCCAGCGCTCGAGCACGGTCTCGGCGTACCCGTCCTTGGCCTCGTCCCAGGCCTCCGGCCCGCCGTCGCGGAGGTCCCACGGAGCGATCTGCTCGCAGAAGCAGGCCTCCTTGCCCGGCGGGCACAGGCTCGGCTCGAAGAGCGACGGGTGGACGGTGAAGAGGCCCGGCGTGCGCGGCGGGACGCCCAGGCGGCAGTCCGACGCGTTGTCGTCGAGCACGTCCAGCGACTCGCAGAGCGAGACGGCGAAGCAGCTCTCGACCGCCTCGTCCCACCCGGCCGCCCGCCAGCGGACCGGTGCCTCGAGCGCGAGGTAGACGCAGAACATCGACATCTCGTCGTAGCGCCAGCGATTGCACGCGTGCGCGAACTCACTCGAGAGCTCGCTCTCGCCCACGAGCTCGAGGAACGTGTGCCTGGGATCGAGGTTCGAGACGAGGATCCCGCCGACAGGAATCCGCTCGCCGTTCTCGAGCTCGACGGCCCTCGCCAGCCCGTCGCCGACCTCGATGCGACGCACGGGTGCGTCGAGCCGCAGCTCGCCGCCGTGATCCTCGAGGCAGCGCACCATCGCCTGGGCGAGGACGTTCGAGCCCCCCACGCAGATCCCCCAGCCGTATGGCTCCAGCGACCCCGCGAGCATCACCGGGTAGTTGACGCCGAGGCCGAAGACGTCGCCCGTCCCGGCGAGCTGCGCCACCCAGAAGCCCAGCCACGTTTGCACCTCGGGCGTCTCGAAGAGGTCGCGGGCGACGTGGTTCGGCGTCGAGAGGAAGTGGCGGAGGAGGCCGAGCCCCTCCAGGCTCCCCTCGAGCGGGGCGAGCTCCTGCGACGGCGGCACCGGAGGGGAGAAGAGCGCCGGGATGATCCCCTCCTCCAGCACCTGCCGGTAGGAGTGGGCGAGCTCGCGGAACGTCTCCGCGTCGGCGCGCGAGAAGCGTGCGATCCGCTCGGCGGTCCGCTCGACGCTGCGGTGGAGGACGATGGCGCGGCCGTCGGGGAAGACGTGCGCGAACTGGTTCTCCGGCCACACGTAGCGCGCGCCGTAGCGCTCCAGCTCGAGGTCGCGGTAGACCGGGCCCCAGTGGATGATCCCGTGGAAGTTGGAGTGGAAGTTGTGCCGGAAGCCGGGCGCCGCGACCTCCTCCGTCGCGCACCCGCCGCCGGCCACGTGCCGCGCCTCGAGGACGAGCACGCGCTTCCCCGCCTTCGCGAGGTAGGCAGCGCACGTGAGGGCGTTGTGCCCTCCGCCGACGAAGACCGCGTCGTAGCCCTCGGCCATCAGTTCTCCTCGTCCCAGAGGTGTCGGGCCTCTTCCCACGCGTCGGCGGGCGAGGCGTCGTCGGGCGGGATGTAGCGGGCGCCCGGGAACGCGTGGGCGGGCGCCGTGTACGTCCCGCGCTCGAGCAGCCGGCGGATGTTGCCGCGGTAGATCTCGTCCACCTCGGCGTGGGAGGCCGGGTCGTCCTCGAGCCAGAGGTTGGCGGGGTGGACGGGCTCCTCGTACATCCGCCGGAAGACCTCGGTGCGCAGATCCTTGAGCCAGTTGGAGTTCAGGTTCATGACGCGGAACTGGCGGAGGGCCTCGACGTCGACGATCGCCGAGACGAACGTGTTGTAGCCGGAGGCGCTGTAGGCGACCACGTTCCCCAGGTAGTCGACGATGTGCGAGTTGCCGCCGCCGATGTCGTAGGGATGCTCCATGCGCGGGTGCAGGTACACGGGCCCGACGTTCGGGCAGATCATGTAGACGCTGTTGAAGTGGGCGTGCGCACGGTTCTGAAGCATCCAGGTGCCGCCGCCCGGATAGCCGACGCCCGTCATCGGCACCGCCTCGCTCGGCCGGTACACGACCTCGGCGCCGTTCATCGCGAGCGCGCGCACCGCCTCCGGGTACTCCCCGTCCGAGCAGCAGATCGTGCCGAGGTTGCCGATGTCGTCCGTGCGCAGCACGGGGTAGAAGGCGTCGATCCCGTCGCCGAAGACCTCGACCCAGCGGTCGTAGACGTCGTGCGGGGTGCACGAGCGCTCGCGGCACCAGAGGTGGTTCTTGGCCGCCCGGTGGACGATCTCGCCCTGCGGTGAGATGACGAAGAGCATGTTGAAGTAGCGGTCCTCGATCACCTCCGGCCAGCGAGCCTTGCACTGGACGACGAGGTAGACGTCGTAGTGGCGGGCGAGGCCGGCGAGGACCTCCGTCTCCTCGCCCGGGACGTCGATGAAGAGATCGCGTGCCGCGGTCACGTGCGGGATGTCGAACGCCTCGTCCGTGAAGCCGGTCAGCGCGCCTTCGGGCAGGGCGACGAGGCGCACCGGCATGTTGATCCCGATCACGGACATGGCGGCGTGGATGGCGTCCTCGACGACGGCGAGGTTGCGCTTGATGTGCTTGCGCTCGCCCACTCCGTGCACGACGGTCGAGAGCCCGACGGCGAGGTACGGAGCGATGGGCTGGTGGTTGTCGGTCACGGTCCTCCTCGTAGGTCAGTGGTAGCGATGGCCGCCGTCGACGTTGACGGTCTGGCCCGTGATGAAGCTCGCGGCCGGGCTGGCGAGGTACGCGATCGTTTCGGCGATGTCCTCCGGCTCGCCGCGGCGGCCGACGGCCTGGTCGGGCACGATCTCGTCGAAGAGCCCGGCCTCCTCCCCGCCGACGACACCCTCCGTCGCGATGAGCCCGGGGGTGACCGCGTTGACCGTGATCCCGTGCGGGCCGGCCTCGCTCGCGAGCGCACGAGTGAACCCGACGATCCCGCCCTTGCTCGCCACGTAGGCGGAGAGCCCCGGGTAGCCGATGAAGAACGTCGCCGAGGAGACGTTCACGATTCTCCCGTAGCCGCGCTCGCGCATGCCCGGGTAGACGGCATGGCTGCAGAGGTACACGCTGTCGAGGTTCGTCGCCAGCACGCGCCGCCAGTCGGCGAAGGTGAGCTCCTCGAACGGGAAGTGCGGGTAGATGCCCGCGTTGTTGACGAGGACGTCGATCCGGCCCGTCTCGGCGAGCACCGCCTCGACGCCCCGGCCCACCGCCTCCTCGTCCGTGACGTCGACGGTCTCTGCCAGGGCCGCTGACCCACCGTCGCCGAGCGAGCCCGCCGCCGCAGCGAGGGCCTCCTCGTCGCTGTCGAAGAGCGCGACGCGGGCGCCCTCGGCGGCGAGGCGCTCGGCCGTCGCGTAGCCCAGGCCACGGGCCGCCCCGGTGACGAGAGCCGTCTGCCCGGCGAGCCGCGCCTCACGCACGCGCGCGGCGATCCCTCGCTTGCAATACCCCTGCTCGTGGACTCATACTGGCGAGCTGCATTCTGAATACAAAGACGCTCCCGGCGCAAACGACCCCGGGCGGACCTTCAGGAGGGCACATGGCGGCTGGGCCAACTGCAGCGCAAGCACCTGAGATCGGGCTCGAGAAGCGAGTCGTCGGCCTGCCGACGGCGATCGGAACGACGTTCAGCCTCATCGTCGCGTCGAGCGTGCTCGCGACCGTAGCCGGCGGCTTCTTCGCCAGCTGGGTGTGGCTGATCGCGCTCGCGATCGGGTTCGTCACGATGATCTTCGCCGCCATGAGCTTCTCGGAGCTCGCCACCATGATCCCGAAGGCGGGCTCGATGAACGAGTACGTGCGGGCCGGCCTGGGGCCGTTCTTCGCCACGATCACGGTCGGGGTCGGCTACATCGCCGTCCAGCTCTTCCCCGGCACGGCCGAGAACTTCGCGTCGAGCCTCGTGACGGCCGACATCCTCGGCGCTCCCGGCGACTACAAGTTCTGGGCCGTCGTCTACATGGTCTTCCTCGCCGTCATCAACCTGCTCGGGATCCGGCCGTTCGCCGCGCTCGAGGTCTTCCTCACATTCACCGTCGCAGCCGCCCTCCTGGTCATCGGAGTCGTAGGGCTCGCCGGCCAAGGCACGACCGACCCGATCGGCAGCGCGCTGCCCGACATCGACCTCACGTGGAGCCTGCTCTCCGCGCTGCTCGGCATCGCCATCTTCACCTTCGTCGGCGTCGAGTACACGTGCCCCCTCGCCGAGGAGCTCAAGCGTCCTTCGAGAGACATCCCGGTCGGGATCTTCGTCGGGCTGGGTCTCATCGCCGTGCCCGTAACGCTCTACGGCCTGGCGGCGGCCCGCTACGTGCCGGGAGACGCGCTCTCGACCTTCGCCCCGACGCTCCCGATCGATGTCGGCGTGGCCATCTTCGGGGACGCGGGAAAGTGGCTCATGGGGATCGTCATGATCCTCGCCTCGATCGGGACGCTCAACGCCGTCGTCGCAGGAGTCCCGCGCATCCTCTACGGCATGGCGCTGACGCGGCAGCTCCCGTCTCCGTTTGCGTGGCTCGTCCCGGCGACCAGGGCTCCGTGGGTCGGCATCATCGTGATCGCCGCTATCCCGGCCGGGATGAACCTGGCGGGGCAGGCCGAAGGCGCCGGGTTCATCCAGCTCATCCTCGCCGGCGTCCTCGGCTGGGTTACCGCCTACGTCCTCATCCACATTTCGGTGTTGCTCCTGCGGCAGCGGGAGCCGGCCGCGGAGCGGCCGTACCGCTCCCCGTTCGTCCCGATCCCGCAGCTCCTCGGCATCGGCCTGCTCGGGCTCGCCGCGTACAAGATCGCGCCGCCCGGGATCGAGGGGAGCTCGATCTACTGGCGCTGGTTCATCTTCCTCGTGATCGCGGCGGCGTTCTCGCTGCTCTACAACCTGTACGCATACAAGAACCTGGGCGCCGTCATGCGGCCCGTGTCGCTGGCCGAGGTGCACCGCGAGGCAGCGTTCATCGAGGAAGAGCTGCCGCTGCCGGTCGAGCCCGGCGTGCCTCACCCGCATCTGCACGAGCAAGAGCAAGAGCACGACCAGGAGTGATGGTCGCCGACAGGCTGCGCGAGCTCGAGGAAGCCGGCGTCAACCGCGTCCGCGTCCACTACACCGACCTGATCGGGACGACGCGGGCAAAGGTCATCCCGCTCGAGGTCCTCGAGCAGGCCTGCGACGAGGGCCTCAACTTCTGCGTCTCCGTCTTCTCGATCGACCACACAGGGGTGATGCCGGACGGAACCGGCATCCGGGACGAGGTCAACTTCCGCGACATGCAGGTCGTTGCCGACCTCGAGACCCTCCGCGTGGTGCCCTGGGAGCGGGAGACGGCCATCTGCCTCGCCGACTGCCGCCTCGACGGAGAGCCGCTCGAGGCCGATCCGCGCAACATCCTGCGGCGGGCGATCGCCGCGGCCGAGGAGAAGGGGCTCCGCCTCGCGGTCGGGCACGAGCTCGAGTTCTTCCTCCTGCGGCGCACGCCCGAGGGCCGGCTCCTTCCCTACCAGCCGGTGCCGGGGCTCGTCTACCGGATGGACGTCCGCACCGACCCGGAGGGCGTGATCCGCACGATGGAGGACAACGTCCGCGGGCTCGGGCTCCCGTTCCTCTGCGTCAACCACGAGTACGACCCCTCCCAGTGGGAGATCAACACGCGCTACGCGGATGCGCTCGCCGCCGCGGACGAGGCGCACCTGCTGAAGCTCGCCATCAAGGAGACGGCGGCGATGAACGGCCTCGTGGCGACCTTCATCGGCAAGCCGACCGAGAGCGGCGGCACGTCGGGCTATCACCTCCATATCTCGGCCTGGGACGGGGAAGCAAACGTCTTCGACGATCCGGAGGGGGAGCAGGGCCTCTCCGCGAAGGCGAGGTGGTTCATGGGCGGCCTGCTCGAGCACGCCCGCGCCATGACGGCGGTGTGCGCCCCGACCGTGAACGCGTACAAGCGCTTCGTCGCGCAGGAGCTCGGCCCGTACTTCGTCGACTGGGGCACCGACAACCGCTCGGTCCTCGTCCGCATCCCGTCCGAGCGAGGGCGGGGAGCCCGGCTCGAGTCCCGGCTCGCTGACGGGAGCGCAAGCGCGTACCTCGCCTCGGCCGCGCACATCTTCGCCGGCGTCGACGGGGTCGACCGCGAGCTCGACCCGGGGCCGCCGACGGACACCATCTACGAGCCGCCCGTCGCACGCGCCACGGTGCCCTTGTCCCTCGGCGAGGCTCTCGACGTGCTCGAGTCCGACTCGTTCGTGGGACGCGCGTTCGGCAACCAGTTCATGCAGGCGTTCACGACGATCAAGCGCACCGAGTGGCGGCGCTTCCAGCTCGCGGTGACGGACTGGGAGCTGCGCGAGTACGCCGACGCCCTGTAGTGCCCGGGTACGAGGGGCCCGCATACCGGCGCGCGATCCTGTCCCTCGACGACGCCATCGAGGAGCTCTCGCCGGCCGGCGGCGGCGTCGAGCGGCTCGACCCGCTGCGGGCGCGGGTCCGCCCGTCCCCGGGGAGCCGCGCGCTGCGGCTCGAGATGACCCGGGAGGGAAAGATCTTCGGGGGGAACTACGGGCTCGAGATCTCGACCGACGAGCCCGTCCTCGCGCGCACGCGCGGGCTTTCGATGCGGGCGAAGGGCGTCGTGCGGCAGCAGGGCTTCCGGCTGCGGGCGAAGCGGGGGGACGAGGCGGGGACCGAACTGGCGGAGCGGCTGGCCGGCGACGCCCGGCTCGCCGAGGCGCTCGGCCGGGTCGACTTCGAGCGCCTCCGAATCGAGCCGGACGGGCGCCCGGTGATCCGGCACCTCGGAGGCTCCGTCGTCTGGGTCCTCTTCCCCCCGCTCGTACGGCGGATCCCGCTCGTGCCCGAGCAGGCCCGGGCGACCCTCGAGGCGCTCGACGCGTTCGCCGCGGCCGGCGGCACAGCCTCCTAGCGCGGCGTCCCCGCGTCGATCCAGTCGCGGAAGAGCTGCACCCGCTCCTCGGGCCACGGCTCGTCGCACGGCATCGACCCGTCCTCGAGCCGCTCGTAGATCGCCTCCGCGCTCGCACGCACGTCCTCGTACGAGCGGAGGTCGAACGCCCACGACATCGCGTCCGCGTCGTCGTCGCGGAAGAGCGGACGGACATCGGCCTCGAAGCTCACCATCCGGAGCCCTCGTCGATGCCGATCGGGTGCCCCGCCGGAACCGTGGCGTCGACGTCGAACCCGCCGAAGCGGCCCCGGTGGAAGACGAGCGGCTCGCCCCCTCCGTGCGTGATGGAGGTCACCTCGCCGAGGACGAGAGCGTGGTCGCCCGCTTCCTCGATCCGCTCGACCCGGCAGCGCAGAACGGCGACGGCGTCCGCCACCGGGAGGAACCCCTCCCGGTCCCGCGAGACGTGACCCAGCGGAAATGGGCCCCACGGCTGAGAGAATTCGAGGGCGACGTCCCGCTGCTCGCGGGCGAGCACGCTGACCGCGAAGCCGCCGCTCGACCGGGTCGCGTGCAGCGTTCGGGAGCCGGTCCCGAGCGAGACGAGGACGAGCAGCGGCTCCAGTGAGACCGACGTGAAGGAGTTGAGCGTCATGCCGGCCGGGACGCCCTCGTGCTCTGCCGTGACCACGGCGACCCCGGTGGCGAACTCGCCGACGCAGCCGCGGAAGGCGCTCACCATGGCCTCGGAGGGCTTCCCCGCCTCCAACTACGCCGTCTCCACCCGTACGGGCATGCGCTTGAGCGCGTTCGTGAAGTTCGTCCGCATGCGCTCCGGGGGCCCGAGCAGCTCGAGGCCGGCAAGACGGGGGAGCAGCATGTCGAACATGACCTGCACCTCCAGCTTCGCGAGGTGGGCGCCGAGGCAGTAATGAGGCCCGCCGCCGCCGAAGGTCACGTGGGCGTTGGGCCGCCGGCCGACGTCGAAGCGGAGCGGGTCCTCGAAGACCTCCTCGTCGAAGTTCGCGGAGACGTACCAGACGACCACCTTCTCGCCCGCGCGGATCGTCTGGCCCCGGAGCTCGACGTCGCGGGTCGCGGTGCGGCGGAAGTGGAGGACGGGCGACGACCAGCGCAGGATCTCGTCCGTTCCGGCCGTCCACACGAGCTCGGGATCCTCGCGCAGCCGGTCCCACTGGTCGCGGTGCTCGGCGAGGGCGAGCATGCCGTGGGCGATCGCCTGCCTCGTCGTCTCGTTGCCCGCCACGACGAGGAGGAGGAACATCGTGTCGAACTCCCGCTCGCTCAGGCGCTCCCCGTCGATCTCGGCATGGACGAGCTTCGAGACGAGGTCGTCGCTCGGCTCCCGGCGGCGCTCCGCGGCCAGCCGGTGGCCGTACTCGAAGAGCTCGAGCGCGGCGGGGCTCCGGAAGGGGAGCAGCCGGTAGCGCTCGCTCTCGGGGCTGTCATGGAGGACGTCGGTCAGCTCGGGATCGGTGTTTCCGATCATCCGGTCGCCCCACGCGATGAGAGGGTCGGTGTCCTCGTCCGGAGCGCCGAGGAGGCGGGCCAGCACGCGGATCGGCAGCTGCTTGGCGATCTCCTCGACGAAGTCGAACTCCCCCAGGGGCAGGGCGCGGTCGAGGACGGCGGCGGTCAGCTCGCGCAGTGCCAGCTCGTAGGCCTTGACCGCGCGCGGCGTGAAGGGCGGGCCGACGAGCCCGCGGAGGCGCGTGTGCCGGGGCGGGTCGGTCTCGAGCATCGACTGGCGTGCGGTGCGCTGCTCCTCGTCGAGATCCTCGAGGTTCGCCCCCTGCTCCGACGTGAACGTCTTCGTGTCGCGCGAGATCGAGACGACGTCGGCGTGCTTCGTCACGCACCAGAAGCCGCGTCCGTGCGGCCAGTCGTACCACCAGACGGGGGCCTCCCGGCGGAGGAGCGCGAAGGTCTCGTGCGGGACGCGCTCCGCGAAGTCGTCGTTCTCGAGGCTGACGTCCTCGAGGCGGCGGCCCGTCGCAACCGTCACCGGATCGACTCCTCGAGGACCTGCAGGGTCTTCAGGTCGGAGTAGAAGTCGAGCGCGTAGTCGCCGCCTTCCCGGCCGATCCCCGAGATGCCGACGCCGCCGAAGGGGGCGGTCAGGTCGCGCACGAGGAAGGCGTTGATCCACACCGTCCCGGCCCGGAGCGCCCGGCCCACCCGCTCGGCGCGTTCGGCCGACGACGTCCACGCGCTGGCGGCGAGCCCGTACTCGGTCGAGTTGGCGAGCGCGATCGCCTCCTCCTCGGAGGAGAACGTCTGGAACGTCAGCACCGGCCCGAAGACCTCACGCTGCACGATCTCTGACTCGTTCGCGCGCGGCTCGACGAGGGTCGGCTCGTACCAGAGTCCGCCGATGTCGGCCGGGCGCCCGCCGCGCACGATCCGGTCGCCGTTCGCGCGCGCCCGCTCGACGAATCCCTCCACCCGGGCCAGGTGGTCGCGGTGGATGAGCGGCGAGATCGTCGTCGACTCCTCCCGCGGGTCGCCGAGCACGTGCGCGTCGACGGCCGCATGGAAGCGCTCCAGGAACTCGCCGGACACGGCCTCCTCCACCAGGAGCCGCGTGCCCGCCATGCAGTTCTGGCCCGAGTCGTCGTACTGGAGCGCGGCCTTCTGCGCAGCTGCGTCGAGGTCGGCGTCCGCGAAGACGACCAAGGGGCCCTTGCCGCCGAGCTCCGCGGTGAAGGGGACGAGGTTCCGCGCGGCGGCCCCGCCGACGAGCCGCCCGGTGTCGGAGGAGCCCGTAAAGCTGACGCGACGGACGCGCGGGTGGGCGGCGAGCGCGGCGCCGGCCTCCTCGCCGATCCCCTGCACCACGTTGAACACCCCCGCGGGGAACCCGGCCTCCTCCGTCAGGTCGGCGAGGAGCGAGCAGGAGAGCGGCGCCCACTCGGGCGGCTTGAGGACGACGGTGCACCCGGCTGCGAGCGCGGGCGCCGTCTTCCAGGTGGAGAGCATGAACGGCGCGTTCCAGGGGGTGACGACGGCGGCCGGCCCCGCCGGCATGCGCAGGACGCGGTTCCGGGTCGAGTTCGAGCTCCACACACGGTCCTCGTGGCCCTCTGCCAGCTCGGCGTAGGAGCGGTAGTTGCGCGCCCCCCGCGGGATGACGCGCGCCCGGAGCGAGCGCTCGAGCATGGCCATGTCGAGACATTCGACCGACGCGATTCGCTCGACGTTCGCGTCGATCAGGTCGGCCAGACGGCGCAGATGCGCGGCCCGCCCGGCGACCCCGAGGCCCGCCCAGCCGGGAAAGGCGTCCACCGCGGCCTCGACCGCCGCACCCACCTCTTCCGCGCCGCCGCGCGCGACCTCGGCGAGCAGCTCCTCGTCGATTGGCGAGCGATCCTCGAAGCGATCCTTCCCGGGCACCCGCCTGCCGCCGATGTAGTGGTCGGGCGACACCTCGACTCCGGCGACGAAAGTCGTCGCGGTCATGCTGCGAACTCCGTCGCGCTCGCGTCGACGATGACGTTGCCCCCGTCGACCACGAGCACCGCGCCGGTCATGAACGAGGCGCCCGGGGAGGCGAGCCAGGCGACCACGTCCGCGATCTCCGCAGGATCGCCGGGCCGGCGGAGCGGGACGTGCGAGGCGACGAGCGCGTAGGCGCCCTCGCGGTCGACGCCCTTGTCCTCGGCGAGCCCATCCATGGAGGAGTCCGCCATCGGCGTGCGCACCCAGCCCGGGCAGACGCAGTTCGCGCGCACGCCGCGAGGGCCGTAGTCGAGCGCGACGCACTGCGTGAGCATGACGAGCCCGGCCTTCGCCGAGCAGTAGGCGGCCGACGCGGGGCCGGCCCGGAGACCGGCGTCGGAGGCGATCGTCACGACGGACCCCCCGGACCCGACGAGCGCCGGGAGCGCGGCCCGCATGGCGAGGAACGCACCCGTGAGATTCGTCCGCAGAACGGCGTCCCAGCCGTCGAGCGACTGCTCCTCCACCGTTCCACCCATCGAGACGCCGGCGTTGCAGACGAGGAGCTCCAGATTCCCGAACGCCTCGAGCGCATCCGCGACCGCGCGGGAGGCATCGGCAGGGTCTCCGGTGTCGGCGACCACGGGCACCGCCCCCGTCTCCCGCGCGACGGCCTCGAGCGGCTCTTCCCGGCGTCCGGTGATGCAGACCGCGAACCCGTCTTCCGCCAGGCGCCGCGCGATGGCCGCGCCGATTCCGCTGCCCCCGCCGGTGACGAGCGCGCCGCGGCTCACGGCTCGCTCGCCGCCTCCGCCCGGGCCCTGGTGTAGTCCCGGACCGTCTCGAGGTCGTCGACCGTGTAGCCGAAGGTGAAGCGGAAGCCTCTGCCCATCCGCACCGGCGCGAGCGCCGCGAGCTCCTCGTTCGGCGCCGGGTAGAGCTCGAGCTCGGCCCTCCCCTCCCAGATCGGCGAGATCGAGCGGTCGCGGCTGCGCGCGCGGACGAGCTCGTGCACCCCCGGGTCGTCGTGTCGTCCGGACTCCAGGCGCGGGAAGTGGCGGACGTTGACGAGCGGCGGATCGTTGTGGGTCGGCCCCTCGTTCGCCTCGCGCTCGAGCGTGAGCGCGCCGAATGCGAGACGGCGGTCGCCGGCGGCGAGGGTGCCCGCGAAGCGGCCTCCGGGCGCGAGCGCGGGAGCCGCCGGGCCCGCGAGGGGGAAGTGGCGCGTCATGTGGATCGAGCCGAGCTTCTTCGGGAACCCCTGCACCCAGCCGCGGGCGAGCGCGAAGTCGCGGTCGACCCAGATGTAGGGGCACGTCGTCACGGCCTCGCCGTCGAGGAGCGCGTTCACGACGACGAAGAACTCGCGGTACTGGCTCCTGACCGGGTCGTCCAGCTCCGCCCCGGAGTCCGAGCAGGATTGCCAGTCGACGAAGAGCCCGGCGCAGCGGCCGGGATCCGGAGACGGCTCGAGGCCCGGCGGCAGGACGGCGGCGACCGCATCGGGGTCGGCCCAGTACTCGAGGACGAGGAAGTCGCCGACGTAGTGCCACGGCGGCGCCGGAACGAGCGACGAGCGGCCCTCCGGCGAGCGCGGGACGGAGTAGCCGCGGAGCATCAGTCGGCGAGGAACTGCTCGACGAGCGACTCCGCGAAGGACTTGTCCGCGATCGAGTAGGCGAGCGCGGTCATCCGCCACGAGTCGGAGAGGTAGAAGCGCTCGTACAGCTCTCCGCGGCCGCCGAGGTCGGAGCCGAGGAAGTCCCAGGCGAGGCGGAAGAGGCGAACCCTGCGCTCTGCCTCCGCTCCGGCAGCCTGGTAGAACTTGTCGATCAGCGGCCGCAGCGGCCCGTCGAGGTCGGCCCGCGAAGGCGTCGCCATGTAGCCGCCGCCGCCGATCAGCTGCAGGAGCTCCATGGCGCGCGGAATCCACTTCGGCATCTCGCCGCGCAGGGCAAGGAACGGCCTGTCGTCGGGGTACCAGACGCCACCGTCGTCGAGCGCCGAGCCGGCCTCGGCCGCGACGATGGCCGAGCGGGTGAGCTCGCACATGTTCCAGATCTGGCCGAGCTTCTCCTGGATGTGGTCGAAGCGCACGACCCCGATCGTGTTCGCGATCACGTGACCTAGCCCGAAGGCGAACGAGAGCTTGACGTAGGCGCGGGTGAAGGCCTGGTGCATGATGTGGCCGCGCCAGCCGGTGTCGGTGATCACCTCCGAGTAGCCGACGGTGTCGCCGTCGAGGAAGACGCGCTCCTTCGGCACCTCGACGTCGTCGAAGATGACGACGCAGTCCATCTCGTCGAAGCGCGACGAGAGCGGGTAGTCGTAGGCGGGGCGCTGCTTCGAGTAGCTGTCACGGCAGATGAACTTGAGGCCGGGCGTCGCGGTCGGGACGGCGAACGACAGCGCGTAGCGCCCGTCCTGCGGGCGGATGTCCGAGCCGGGATAGATGAGGAGGTCGTCGGCGAAGGGCGCGAGCGTGGCGAGCATGCGCGCGCCGCGGACGACGATTGTCTCGTCCGTCTCGGCGATCTTGTGCAGCGAGATCTCGCCCGATGCCTGCTCCGCCTCCGGCTTCGAGCGGTCGACCTGAGGGTTCATGAGCGCGTGCGTCGTCGAGAGGTCGGCGTCGCGCATGTGCCTCTGGTAGGCGACGACGTTCTCCGCGCCCTGCTCGTTCCCTCGCCTCGCCCAGACGTCCGAGCGGCCCGCGAAGCAGGCAAACGTGACGTTCAGGTAGTCGGGCGTTCGGCCCATCATGCCGCCGGAGAGCGAGGCCGTGAGCTCGATCGCCCGGCGGCGCCGCTCGAGGTCGTCGCGCGAGCGCGGGATGACGTGCGTGACGTTCACGAGCCGGCCGTCGTCGGGCGAGGGGACGAGCATCTCGCTTGCATGCTCGTGCTGGAGGTCGAAGACGCGGCCCATCGAGCGCGCAGCCGCCTCGAGGTCGGGGTGGTCGAGCGGGTGGGTGATCTTCTCGCCCTTCAGCCAGATCTCGCGCTCGCCGCTCGCAAGGCCGGCGAGGAACTGCTCGCCCGTCCGGGCGGCCGTTCCTCTCGGTGCCGCCTGGCCGGTTTCGGTGCGCATCGTCGCCATCAGGCTCCTTTCTCCTCGAGCGGTATGCCGAGCGCTTCGAGCCCCTGCCGCTCGGATTCGATCGCCTCGGCGTCGAAGCGGAAGTACGAGCGCGGCGGCAGGATGCCCCAGACGTTCGACGAGTGCGCGTCGTCCGGCCACTCGCGCGGCTCGTGGTCCGGCTCGAGCTGCTCCATGTCCGCGAAGACCTCGACGAAGCAGTCCTCCTCGGGAACCCGGACGTAGCCGCTCAGGTTGCGGCCGAGGCCGTGCCGCAGCGGCCCCCAGGCGAGCCAGCGGCCGTGCTGGGCGAGGTGGTCGAATGCCACCCGGAGCTCACCCCAGTCGACCATCTCGAGCGCGATGTGGTGGAGGTGGGGGTAGCCCTTCCCGACGAAGGCGAGGACGTGGTGGTCGCCGTTCACGTGCAGCCAGACGCCCTCCTCGCCGAGACGATCCGTGATGCGCATGCCGAGGACGTCCGTGTAGAACGCGGTCTGGGCGGCGAGCTCGCCGGTGAGGAAGTTCGTGTGGCCGAGCTTGCGCGGCCGGAACCCCGGCAGCTCGCTCGTCGCACGGGCCACGTCCGGCCAGATCTCCTCCGCCGGCCGGTACGGGACGAGCTGGATCCCGTTCCCCTCCGGGTCGGCGAGGTGGAGCCCGTCGTCGTGGGGCTCGTACGCGACGCCGGACCGTTCGAGGTGCGCGGCGACCTCGTCGAGGGTGAGCCCGCGCGCGAGCTCGAAGGCCTGGTGGTCGAACCCCGGCTCGGCGTCCTCGATCAGCTCGAGGGAGTACGGCTCGTAACCGCAGCGCAGGAAGGCGCGACCGTTCTCGCGGTGGCTCTCGGTGAAGCCGAACTGGACGCACCACCGGGGGGCCGCCTCGTCCAGGTCGCCGACGCGCAGGCCGACGTGGTCGATCCGGCGGAGGCCTAGCACCGGCCCCGACCGCGTTCCCTCGCACCCTGCGCGACCATCGCTTGCATACAATATCCCGTTCTCGTTTCCGGCGGCAAGGGAGGGCTCGTGGGTGAGACGGAGCGGAGAGAGCGCGGGCTGACACGGCTGGCCGAGCTCGGAGACGAGCCGGGCGGCGACGAGTTCCTGGCGCGCATGGGTGACCTCGGCGACTGGCTCGTCGACTTCGTCTTCGGCGACGTGCACGCCCGTCCGGGCTTGACCGCCCGCGAGCGGGAGCTGATCATCCTCGCCGTGCTGACCTCGCTCGGGAGCTCCGATCCCCAGGTACAGGCGCACATCCGCGCCCTGCGGGCGATCGACGTCCCCTTCGGAGAGATCGAGGAGACGATCCTGCAGACGGCCCCCTATGCGGGTTTCCCGCGCGCGATCAACGCGCTCAAGGTCCTTCGCGCAGAGCAGGAGGCCGGGGCGTGAAGGCGGTCAGATTCGTCTCCCCGGACGGCGACACGCGCATCGGCGCCCTCGACGGCGGGCGGGTGCGGGACGCGGGGAGGGCGGGCCCACAGGGCTTCGTCCCGACGCCGGAGGCGTGGGCGCAGCTCGCCGCGAACGGGCCGGAGCACGACCTCGCCGACGTCCGGCTCCTCCACCCCGTCGTCCCGGACAAGATCCTCGCCATCGGGGTCAACTACCGCTCGCATGCGGACGAGTCGGAGCTCGACGTCCCCGCGGTACCCGTCGTGTTCGCGAAGTGGCCGTCGTCGCTCATCGGGCCCGACGAGCCGATCGTCGTCCCGCTCGAGGAGACGCGCCCGGACTTCGAGGGCGAGGTCGCGGTCGTCCTCGGCGAGACCGTCTATCGGGCGGACCCCGAGGCGGCGCGCCGGGCGATCGGGGGGATCACCGCGCTCCACGACGTCTCCGGACGGCGAGCCCAGCTCGAAACACCGCTCCGGCAGTTCACGCTCGGCAAGAGCTTCGACACGTTCACACCGCTGGGGCCGTGCATCGCCTCGCCGGAGGACGTCGACCTCGACGACGTACGGCTGAGGACGACGGTCTCCGGCGAACTCATGCAGGACGCCTCGACGAGCGACCTCGTGTTCGGCTTCGTCGATCTCATCGTCTACCTCTCCAAGGGCCTCACGCTCCGGGCAGGCGACGTCATCGCGACCGGGACGCCCGGCGGGGTCGGTGACTCCCGCACCCCGCCGCGCTACCTGCAGGACGGCGACGTCGTCGAGATCGAGGTCGAGGGCGTCGGAACCCTGCGAAACCCGGTGCGGCTCGAACAAGGCTGACGCGACGGCGTCGGGCGCGGTCTCACGGCGCGACCCGACGGAAGGAGACATGTCAGGGTCTGACCCCGGCCATGGCCCGTCGGACCCCCGGCCGACACCGCTGCGCTCGGGCGGAGGCTCAGCGTTCCGGAGGGTAGGCCGCGATGTGCTCCCGGGTCAGCCGCTCCGCGCGGCCTCGGTTGCCGGCGGCGATCGCCTCCGCGATGGCCTCGTGCTCGTCGGCCCAGGCGAGCATCTGAGGGCGGTCGTGAGCCTGGCGGGCGAAGATCGGCACCCCGATTCGCGACAGCCAGAGGAACTCGCAGAACTGGAGCAGGTGCATGTTTCCGGAAGCGGCGACGAGGGCGAGGTGGAACTGCCTGTTGAGGGCGAAGCTCGAGGTGACGTCCTCAGTCGCGGACCGCTGCCGGCCGACCGTCTCGCGCATGCGCTCGATCGCGTCGCCGCCGCGTCGCTCAGCCGCGAGGCGCGCCGCGCCGGGCTCGATCACGAGACGGGCGCGCCAGGCCTCCTCCATATCGGTGAAGTCGCGCCTGGTCACGGTGGCGCCGCGGTTCGGGACGAACTCGACGAGCCCCTCGCTGACGAGCCGGGCGAGCGCCTCACGAAGCGGTGTGCGCGAGACGCCGAGCTCGTCGGCGAGCGCCTCCTGACGGAGTCTCGATCCTGGCGCAAGCTCACCGGAGACGATCCGCTCGAGCAGTTCCGCGTGCACTTGGTCGACGACGCTACGGATCTCGAGCTGGCGTCTCACTGCCTGCCGACCTCGAGCTCGGCTTCGTCCTCGGGCATGGCCAGAGCGACGTGGAGGGTGTTCGCCGTCACAGCGGGCTGCTCGCCGACGGGCTCGAGGTCGCGGTCGAGCTCGACGACGTAGTTCTCCAGGCGCCCGATGCCGTCCACCTCGACGGCCACGACGTCTCCCGGCTCGACGGGACGGGAGTTCGCGGGTGTCCCGGTGAGGAGCACGTCTCCCGGCTCGAGGGTGATCAGTCGGGAGACGTCCGCGATTTGGTAGGCAAACGAGAACAGGAGGTCGCGTCCAGTGTGGCCGTCCTGGACGAGCTCACCGTTGACGAACGTTCTGATGGTGAGGTCCTCCGGATCGACGTCGTCGGCGTCCACGAGGACCGGCCCGAGTGGGCAGAATCCGTCCTGGCCCTTGACGCGAAGCATCGATCCGCGGTCCGCGTGCCGGAAGTCGTGCACGCCCCAGTCGTTCGCAATCGTGTACCCGGCCACGTAGCGCAGAGCGTCGTCCAGAGACGTGCCGAGACAGCGCTCGCCGATGACGACGGCGATCTCACCCTCGTAGTTGAGGTACCGGCAGCCGCGTGGACGGGCGACCGGCGCCCGGTGGGCGGCGAGGGAGCTCGGCGGTTTCAGAAAGTAGGACGGTTCCGACGGCAGCCGCGCCATGCGGTACTCCTCGGCCCGGCTGCGATACGTGAGGTGGGTGGCGACGATCTTCGTCGGCTGGGCTGGCGGCAGGTACCGCGCATCCGCCGCGGAGACCGAGCCGGCGTCGCCGACAGCGATCTCGTCGCCATCCACCCTCCCCCAGGTGGGACGGCCGTCGATCTCGATGTGCGCGCGCTTCATGGAGTGCGACTGTATACATTCGCCGGATGGAGATCGTGGCGCTCGTGCACGGCGACGGCGGCGGCCCTTCGCGCTTCCGCGGGATCCTCGAGGAGCTCGGCGCCCGCGTCAGCGATGTGCGCCTGCACCGCGAGGAGTGGCCCGAGCAGCCGCCGGAGTATTACGACGCGGTCATGAGCTTCGGAGGCACGATGCATCCGCACGAGCACGAGGCGCATCCGTGGCTCGCCGCTGAGATCGCATACCTCGAGGCAGCGCTTTCGGCCAACGTGCCGACTCTCGGCGTTTGCCTCGGGGCGCAGCTCCTCGCCCTGGCGCGCGGCGGCAAGGTGGAGCCCGCGCCAGAGCCGGAGATCGGCTGGTTCGCCATCGAGTTGACGGAGGCGGCTTCCGACGATCCCGTCTTCTCGGCGCTACCCCACCGCTTCGACACGTTCCAGTGGCACACGTACGCCGCGGGGGTTCCCCCCGGGGCGGTCGAGCTCGCGCGAAACCGCGTCTGCCCGCAGGCGTTTCGCACGGGCGACGCAGCGTGGGGCGTCCAATTCCATCCCGAGGTGGGCTTCGAGCAACTCGTCCGCTGGATCAACGCGTACGAGGACCCGCCCGTCCCGCCCGACCGTTTCATCGCCGCGGCGCGAGAGCATATCGCCGAGTGGAACGACATCGGCCGCACGATCTGCGAGCAATTCTTCTCTATCGCATCCGGTCGCTGAGACTGCCGTTCTGCGGGCTTCGCCGTCCGCGGACGCGATTCGAGGCACGTCTTCGCGAAGGGCTCCTTGGCGAGACCGGCGGCTGGGGATAGCCCGTCGGGGTTGTGGGGACGCACGCGTGCCGAACGCCTCGACGAGCGGGCGCCAGCGAGAGTCGACGCGTCGAGCTTCGATCGGAACCTTCGAGCGGAGCTCCTCGACCAGCGTTCGGCCGAAGATCGATCCCGAGCTCGCGCTTCGAGGTGAGACGAGCGTCTGCGACGCGTCATCCCATGCCAAGGAGCGGAAACGACCTCGTGTGGACGGAGCGAGTGAATTCGGACGCTCCGGCGAGCAACTTGCCCTCCCGATGGTTCCGAGCTACAGTCGCCGGCGGCGTGCGCCGCGTGGCCGGACGCCACCCACGTAGAGGAACTCGAGGGACTTCTTGCGGGCACTCATCGCAGGTGGTGGGATGGCGGGGCTGATGACCGCTCTGGCGCTGCGGGAATCGGGCGTCTTCACGACGATCGACGTCTTCGAGCAGACGCGCACGCCGAGCACCGCGGGAGCCGGCCTGAACATCCCTCCGAACGGCGCAAGGCTGTGCCGGTGGCTCGGCGTCGACCTCGACGGCGGTGACCCCAAGGGCCCCCACGGCGCAATCGACGGCGGCAGGGCGGCGATCCTCCACGAGACCCGGATGGTGTGGGAGGACGGCTCGATCACGCGGAAGCCGCTCGATCACAACACCGCGGCCGGCGACAACGCCGGCTTCCACCACATGCACCGCCTCGACCTGCTGATGGCCCTCTACAAGCGGGTCCTCGAGTTCGCGCCGGAGACGGGCGCCAACTGCCCGATCCAGGTCCACATGGCCAAGCGCCTGGAGGCCGTGAGTCAGGACGAGGAGTCCGTGAGCGCGACGTTCTCCGACGGCACGACGGAGACCGGAGACCTGCTGATCGGTGCCGACGGCGTCGACTCCCAGGTGCTGGAGGCGGTCTGGCCGGGCGTGTCGACCAAGCGCTGGACCGAGGTCGTCGTCTACCGCGGTCTCGTCCCGAGGGACAAGGTCGCCGCGGCGCTCAAGCCCGATGGCAGCCCGCTCGACCACAACCCCATCGAGACGATGTCGATGGACACCCGCGAGACCCCGACGGCGCAGCATCTGACGTACTGGGTCCGCGGCGGCGAGCTGCTCAACGTGTGGCTCGCCTACTACGAGCCCAACGCCGAGGAGTTCGAGCGCCGGGAGAGCGACTGGTTCCCCGCCGACCGCGAGGAGATGGTCGGCAACATGAGCAGGGCTTTCGAGGGTGACCCTCGTCACGACGACGTCGTCGCACTCACGAGCCTGATGGAGAACCCGACGAAGTGGGGGCTCTACGACCGTGACGCGCTCGAGAACTGGACGGAGGGTCGCGTGGGCCTGGTGGGTGACGCTGCTCACACAATGCTGCCCACCTTCGGCCAGGGCGCTGCGCAGGCCTTCGAGGACGCCGCGGCACTGGGCAAGTGCTTCGAGCTCCACGGCACGGACATCTACCGCGCGCTGTTGCACTACGAGCGCGTGCGTTACTACCGCGCGACGCGCTTCCAGTTCGCGTCGAAGTTCCTCTTCAAGCACCTCGAGCCGGAGGACTCGCCTGAGCGCCGGAAGATCCTCGCCGCGGTCAACGAGCGGGACTACCCCGTCTTCGATCACACGGAGCGTGCGGGCAGCGACGACTCCTGGATCTACGCGTTCGACGCGCGCGAGATCGGCGACAAGCTGCCGATCAGGAAGCTCGGGCCGTGGCACTTCCGCTCGCGGAACGAGGCGCTCAAAAGCGCGCGCAGGGATGTCCTCACCAACCTTTGGAAGCCGGCGAAGCCATGGACCGGCGACCGGCCCGTCACACGCGAGGAGCTCGCGCAGCACACGACGTTCGACGACTGCTGGGTCGTCATCCGCGGCAAGGTCTACGACTTCAGCGAATGGAAGGACCACCACCCGGGCGGGCCCTTCGTCGCGCGCATGTACGGCGGCAAGGACGCCACGGCGGAGTTCGGCGACTACCACAGCCCGCTCGCCGAGCGGCACATGGAGCACTTCTGCGTCGGGCCGCTCGTCGGAGCCCCCGCCGAGCGCGCCGGCGACGCCGTCTAGGTCGAGCCGCGTGCCGCTCGCATGCGGCAGTTGCTTCGTGGGACACGAAGACCGCAGAGCGCTCCGGCGTCTTCTGCGCTTTACCCGACTACCCGAGACCGAACGTCAGCCCGCCGTCGACTACGACCGGATCCCCTCGAGCGATGATGGAGCTAGCCGGACTCGAACCGGCGACCTCCTGGGTGCGATCTCTGCGCTCTGTTGGCCGGAATTCGGCTTGACTAGAGGCTTCCCGAGGCTGTGCGTCGGTTCCCCCAACACCTTCCCCAACAGTCTGCGGCCCGTTCTCCAGTAGGACAACGCCCGCTGTTGCGAACGAGCAGAACAATCGGGCCGGCCTGTCACGCCGGTCATGATGAGCGCCGGTCAGGGCAGCGAGCGTCAGCTGGCAGCTGCTCCACGAGGTACGAGCGCATGCGACGAGGCTGAGGAACAGGTGGCGTAGCTTGTCGCCGGCTTACGACGTGACGCCGTATAGCCGCCAGTGGCCGGGGACGCCCTTGAGCTCGTGAGTGCCTCGGTCCTCGAAGGCAATACCTGAGCCAACGACGGCATCTCTGACAGTTTGCGAGACGAGCACCTCGTCGGGCCCGGCGAGCGCGCTGATCCTGGCCCCGGTATGAACGGCGATGCCGCCGAGGTGATCGCCGAGAACCTCGAATTCTCCTGAGTGAACGCCGGCCCGCACGCGCAAGCCGAGGCCGTGCAATCCGACAGCGATTGCCTGCGCGCATCGAATCGCCCGCGCTGGGCTCGCGAAAGCCGACAGGAAGCCGTCTCCTGTGCGATCGACCTCCCTGCCTCCAAAGTGCTGAAGCTGACCGCGGATCAGGTCGTCGTGACGTCGAATGAGCGCTCGCCATTCCGAGTCGCCGACCCGGGCAGCGTGTCGAGTCGAGTCGACGATGTCCGTGAACAGGACCGTCGAGAGGATTCTGTCGGGCGCAGGGAGCGACTTGCCTGCCGCTTGCAGCGCTCGCCGATATTCCTCGAGGTACTCGGGAGCGCGGGCCAGGTAATCAGGTTCGAGGCGCCGGCGGAACGTCGGCGCGCTGAAGACCTGGGCCCACTCCTCGACCGGCAACACGTAGTCGCCGGCCGCGTGCCAGTGGTGAAGCCATCGGGTGAGGTGCTCTTCCGACCGGAAGAGATTCATGCGAGCTCAGTTGAAGGCTGCGGACCCCACCCTCGATGCGGCGAAGGGTGAGGGCATATATCCGACGGCCGTCTCCGGATCGATCTCGAGCATCTCCTCGTCGCGCATGCGCAGGCGCACCGATCCCCCGCAGTCGAGGCATCTGGACTCGACTAAAACCTCTTGCCTTGGGAACAGCCAGCGCACGGCTAGCGATTCCATTCCTCATTGCCCGTACCACTTCTGAATGCCGTCGACGCTGATGAGGTAGTGCGTCGGGACATTGCTGAACGGGGCCCACGACTCGATGTAATCCGTGTCGTGAGCCAGCCAGCAGCTTGCGAGCGGAGCGGCGTCGACAGCAGCACGCTGCACCTCGCGCGCCTGCTCGGCGCCGATCTCGAGTGCCTCCGCCAGCTCGACGTAATGGGGTGCCCGGCCGGTGGCCACGAAGTGATTGAGAACGGCCGTATACGCCTTCTGCGTCAGGTTCTCGTGGGTCATGTCCGGCACTCTTGCACGGCGAGCGACTCGTCCAGCCGCTCTTTGCCCCGCGTTTGCCGACTGATTAGCCGACGCATGCCTCCGCAAACTCGGAGTTCTTGGCGCAGCAACGCACGAGGGTTGCGATGAAACCGCGTTCGCTTGGGCTGAGGGGTCGTCTGACAAGCCGTGCCACGTACAGGCGACGCTCGATCTCGGGCGCCCCTCGAAGCCGGAAGCGCTCGAGCTCGCCTCGCCCAAGCTCTTCGGCCACGGCATAGCGGGAGAGGAACGCGATCCCCAACCCCTCGCGAGCCGCGCGCTTGATCGCCTCGCTTGAGTCGAGCTCCCACACGCGCTTCGGAAGGACGCCCGCCTGGCCGAGAGCGCGCTCGGCCGTCTGGCGCGTGCTCGAGCCTCTTTCGCGCACGAGCAGCGTCTGCTCGACGAGCGCGTCGGCCTTCACGCGCCCGCCCTTGATGGGGAGCAGGCCAGGCTTGGCGATTCCGATGATCTCGTCCGCCAGAAACGGCGTGAGCTCGACGCGCTCGTCGACCTGCGTTTCGCCAACGAGGGCGAGTTGCACCCGCCCGGCGAGCAAGCGCTCGATCATCTCGTCCGTCGACGCGATCTCAACCTCGACGTCGACGTGCGGATGGTCGCGCCGGAAGCAGCCGAGCGTGTCGGGGAGCAGGTAGACACCCGGCGTCGTCGAGGCTCCGATGTGGATGGTTCCCGCCTCGAGACCTGCGAGCGCGCCCAGCTCCTCCTCACCCGCATGCAGGGCCGCGAGTGCTTCACGCGCCCGTGCGGCTAGCAGGCTGCCCGCCTCGGTGAGGCGACTGCCGCGGCCGTTGCGCTCCACGAGCCGCTGCCCGGCCGCGGCCTCGAGCAAGCGCAGGTGCTCGCTCGCAGTCGGCTGCCCGATCCCGACGGTCCGCGCGGCCGCCGAAACGGTGCCCTGCCGCTCGATCTCGACGAGGAGGCGCAGGCGCGTCGTGTCCCAGAGCAGGGAAAGCGATGTATCGGCCACGGCGATGGGCGGTATCGGAAGATTCGTCTTGCCCAATACTAGGCAGGCGCCGTACCGTGGGGCAAGGCATGGTCTTGCGGCCGTATCTCTTCGCCCCCACGGCGT
>Ga0207674_10001081_pt1 | contig 35413 bp, 31 predicted proteins | sample KBSCornC72_FD_184303 | JGI IMG/M metagenome (GOLD analysis project Ga0207674, IMG submission 184303) | Corn rhizosphere microbial communities from Kellogg Biological Station, Michigan, USA - KBS Corn C7-2 (SPAdes) (version 2) | ecosystem: Host-associated > Plants > Roots > Rhizosphere > Soil ...
CGGCGACCGGCGACCGGCGACCGGCGACCGGCGACAGAAAAGAGCGCGTCATTCCGAGCGAGCGGCAGCGAGTCGAGGAATCGCCGTCGTCCCGACCGAGGGCTCGGTCCCTCTACCAGGAGGAGGGCGATCCCTTGCTACGCTCGGGATGCCAACTGCGTTCTGGATGACGCTCAGTGCTTCTCGCCGCTCTCCTCGGTCGATTCACGGACGCGCGTCGGCTCGGATTTTCCTGCCTCACGCTTCGCGGCTTCGGATTCGGCGAAGCGCTCCTTGTCGCGATCGAGCAGTCCTGACTTCTCGCGTTGTTCGTCCGGGTCCGCACCGCCCGACTCCGGGCGATTGCTCGGTTGAGCGTGCGATGGTTTTGATCCCATGAGGTCCTCGGTTCGAATGGTGGATCATACAGCTCGTCACGAACCATGCCGAGTTGGCGTTAGGAGTCCGCGATTGGCGACCTCGACCTGATCGTCATACCACCGATCGGCCCTCGTTAGGGTTGGGACGAGTCGATCGCCTCCGGCCTGGCATCCCACCTCCACGATCGATCACTCATCGAATCGCTTCATCCCAGAATGATTGCTCGCTCTCGTTGCGGCGATCTATCTGCTCGGTTCACTGCGCCGACTCTGGCGTTCAGGGCGTCGAGACCTTCCGAAGCACGAGACTCCCGAACATCGGCGCGCGAACTCGAGGAGGACACACGATGAAGAGACTACTTCGTCGGATTCTCGCGGGTGGTGCAACGATGCTCGTGCCTGTCGTCGCCACTCATGCACAAGCGACCGGCACGATAGCGGGCCGTGTCACCGACCGCGCGACACAACAGCCCATTGGCGATGCGCAGGTGCTGATCGTCGGCACCACACGTGGCGCCCGGACGAGTGATGCCGGACAGTATCGGCTCACCGCCGTCCCGGCAGGCGAGATCCGTATTCGAGTCCTTCGCCTTGGGTACCAAGCGGAAACACGCACGCTCACCGTCAGCGGCACCGAAGCTGTCACGGCCGACTTCGCGCTCGGCGCGACGGCCACTCGCCTGGACCAGGTAGTCGTCAGCGCCACGGGCGAGTCCGAGCTGCGGCGCGAATCAGGCAACAACGTCGCCACCATCAACACGGATTCCATTCCGAAGACACTCGTCAATGGAGTAAACGACCTTCTCTCCTCGCGCGCGGCGAATGTCGTCGTCACGCAGACCAGTGGGACGACCGGGGGCGGGTCACGTATCCGCATTCGCGGGTCGAACAGTCTGTCGCTGTCGAACGAGCCGCTCATCATCATCGACGGCGTTCGGACCATCAGCGATGTGTCCGGATCCACGCTCGACATCGGCGGTCAGAACCCGAGTCGCCTCGACGATCTCAACCCCGAGGACATCGACAACATCGAGGTCATCAAGGGTCCGGCGGCGGCCGCACTTTATGGTACGGCGGCCGCGAACGGCGTCATACAGATCACCACGAAACGCGGCCGGGCCGGCAAGACGAAATGGTCGGCGTATGCCGACGGCGGAAGCGTTCGCGACGTGACGGCGTACCCCGCGAACTTCGAGCGGGTCGGCCTAACGACTGGCGCCGTGCCGCGCCGGACTCGGTTCTGCTCGCTCGAGGCGCAGCTCGGCGGCGCTTGCGTGCCGAAACCCGACTCGCTTCTCAGCTTCAACCCGCTCGAGCAGCACGGCCCGTTCGTGGACGGGTGGCGCAGCGAATTCGGGGCGAGCGCGAGCGGCGGAACGGATGTCGTCCAGTACTATCTCGCCGGGGACTTCGGGCGCGAGCACGGCGTGTACGCGAATAACGAGGTGCGTCGCACCGGGATCCGCGCGAACCTAACGGGCCAACTCGGACCCAAGCTGGACGTTGGCGTCAACGCCGGGTTCAACCAATCGCGGCTCAAGCTTCCACAGAACGACAACAACGACCTGAGTCCGATCGCGAACGGCCTCTTCGGCAGCGCCGAGGATGATCCGGAGCTCCACGGCAATCTGTTCTATCCGGTGGAGGTGCTCAACCAGATCTACACAGCGCAGAACACCGATCGCACGACGCTGTCGGGCAACGGCAACTGGCGTCCGCTGTCATGGCTGAGTGTCGTGGGCGTGACCGGGCTCGATTACGCCGGTCGCACGGACCTGCAGGTCATTCAGCCGGGCCTGATTCCGGAGCCCGATCGACGCAATCAGGGCAACGCGACGGCGAACCCGTACAGCTTCTGGACGTACACGGCCAATCTGAACGCGACGGCGTCATACAACCTGAAGGGCCTGACAGCGTCGACGTCGGTCGGCACGCAGTACAACAAGGAGACGGTGAACGGAACACAGGCCGCGGGCGAAGGGCTCGCCGCGGGCTCGAGCTCTGTCGCAGGTACGACGTTCGGGTTTGCCGCGACTCAGCAGAACAGCGACATCGTGACGCTCGGCGGCTACGTACAGCAGAAGCTCGCGTGGCACGACCGGTTGTTCCTCACCGCCGCCGTTCGTGGCGACGACAACAGCTCGTTCGGCCAGGACTTCAAGCTGGTCTACTATCCGTCTGCGAGCTTGTCCTGGGTCATCGGCGACGAGTCGTGGTTCCCGAAGACCGATCTCGTGAATTCGCTCCGGCTCCGCGGGTCGGTCGGGCAGTCCGGGCAGCGACCGGGCTTCCGGAACGCGGTTTCGTTCTTCCAGGCGGTAGGCGTTAGGCGGGACGTGGGCGACGTTGGCGCTCTCGAGCTCGGCCCGAACGTGGGCAACGAGAACCTCAAGCCGGAGCTGTCCACGGAGTACGAGGGCGGGCTCGACGTCGGCTTGTTGAAGAGCCGCGTGTCGCTCGAGCTCACCTACTACAACAAGTCCACGAAGGACGCGCTCATCCAGCGGCAACTCGCGCCGTCTACCGGGGCGCAGACCCGCTTCGAGAATCTCGGCGAGGTCACGAACAAGGGCGTCGAAGGGACGCTCAACGCCTCCGTGCTCGATTACAACAACTTCAAGTGGAACCTGACCCTGAACGGGTCGGTCAACAGCAACCGTCTCGTCACGTTAGGCGCCGGGGTCGACACGATCTTCCTCGGCCTCGGCGCCGTGGACGGGAACGCGATCCAGCGCTTCGTCGAGGGCCAGCCCGCCGCCGGCTACTGGCAGCGGCCGTTGATCTCGTGGCAGGACAAGAACAACGACGGCATCATCAGCCCGTACGGCTGCGGCCCGACGTCCGCCGACGATACGCCGGATTGCGAGGTGAGGATCGGCGATAACGTTGCCTATCTGGGCAATCCGCTGCCGAAGACCGAGCTAACCCTGAACACGAACTTCACGCTCTACAAGTGGGTGCGAGTGGGCGGGGTCGTGGATCACCGCGGCGGCTACGAGCTGTACAATGCCACCGAACAGTTCCGCTGCGTTGCCTTCCAGACCTGCCAGGCAGCCTACGACCCGAAGACGCCGCTCGTCGAGCAGGCGAAGCGCATGGCGTCGCTCCTGGGTACGGACGCCGGGTACGTCGAGGACGCCTCGTTCGTGAAGCTGCGCGAAGTGTCGGTGACACTACTCGCACCTAACGACTGGGCGCGCCGCGTGAACGCGACGAACCTCTCGCTCACGCTCGCGGGTCGCAACCTGGCGACGTGGACCAAGTACACCGGCTTCGATCCGGAGCTCAATTGGAACGGGAGCTCGAACTTCAGCACCGCCGAGTTCCTCACGCAGCCGCCGGTGCGGTACTTCACGGCGCGCGTGTCCCTCAATTGGTAGCGCGGGTGGATCACGGGCTCTCACCCCTTGATCCGATTGGATCCTTCAAACGCCAACCTGAATTCGAAAGGACCGACATAGATGACCAACTACGTAACTCGTGCGCGAGCGACTGCGAACCGGGGTGTCGCGTTAGGCACCCTGCTGCTCGCCGCCGCGTGCAATCCCAACAAGGCCCTCGACGTCAAGGATATTGATGTCGTGTCCCCGGGCCAGCTGAACGACAAGTCCGCGCTTCCAACCCTCCGCAATGGCGTGCTCTCGACCTTCCAGCTCGCCTTCAGCGGCGGGGCCGACCTCGCCAACGGGGGCCACGAAGGGCAGGCGACGATGTCCGGTTTGCTCGGCGACGAATTCCTGAACGCCGAAAGCTTCCCCGACCGGATCTCCGTCGACCAGCGCGACATCATTCCCTCGAACCTGTCGCTGGTCGCCCTGTTTCTCGACCTGAGTCGGGCGCGCGCGACGGCGGACTTCGCGTCATCGCAATACAACAAGCTCGACGCCGGCGCGGACGCACAATCGGAAGTGCTGAGCCTCGCCGGATTCTCTTACATTCTGTTCGGCGAGAACTACTGCTCCGGCGTCCCGTTCAGCACGATCGACGCGAGTGGCAACATCACGTACGGCGACCCGCAGACGCGCGACCAGGTCCTCGAGATCGCCGTCGCGAAGTTCGACTCTGCGATCACGATCGCAACCGCGCAGGAGGACGCCGATTTCCTGAACCTCGCGAGCGTCGGGAAGGCGCGTGCGCTGCTCGATCTCAACCGGCCCGCTGACGCCGCCGCCGTGGCGGCCGACGTGCCGACGAGCTTCCAGTATCTCGTTAGGAGCTCGTCGAACAGCCTTCGCCAGAACAACGGCATCTGGAACTACACGGCGAACACGTTCGCGTTCAGCGTACCCGATCGCGAGGGCGGGAACGGTTTGCCGTACGTGACGGCTCAGGACCCGCGTCTCGACGTCGTCGTCACAGGACAACTCGGATTCGATCGGGCGACACCATTCAACCTGCAGCTGAAGTACCCGGATCTGCAGTCGAACGTGGTGCTCGCGTCCGGCATTGAGGCTCGGCTCATTCAGGCCGAAGCACAGTTCCGTGCGGGGACGCCTGGGCCGGCGATGGCAACGCTCAACGCACTGCGCGCGTTCGCTGGACTGGACCCGCTCGCAGATCCTGGCAGCGACGTCGAGCGAACGAACCTGCTATTCAGCGAGCGCGCTTTCTGGATGTGGGGTACCTCGCACCGGTTGGGCGACATGCGTCGGCTTGTGCGGCAGTACTCGCGACCGCAGGAGACCGTGTTCCCGGTCGGCGAGTACCACAAAGGTGGTGAGTATGGAAGCGACGTGAACTTCCCGGTCTCGAGCGACGAGCGAAACAACCCGAAGTTCACCGGGTGCATCGATCGCTCAGCCTAGCCCTTTGAGACTCTTGCGCGACATGATCAGTGTGCATACCCTGCGAACCATGAAGACGGCAGCGCTCCTCCCTCTTACCACGCTCGTCGGCCTTAGCCTCGTACTCGGGGCCGGGCTTATTGGCGTTCGGAGAGGAGCACTGGCAACGTAGCACCGTTCACTGTGGCCCCTCTCCGCAACGGGAGGGGCCACTCGTTTTCAATCGCGCGTGAGGCCCGTCCCGAACCGGACGGGCCTCACGTTTTTCATCACTCCAGGAATGAGGACGATCATGAAATCGGGTCAACAGAGTCAGGGTGACGTGCCTAACGATCGACCGCGGCCGCAGGCGACGAGCACCGAGTCGAACGACACGAGCCGCAGTCGCCAGTCGAACCAGGCGCAACCACATGCACCACACGCCGCGATCTCGCAGGCCGATGGCGAACCGTGAGGACGCGCGGCCGGCCTGCTCGCGTTGCTTCCATCTTTCGTGGGGGGAATGTTGATTCACACCCATGACAGATCGTATACGAACGCGCTTCCTCATCGTCGGAAGCGGCGTGGCCGGGCTGCACACGGCGTGGCGGGCGTCTCAGACGGACGACGTCCTCATCGTCACCAAGCGGTCGCTCTTCGATAGCGCGACCGCTTATGCGCAGGGCGGCATCGCCGCCGCGCTCGGTGCCGGGGATTCGCCCGAGCTCCACCGAAAGGACACGCTCGCTGCCGGCGGCGCGTTGTGCGATGCCGCCGCGGTCGAGGTGCTGGTCGAGGAAGGTCCGACGCGCGTCCGCGAGCTGCAGACCGCCGGCGCCCAGTTCGACCTCGGATCCGACGGAAAGCTCAAGCTCGGAAGGGAAGCGGCACACTCGCGACATCGCATCGTGCACGCGCATGGTGACCAGACCGGAGCCGAAGTAGCTCGCACGCTGAGCGCGCGCGTCCAGGAGAGCGAGCGCGTCGCGGTCTTCGAGAAGACGCGGGTGCTGGATCTCATCGTCGATCGCGGACGATGCTGCGGCGTGCGCGCGAGCGTGGCTGGCAGACCGGTAGAGATCATTGCCGATGCCACCGTGCTCGCGACTGGCGGCTGTGGCCAGGTCTACCGATACACGACGAACCCCGTTGTCGCGACCGGTGACGGCTATGCCATTGCCCACCGTGCGGGTGCGAAGCTCGCGGACATGGAGTTCGTGCAGTTTCATCCGACGGCCCTCGACACTCCCGAGAATCCGCTTGCGCTCATCTCGGAGGCGGTGCGTGGCGAAGGTGCCAAGCTGCTGAACGCCGACGGTGAACGATTCATGAAGGACCGCCATCGTCTCGCCGAGCTCGCGCCACGCGACGTCGTGGCGCGTGCGATCTTTCGGGAGCAGGCCGGCGGGCGGAAGGTCTATCTCGACGCGCGAAAGTTGGGGACTGGCTTCAAGAAGCGGTTCCCCGGGATTTACGCGCTGTGCAAGGCTCGGGGTATCGACCCATCCCGACAGCTCATACCGGTCACGCCGGCTGCGCACTACATGATGGGTGGCGTCGTCGTCGACCTCGCCGGAAGGTCTTCGCTGGCGCGCCTCTACGCGTGTGGCGAGGTCTCACGCACGGGAGTACATGGCGCGAACCGACTGGCCTCGAACTCTCTGCTCGAGGGCCTGGTATTCGCCGAGCGTGTTGCTCGCGATCTCGTCCAGACTCCCGCGCTCAAGGCCGTGTCCAGAAAACAAACCTGGCGGGTTCCGCCTCTGACCGACCGTGGCGCGGCCCAGGTAGCGGCAGACGAGATTCGCCTCGTTATGTGGGAGTACGCCGGTATTGCGCGGACCGCCAAAGGGCTCAGAAAGTGCATCGGCAGGCTCGACGACATCATTTCGCGACTGCCCGAGGGCGCAACCGAAGAAGCGAACATGGCCGAAACCGCCCGACTCATCGTCGAAGCCGCGCTTCTGCGAAGGGAATCGCGCGGGGGGCACTACCGGTCGGACTTCCCGAGAGCCAAGCGCAAATGGACGGGACGGCACATCGAGTGGTGAGCGTTCCGGACAACCAACAGTGACCCTTCGAGTCAGGTAGCCCAGCTATCCGGCCCGGCTACATTACGACATGACTCTGCCAGTCCAGACGCACGCCGATCCCGAGCTTGCCGATCGGATCCGTGAGCTCGCGAAGCGGCGGAACGCCGTCATTCTCGCACACAACTATGAGCGATCCGAGGTGCAGGACGTCGCCGATTTCGTCGGTGATTCCCTCGGATTGAGCAGAGAAGCCGCGAAGACCGAGGCGGAGATCATCGTTTTCTGCGGCGTGCACTTCATGGCCGAAACAGCCGCGATTCTGTCGCCGCATAAGAAAGTTCTGCTTCCCGATCTCGCCGCCGGTTGCTCGCTCGCGGCGACCATCAACGCCGACCAGCTTCTGGAGTGGAAGGCAGAACACCCGGGCGCCGTCGTGGTCTCGTATGTGAACACGACGGCCGAGGTGAAGGCCGAGAGCGATTATTGCTGCACATCCGGGAACGCCGTCGAAGTCGTGAACGCCATTCCGACCGACAAGGAGATCCTCTTCCTGCCCGACATGTTCCTCGGAGCGCACGTGCGTCGTGTCACCGGTCGCGAGAACATCCACGTCTGGATGGGCGAATGTCACGTGCACGCGGGCATCGACCCCGAGCACATCTCCCTTCAGCGCTCGCAGCACCCGGGGGCGGAGTTGCTCATCCATCCCGAGTGCGGCTGCGCAACCAATGTGGTCGAAGCAATATCGGCCGGTGACGTGGACCCAACGGGCGTGCAAATCCTGTCGACGGAGGGAATGATCCGCCGACCGACTGAATCGACGGCCAACACATTCATCGTTGCGACCGAAATCGGCATTCTTCACCGCTTGCGGAAGGCGAATCCAACGAAGACGTTCATCCCGGCAAGCGACCGGGCACAATGCGCCTACATGAAGGTCACGACACTCCCCAAGGTGTTGCGGTCGCTCGAAGCTCTGGAGCATCACATCACCGTGCGGGGCGATGTCGCCGCGCGGGCGCGACGCGCGATCGAGCGAATGGTGGCGATTGGAGGGCAGACGCCGCTTTCGCCTGATCCCGCATCCACTCAGGACCCGGGTGAGTGACAACAAGCCCGGCGTAGAGGAGCATGAGATGACGACGCCAACCCCCAACCCGTCCCCGTCGGGTGAACCATTCCGCGCCCCTCGGACGGTAACGCCGCTGTCGGTCCCGGCCCTCAACTACGACCGGCTCCGGTTTCCGCTGACGCACGACCAGCTCTCATCGCTCGTGCGATCGGCGCTCGAGGAGGATCAGGCGTTTAATGATGTGACCACCATCGCGACCGTTCTCTCGTCGCGCCGCGCCCGTGCGTCGCTCGTCGCGCGCCAGACCGGATGCATTGCCGGCGTCTCACTCGCGCTCGAGGCATTTCGTCTGCTCGACCCGAAGATCTCCATGCGCGTGGATAGCGAAGACGGCACGCGCGTCGAGAAGGGCGATACGGTCATCTACATGACCGGCCATGCGCGAGCTTTGCTCTCCGCCGAGCGCACGGCGCTGAACTTCATGCAGCGCCTGTCCGGAATCGCCACGGTGACGGCCAAGTACGTCGATGCGGTGAAGGGAACGCGTGCGAGGATCCTGGACACGCGCAAGACGACGCCGGGATGGCGCCGTCTCGAGAAGTACGCCGTGAGAGCTGGCGGTGGTGTGAATCATCGACTCGACCTCGCGCGAGCGGTCCTGATCAAGGACAACCATCTCAAGGCCGTCGACGGTGACGTTGGCGTCGCCGTGCGTCGCGTTCGCGAGCTCGCTCCTCCGGGAGCGAAGGTCGAGGTCGAGTGCGACTCGATCGATCAGGTCAGAGCAGCGATCGAGTCCGGTGCCGACGAAGTGCTCGTCGACAACATGCCGATCGAGACGATTCGCGAGGCGGTGGAGATCGCGCGCGGCAAGGCGGCCGTGGAAGCCTCGGGCGGCGTCACTATCGATACGGTACGGGCGATCGCGGAGACAGGCGTGGACTACATCTCGGTTGGCGCGCTCACGCACTCGCCGCCGGCGATGAATCTGGCGCTCGACTTCGACTAGTGGTCGCGCGATTGAATCAATCCGTGCTCGAACTACGGCGTGGCTGACTTCGACGTCCACTCCATGCGCCATTGCTTCACGACCCAGCCCGAGTCGGACCGCTCGACGCTGAACGTGTAGCCCGCCGAGCTGTAGCCATCATAGTTGTACCCGGCGGCCGCCTCGGCCCGGTCGCCAGCCGACAGGTCGATCGCGCCGACCGTGTACAGCAGCGCGCGGCCCGCGACGGAACGGCCAGGCGCGTTAGGCGAGAACGTGCAGGTCGACGCCCGGCGCGCTGGAGTACGAGGTGTCATCAGACGACGGACCATTCCCTCGGACGGGTCGGCCCGATCCTGCGACGTCGACGCCTTCTTGAAGTCGTCCGTCGAAAGGCTCAGGCAGAACGCCGAGGCGAGTGTGGAGAATCCCGCACGGTCCTTGTCCAGCAGGTTGTGGAAGACGACTTCACGAATCGAGTCGAGCACCGGCGACTGCGGGACCACCGCGGGACGGATGGCAGCGGCGGCCGCGGGCGGGGCACTCGCCCTGGAGGCAGTCGTATCGGCCGGCTTGGGCGGCGTGAGAACTTTTGCCCGGCCGGCTGACTGGGCGCTGAGCGTTACGGACGCGAGGCTGATGCTGGCGGCTGCGGTGATGAGGCAATGCCAGCGGAGGATTGGGCGACCTAACATCGGCGAACTACCTGCAGAGGGGAAGCGCGCTCGGCCACACTGGCCCGAAGCACGCCGCGGGGACAGAGAGATCTCCGCCCCCGCGGTTCCATGCAGGATGCGTTCGGGTGGTCAGTCCAACAAGGTGTTCTGTCACATTCCGGGAGCTCGAGCATATGTTGGGGCGTGACCAGCGACGACTCACCGCGGCCTGCCGGCGCCGATCGCCCGGCCAGCGCGCCGGACCTCGACCCCGCTCAGCCGCACGGCGAGCCTTGCGACGTCTGCGGATCGACGAAGCTGGTCTGGCGGAATTGCAAGCTCATCTGTATGAATTGTCGGTCGATCCTCAAGAGCTGCGCGGATCTATGAGCAGTAAGTCATTGGTCGAAAGTCGCTAGTCGGTAGCTGCTGACTATCGGCCACGGACTACCGACTGTCTCCTCATGCTCTACCGAGAGCTCAACCCCGCTCCTGCGCTCCGGCCATACGTCCGGTGCTATTGGATCCTTCGCGCCGACGAGACGGCTGACACGAGCCCGCAACGCGTCCTGCCGGACGGCTGCGTCGAGATCATCATCAACCTCGGCGCCCGCTTCATCCGGCATGACGAGTCTGGCCGCCTGGAGCGCCAGCCTCGCGAATTGGTGGTCGGTCCGACAACCCGGCACATGACCATCGCTTCGACCGGAGCGATTCGACTCGTCGGTGTTCGCTTCGCCCCGGGTGGGGCGGTGCCGTTCCTGTCGATCGCGCCACACGAGGTACGCGATACCGCGCCTTCGCTCGCCGAGGTAGCGTCGCCGCTCTCGGGCGCTGTCGCCGAACGGCTCGCGGCCGCGCCGCCCGGGGCCGAGGGCTCGGTGCTCGACTCCGCGTTAGGCGCGAGGCTCGCGCGGGCGAGGCGCCTCACCGACCATCGCCTGCTGGCGTCGATGCGCGCGGCGAGAACGGCGGATCGGCCGCTCCGCGTGGACGCCCTCATGTCGCTCACCGGGCTTGGCGCGCGTCAGCTCGAACGGACCTTTCGCGACCACGTTGGATTCGGGCCCAAGACGCTCTGTCGATTGCTGCGCTTCCAGCACGTGGTACGCGCCATCGAGCCGGCGATGAGGCCGTCCTGGGCACGACTCGCTGCGCAGCATGGTTACGCCGACCAGTCGCATCTCGCTCGCGAGTTCCGTGAGTTCGCCGGGACGACTCTCACGCGCTACGTGCGTGAGCTGCATCCCATGTCGGACCACTTTCACGACGTATCCGGCTCTGGCGACTCGCCGCTCGACTGACGTTGGCGGCGCGATGTCGGAATTCTTCAAGACGGAACTGTCGTCCCGTCGCCAACGTGTTCGTCGGGCCTTCAATTCACGTCGACAACGAGAGTGGACGCATGCGTCACGAGCTTTTCGCGATCCCGCTTGCCGTGTTCCTGGCGCTCGGTGCCGGTCGCCATGTGTTACCGAATCCGCCGCTCTCCGCCATCTCGTTCATGAGCGGCTGCTGGACCGGCCCGTCTCCGAACGGGGCGACGATCGAGGAGCACTATTCGGCCGCGTCGGAGAACCTGCTGATCGGCATGACCCGGTATGTGCGGAGCGGGCGCGTGGTGGACTTCGAGTTCACGACGGTGGAGCGGACCGACTCGACGTTCGTCATGACGCCACGCCCCAAGGGCGTGAAGTCGGATTCGTTCCCGCTCAAGGATGTCTCGAACGGCCGCGCCACCTGGGAGAACCTCGAGCACGACTTCCCGCAGCGCATCATCTACCGGCGTGGCACCGACGGCTCGCTCATCGCGCGGATCGAGGGAACGACTCCCGCCGGCGAGCGGCGCGTCGAGTGGACCATGCACCCGTGCGAGGCACGTTAGGCAACCACTACGCGCCTACGCCGAGCGGAGAGCGCGACGCGCGGGCGAGCTGTGCCCGCAGACTGGCGGGATCCGTCGTTGGCTCCTCGCAAAGGTACTGGCGACACACGTAGGCCGTCGCGTGGCCGTCGCGCTCGGGCTTGTCGGCGAGGAGTGCGATGGCGGCGGTGCCTCCATCGTTCGGCGCGCCACCCGCCAACACGAGCGACGGCGCGTAGACACATCCGACCGCCTGCGCCAGCGCGTGAAAGTCGTCGGCGGCGGGATTCCCTGCGAGCGCCACTTCGACCGCACCATGCACCGCCATGTCGGCGGCGCCGAGGAGGTGTCCAAAGGCCGGTGCGTAGCGCGCGAGTGACTCGCTCAATGTCTCGAGCACCCGCGTCGCCCGCGCACGCCGAGTGGGATCGCCGAGAAGCTCGGCCAGGCGGAGCAGCAAGTCTACCGCGAGCGATGTGCCTGACGGGACGGCGTTGTCGGTGAGGTCGCGCGGACGCGTGAGCAGCGCTTCGTGGTCGCTGGCGGTGTCGAAGTATGCCCCGATGCGATCGTCCCAGAACCAGGCATCGACCGCATCAGCGATCGTGCGTGACGCGTCGAGCCATCGGTCATCGAACGTGAGCCCATAAAGATCGAGGAACGCGAGCGCGACCGCAGCGTGATCGTCGAGATACCCGGCAATCCGCGTGACGCCGGCGGTGTGCGACCGCATAACGCGACCGCCTCTGACCATCTCGCGGAGCAGGAATTCGCCGTTTCGAACGGCGAGCGCGCGGTAGTCATCGCGTCCGAACGCGCGAGCAGCTTCCGCGATGCCGCGCACCATGAGGCCGTTCCATGCGGCGAGAACCTTTTCGTCCCGACCCGGCCGCTCACGTCTCGCTCGCCGTGCGAGCAGAACGGCGCGGGCGTTCGCGACGGCTTCGGTGAGCGCATCGATCGTGACGCCCGTGCGGGCCGCGACGACCGCCGGGTTGTGTGGGACGTGGAGGATGTAGTCTTCTTCGAAGTTGGGTTCCTCCGAGACGCCCCAGTACGCGGTGACCATCGCCTTCGTCTCGCCTAACGCCTTATCGAGATCGTCGCGCGTCCAGACGTAGAACGCCCCCTCGCGGCCCTCGCTGTCCGCGTCGAGCGAGGAAAAGAATCCGCCGCTCGGGGCAGTCATCTCGCGGGCCACCCAGTCGATCGTCTCCTCCGTCACGCGGCGGACTTCCGGGTCTTGCGTAGCCTGCCACAGGTGAACGCCAAGCCGCGAGAGCAGGGCGTTGTCGTACAGCATCTTCTCGAAGTGGGGCACGGTCCACGTCGCGTCGACTGCATAACGATGGAAGCCGCCGCCAAGCTGATCGTAGATGCCGCCGCGCTCCATCTTGCGGAACGACTCGGCCACCATCTGCAGCGCGTAGTCAGTGGCGGTGCGCCGCCAGTAGCGCAGCAGGAAGTCCAGCACCATCGGCTGCGGGAACTTCGGCGCGCCCTCGAAGCCTCCGTTCTGCGCGTCGTACCGCTGCGCGATGGACCGATAGGCGCGGTCGAGCGTCGTCGCCGTGAGCGCGCCGGTGGATGTCATCACGGCCGCGGCGTTCGCGTAGAGGTCGCGCATCTTTGCCGCGGTCTCTTCGACCCCGCTCCGACGGGAGTGGTACGCGTCGGCTACGGCGCGGAGCACGCGGCGGAACGACGGCATGCCGTGTCGATCCTCCGGCGGGAAGTACGTGCCGGTGTAGAACGGCGCCATGTCGGGCGTGAGGAACACCGTCATTGGCCAGCCGCCGTGCCCCGTCATGGCCTGGGTGGCCTGCATGTAGATGCTGTCGAGGTCTGGCCGCTCCTCCCGGTCGACCTTGATGTTCACGAACAGCTCGTTCATGACACGCGCGGTCTCTTCGTTCTCGAACGACTCGTGCGCCATGACGTGGCACCAGTGGCACGCGGCGTACCCGATGCTCAGGAGTATTGGTTTGTCCTCGCGCCGCGCTCGTTCGAGTGCTTCGCTTCCCCATGGATACCAGTCCACCGGATTTTCGGCGTGCTGGGTGAGGTAGGGGCTGGTTTCGTTCGCGAGACGATTTGGCATAGCGGGCGACGGGCGACGGGCGACGGGCGACGGGCGACGGAACGGCGGAAGAAAATGTGCATGACGCGCACCAGCCCGGGCATACGGCCTCGTATGCCCGGTACTACGGCAACGGCTCAGCCGATGGCTTCGTCGATGATCACGCGGTGCATTGTTCGGCCGAGCCTAACGCGGACTCGGCCGAGCAGGATCAGGGCGACCGCGGCGAGCCCGACGACGATACCCCACCACATGCCGACCGCTCCGCCGCCTAACCGAAACGCCAGCACCCAGCTCACCGGCAACCCGATGAACCAGAAGCCGACGACGTTGATGACGGCCGGCGCATGCGTATCGCCCACCCCGCGCAGCACACCCGCCGCCACCGCCTGAATGCCGTCGAAGACCTGAAATACCCCGGCGATCGGAATCAGCATGACCGTCAGCATGATGACGTCCGCGTCGCCCGTGTACGACCGGGCGAGGGCACCGGGGAAGACGAGGAACACGAACGCGCTCGCGCACATGAATGAGGCGCCGATGAAGATGCCGGCGACCGCCGACCGTCTCGCCTGATCTTCGTCCCCGGCGCCGATCGCGTGCCCGACCAGCACAGCCGTCGCCGTGGAGACGCCGAGTGGCACCATGAACGTGAACGACGCGAGGTTGATAGCGATCTGGTGCGCCGCCATCTGGGTGGTGCCCAGCACTCCCATGAGCAGGGCGGCGGCGGCGAACGCGCCGTATTCCAGGAGGTATTGCACGCCGATCGGAAGGCCGAGCCGCAACATGCGCCGGAGCGGCTCGATCGCGAGCGTTTCCGGGCGCCACGGCGTTAGGTGGTGCCAGACCTGCCGGCCGGAAATCGACAACACCGCGAGCGCCATCGCCCAACGGCTCACGCTCGTCGCGATCGATGATCCGGCGACCCCGAGCGCGGGCGACCCGAGATGCCCGTAGATGAACACCCAGTTCAGTCCTGCGTTGAGCAGGTTGGCGAGCAGCACGGTCCACAGCACCGGCGCCACGCGATGCATCGCCTGAAGCGATTGGCGAAACACGACGAAGGCGTAAAACGGGAATACACCCGGAATCGCGATGCGCACGTAGCTCGCCGCGTCGGGGATGACTTCCGGCGGTTGATCGAGCACGCGAAGCACCCATTCGACCGGCACGAACGTCGCGCACGTGAAGACGGTGAGCGCGAGCGCCACTACGAGCCCGCGCTGGAGCGCTCGCGAGATCGCCTCCGCGTCACGCGCGCCAACGGCTTGCGAGATGACCGGGTCGAGGGCCATGAGCGTGCCCTGCCCGAAGATGCCGGCGATGAAGAAGTACAGGTTCCCAAGGGCCCCGGCCGCGAGCGCCGCCGGCGACAGGTGGCCGACCATGATCGTGTCGGTGACACCCATGGCCATGATCCCGAGCTGCACGGCCGCGACGGGCAGTGCGAGCCGCAGCATCGCGCGGAGGTCAGAGGGCGTTGGGAGTACCATGGTCGGGAATGTAGTCTCTTATCGTTAGTCTTTAGTCGATAGTCGTTGCTCTGTAGCCTGCTGTGTCACCTGTCGCCCGTCGCCCGTCCCCCGGCCCCGCCTTTCCAATGACTGACCTGGACCAGTACCTCGATCAGCATGATCGACGCATTCACGATGAGCTGTTCGATCTGCTGCGAATTCCCAGCGTGAGCGCTCGCTCCGAGCACGCCGCCGATGTCCGCCGAACGGCGGAATGGTTGCGTGATTCGCTCGCAAGGATCGGCTTCGACGCGTCCATCCATCCCACGTCGGGTCATCCGATCGTCCTCGGCGAATGGCGTGGCGCGCCCGGCGCGCCCACCATCCTCATATACGGTCACTACGACGTGCAACCGGCCGAGCCGCTCGAGCTGTGGGAGTCACCGCCGTTCGAGCCGACAATTCGCAACGGCCGCATCTACGCACGTGGAGCGACCGACGACAAGGGACAGCTCTTTCTCCATGTAAAGGCGCTCGAGGCACACCTGGCCGTTCGCGGAAAGCTGCCGGTCAACGTCATCGTGCTCGCGGAGGGCGAAGAGGAAGTCGGCAGCGAGAACCTCGAGCGGTTCGTCGAGGAAAACGCGAAGCGTCTTGCCGCGAGCGCGGTCGTGATCTCGGACTCCTCGATGTTCGCGCCCGGGCAGCCGTCGATCGTGTCGTCGCTGCGCGGGCTCGCGTACTTCCAGATCAATGTCACCGGCCCGACAGTCGATCTGCATTCGGGGAGCTACGGTGGTGCCGTCGTGAACCCCGCGACCGCATTGGCGCGGATCATCGCGTCGTTCCACGACGAGAACGGACACGTTGCGATCCCAGGCTTTTACGACGCGGTGCGTGACTGGAGCGAAGCTGCACGCGAGGCGATTCGGCGGCTTCCGTTCGATGAGGGAGTATTCCAGCGCCAGACCGGCGCTCCCGCCCTCGGTGGCGAGAAAGGCTACTCCACCCTCGAGCGTATCTGGACGCGCCCGACGTGTGAGGTCAACGGCCTGCTGAGCGGCTATACCGGCGAAGGCGCGAAAACGGTGTTGCCGTCGAAGGCGATGGCGAAGGTGAGTTGCCGTCTCGTTCCGGATCAGCAGCCGGAGGACATCGAACGACTGATGCGTGCCCATGTAACGCGCGTCGCGCCCAAGGGCGTGACGGTGACGGTGGAGAATCTGAGTGGCGGCAGGCCGTGGCGCGCGGAGCTGGATGGCCCGCTGTTCGACGCCGCGCGTCGCTCCCTCAAGGCGGCGTTCGGTCGCGAGCCCGTGATCGTCGGGGAAGGCGGATCAATTCCGGTGGTGGGCGACTTCCAGCGGATTCTGGGTACGCCGGTGCTCCTCATGGGCTTTGGCCTGCCGGGCGAGAACGCGCATGCGCCTAACGAATGGATCAGTGACGAGAATTTCGTGAAGGGCGCCAAGGCGGTCGCCTCCTTCTGGGACGAGCTTGCGGTCGGGTAAACACCGCTCGCTCAGAGGTCACTGATGACCAATGACCAATGACCCATGACGGAGGACCGTTGACTGGCGATGACCTCTCGGGTCGGCATCCCTTTGTAGGGATTGTCTTTGTTGGGAACTGGCAGTGTCCCCCTGCGCGGACAGCCGGGTCGATAAGGAAGAGTCCGTAAGACAATACATCTGATTTAGTAACAATCACTTAGTTTAGACTGTCAGCCATATATCCATCGGCACCCGTCCTGCCTTTCTCAGGGGCGTACTTCCCAACGCCTACCGTCAGCAAAGAGAGAGGGAGGATAGATGCAACGCTTCGTACTTCGCACCTCGGTCATTGGCCTCGCCGCGAGTCTCGGCGCAATCCCGCTCGCCGCTCAGCAGGCCAAACCCACCGTGTTCGACGTGCAGCCGTACGCTGGCTACATGATGTTCGGCAAGATGATCGAGGGGCCGATTGGCACGAGCGTGTCCTCCGCCAGCGGCCCGGTGTACGGCGCCCAGATGAGCCTAACGATGGCGAAGAACTTTGCCCTCTACGGTAACGTGGGCTACTCCAGTACGGACCTGAAAGTGGGCCTTCCGATCATCGGGGGCATTGACGTCGGCTCGAGCAAGGCGCTCCTGTACGACGGCGGTGTGGAGCTCAAAATCCCATTGCAGTCCGCGCCCACGGTGACCCCGTTCGTGCAGGGCGGTATCGGCGCCATGCGCTACGAGGTCTCCTCGAGTTTCCTCAACACGAACGCCACCAACGTCGCGTACAACGTCGGCGGCGGCGTCGACGTGAAGCTCAGCCCGAATTTCGGGGTCAAGGTCATGGCGAAGGACTACCTGGGCAAGTTCGACTTCAAGGAAGCGACGTCGTTCGACTTGAATGGCAAGACCATGAACAACGTGGCACTCACCCTCGGCGTGCACTTCGGGTTCTAGCGTCCCAGGTTGGTTCACGTGACGGCGCTCGATGAGCGCGAGTTAGGCAGGGTGACCAAGGATCGGTGCGGCCCGTAACCGAACACGGTTGCGGGCCGCACGTGCGACCACCGTTCGAGCGGACGTCCTTCGAGCGGACGTCCTTCGAGCGGACTTCTTTCGAGCGGACTTTTTTCGGGGTACGACGATGCGCCACTTGATTGCCGCGCTGGCCTTCGCCGCGCTGGCTGCCTGTTCCAGCAACAAGCCCGCGGACATCACCGCGGCCTCGCCGAACAACCAGTCAGCTTCCCAACAGGAGCTCGGACGCTCCTTCTCGATGAAGGTCGGTGAGTCGATCACGGTAGGTGAGCTTCGCCTCACCTTCAGGGCCGTGGAGGGCGATTCACGCTGTCCCGCCGATGTGGTCTGCGTCTGGGCTGGCGATGGAGAGATCGCGCTCAAGATCGAGCAGGCAGGCAAGGCCGCCGTGGCAGCGCTCCACACGACCCTCGAGCCGAAGAAGACCGAGTGGAATGGCTACACGATTGCGCTCGTGGGGCTAACGCCGGACCGCAAGTCGAATACGGGGATCAACACCGCGGATTATCGGGCCGAGATCGTCGTGACCCGCTAGCGCTCAACTGCCGGCGACCGATCCGGTATTGTCCGGCAGTGATAATTGGAGCGGCACGCGGAGGCGACCGGAGCCATATTACCGGCTTCCCCGAGGCACCGCGCCGCGAGCCGAGTGCCAAGCCGATTCCCTGATCACGACGCATGCGCGCCCTCGTTGCACTGCTTGCCGTTTCGCACGTCTCTGACCCCGGCGCCACGTACAGTGGCCGCGAAAAGAAGCTCGATGTCCCGCCGCCCCGCGTCGAAGCGGATGTCGCCGTCGACGGCGAGCTCACCGAGCCAGTGTGGTCGCAGGCGGCGGTGCTCACGGGCTTCTCGCAATTCCAGCCAGTAGACGGTCTGCCCGCGACCGACTCGACGCAGGTGCTGGTGTGGTATTCGCCGACCGCGATCCACTTTGGCATCCGCGCGTACGAGGCACACGGCGTGGTGAACGCGCACCTGCTCGACCGGGACAAGATCTTCACGGACGAGAACATCCAGATCCTGCTCGGCACGTACAATGACGGCCGCCAGGCGATGGTGTTCGCGGTGAACCCGTTAGGCGTGCAGGCGGACGGCACGCTGAACGAAGGGACCGGCACCAAGGGCGGTGGTGCATTCGGCAGTGGACAGTCGGCACGCGAGCAGGCGGACCTGAGCGCGAACTTCGTGTTCGAGTCCAAGGGGCACGTCACGGACTACGGGTATCAGGTCGAGATTCGCATTCCGTTCAAGAGCCTTCGCTACCAGTCGAAGGACGTGCAAGATTGGGGCATCAACGTCGTCAGGCAGGTACAGCACTCGGGACAGGAAGACAGTTGGGCGCCGGCGAGTCGCGCTGGCGCGTCCTTTCTCGGTCAGTCGGGGAGGTTGGTCGGCCTCAGGGACCTGCGCCGCGGGCTCGTCGTTGACGTTATCCCCGAAGTAGTCACGCGCAGCAATGGCGCGGAGGCGTCCGACGGCCGATGGGACTACACGCGCGAGGGGCCAGAGGTCGGCGGCAACGTCCGGTGGGGCATCACGAACAACCTGACGTTCAACGGGACCGTCAACCCGGACTTTGCGCAGGTCGAAGCCGACGTCGCGGCGATCAGTTACGATCCGCGCGCCGCGGTCTCGTACCCCGAACGACGCCCGTTCTTTCTCGAGGGCCTCGAGAACTTCTCGACGCCCACGAATCTCGTGTACACGCGACAAATCGTGAAGCCTGACGGCGCGGCGAAGCTGACCGGCAAGGTCGCCGGTACCAACATCGCGTTCCTCTCGGCGCTCGACGACCGCACGACCTCGATCGACTGGACCAACCCCGACACTCGGTCGAACGCGAATCGACCGCTCTACAACATCCTCCGCGCGACGCGTGACCTCGGCGGTCAGTCGCGATTGGGCCTCGTCTACACCGACAAGATCGATGGCCAATACTCGAACCGCGTTCTGGGACTCGACGGTCGTTTCCTGTTCGACAAGATCTACACGGTTCGCGCGCAGGCGGGTGGAAGCTCTACGCACCTGATCGGAGAAACGCAGAACGCGCCGCTCTGGAACGGGAGCGTCGATCGCAACGGACGCAATTTCGGCCTCACGTACTCGATTTCCGCGACGGACCCGGATTTCCGCGCGGATGCGGGCTTCCTCTCGCGCGTCGGCCTGGTGAACACCGGTCTCAATCACCGCTTCAATTTGTTCGGCAAGCCGGGTGGGCTCGTACAGAACACGCAGCTGCAGGTGAACTACATGCTGACGTGGCAGTACGATCAGTTCATGCATGGGCGATCGTACCAGGACGGCAAGCTGCACTTCAACGAGAACACGACGTTCAAGGGGGGGTGGCGCGGCGGCGCATCGGTGCTCATCGAGAAGTTCGGCTTCGACGACGCCTTCTACAGTGGCTATCGTCTGCTCCAGCCCTCGGCTGCCGGATTCGACACGCTTCCGTTCACTGGCGTTGGGCGCCTCAACAACCTGGATTTCGTCCTGTCATTCGGTACGCCGCAGTTCAAGCGGTTCGCGCTCGACCTGTTCTACATCTTTGGCCAGGATGAGAACTTCTACGAGTGGTCGTCAGCGCACATCCTGAACTTCACGGGCAACCTGAGCCTCCGCCCTGTCGACAAGCTTCGCATCGACGCGACGTACCAGCACATCGAGTACAACAGGAAGTCGAACGGCACCACGGTCGGCATCCGAAAGATCCCGCGGCTCAAGGTCGAGTATCAGATCGCCCGTCCGATGTTCTTCCGCGTCGTGGGCCAGTACGACGCGGAGCTGCAGGACTCGCTGTACGATGACTCCCGGACCTACTACGCGATCGTCAAGCAGCAGGCGGACGGCAGCTTCGCTCGTGATCTCGGGTTCTCGCGGAACGATCTACGCGTCGACTGGCTGTTCTCGTATACCCCGATTCCCGGGACGGTCCTGTTCGCGGGATATGGGGGCTCGTACGATGGCCCGGAGCATCTGCGTTTCCGCGGCATGGAGCGTACGGTGGACGCATTCTTCATCAAGCTCAGCTACTTATTCCGCATGTAGGTGGCCCAGGAAATTGACTCGTTAGGCATTCCGTGACGACCGTCACTCACTGAAGAGCGCGAATCCCTTCCAGGATTCGCGCGCCGTCAAGCAGTTAGTCCAGCTGGTTTCTCGTTATGCGTATATGTGGCATACCCAACGATTATTCCGAGAATTGCTCCAGGCGTCATGATTTGCCAGTAATACGCCGGTTGACCTGCCGCGGCCTGCAGGAGCGAAACGCAGAACGCCAACGCAAGTCCCACTGCCATGCCGAACACGATCGCGAGCGGGAGTGAGCTCGTTTTTCGCGCAAACCAGCCGATCAAGAGGCCCGTGATCAGGCCCTTCACCGTCGACCCGATTACGATCCCGACGATGCCGGCGCGCACGTTAGGGTCGTCCCCCGCGGACACGAGGGCGGAAAGACCATCCGGGATTCCGAGAAGGCCGCCGAGGAGCATGCCGAATACGGGCTTTTTCATAAGGTCGAGGCGTGTTGTAAAGGGAATCGGGAACAGGGAATCGGGAATCGGGGAATCGAGCCTCCGTATCCCATTCAACGTGACGGTGCAGTCCTTTAACGGCCGAACACGGCGAGGAACGTCAGACGCATAAGCAGGTACGCGAGCACCAACAGAATCGGCGTGCTGTGGCGCACCGCGAGGCGCCGGCCGCGCTCGAAGAGGTTCTCGTTGTATGAGGTCACCCGGTCCCCGGCTCGGAACGCGGCGACGTCCTGTGCGAGCGCGGTGACATCCGCATAGCGATCACGTGGGTCCGGCGCCATGGCTCGGCGAATAATCGCGCGGAGCGGACGCGGAACCTCTCCCGACCCATCCGGCCGCGCCGCGTCCGGGATGCCGGTACACAGATCGCGCAGCAACGCGCCGATCGCGTACACGTCCGCGCGCGCATCCACCAGCGACGGATCGCCAGCGGCCTGCTCGGGCGCCATGTAGCCCGGCGTCCCCAGCACGACCCCGTGTCCCGTTGTCGGCTCCGGGTGTTCGTCAGTGCGGGGGACCGAACCGACACCTAACGACGCCGTCGCGTCGCCCACGACCTTCGCGACGCCCCAGTCCATCACGAGGACCTCGCCGAACTCGCCGACCATCACGTTCTGCGGCTTGAGATCCCGGTGAATGACGCCGTGCGCGTGCGCGAACGCCACGGCCTCACACACGCGCTCTACTATCCCCAATCGCTCGGGCACACCGGTCGTGGGCAACTCGTGGAGTGGAGCGCCGCGCACGAGCTTCATCGCATAAAACACGCGGCCGTCCACCAGCGCGCCCACGTCATGGATCGGCACGATACCCGGATGCTCGAGCAGGGCCAGCGTGCGCGCTTCTCGCATCATGCGGGCGGCAATGTCCGGCGCACCCTCGGGGAGCCGAATGACTTTGAGGGCAATCTCGCGACCGAGCTCGCGATCACGCGCGCGGTACACGGTTCCCATGCCGCCCTGACCGATGCGACCCACTATTTCGTACTTCGTGCCGGTGAGATCGGGCTCGTCGGCGGCATCGCGCAGCCGGCGTAGCGCAGCATCTGACAACGCGTTCATGCGGGCCGTGACGTTGGATCCGCGCCAAGGAGCTCGCGTGCCTCGAGGCGGAACTCTTCGTCGGTCGCGCAGAGCGACCGGAGACGCTCGAGCACGAGACGGCGAAGCTCTCGACGCGCGAACGCCAGGTAGTTCGTCACCTGCGTGACCGGGATCGCGAGCTCGGAGGCGAGCTGAGAGTACGTCGGTCGAACGTCAGCAGTGTCGTCGAGGTCGTAGCGCTGAAACACGGCAAACTGCGTCGTCTTGCCGGTCGCTTCGCAGGATGCGCGCAGCGCGGCCACGGCGTCCGCGAAGAGACCGCGGACCCACTCCTGCCGAAAGAGATCGTCCTCGTCATGGCCTGTGAGACTCGCCATACCGACGCCGGGCGCCGCGGGGTGGGTGGAGATCTCGTGCTCCGCTGCGGCGAAGTCCAGCGGGACGAACGACACGTCGCCACCCCGCTTGAGGCGCCCGCGAGCCTTGATCTCGTTCGCCACGAAGCCATCGAGGCATAGGCGAAGGAACGTACGAAAGCGTGCCCGCGCTGGCTCGAAGCGCCCGAGCGATCCCTTCTCGAACGCCCGCGCGAAGAACTCCTGCGTCAGGTCAGCGGCGTCCTCACCGTCACGACGCCATTTGATCCGGACGTACTTGTAGACTGGTCGCCAGTAGGCCGACACGAGCGCATCGAAGGCCACGCGACGCGTCTGGATGTCGGGACTGGCGATGCCGGCGACGACGGAGTGACGCGTGGCGGGGAACGATCCCACGGGTGAGGAACGGCGAGAGAGGGCGAGGGGACAGAGAAGCCGAGCGACATCGTAGGGAGCGGGACTGCGACGCGTCAATACGATGCGCACGCAACCGGTAAAATCCGTTGGCGCCGCACGAGACGCCGACCAATCGTCGCGGCAAACGCGTCCCTCGAAACGCGAGTCGCCTCAGCCGCCGGACACCCGGAGATTGCGCGGAGGTCCCGTGTCAGCGACCGGGATGATGTATAGCCGACCAACAGCGCTGCCTCCGCCACGCGGATGCTGCCTCCCGCGAGCAGTTGGAATGCGGCGTTCACGCGAGCGCACGAGAGGACGGTGCGCGCAGGGCAGAACCCGACGCGCGCGAGCCAACGGTCCAGCGAGCGACGAGTCATTCGCGCGCCAGCCGCCAGATCAGCGACCGATCGCACCTGCTCCGGGTGCGTGAATGCCGCCTGAATCGCAGTGACGACGGGGAGCGGAAGCGCTTGTAATGGCGCTTCGATCGTGCTCGCGACGCTGCCCCATCCGCGGGCGGCGACGGCTCGATGAACCGCTAAGGCGATCGCATCGAGGGAGTCGTCGACTCCACGGATGACAATCTCCGGCGCGCCCGAACGAACGAGCGTCTGCACGACCCGGATGGCGGACGCCGTCACGGAGACGTACCCAATCACGGGGATGCAGGGCACGAGCGCCATCGCGTGCGTGAGTGCGTTCAATCGTCCAGGCGCGCAGTGATCGCCACCGGCGCACGGGTCGACGATCGCGACGTCACACCGTCGATGGTGCAGGTCGGACACGAGCGCGCCCCACGTGCTGGCGTTGCGCACACAGTGCGGCGGCGGGAACGCGTGCTGGACGTGCGCGAGCGATTGCGGCGAGAGGTAGCAGCAGATGATCACGCGTGCACTCGGATTGGGCACGCGATGATAGGCGGGCGTGTTCAGCTCACCGGTATCGATTCATTGCACGCGCGGTCGAACGAGTGCTCACGAGCGGCCGCGGCCCGAGGGCGGCGGATTCACCACCGTGTGTCCGGCTCGTGCCCGTCGTCTTCCTCGTCGTCCTCGAGGTCACGGTCCGGCGTCCAGTTCACCGCGAAGTCATGCGGTTCGTCGATGGTTTCGCCACCACCGTCCTCCGACTCGAGCGGCGCCTCCGTGTCGAGAATCCGTCGAGCCTCATCGGCGTCCTCGCGCCGCACGGCGAGGCGCACGGGATACAACAGCGCCATCGACGGGATCATTCCGCCGGCGGTATCGCGCATGATGGCGGACGGAATGTTGTGTGCCTCGAGCACGAGGTGAGCCATCGTCGCCTCCACTTCGCTCGAGTATTTCCGAAGGACGATCACTGCGTCGTCGCTCACGCGAGGCCTCCAGTCGTTGTCACGAACGGTCGTCCATGGGACGTCTCGAAGGACGATAATCACCGTGCACGCGAGTCGCGATGCTACAGACGTGTCACCAAACACGAAGGGCCCGGCCTAGCAGGCCGGGCCCTTGGCGGCAATCACGAGCAGATCAGCGAACCGTCAGTTGCGGGGTGCTGTAGCGCTGAGGTCCGCTTCGGGGCGCAGCTTCCGGTAGGCTTCGACGGCGTGCTGCATCGCGAGCAGGGCCGAGGCCTCGAGCTCGTATTCGACACCGAGCGATGTGAGCTTCGTCACGTCGTGCGCTCTGAACTCATCTGACGCGCGATCGCTCAGCGAGTGGCGACGATTGTATTCGCGGCACGCGAGCCAGAGGTTGTTAGCCTTGTGCCACCAGTCGTCGCGCCGTTCGCCGTTGACGCCCATGCACGACGACTCGTACGAGGCGGCAGCGCTGGTGAGCTGTTCGTCGCTCGCGGCGACGAGTCGCAGCGCGGCGATCTGCTCGGTCTCGTCCGTGTTCATCTCGATCAGCCGTGCATAACGACGGTGCTGTCGGCAGCACTCGGCGGCGGACCGGAAGAGAACGTCGGCCTTGTCGCAAACCGTAGGATGCGAGCCGCTGGTGGCCGCGGGGCTCGTGGAACGGCTCTGCTTCGTCTTCGACATCGGGGCGGTCGCGAAAAGGGACTCGGTTGGTAGACCGGGACGTTTGTGAGGGCGGCTGTCGAGATCGCGCCGCACCCACATGATAATCAGACGACACGTGCCCGCGCCGGGTCAATATTCTAGCGGACTCTACTTTAGATCGGCGACCGGCGCTCGGCGATGAAGGAGAGGCGGCAGGCGGCGGGCGGCGGGAGTCGCCCGTCGCCTACTTCAACTGCTCGTTGTGCTTGTAAACGAGGTCGTTATACGTGGCGTAGCCGCCGCGCGCGGCTTCCTGGGCGAAGGAATCCACCGTCTGGAGCAGCTGGGTGCTGAAGTAGCCGGGGACACCCTGCGGGTGCGACCCGTAGAACCCGCCGCCGAAGTAGCTCCGGATGATGACGCTGTGCGCGTTGTATGGGAGCGTCCGGACGCTCGCGGCGAAGGCGTCGAACGTGCCCTCCCGCATGAGATAGAACTCCACGTTCGACACGTAGAGCACCGACAGCTTTTCCCCGCGTTCGGTCATCACGCGGCCGATTTCCCGCAGCGCGTGAGGGCCCGCGAGGTTCCCGACGACGGGAATCACGAGGTTCCTCGCCTCCAGCGACTTGAGGTACTGGAAGTCGTCTTCGCTCGCGAGATAGTTCGCCTGCTTTCCGGTGAGATCCTTTTCCAGCAGCAGCTTCCGCAGGTTCGGGTAATACTCGCGCGGTGCCCGGCCGAGGCTCGTGAACTTGAGGTCGAGGCCCGCGTCGAAGAACGCCTGCTGGATGTGACTGATGACCTCGAGCTCCGCGGGCGTCACGGGGACGCCATAGCGTCGGATCTTCGCCCGGACCGCCCCGCGCGTCGTCTCGAACTGGCCTGGGTCGGGCGCGCTCTTGTCGATGAAGTCCACGATCTCCGTGATCCGGCGGCGGCTCCACTTCGCGACGTCGTTAGGCACCGCGCGCCCCGTCAGCAGCGCCAGGTACTCCACCCGGTTCCGCGACATCTCGAACAGTGCCTTGAAGAGCAGATGCTGGAGGAGGTTATCGCGACGGATGTCGATGATGAACGCGACGCGCGGCCGCACCTGCGCCATGTACGAGAAATTCTGATCAGGCCCGACGCCAACGTACGCGCCGCCGGTAACGCCGATCCGGCGCATCGCGCCTAGGACGTGGAGGTACGACGACTCGTTGGAGATGAGGTTGTCGGAGTCAAAGTACCCGCCCGGCTCCGAGATGCGCGCCACGAGTGCGGCGAACGCCGAATCGCTGAGCGCGGGCGCCGCGTCCTGCGCCGCGACGTACGTGATCGCCCCCTCGGCGCGCTGTCGGGGTTCCGAGAGCGGTAGGAGCGCAAGCAGCGCGGCGGCAAGGAACGACCTCGTCAGCATGGAGCGGGCAATCGAGTAGGCGGCGTGAACGTGACCCAAGTCATTCACAGTGCGAGCGTCATGCCGGCTGCGCCGCGGCACGCACGTAGGCATCGAGAACGGTCCGGCCGAAGCAGGTGAGGATCACACGCTCCAGGGTCGGATCGGATTGCAGGAACGATCGAACCTCGCCGACCGCGATCGAGGCTGCTTGCGCGACCGGGTAGCCATAGACGCCGCAGCTGATCGCCGGAAATGCGATCGTCCGCACGTCATGTTCCGCCGCACGACGCAGCGATTCGCGGTACGCGGAAGTGAGCAGCTCGGGCTCCCCGTGCGACCCGCCGCGCCACACGGGCCCGACCGCATGGATGACCCACCGAGCCGGCAGCCGATAGCCGCGAGTGATCTTTGCGTGGCCGGTCTCGCAGCCACCGAGGGTTCGGCATTCCGCGAGCAGCTCCGGCCCGGCCGCGCGATGGATGGCGCCGTCGACGCCACCGCCACCCAGCAGCGAGGTGTTCGCCGCGTTGACGATCGCGTCGACGGCGAGCGTCGTGATGTCGGCCTCGACGACTTCGATGCGGTTCATGCGGCCAGGATCATATCGTTAGGCGCCGGTCGGAGACCGATCGCTGCGTCGCAGCAACAGCAGCGCCAGCAGGATCGCGCCGCACGTGACCCCGACGTCCGCGAGATTGAACGTCCAGAATCGCCACCCGCCGACGCCGATGTCGATGAAGTCCACGACGCCGCGGTACGTGCCGCCCGGCGTCCGGAACCGATCCATCACGTTCCCGATCGCACCGCCGGCGACGAGCGCGAGCGCAGCTGCCTGCAGCCGGTCCTGCGCCGGCGTTGATCGATAGACGGTGCCCAGTGCGACGAGCACACCGAGGGCGAGCACGGTGAAGCCCACCCGCGAGTGTTGGCCGAGTGAGAACGAGAACGCCGCGTCCGGGTTGTAGGCCAGCGTCAGGCGAACCACGTCACCGACGACGGGATGCGGCATGTGCTCCGGCACGAGATGCTCCTCGGCCAGCCGCTTGGTGGTACAGTCGGCGAAAACCAGCAGGAACAGAAGCGGCCAGAACGCCTTCGCCTTTCGTGTCAGCATGTGCGCGCTCCGAATGCGTCGACCGTTCACCGCGATGCCTCGCCTGCGACCCATGGCGACGTCTCGGAAAGGTAACGATGGAACGCGCCGCTCATCGACCGGAAAGTGCGGGGATTCGGTTGACTTCCAAGCGGGCCGACCCGTTCGCGCTCGCACGGACGAGAATGCCGGTGGATGTAGCCCGAACTGCCAGGACGTCCCCCGTCGCGATGCGGGCCACGAGACGGGCGGTCTGGCCGAGCGAGCGATTCATCCCGCGTTCCAGCCGCTGACGCGCCTGCTCGACGAGGTCCGCAACGGGGAACCTTGCCCGGGTGCGAAGCAAATCCTGAACGTCGCTGCGGCGCATCCATTCCAGACCGCGCACGAGGAGGTCTGCGCTGCTGACGTCGTAGGCGAGATCCGGCACGTACAGCTGTCGGGTCTCGGGGTCGAATCGCGGTGTTCCCACGAGATACACGATGCCGCTCGCAGCCCCGTCGAAGCGGAGGGCGAGCGCGACGCGACCGCCACCGATGCCCGAGAGCCGCGCGTCTCGGATCGTGATCCATCGGACGCCCCGACGGACTCGCCTGCCTACGACGTTCTTCGTGAGGACGGCGTTCGCGAGATCGTAGCTGAGCTCTCCGTCGAGAAGGACGTGAAGCGCCTGCTCGTGCTTCTCCCGCTCCCGTCGGAGGGGAGGAAGTGAATCCGTACCATCGGGCGGCCGCGGCCCCGTGACGACATGCGGCTCGCCCGTGAGGCCGAGGTCGAGCGATAACACGCGGGCCGACCCGACAATGGGTCCCAGGTGCACCTCGCGGGGCTCCAGCAGCAACCAGACGCTGTCGGCCAGTCGGATCGGCCGCTCGAGGAGTCGCCACCAGTTGTCGATGCGCGATCGTACGTCGACCGCCGCGATCTTCTCGTCGAACTGCACGAGCCGCTTCTCGAGCTCCGACCTCGCGGCCGCAACGACGCGATCGGTCACATCGACGTTGAAGATCGTCACCTTGCACTGGTCCCGCCGTTCGCTACTGAATGGGGCCACGGAGGTGACCTCGCTCTCGCCGCGAACCCCCCAGCCAGGCGTTAGGCGAAGGGTCGTCGCGATCGCGACGCTAACGCGAGGCCGAGGACCACTCATCCCGCACGACCCGGACACCTCGGCACCGAGTGGCGTTTTGTACCAACCCTTTCCCTGGTATTCGAGGACGGTGGCAACGCGCACCGTGGTGCCCTCGCGCGTGATCTCGAACGGCGTTCGTTCCGCGCCGAACGCGGTCGATATGCGCCGGTTGGTGGCGCTTCGTCTGCGGGTTGCGATGTCGCCGAACGTCCGGGGCACCGACGCCTCGAGGGTGGCGAACGCCGGGGCCAGGTCGTAGGTGATCGGCGCGTTGACGCTCGACGGCGGCAGCAGGGGCAGCGAGTCGCCGGCCGCATCGGAGACAGTGGCGGGAGGAGGGGCATCGACCTTGCCGCCGATGCAGCCTAACGCGGTGGCGAGTAGCGCCGCGGATAGTGCCTGCCGCCGAATCGAGATCAGTTCGATGGACCTGGCGCTCCCGTCCGACCATTGAGCAGGCGGCATCCCTAACCTTTCCGGTGCTTGCGGATCCAGTCCTCGACGGACGCAGGCAGGAACATGTTGTCGGCGATCGCCGCGACTTCTTCCGCCTCCTTCCATGCCTGCTCCAGGAGCGCGAGCTCGCCCTCGAGCGCGCGTCGTTCGCTGTCCTCGTGTGCCGCCATCTCCAGCGCGAGGCGCGTCGCCTCCGGCAGGGCGGAGATCTTCGACGTGCTGCGGTTCATCCCCTGTCGTGCGGCGACGTCGAACAGGCGCACGGGATCTTTTGCGCGCTCGATGAGCGAGACGGCTTCGGCAACGCGTTCGCGCGAGCCCCCGAACCTGTTCATCTGCGGGAGCAACTTCCCCAACGCCTGGATCGCGCTGTCGCCCTCCAGCGTTATGATGGTCTTCCGAGACGGATGTGGCACGCCAAGCTGCCAGCCCGCCCGATCCAGGCCCACGAGCCGGAGGTGTTTGAGGTGCTTTGCGCGAACGGCGATCTCGCCGGCGTCAGGGGAAGGGAGGCGCGCGACGATGCGCTCGGGTGATCCCTTCACGATGCGCTCGCCGAGTTGGCCAATGATCCATCCGAAACTGCCGATGCCGACCCCGACGACGGCGCCACCAGCAACCACCGCACCTAACGCACCGAGCCCGATGCCGACTTTGACGAACGCGGCTCGGCGCCGGCGGCCTAGCTGGTCGCCGTATCGCCAGGCGGCGAATTCGGGGCGCTGGGGACGCCCGATCCGGACGAGCTCGAGCCCCGACGGGAGCCGGGCCAGGCCGATCTGGTCCGTCGATATGCGAAGCCGAGTGTCACGGTACAGGCGCTCGCAGTCTTCGATGGCTTCCCACCGTTCCTCGGTGGGCGTCAGGTTCCACTGGCGACAGCGTCGGCAGACGACCCAAAGCCGCCCGCGCTCGGAGTCGAACGCGAGTCGCCGGCCTACGGGAAAGTGCTCGATCGTGTCATTGGCCTCGAGCGCGGCGTGGCAGAAAATGCACGTCGAGTACATCCCATTCGAATATGTCCGGCGGCACGGACGGCGGCGAGGCTGCCTGCTACCGAACCAGGAAGAACGCCATGCCCAGGATGGCGTACAGGGCCAGCAGCAGCAGCCCCTCGAACCAGGTCGTCTCACCGTCATGGGCAATCGCGTTCACGCCGAACGCCACCGCGGCGATCGCGATCAGCTCGATCGGGTTCTGGAACACCAGGTTCATCGGGTGGCCCATGAAATACGAAACGATCACCAGCACCGGGGCGGTGAGCAGCGCGACTTGCACCGTCGCGCCAACCGTGATCGTGAAGACCAACCCCATTCGGTCGCGACGCGCGAAGTAGATCGCCGAGACGTACTCCGCCGCGTTGCCGACCACCGCGAGGACCGTCACGCCGAGGAAGAAGGGCGATAAGCCGAGAGACTGCGACGTCGCCTCCAGGGCGCCGGACACCAGCTCGGCCTCGAGCGCGATGGCTGCGGTCGCAGCCAACAGGACGCCGATCGACTTCCAGAGCGGCCACGCCGCGCCATGCATCGCGTCCGCGTCCTCCTCACGCGAAAAGACGTTTCGATGGGTGACCAGCGTATACGCGATGTTCGCGAAGTACATGATGATCAGCACCACCGACACGCCCAGGCTCAGATTCTCGTCCAGCCGCGAGCGCTCGACGGCCGTCTGATTGAGCCCGCGCTCGGTGAAGTCGAACAGCGCCGGAACGAGCAGGGCGATGACCGATAGGATGAGAAGGCTCGATTGGAGGCCGGCTCGCTCTCGCGGGAAGGTCTGTGTGTGGCGCTTCCATCCGCCGACGACGATCGCCAGCCCGAGTCCGAGCAGCGCGTTTCCGATGATCGACCCCGTGATCTGCGCTTTCACCACGTCCGTCGCGCCCGCGGCGAGAATGAACAGCGCGATGATCAGCTCGGCCATGTTGCCGAACGTTACGTTCACGAGACCGCCGATCTCGGACCCGGCGCGCACCGCCAGGTGCTCCGTCGCGCGGCGGATCCACTCGGCAAGGGGAATGATCGCCAGGATCCCGATGACGAACACCCATACCGGCGACGCGTGGAGGACGTACTCGAGCAGTGCCGAGATCGGCACCAGCAGCAGCAGGAGATTGACGAGCATTCGTGTGGGCTAGTAGCGGCCTTCGACTCCGGTGACGACACGGAACGTGTCGCGGGCGATCAGGAGCTCCTCGTCGGTCGGAATGACCCAGACCGCGAGCCGGGACGAATCTGTCGTTATGCGGCCCTCGACGCCACCGACCATGCGCGTGTTGGCCGCTTCGTCGATCTCGATGCCGGCCCACGCCAGCCCCCGACAGATCTGGGCACGCACCTCCGGCGCATTCTCGCCGATCCCGCCGGCGAAGATGATCGCATCGGCGCCACCTAACGCGGCGAGATACGAGCCAATGTATTTGCGAGCACGGTAGCAGAAGATGTCGATCGCCAGACGTGCGCGGCGGTCGTTGTTCTCGTGCGCTTCCGCGAGCAGGTCCCGCATGTCGTTCGTGAGGCCCGAGATGCCGAGAAGACCCGACTGCTTGTTCAACAGATTGTCCACGGCGGTCGCCGAGAGTCCCTCCTTGGCCTCGAGAAACTCCACCACCGCGGGGTCGAGGTCGCCGGAGCGCGTTCCCATGACGAGCCCCTCGAGCGGTGTGAAACCCATCGAGGTGTCGACGGAGTTCCCCTGGTCGATCGCGCACGCCGAGCAGCCATTCCCGAGGTGCAGGGTGATGATGCGAGTGGCTTCGCGCGCCACGACCGTCAGCTCACGCCACCTGTACGCGACGTACCGGTGCGACGTGCCGTGAAACCCGTACCGTCGAACCTTGTGGCGCCGGTAGAGCTGGTACGGGACCGCGTAGAGATACGCCTTCTCCGGGAGGGTGTGGTGAAACGCCGTATCGAACACGGCGACGTTCGGCAGATCGGCGCCTAACACGGCGCGTGCCGCCGCCACGCCTTTGATGTTGTGCGGATTGTGCAGCGGGGCGAGCTCGATCATGTCCTCCATGCCGCGCAGCACCTCGCCGTCGATGCGCACGGAGCGCTGAAAGCGTTCCCCGCCGTGTACGACGCGATGCCCGACGGCCTCGATCTCGCCAACCGCGCCGATGACGCGGCCCGATTCCTCGGACGCCAGCCACGTCACGATATACTCGACCGCTGCCCGGAGGTCGCGCATCGGCGCGGAGCCGCGCGACACGGCGTCGCCGCGACCACGCAGGGTGAAAACCGCTTCGCCGCCAATCCGCTCGATCGTTCCACGCGCGAGCTTCTCGTCCTGGTGGTTGGCGATGCGGAGCAGGTCCGTGCGAACCAGCTGGAACTTGAGCGAGGAAGAGCCGGCGTTGAGCACGAGCACGATCATACGGGCACCTCGCCGTTCAGGATCATCGCGAGCTTCGCGCTGTCGATGTTTCCACCGGAGACGACGCAGACGACCTTGCCGGGAACGCGATGGCCTAACGCTGCGGCCAGCGACGCCGCGCCCGCACCTTCCGCTACGACACGCGCGCGCTCGAGCAGCAGCCGAACCGCGGCGGCAACCTGCTCGACGCTCGACACCACGGCCCCGGCGAGCACGGTGCTGACGAGCGGCCACATCTCCGCGAGCACGCTGTTACCGCCGATGCCGTCGATGAAGCTCGGGCTGCGCACAACACGAACAGGCTCGCCGGCGGCGAGCGCCGAGGTGAGCGGGGTCGACGTTGCGACCTCACATCCGAACACCTGCACGTCAGGTCGCAGCGCGCGAATCGCGGTGGCAATCCCGGAGCTCAGCCCGCCGCCGCCGAACGGCACGAGCACTGTGTCGACGTCAGGCAGATCCTCGACGATCTCGAGGCCGATGGTCCCGTTGCCCGCGATGACGGGCGGGTCAGACACGGGATGGACGAACAGGCCGTCGATCCCGGGATAGGAATGTTCGACGAGCGTCTGCCACCATCGATCGAACGGCACCTTGATGACACGCCCGCCGAGTCGCTCGACCGCGTCGACCTTGGTCTGTGGGGCATGCTCGGGAACCACGACAGTGCAGGGGACGCCAAGGCGCCGGGCGCTCCACGCGACGCCCTGTGCCATGTTGCCGGCGCTCGCCGTGTACGCGCCGCGGGCGAGGCGGTCCGGGTCCGCGCCCAGCATGGCGTTTGCCGCGCCACGAAGCTTGAAGGAACCGATCGGCTGGAGGTTCTCGAGCTTGAGCCAGATCTCGCCGGCCGCGTCAGGCACCTCGAGCCTAACGAGCGGCGTCCGGGTCACGATCCCGGCGAGCCGGTCTCGAGCCGCGCGAATGTCCTCGAGCCGAATTTCGTCAGGCGTGGGCATCGCGCAGCCCACCGAGCTCGAGCCATTTGCCGGCGCCGGTGGCGATCGCGCGGTCGTAGATTCGGCGAGCTGCCGCGACGTCCTCGATGGCGAGTCCCAGAGATTTGAACAGGGTGATCTCCTGCGACGACCGACGGCCTTGAATGCGGGGTGGGTCGACCAGCAGCTCACCGATCTCGCCAACGATGTGGTCATCGCCGATCAGGCCTTCCCGCTTCGGCACGAGGAAATCCCCGCCTTCGTTGAGGGTCGACTCCCGGCGATCGACGTACAGGCGCGATTTCACGACCGCGGCGCTGTCGAGCTCACGAGACGTCGCGAGGCTCGCGCCCACGGCGTTGACGTGCGTGCCCGGTGCGATCCAGTCGCCGAACAGCACGGGCTCGCGCGACGACGTGATGGTGCAGACGACGTCCGCGCCATCCACCGCCTCACGAGCGGACGGACACGCCACGATGCGCCGCCCGGCCGCATCGAACTTCTCGGCCAATCGACGCGCGCGGTCGCCGGACCGACTCCATACGCGGATTTCGTCGATCGGGCGCACCAGGCTGATCGACTCGAGATGCGTCTCGGCCTGTACGCCGGCTCCGAGCAGCGCCAGCGCGCGCGCGTCGGGACGCGCCAGCAGACGGGTGGCCACTGCCGTCACCGCGGCGGTGCGCAGTGCCGTGATCGTACTCGCGTCGAGGATCGCGATGAGGCGCCCGAGCTCCATGTCGAACAGGAGCACGGCGCCCTGATGCGAGTCGTACGGCGTCGCGTCGTTACCGGGGAAGACGGTGATGACCTTCGCGCCGAGCGCCGAGCGCTCGCGCAGCGCGGCCGGCATGAGCGCGAACGCGTTAGGTCCATCGGGCAGCCGGACGACCGTTCGCAGCGGAAGCAGCGCGCCCCCGAGTGACAGGGTTCGGAGTGCCTCGGTCATGGCGTCAATGCACTCCGACATCGGCAGCAGCGCCAGGACGTCGCCGTGATCGACGAACAGGGTACCAGCACGCCGCTGTGTCATACCGCCTTGCGGGGGCCGGAGTGTGAGAGCAGCAGGCCGCGAAGCATCTCGATCGTTTCGCCGGCACTCATGGCGACGCGGACGGAGTCTGCGTCGAGCCCTCGGAAGAACCTCGAGGCAATCTCGTCGGGGCGCAGCAGGATCACGGGCTTTTTCGCGCGGAGGGCGAGCGCGACCTCGGACGCTGTGCCTGCGTTCATGCCGCACACCACGACGGCGTTGGCGGATAGGGCGATCACCGCATTGCGCGCCTCGCCAAGTCCGGTCGCAAGCACGACGTCTACCGCGGGCGAGGCGCCGAGCGTGTCGTGGCTTGGCAGGATGCCGATGGTGAGACCGCCGGCGGCGCGCGCACCTTTCGCCGCGGCACCCATGACGCCGGCGACGCGTCCGCCGGTCAGCACTGCCCACCCGGCTTTTGCGACGAGCTCACCGATGAGCGTGGCGTCGTCCATCTCTCGTTGGCCGGCGCCTTCGCCTGGCCCGAGTACACCGATCAGGATCCGTCGCATGGTGAGGGGATGCTAATCACCCAGGTCCCGTTTCGCGACCTTGTCATCCCGAGCGCGGGTGTCATCCCGAGCGCAGCGAAGCGGAGCGAGGGATCCTCATCGTCCCGAACGAGGGCCGTCTACGGGGAGGATCGCGATCCCTCCCTTCGTCGCTGGCGCTCCTCTGGGCAGGCCCTTCGCGGCTGGCGCTCCCCTGGGCAGGCGCCTGCCGGCTCGGGCTGACACGGGACTCGTTAGGGAACGATCCGCGCGGTCTTGATGTAGTCCAGCTTCGGGAAGTTCTTCGTCAAGTACGCGTTGCCATTGCGGGCGATGAGCTCCTGGTCCGGGCCGGAGCCACCGGGTGCGCCC
>Ga0207674_10001083_pt1 | contig 35406 bp, 26 predicted proteins | sample KBSCornC72_FD_184303 | JGI IMG/M metagenome (GOLD analysis project Ga0207674, IMG submission 184303) | Corn rhizosphere microbial communities from Kellogg Biological Station, Michigan, USA - KBS Corn C7-2 (SPAdes) (version 2) | ecosystem: Host-associated > Plants > Roots > Rhizosphere > Soil ...
CAACGCTGCGCCGCCCGACGCCCGATGCACCGGAGTCCGCGTGGATCGACTACGTGTACCTGCGCGACAACCCGTGCGGGCCGCACGACGAGCTCTGGTATCACGGCGCGGGATGCCGCAGCTGGTTCAAGGTGCGACGCAATACGCGCACGCACGACATCGTCGCGAGCGCAGCCTGCGATCAGCCGTTGAGGGACAGGCTCGCGACTGACGCTGACGCTGACGCTGACGCTGGCGGGGGGCGGCCATGACCCAGCGGTGGCGGCTCGCCAACCAGGGTGCGATCGATCGCACGCGCCCGCTCGCATTCGCCTATGACGGCACGCGTTACGAAGGTTATGCCGGCGACACGCTTGCCTCGGCATTGCTCGCCAACGGCATCCATCTGGTCGGGCGAAGCTTCAAGTACCACCGGCCACGCGGCATCTACAGCGCCGGTGTTGAAGAGCCGAATGCGCTCGTACAGCTCGCGCGCGGCGCGCACACCGAGCCCAATGCGCGCGCGACGACCGTCGAGCTGTACGACGGGCTCGTCGCGCAAAGCCAGAACTGCTGGCCGTCGGTACGCTTCGACGTCGGCGCCGTCGCCAATGCGCTGTCGCCGCTGCTGCCGGCGGGCTTCTATTACAAGACGTTCATGTGGCCGCCCACACCGCGCGGCTGGCTGCGCTACGAGCACTACATCCGTCGCGCGGCTGGCATGGGACGCGCCGCCGTCGAACCCGATCCCGACCGCTACGAGCACGAGTATGCACACTGCGAGGTGCTCGTCATCGGCGGCGGCATCGCCGGACTGTCCGCTGCCCTGACGGCGGCTCGCGCGGGTGCGCGCGTGATCGTGTGCCAGCAGTCGCCGCAGCTTGCCTCGAGCGTCCTCGACGGCAACGAGGGGTCGGACCAGCAGCCCGTGCGCGAATGGGCCGCACAGGCGTCGGCCAAGCTCGCAGCAGAACCGCACGTTACGTTGCTGACGCGAACCACGGCGTACGGGTACTACGACGGCAATCTCGTCGGCGCGATCGAGCGCGTGACCGATCACATGGCCGTACCGCTGCCGCACTTGCCGCGCCAGCGGATGTGGATGATTCGCGCGCAGGCGGTCGTGCTCGCGAGCGGAGCGATCGAGCGCGGCATCGCGTATGCGAACAACGACCTGCCGGGAACGATGCTCGCGGGCGCCGCACACACTTACGTAAGGCGTTACGGCGTGCAGCCCGGATCGCGCGCCGTCGTGTTCGCAAACCACGATCGGGCCTACGCGGCGGCCCTCGCGTTGCACGATGCCGGCGTCGCGATCGCAGGCGTCGTCGATGTGCGCGCGCAGGAGAAGGTGACGGGCAGCCATGCGGCGCGCGCGCGCGCCGCCGGATTGCCGGTGCTGCATGGTTGCGTGATCAGGCGTGCCCGCGGTCGACTGCGCGTCACCGGCGTCGACGTCGACGCGCACGGCGGCGGCGCGCCGCGATCGATCGACTGCGATCTCGTCGCCGTCTCGGGCGGCTACAGTCCCGCCGTGCACCTGTTCTCACAGGCGCGGGGTACGCTGCGCTACGACGAAACCAGCGCGAGCTTCATGCCCGATGCTTCACCGCTGCCGATCTTCCCGGCCGGCAGCGTCCGCGGTTCGAGCGACGCCGCGATCGCAATCGCGGACGGTGGCGATGCCGCGCGCCGCGCGCTCGCACGCGTTCGGCGCACGCTACGCCTGAGCTCGATGCTGCCCGATTCGCCGTCGTTGCCGATCGTCGCCGCCGGCACTGGGCCCCTGCTGGTCGAGCCGCTGTGGGCCGTCTCGTCGGGCGACGACGGCAAGTGCTTCGTCGATCTGCAGGACGACGTGACCGTCCGCGACATCGCGCTGGCGGCGCGCGAGGGTTATCGCGCCGTCGAGCACCTGAAGCGGTACACGACGCTCGGCATGGGCACCGACCAAGGCAAGACCAGCAACGTCATCGGGCTCGCGCTGATGGGGCATGCGCTCGGCGTGCCCATTCCGCAGGTCGGCACGACGACGTTCCGGCCACCGTACACGCCGGTCACACTCGGCGCGTTTCCCGGACACGGCCGCGGAGCGCAGGTTGCGCCGACACGCCACACGGCGATGCACGAGTGGCACGCCGAGCAGGGCGCTCGCTTTGTCAACGCGGGATTGTGGAAGCGCCCGCATTCGTACCCGCGCCCCGGCGAATCGGAAGACGACGCGGCGAACCGTGAAGCGCGCAATGTGCGGCAGAACGTGGGCATCGTCGACGTGTCGACGCTGGGCAAGATCGAGCTGCAGGGGCGCGACGTCGCGGAGTTCCTGAATCGCATCTATGCCAATCGCTTCGACAATCTGCCGGTCGGCCGCTGCCGTTACGGCGTCATGCTGCGCGAAGACGGCTTTGTCCGCGACGACGGTACGACGTCGCGGCTCGATGTCACGCATTACCTGGTGACGACGACGACGGCCAACGCCGTCGCCGTCATGCAGCTCGTCGAACGGCTGTTGCAGGTCGACTGGCCGGACCTCGACGTGTACGCGACGTCCGTGACGGAGAACTGGTCCGCCGCCGCAGTGTCCGGACCGAAGTCGCGCGCACTCGTCGCGGCGCTCGTCGACATCGATGTCTCGAACGACGCATTTCCGTTCCTCGCCGTCGCGTCGTGCAACGTCAGCACGGCGGAAGGCAGCATTCCGGCGCGTCTGTTCCGGATGAGCTACTCGGGCGAGCTTGCCTATGAGATACACGTGCCGTCGCGGCATGGCCGCGCGATGTGGGAGGCGGCCATTGCGGCAGGCGCTGGGTTCGGCCTCATGCCCTACGGCACGGAGGCGATGAATACGCTGCGCATCGAGAAGGGGCATGTCGTCGTCGGCGGTGAGATCGACGGCCGCACGACGGCGGGGGATCTCGGCATGGAGAAACTCGTCAACGCGAACAAATGGTGTCTCGGCAAGCCGCTCGTCGCGCGGCCCGCGTTGAATGCACCGGATCGCTGGCAACTCGTCGGCTTGACGGCGCAGGATGGTGCGCAGATCCCGCGCGGCGGGAAGATCGTCGCCGATCCGAAGCGCGCGTCACCCAATCCGATGCTCGGACACGTGACGTCCTGGTGCTTCAGTCCCCACGTCGATGCGTGGATAGGTCTTGCGCTGGTCGCGGGCGGGCGGGCGCGCCACGGCGAAACGCTGTGGGCCGTGTCGCCCCTCGCGGGCGTCGACGTGAAGGTGACGATCGGCGCACCGGTATTCGTCGATGCTGCGGGAGAACGATTGCGTGGCTGATCCTGTGCCTTCGAGCGCTCTGGACTCGACGCGCGACGAGCGGACTGGCGTCACGCTTGCCAACGTAGAGCTGACGCTCGCGTGGAACCTGCGCGGCAACGCGACCGACGCGGCATTGGCCGCTGCGGCAACCCGCCTGTTCGGGTTCGCGCTGCCGACGCAACCGAACACCAGCGCTCGCAGCGACGATGCCGCGCTGCTGTGGCTCGGCCCGGCGTCATGGCTGTTCGTCGCCGAGCCCGATCCGTTGGGGCCACCGTTCGACGATGCGCGGCGGTCGCTGAACGCAGTCGGCGGGGCGCTCTTCGACCTGTCGTCGAGCTTCACCGGATGGCGCGTGGCCGGACCAACGGCTTCGCGGGTGCTGAACCGCGGCTGCCCGCTCGACCTCGGCGACGACGCGTTTCCGGCGGGACATTGCGCGCAAAGCACGCTCGGCCATATGACGGCGCTCGTGCATCGACCCGACGAATCGTCGACGTTCATCGTCATCGTGGCGCGCAGCTTCGCGAAAGACGCGTGGGCCTTGCTGCGCGCGTCCGCTGCGACCGAAGGTTATCCGAGCGATGCGCTGACGACGTCGTAGGCGCGCCGCAGCTTGTCGTCGTAGCGATTCTTCCGGTAGCCGGGCCCGTTGTACGCACGCGCGAACGCCGGCCAGTCCCGCGCAGCGAGCAGATCGCGCAGCGAGTTGCCGCCAAAGCGCGTCCCCTCCAGGAATGCCGAGAACGCCTCGAGGTGGGCGGCCTCGGATCGATTCATCGCGGCGACGAACGCGTCGACGTCGGCGAACCCCGCGACGACGTGGTTCATGCCCATGATCTGGAACAGTCCCCACGACGCCGCTTGCGGCGCGAGGTCGGCGTCGATGAGCTTCGCGCGATCGAGGCGCGCATATTCGGCAAGGCCGCTGCGGTAGAACGCCGACGTCCATTTCTCGTACAGGATGTCTTCGTTTCCGTGTGCGAGCGATGCCGGATCCTTGTCGGCGTCGCTCAGCAACCGCCAGAACACGTGGCCCTCGAACAGGATCTTCGGACGCAAGCCGAGAAATCCCCCGCCACCGGCCTCGACTTCGTAGACAGCCTTGATCGCCGCGCGCTCAACGCGCAGCGCTGCGGCGGAGCGATCGAGATCGGCCTGCGACAGCCACAGCGCCGAGATGCGAGCGACGAGATCCGGTGACGCTGCGACGAGACGGCTCCAGGTCTTTTCGCCGGCGACGCCATCGACGACGAGCGCGTGCAGCGACTGGAATTGGCGCACGGCGGCGGTCGTCGCCGATCCGAAATCGCCGTCGATCTCCGCGAGCAGTCCCTGGCCCGCGAGCAGCGTCTGCAACAGCGCGATCTGTCGCACGACATCCGGTGTGCGCAGGATGCCGCGCCTTAGCATCAACATGGCGCCTTCCCGTCGAGCCTCGCGTCGCCGGATGTTGGCGATCGGCACGTGCACTACGCATCATGCGTGGATCCGCGACCGATGCCGATCGACTGCGACCGCGCTTTGGCGCACAATTTTAGTACGGAAGCGAATATTGCGGATGGCCGACAAGCGCCCGATCAGTTCCCCGCGTCGCAAGACCGTCGTGCGCTCGCGTGCCGGCGCTGCAGCCTCACGCAAGCCGCGCGAGGCCGGCGTGAAGGCCGAAGCGCCGACGACCGCGCCCAAACCGCCGTGGATGGCGATTCCCGAGCCGCGAACGCGCGCGCTCAAGGTCTACGCGCTCGATCCGAGCGCCGGCCAGTACGTCGGCAACGTGATGACGGTGCGCATCCGCTGGGAACGCAACCTGCGCCCCGGACCCATCGGCCCGCGCTTCGCCGTAATCGACTACGACGCAGCCAATCGCTGCTATTACCCGCCGGTCGATCTCGACGACCCGCGCTTGCTCGCCGAAGGCGGACTCGACCCTTCCGAATCCGATCCACGTTTTCATCAGCAGATGGTCTATGCCGTCGCGTCTGAAACCGTCGAGAAGTTCGAGTCGGCACTCGGCCGGACCATTCATTGGCGACGCGCCGAACGACCGCCTGGCGACGACACCCAGGGTTCCAGCAGCGCGCACGCGGCCGACGACATCTGGGTGCTGAAGCTGTTCCCGCATGCGATGGCGCAGCCGAATGCGTTCTACTGCCGCGAGGCGCACGGCATCCTGTTCGGGTATTTCCGCGCGGCCGAAGGCGGCACCGATCCGGGCCGCAACCTGCCGGGACAGCGGGTCTTCACGTGCCTTTCGCACGACATCATCGCCCACGAAGTCACGCATGCGGTCATCGATGGCATCCGCGCGTTTTTCACCGAACCGACCAATCCGGACGTGCTGGCGTTTCACGAGGCATTCGCCGACTTGACGGCGCTGTTCCTGCATTTTTCGCACAAGGAGGCGCTGCGAGACACGATCCGCAGGACGGGCGGGCGCCTCCATGCGTTCGAGCTTGCACCGGAGGCGGCAACGGTCGGGACGTCGGTCGCACGTCCGCGTGCCACGGCGAAGCCTCGACTCACCGACGAGATCCGCGCACGCAATCCGCTGATCGAGCTTGCGCAACAGTTCGGCGAGGCATCGGGAATGGGGCGCGGGTTGCGTGGCGCGCTGGACATACCGCCGGATCCTACGGCGATGCGCACGCGCGTGGACGACGCGCATTTCCGCGGCTCGATCCTCGTCGCCGCCGTGTTCGACGCGTACTTCGCAACCTATCTTCGCGCTGCCGCCCACCTGTTTCGCATCTATCGTGCAGGTGGGGGGAACGCCGACGCGTCGGAGCTGCCGGCGCCGCTCGCCGACGCGCTTTGCGATGCGGCATCGAAGGCGGCCGACGAGTTCTTTCAGCTCTGCGCACGCGCGCTCGACTATTGCCCGCCCGTCGACCTGACGTTCGGCGACTACCTGCGCGCGCTCGTCACGGCCAGCACGGATCTGCGACCGGAGCAGCGCGACGTGCGGCAGGCGCTGATGCAATCGTTTCGCGCACGCGGCATCCTTGCGGACAGTGCGAGCTTCTTCTCGGAAGACGCGCTCGTCTGGCCCCGCGTGGCCGACTGGACGCACGATCCGGTCCCCGACGCGTTGCCGCCGGTGGTCGCCACGATCGCCGATCCGCGAACCGGTGTGCTGGCGACGCGCGAGCTCGTGTTCGGACACCCCGATGGCCTGACGAAAGTCGAAAAGGACGTGAACGGCGCGATCTTGCGCCAATACGCGCGAGAGAATGCCGCGCGCCTGGGGTTCGACGCCGATCCGCGGCTCGCACCGCCCGCACAACCTTATCCGGCGTCGTTTCATCCGGTGTTCAGGGTCACCACCGACGGCCGGTTGCGCATCGACATGGTGATCGAGCTCGTGCAGACGCGGCGCGTGCCGTTCGACGCCGATTCCCCGGCAGCGGGCTCGTTCCCGTTGCGTGCGGGTGCGACACTGATCGTCGCCGCGCCGGCGCGTGAAGCCGACGGCATCTACGGCCCACCGCGCGTGCGGTTTGCCATTGCGAAGCGGATCACCGGCGACGAGGGCAACACGCGCGAGGCACGGCAGCGGGCGTACGCGCTAGCGATGGGATTGATGAACGGCGATACCGACGACGATCGCCACTTCCAGGTCGACTTCGGACTCGTGCATCTCGGGATGTGATCGTGCGCAAAGCCACGAAGCGCGCCGCCCCCGTCGCCAACGTGCTCCGCGTGCGCATGTATCGCGTGGGTTTCGGCGATTTCTTCCTGCTGACGGTCCCGTCGCCGGACGGGCCGCAGCACATCCTTATCGATTGCGGCGTGCACGCAGCGAACATTGGCAGCATGCCCGACTGCATCGCCGACCTGTGCGACGTCACGCAGCGCAAGCTCGCGCTCGTCGTCGTGACGCACAACCATGCCGACCACCTGTCCGGATTTGCGACGCACGATGACGTGTTCTCGACGTTCGACGTCGGCGCGGTCTGGATCACCAATCGTCTCGATCCGGCGGACGGGGAGGTGGTGAGGCAGCGACATCGGATTGCCGCGATCGCGAGTGACCTGGCGCTGCAATTCCAGCTGCGGCTGCGCCTCGGCCTCGACGATGAAGCGGCTGACGTCGCACGTCAGGCGCTGGCGAAGGTCGAGAATGCACTCGGCACGGGCTTCGGCGTCGCCGGCGGCGTGAACGCCATGGCACTCGATGTCGTTACGCGCCAGTTCCGCAATGCGCCGCCCGTCTTCTACTACGAGGCGGGTGACGCGCCCGCGCTGCCTGCGGCGCTGCGAGGCGTGATCGATGCCGAGATACTCGGTCCATGTCCGAAAGCACTTGCGGACGACTTCGGTGCGAGCGACGACAAGCTCGCGCAATACTTCGCGGCCGCCGCGCGAAGCGGTGCGTCCGGCAGCGAACGATTCCATCCGTTCGAACGTCAATGGCCGGCAACGGCGAACGACTACTGGATCGGTGCGTTTCGACCATGGCCCACGCCGGCCGCGCTGGAGAAGGCGCTGCGGAATCTGCAACCCGATGCCGAGGTCGCGGCAGCCGAGCTGATCGACAGCACGCTCAACAACCAGAGCCTCGTGATCCTCTTCACCTGCCGCAACAGGAAGCTGCTGTTCGTCGGTGACGCGCAGTGGGGCAACTGGGCGTACTGGCTGTACGGGAAGACCGTCAGGGGCAAGCCGCCCGGGATATCCGAACGCGCACGCGAAATCCTCGCATCGGTCGACTTCTACAAGGTCGGTCACCACGGCAGCACGAATGCGACGCCGATCCCCGTCGTCGGCGCGCTGCCGGTGAATTGCGCGGCGATGTGCTCGACCGAGACGGGCTATCCGCGCGAGCGCCGGACCTACGGCAACGTTCTCGCAAAAACCGAGGTGCCGCGGACCGCATTGATGGACGCGCTTGAGACTCGCACGCGCCGCAAGCTCGTGCGCAGCGACTGGATCGCCGCGGGCGAAGCACCGGCGAGCCCGGAAGCGAAGGCGGAGCTCGCGCAACTGCCGGCGCACTTCAGTGCCGGCGACAACTATATCGACTACGTGTTCCCCGACTGACGCCGCGGGGCAGCGCACCCGTAGTACCTCTTCCCGAACGCCGCGGTTGCGCGCAAGATTGAGCGGGCGAACGACGCTTCGTGTTGATGGAGGCTTCGATGGCACGTGAAGAGCAGACGATGGGTCCGGGGCTCGCGCTTTCAGGGGGTGGTTTCCGCGCCACGCTGTTCAACCTCGGTGCGGTGTGGCGTCTCAACGATGCCGGCTGGCTGAAGAAGCTCGCGATCGTCACGAGCGTGTCGGGCGGCTCGATCACATCCGGCGTGCTCGCGTTCAAGTGGGGCAAGCTCAAGTTCGACGGCGCGGGCGTCGCCGCAAATTTCCGCGACGAGGTCGCCGCGCCGGTGCAGCACTTCTGCACGCTGAGCATCGACGTCACGGCCGGCATCGAAGGCCTTGTCAACGTCTTCGATACGATTCCGAAACGGATCGCCGCCAAGTATCGCGCCGAGCTCTTCGGCGACGCGACGTTGCAGGATCTTCCCGATCCGGCGACCGAGCCACGCTTCGTGTTCTACGCGACGAGCCTGCAGAGCGGCGCGAGCGTGCGGATGTCGCGCAAGTACCTGGGCGACTATCGCGTCGGCAGAATTCTCAACCCGACGCTGCCGCTCGCGACCGTCGTGGGCGCGTCCAGCGCCTTTCCGCCGGTGATGTCGCCGGTCGTCGTCGACCTCGACCCGGCGCTTTGGCAGGACCAGGAGGGTGCCGATCTATTTTCACAGGTCGAGTACCGGAAGCGACTGCTGCTGTCGGACGGTGGCGTCTACGACAACATGGGTCTCGAATCGATCTGGGACCGCTGCAAGATCGTGCTCGTCAGCGACGCGGGTGCGCCGTTCTCGCCGGAAGTGGCACCCGATCGGGCGTGGCCGAACCAGGTGGCACGCGTGCTCGACATCGCGTGCGAGCAGACGCGCCGGCTGCGCCGCTCGTGGCTCGTCGGCGATTTCATCGAGAAGCGGCGGCACGGCGCTTATTGGGGCATCGCGACGAAGATCGGCGCCTACAACGTCGATGCGCTGGCAAAGGACACTGCGGATACGGCGGCGCTGCAGCACATTCGCACGCGCCTCAACCCGTTCACGGCAAAGGAGCAGGCGCAACTGGTCAACTGGGGCTACGCACTGTCGGATGCCGCGATGCGCAGCAATGTCGACACGAAATTGCCGAAGGGGACGCTCCCGTATCCCGATACACCGCTTTGATCGTTGCGCCGGTCACTCGGCGAACGCCGGATCGGATCGGGCATCGGGCAGCGGCCTCCACTGCAGCGAGTAATAGTCGCCGCGGTCGCGCGCCCATGGATCGAACGCATTGACCACCGGCCCGAGCGCCTGGCGCAGCTCGGGAACGTTGCGCAGCAGCACGCGCTTCAAGGGCGACACTTCCATCGCGTGCCCGTTCGGCGTGCCGCGCTCCATTTGCTGTCCGTCGGGGCCGTTGTCGGTCACCCAGCGGACGCCGAACGACGTGTAGAACTCGGGTCTGAAGCTGGACGTGAAAAAGCGGTCGCTGAAGAGGCGCCGTGACGCGTTGAGAATGAATACCTGCAGCTGGGTCTCGGAGATCGCCGAACCGTGCGGACGGCGCGACTCCGCGAGCCAGCCGACGACGGTGTCGAGGTCCTCGATGTTGTCGACCTGCGCGCCGTCGGGAAATCCGAGGCAGTCGCTGATCGGCTTGCCGGCGTCGTCGAGCTGCGCCGATGTGATGATTTTCGATGCGTCGCAACGGTGCCGGCCGTAGAGGTCGCGCAACGTCGCGGCGCTGCGTTCCTGTTCGACCCGTTCGGGCGAGCCGGGCGGCAGGCGCGTATCGATGAAATCGTCGAAGGACCGCAGTTGCCGCAAACCGTATTGCCGGCGGAACTCGTTGAAGCGCGGAACGCCACGCTCGCGGTCGCGAATGATGTCGAGTGCCGCGACGTCCACCTTGCCCGTCACGCTCGGCAGCCGCGGCAGCGGAAGGTTCTGCAGGAATTGGGGCTGGTTGTGCAACGCGAGCTTGCCGGCGCGCTGGCGTCCGAGCGACAGTGCCCAGTTCGCCATGCCGCGCTCGCGCATCGCGCGCGTCGCTTCTGCGCCGACGGTCTTCACGACGGGAATGCGGCGCCGGATCATGTTCGGGTCGTGGTTCCACTCGCGGTACTCGATCAAGTCGGGCACGAGGGCGTGCAGCCGGTACACCGTGACGAACTCTTCCGGAAAGTTGAACGGCGAGCCGAAGTGATTGACGCCGCCGTTGACGTGAGCCGGGTTGGCGATGCTCCAGAGGTCGGGCGTGCGCCGCATCGCCGCTAACGCATCGGGATAGACGTGATTGCCGAGCCCGAAGATGCCGGGACCCGATGCGAACACCGAGTACCACGCCGTCGCTCGACGCGCGTTGTCGGACGCGCCGAAATTGCGCACGACGATGTTTTCGAGCACGGCCGACACCGCGTCGTCCCGATCGAGCAGGCCGCCCCAGTTCGCGTTCGCGGCGCGGTGCAGCGGCTCGTCGTACAGCAGTTGCGGCGTCCACTCGGTCGTGTGGATCTTCGCGATCTCCGCTGCGACAACCAGGCGCGCGATCTCGAACAACTCGGATGGCGTCACGTCCCGATAACGGACGACAGCGTCGGGGCGCGCCGGGTTGCGCAGCCCGCAGTCGGCATCGGGTGTGCGCGCGGCTTCACGCCGAAATGCGTCGACGAACGCGTTGTGCTCGCGGGCGAAAAGGTTGTGAAAGAAGCTCAGACCGACCGTCCAGTTGTCGGGAAAGGCCGTCGCCTCCTGGCCCGACCACTGCGCAGCGATCGGATCGCCGGCTGCAAACGGCGGCAGGTACTCGCGTCGATCGCCGTTCCCCTCGACGGCAGCGACCTGCGTCATCGTCAGGCGAGCAGGATCGCCCGGATCGCGATGGACGCGCCGCCTCGAATCGGTGTCGTATCCGTAAAGCTGCGACGCGTCCCACCACGCGGTGACCGTGTTGCGGGTCGTCTTGTATGCGCGGTTCGGATGACGTTCGCCGTCGTGCGTGAATGTCCCGGGATCCGACGCGTCCGCGATCAATGCGCGATCGATCCGATCCCCCGGGCGGCATCCGAGCCGGTCACGTTCGTCGCCGGCCAATGGCATCTCTTGGCCATCCTCCTGTCGCATCGCGCAGCCCAGCGCAGTCAGTTCCGCCGCGTTGTGGCCGGCTTCGAGATGCGAGAACCAGTCGTGCGTCATGAACTGGATCCAGAACGCGCCGAGCACGTTGAGGGCAGGGGCCGCCTTGTAGTCGCATTGCGCGGTCGTCGCGTCGCCCGGCAGGCCGAGTCCTGCATTGCACGAGGCCGGATGTGACTGCGCGCGCGTGAAAAGCTGGCGGCTGATCACCTGCGGATCGGGTTTCAGCAAGCCCAGGCGATCGCCGTGCCGGTTGCGTGCGAGCTCATTGCGGCCGAGTTCGGGGAACGTCGCTTCGAACTCCACGTTGCGGGCGAACAGCTCGTTGGTCGCACCCATGCGCGGATTGCGGATGTCGTTGCAGGTTCCATCGAGGTTGCGAAAGCGGATGAGCTCGCCGACGCATAGCTGATTCCCGGTGCCGCCGACGGCGTCATACGCCGGGTGCGTCGGCGGGAGCCGCATCTCGTCCCAGACCTTCTGCCCCCCGACGCCGTCGCGCCCTTCGACGAACTGCCGATAGGTACCGCTGTTGTCGAACAGGTTGAAGCGGATGAGCTCGATTCGTTGATATTCGAGATCGGCGAGCGCGCCGCGGAGGCCTCTTTGGTCCGCGGCGCCGGGCGCGCCAGCGTTTGCGCCGCCGGCGAGGCTGCGCGGGCCGGCCGCACCCCAATACGCCGGCCAGTCGACGTACGGCGAAGCGCGCGCGTCGACGGCGCGCTCGCCGCCTCGACAGCGTGCGGTGTCGGCACCGACCTTGCCGAGGAAGCGTTCCGTTCGCTTGGTGGCGATCGGTCGTGCGCCATCGGCGGCCATCCGTGCGCACGCCAGCAGGTCGGATGCCGACGACTGCGTTTCGATGCTCGCGCAAGCGGACATCAGGGCTGCCGCTGCGACGGCGACGAAAATGCGCGCAGCCTCGTTGCGCGCCGCCGCATCCGTCATCGCGCTGCCGTGCACCGCGTCAAAGCGTCTTCAGGTATTCGACGAGCGCATCCTTGTCCGTGTCCGGCAGCGTGACGCCGAACGTGTGGCCGCCGTTGCCGCTGCCACGCTGGCTCACGTCGAATTTGGTGCCCTCGCGCTCCGCGTCGGCGCCTGTCGATACGAACCCGCCGCGAACTGGATCGTAAAGGTCGTACCCGCGGTAGAACACTTTTGGTCGCCTGTCGACGGGCTCGAGCAGGTCGCGCAGTGTCGGCACCGACCCGTTGTGCAGGTACGGCGCGCGCAACCAGATGCCGTCGAGGTACTGGACGTTGTAGCCGATCAGCGGCGCCTCGACGAGCCCCTTGCGCTCGATGCCCATGCCGCCGACGACCTTGTTTGCGGCAACCGCGAAGTCCTTGCCCCACGTGTCGATGCGGTCGCGATTGGTGCCGACGTCGGCGAGCGGCAGCGGCGTGCCTGTGCGGTCGCTCGCATGGCACGTCGCGCACTGCTGGTCGAAGATCGCCTTGCCCGCAGTCGCTTTCGCGCCGTCGATGGTGAACGGATATTTGGGCGGTGGCTTGTTGCGCAGGTAGTCCTTCAGCCAGTCGATCTGGGCTAAGAAACCGGCCTTGTCCTTTGGCCCCGATTCGCTGCCGATGAGGCCGAGCGCCGAGTCGATGATCACCGAGTGCGCGTCGTGACTGTCGCCCGCCCAGTTCATCCGGTTGGTCGGGCTGTCGTACTTCTTGAGGTTCCAGATCGACGGCATGTCGGTCGGACCGAAGCTGTCGTCCATCGGGAGCTTCAGCATGAAGTACTTCGTCAGGTTCATCGCGTCGTCGCGGCCGCGGCCCCACTCCGGAAACGCGGCGTGGTAAACCCACGCGAACTGCTGCTCGCGTTCGAGCAGCCGCTTCTTCGTGATCGGAATGATCAGGAAGCGATAGATCCCCTTGTCGAGCCACGACAACTCCGTGACGTTCATGATCTCCCACAGCACGTTGTCGGGCGTGAAACGCGGATCCTTCGCGCAATCGACGAAGAAGCGGAAAAAGCCTTCGACGTTTGTCGTCGGGCCAGGACCGGCGGCAATGACGATCGGCGGCGCATTTGTTGCAGTCCGCAAGCGCGTGCTGTGGCAGACGGCGCAATTGTTGGCGACGCGCGGAAAGCCGATCACCTTCTTCGTGAATCCCACGGGCAGTTCCTGGCCCTGTTCCCACGGCACGCCAAGCGACGCGTAGCCGCCCGGTCCGGGCAGCTTCTCCGGGAACATCCGCGGCAGCACGTAGAAGATCCAGTACGGAATGCCGGCATCGTTCTCGGCGCCGATCGAGCCGTACTTGAAGCGCGTGTCGGCATCCTGCGTAACCCACGCGGGTTGCGGTTCCTCACGGAAGAACTTGTACCAGGCGACGTACCCGCCGAGGGCGAGCAGCGCTGCGACGACGATGCCGATGACGATCCAGCGCCGCTTGTGATCCCTGTCCACGGTATCGATGAGCACGGGCTCTCCTCGCTTTGATGCGGCCTAGCGTTAACAGGCCCTAGAACGTCTTCAGGAACTCGACGAGCGCCGCCTTGTCCGGCGGCGAAAGTGCGGTGCCGTACTCGGTTCCCTCGTGTCCTGCATTGCCGTTGCCGGGCACGGAGGTGTCGAAGCGGAAAAACGCCCGTCCGCGCTCGTCCGCAACATCGGACACGAAGCCGACGTTGGTCGTGTCGTAGACGTCGTTGCCGCGATAGAACACTTTCGGTCTGCTTCCGGCGGGATCGAGCAATGCGCGGAGCGATGGGACCGATCCGTTGTGCAGGTAAGGTGCGCGCAGCCACAGACCGTCGAGCGGCATGTTCGCGTAGCCGAACGTTTTGCGGAAATGGGAGAAGCGATACGGCGTGCCCGCATACAACGTGCCCTGATTGGCGGCGAGGGCGGGCACGTAGTTGTCGAGCCGGTAGCGATCGGTGCCGATGCTTTCGATCGGCGTCACGAAGCCGACGCGCGCGCCACTGAAATCGCGTCCGCTCGCGCCGTGGCAGTCCGCGCAATAGGTTGCGTACAGCGCTGCACCGCGCGCGGCGGCGCCGTGGTCGATCGAATACGGATAGGCCGGCGGCGCGAGACTGGTGAGCCACGTCTCGATGCGGCCGATCGCCTGGTGGTCGATGATCGGCGGCAGCGCGCCGGTGCCGAAAGCCGCACTGAGATTGCGCTCCTCGACCTTGTCGTTGTTGCCGTCCCAGTGCAGTTGCATCTGCTGGCCGTCCGCGCGCTTCTTGCGCGCACCCTGCAGCCAGATCGACGGGAAATCCGCGGTGCCGAGCGACGTCGGCTCGATCGGCTGGCCGGGCGACCAGTCCGGCAACTGTTTCCATGGCCAGTCGAAGATCGCCTTTGCGGCGCTGAACGTGTCGACGCGGCCGGGTCCCCACGGCGGCTGCTTCGCCGAGAAGCCGAGCCTGCTCTCGAGCAGCTTCACCTGGTCGCCCATCAGCCACACGGCGATCGGGTAGACGAGATACCGGTCGATGAGGTCCAGGTCCGCGCCGAGCGCCTGTGCATTCGGCACGACGTTGTGCTTGTTGAACCGCTCGTCCTTCGCGCAACTGAAGAAGAAGTGCTCGAATCCGTACAGGTCGAACAGGTTCGCGGGCATGCCGAGAACGATGCGCCGCGGCGCGGCGGGCGCGTCGCGCACCGTGCTCGAGTGGCACACGGCGCAGTTGACGAACACGCGGTCGAGCCCAAGGTTGCGACGCATCGACACGCCGACCGGCAGGTCCTTCTCCTGCCCCTTCGCGTCCTGCTCGTAGATCAGGCCGAGCGACTTGTAGCCTTCTCGCGATAGCGCACGCAAGTCCGCCGCGGTGCTGCCGCGCTTCGGATTCGCGACGCGCGTCGAATAGTCGGGCGCGAGGCGCGCCGCAGGCAGCATGTCGGAGCACAGCAGCGGCATCGCCTGCCAGATCCACAACGGAAATCCGAGGTTGACCTCGCCGCCCGTCGAGCCGTACTTGAAATGGTCTTCAGGCGTGTCATACACGACGGCGCGATTGGGCAGGAAGCGCATCGCCGCGTAGACGATCGCGAGCAGCACGGTCACCGCAACCAGTGTCGCGAAGACCCGCCACGCGTGCCATAGCCGCCTCATTTGCGCAGGGCGAAATAGCCGATCATCTGCCATTTGCCCCACCACCACTTGAAGTGAACCTTGCCGAGGTACACGCCGTCACGAACCTCGACGATCTCGTCGATGATCCGGCGGATAGTGAGCGCGGGATTGTCGGGACGGTTGTAGTCGATCCGGAACACGCGGCGATCAGCGTCGACCTTGCCGGCGGCCGTCGACGTCTCGAAGATGAATGCGCGGAAGCTGTCGCTGCCGTAGTCGCGATTGCCGCGATAGAACGGATACAGAAGGCCGAGGACCGCGCGCCATTTGGCGCTGAAGATGTTGTCCCCGCGCGATTCGGACGCGATCAGGAACTTGCCTCTCCACGGCATCAGGAACGACGTCAGCCATTCGACGAACGGCGTGACGAGCGGCGCGATGTCAAGCGCGACGAGCTCGCCGCGATAGGGCCCGTCGGGCGGCGGGTTCGGCACCGTTCCTGCGCGAAACAACGTGTCGAGCGCGGCAAGCCCGTCCTTGTGTCGCGCCCGCAGCACTTGCTGGGCCGCGCGGATCAAATCGGATTCGTCGATTACGCCTGCACCGTCTGCTACCGAATGAGTCACCATCGTGAGCTCCTTATGCCGAACGAGACGGCGTGACGCCGGCATCCTCGGCGATTACGTCGCTGGCCTTTTCACTGATCATGTAGACCGCTGCTGCGATGAAAAAACCCGGGATCTTCGGGAACACCGACGCGTCGACGATGCGCAGGCCGGCCACACCGTGCACGCGGAACCTGCTGTCGACGACGGCCCCCACGTCGTTGCGCGGCCCCATTCGGCAACTGCACGACGCGTGGTGTCCCCACGCCGTGTCCTGCACGAAGCGGCGGATCTCGTCGGGCGTGCGGACGGCGGCGCCGGGAGACAGCTCCTCGGCGATGATGTCGTCGCATCGCGCGGTGATGCGACGCACCGTTTCGACGCCCTCCACGACCGAATCGAGATCGTCCACGGCGCCCGTTCCTTCGTCGAAGTAGTGAAAATTGACGTCCGGCACGTCGCGCGGATCGCTGCTGCGAAGCGTCACGCGGCCGGCGCTATTTCCAGTATGGGCTTTCAGAATCGCCCATGAAAAGTAATCTTCGCCTTTCGCGATGGCACGGGAATAGCCGGGGTAGTAGCCACTGAATGACCCAAGCAGTCCGAAGATGAAGAGATCGGGCTCGGGCCGCTCCTGCCGCGACCGCTTCATCATCGACACGATCGCGCCATTGGTCGTATACGGACCGGCTCCACGCAGCCATTCGCGAAACTGCGGATCGGGTTCCTCGCCGGGTGCCGGCGGACGAAAACGCATGCCCTCGACGAGCGAGAAGTCGGCGCGCATCCGCGTGACGACGCTCACCTCGTAGCGATCCTGCAGGTTCTCGCCGACACCGGGCAGGTCGTGCCTGACGGCGATGCCGTGGCGCTCGAGCTCCGCGCGTGGCCCGATGCCGGAGAGTTTCAGGATCTGCGGCGTGTTGAACGCTCCGGCGCAGAGGATCACCTCGCGGCGTGCTGCAACTTGTTCCCGCTGCGGCGCGTCGGCCACCGCGTGCAAAGGGTCGGCGCGATACAGGTGGCGCCCCGACAAATATTCGACACCCGTGGCACGGCGGTGCTCGTCGAGCACGACACGCGTGACAAGTGCCCGCGTGCGCACGACGAGCCGATCGGGGCACGCGCGCTGCACGCGCCTGATGTACTCGCGGCTGCCGACGCGATGTCCGCCCTGGGTCGACACCGGCATTACGCAGACGCCTTCGCCGCTTTGCCGGACGAGCCGCCAGTCGTTGGGATCGAAATGACTGGCGAGCCGCCCCAGCACGCGCGAGAACGGGCGACCGAGCGTTGCGAACGATTCGCGAAGCATCGCCTTGACCAGCCCCTGGGCGAACGCGTCGCGCACCATCAGCAGCGGATCGGCGACGTTGGTCGCGAGCCAGCCGTCGAAGCCGTGGCGGCTGGCGGCGTCGATGCGCGACACGTATTCGCAGCGTTCGAGCCGCGTGAAATGGCGATGCATGTTGTCGCTCGACCACGACGCGTCGCCTGTGATCGCTGCGATGTTGTCCCAGTCGCTGTTGTGCGGATAGAGCAGGATCATCGCGTTGTGAGCGGTGCATCCGCCGAGCGTAGCGCACCGCGGATAGAGCACGCCATTCTCGGCGGCACGAAACTTCGGGTCGCGCCGCTGGCGTGCGTCGTCGGCGTAATGACGCACGAAGAAGTTCCAGGCGTAGCGGTCATCCTCCGACGCGCGCGCATGAAACGCGGGCACATCGTAGTCGTATGAGTCGTCGTCGCCGCCAGCCTCGAGCAGCAGCACGCGAAATCCAGCGCGTGCGAGATTGGCAGCAAGCGGGCCGCCACCCGCGCCGGAACCGACGATGACGTAGTCGAACGCATCGTCACCGGCGGATTCGCGACACGCGGTATCGCCGGACGGCCCATCGTCCCCGGCCCGGAACAGCGCGCCGCAACCGCTGACGAGCGCGACGGCCAGCGCGCCGACTGCCGCGAAGGCCCGGAGAACGCGCCGTCGCGCCACGGTCTGCAACGCAACGCCCGGCGGCGCAGACGGTTCGTTCACAGCGTCTTCAGAAACGCGATCAGCGCGCGCTTGTCCAGGTCGCTCAACGCCGGCTCCTCGGCGAAATAGTCGGTGCCGAAGTAGTGGCCGCGGTTGACGACGAAATCCGGGCATTTGCTGATGTCGATGAGCGGCTGCACCAGATCGGCGAACGCCTGGCGCGCGTCGGCGTCGCTCGCGTTCGCTGGCAGCGACTTCAGGTCGCCCTTGGCGCGGGCGACGAACGCCAGCAGCTTGCCGCGCTGCTCGAGATCGATGTTCGATAGCAAGTTGATCGGCGTGCCCTTGGGGATTGGTCCGATCTCGATGCCCCCCTCGCTGAACAGCCACGGTTGCGCGTACGAAAGCGGACCCGAGAGCGATTGCAGGAAATCGGGCAGATAGCCTTTCGGCACGCGCAGGTAGCTCGTCGCCGACGTGACGTCGACGTGACCCGGTGCAAGCTTGCCCGACGCGGTGACGAACATCCGGTCGCCCTTGCGTTTCTCCGGCCACAACAGCTGCTCGATGCCGCCGTCGAACGACTTCATCCGATCGGCAACCGATCCTGACCAGTAGAAGTCGCCGAGCGTGTTGTTGAGCAGGAACGGCGCCGACGACCACAGACTGATCAGCGACGGCGGACGAATGTAGCCGCGACCGCCTGCGGGCATTTCGTAGCGCCGCGGCGCGCCCGTCAGCGGATCGTGGACGGTGATCGCACCGACCGACGGCAGGCTCTTGTACGAGTGCGACGAGAAATTGTCCCAGATGTCGCCGGCGAGCGCATTGGTCGCGAGCGACGAGCAGGCATTCGTCTCCAGCAGCGTCACGGGTATGCGCAACTCGGTGGATAGGTAGTTGCCGGCCAGAAAATCGTCGCGCAGCGCGATCTGCCGCATCTCGCGCTTGAACTCGTCGCTCTTCGTGTACTTCCAGTAGTCGTTCCAGCAGCCGAGGTAGCCGGGCCCGGCGCAACCCTGCTGCGGGAAGAACCGGAATGCCTGCTCGGGGAGCTTGCTCGAATGACACCGCGCGCACGTGTCGGCGAACACGGTCCTGCCGCGCTCGAGCGTCGGCTTGTCCGCCGTCAGGAAAGCATTGCCGCCGGGTGCGTCCTTCAAATAGTCCGGCTTCGCGGTCGCGAGGAAGAACAGCGCGACGTCCGGCGTCTGCGTTTCAGTTGCTTTCCAGTAACTCGAATTGCGGTTCGCGACGGCGATCTCGAACGGCGTGAACTTCGTGCCGCCGACGAACGGCCTGAAATGCGCGAGCCACTCCTCGCTGAAGAGACCGATATTGACGAACACGCGGTTCAGCGCGCCGAGTGCGCCGACCGAGTCCGAGCCGTCCTTCAGCACGCGCGGCGTGAACACGGTTCCGGGCGCCTCGTAGAACTGCGCGAGGGGGCTGCCGGCGGGCACGTACTTGTTCAGGTGCTCGTTGTTGCGCTCACCGCGTTCCAGCGCTTCCTTGCCCCAGCGCCGTGCAAGCGCGAGCCGCGCGCCCAAGTTGTAGACCGAGTTCATCGTCCGCGGATTGTTCATGTAGTCGGTCGACACGAACGACGTGTCGAGCGCGCCGGGCCGCGACGTATGGAATAGCTGATACGGGAAGCTCGATTCGTCTACGTTCCACACGAACACGCGATCGACCCAGAAATACTGGGCGCCGGGATTGGAGTTCAGGTTTTCCCACTTCGGATGCTCGGGATCCTGCGGCGGATTGGTCGGATTGGGACCGACGTGACAAAAGCCGCACGACATGCCGACGCGGTAGGGTTTGACGAGACTGCGATCGTTGTAATAGCTCGGATCCGTGTAGTACCGCTCGGGATCCCAGCGGCGCGCAGCAGCCTCGTCGAACGCGGGATTCGGAAACAGGCGCAACCCGACCACGCCGGTCGCGTACCCGTAGAACGATCCGATCGGTACCGTACTGCCTCGCGCACCGATCGCAACACCCGGGTATTTCGTCTCGTTCTCGAAGGGGTCGGGCGCGCAATCGGCCCGCCGCACGTCGAGCCAGAGTCCGAAGCGGTCCTTGCGCGGTCCGGTGCCCTTGTCGAAACAGGGCTCGTTGACGAGTCCGAGATAACGCCAGCGCGAATCGCGGCTGTACTGAAGGCTTGGGTGATTAGACACGGTCTTCAGGAAGTCGAGGATGCCGGCGCTATCGACAGACAACTGGTTCCACAGTCGATCGTTGCCGCCCGTCCAGACGATCCAGTTGTTGCGGCCCTTCACCGCAGCCTTCACGGCGTCGGCCGGTGCGATCCCCGGCACGTAGGGCGCGAGCTCGCTGGCGACCTTCGCTGCGTCCTTCGTCACGCCGTAGTCCATATCGCGGAAGTAGTCTTCGTCGGCTGCGGGGAAGCTGCCGGCCATTCGTCCGACACAGAGCGCCTCGTCGAGGACGTTGCCGCCGCCGCGTCCGCACGACGCCTGCCACGGCAGCGTCGTGCAGCAGGCGAGCACCAGTGCGCCGGCAATCACCGCGAGTGGAAGCGCGCGGGATCTCTTTGTTTTCATCGGTCGGTCTCCCATGTTGTTCTCGTGATGCGCTGGCACCGCGCTTGCCGGGCGTCGCGTTGCGACGTATCGTCGTAGCGACTGCGGAGGATGATCGTATGGCGGCGACGTTCCGGATCAAGCTGCTTGCAGCCCAGCACGGCGACTGCATCTGGATCGAGTACGGCGAGCCGGGCACCACCCGTCACGTGCTCGTCGACGGCGGTCCGCTCGGCGCGTTCGGCGCATTGCGCACGCACGTGGAGTCGCTGCCTGCCGAGGCGCGCGACGTCGAGCTGCTCGTCGTCACGCACATCGATGCCGATCATATCGACGGCATCGTCAAGCTGCTGCGTCACCCCGAGCTCGGTCTTACGTTCCGTGAAGTCTGGTTCAACGGCTGGCCGCAGCTCGAGCGTTCGCTCGCGGGCGGCGTGTACTCGGCCGCGACGACGGCGGACACACGCGGGGCGGTCAGCGGCGGTGCGCTCGACCTGACGCTGGTCCGCGGTGGACAGAAGTGCAACGAGCGATTCCGCGGCTTCGCCGCATTCGTCGCCAACGACGGCGAGTTGCCGCGCGCACGGCTGCCGGGAGGCCTCGAGCTCACGCTGCTGTCGCCCACGATGGAAAAATTGCAGGCGCTGCGCGCCGTGTGGCTGAGGACGTTCGAGAAGCTCGGTGCAGCGCCCGGTGACGAGGCGTTCATCGGCGACCGGCTCGACCGCGACGCCCGTTTCCGCGGCGAAGGCGCGATGCCGCCGCTGCCGGGTGGCATCGACGAGGCTGCGGATGCGGCAACGACGCTCGACGCGGCTGTCGCCAACGGGTCGAGCATTGCATTTGTCGCCGAATATCAGGGCCGGCGCTGCGCCTTCCTCGGCGACGCGCACGCGCCCGTCGTGCAGCAGGGGCTCGGACGGATGGCCCGCGAGCGCGGCGAGGAGCCGCTGCGCCTCGACGCGGTCAAGGTTTCGCATCACGGCTCGGACGGCAACACGACGACGTTGCTGTTGCAGAAGTTGGCATGCCACAACTTCCTCATCTCGACCAATGGCAGCGTCTTCAAGCACCCCGACGACGCTGCGATCGCGCGGATCGTCAAGCATGCGTCACCCGCGCGCCTCTACTTCAACTACCTGTCCGACTACAACCGCAAGTGGGCCGACGCGTCGCTCCAGCGGCAGGGCAACTTCCAGGCGATCTTTCCACCCGAAGGTGCCGCGGGCATCGAGCTCGATCTTCTCGCGGCTCAGTGACTCTGCATGACCAGCATCGACGACGCCCACGTGCGGTCGTCGCGCATGAAACGGTGCATTGCACGTCGCGTCTTCCATAACGCGGTGTCGATCGCACGATCCTTGAACAGTTTCCGGTAGAACAGGCGCGCGTGGATGTCCGCGTAATCGTCGCGCACGCCCCAACGGAAGCCGACGATCGCGGGGATTCCCTGCTGCGCCGCCTCGAACGCGAAGCCGGCATTGCCGCTGTTGCAGCTCGACAGATAGACGAGCTTGCTGCGGCGAAGGTAGGGCGCGACCTCGTTGATCCTGACGGCGACCGGCTTGTCGCGCTGGCCGACGATCAGCGACGCCTGGCCGGGGTTGTCGCGCGAGTGATACGAGTGTCCGGCATAGTGGACGACGTCCCAGGGCGTCGGGTCGCGCAACACGTCGAGCAGCAGCGCCTGCGTGAGCGGTGCGTTGTCGTCGCCGCCGACGACGCGCGGCTCGTCGAAACCGAGCTGATGCGCAACGCGGCTGAACAGCCGCCGCACCTCCTCGCATTCCTTGCGCACGTGGGGCAGCGCTGCCAGGACCAGGGGCCGACCCTGATCCTGCAGCGTGTCGACGACGCCGGATGCATCGGCGCAGACGATCAGGCACCGCAGCGGACGCGGCGGGCCTTCGAACAGCTGCGCGTCCGCCGGCGTCGCGCTGACGACGCTGCGCACGAGCGGCGCGTGGATCATCCATGGCTCGGGCAGCTCGGCCAGCGGGCTGCTGATGGCCTCGAGCGCGATCTCGTAGAGCGCGTCCGCGACGATGAAGGTCACGCGCGTGTTGGCGAGACCACCGGCAGCTTCCATGCCGGCACGCAGCTGCTCGCCGAACATTGGATTGTCGTCGCAGAAGCCGTCGACAATGCTTCTGCCGAGCCCGTAGAAGATCTCGCGCCAGCTCTCCTTCGCTTCGCTGAGCGCCAGCGCCACCATCTTCAGCGCCCCGAGCAACGACCCGGGCACGTTCAATCCGCCGCTGCGCTCGAATTCGAAGCCCCTGCCCTTGAGATCGTAGCTCCATTGCCCGGCGGGATCGGCGCGAATCGTGATGTCGAGGCGCAAGATCTGCGCGTGGACGGCGCGAATCTGCTGGAGAAGCATTGCCGGGAGATCGGCGTCGACGACGACGCATATCGGCGGCGAATTCATCCTGGCGACCCGCTGCTGGACGGCGTTGGTGATCGCGGACGTGACCAGCGCCATCGGCGCCGGGCAGATCGCGCGAGCAGCCTCGCAGAACAGGATTCCCCCGCCGGGGTCCGCCGCCGAGTTTCGGTCGGCCGCGAGCGTCACGCTCGCAACGATGAAATCGGGCGGTGTCGACCGGATGTACGCGAGCGCGCTTTCGGTATTGGTCTTCGGTATGACGGTGATGTCCGGCTCGTCCAGCGCGCGGATCAGCAACTCGCTCAGTGCGATATCGCCGCTTCCGATCACGATCAGGACAGTGTGGGCCATCTGGGGCCTAGGCTCCCTGGATCACCGCAGTCGGAAAGTGGAGGGTGAATTCGGTGCGCTGGTCCGGAAGGGTCGCCTCCGTGAAATCACCGTGATGAAATTGCATGAACTCGTCGATCAGCGGGCGCGCGATCGACAGGTCTGCGCGCGCCTGCGACCACTGGCGCGCCGCGTCGCTGCCGGGCCCCTGTGCGCGTATGAAGCCACGCAACGTGACCGTGACTTGCGCATCCGTCACGGCGAGCACGGCCTCGACCGGCTGCGACTCGGGCGCATAACGCAACAGCTCCGACAGCAGCGCCTCGAAGATTGTCGCGAGCTGGAAATGATCGCCGTTGATAGCAGGCACGCCGGCGCCCTCGACAGTGACGCGTACGCGGTCGTTTTCGGACAAATCGGACGCGAGCGCTTCAATCTCGGCGCGAAGGTTGAGGCGGGAGAGCTCGGACGGTTTCGGTCGCGCCCGCGGGTTGAACATTGCGAGCTTCGAGTAGCCGTGCCGAACACGGCCGAGCAGCCGCAACACCTTGCTGACACGACGCATTTCGTCGATCGATCCGGGCCCGGTCGGCGGTGGCGACGGTCCCATGGCCATCACGCGGGCGATGTGCTCGAGCTCGCACACGGCGAGCGCCAGCGGTGAGCTCGTCTCGACGGCGACCTCGTACGCCGCCTTTTCCAGCAGTTCGAGCTCGACGGTGCGCCGCATCTGCCTGGTATCGCGCAGGATGAAGATCGAGCCGGTCAGGCCGGCGGGCACGTCCTGCCTGGACACGTACACGGGGATGGTCGTCAGCGGCGCGTCGGGCGCGTCCTTGGTGCGCTCGCCGATGCGCCTGACGATGAATTCGCCGAGGTCCCCCGGCGGTCCGCCGCCCAGCCGGTGGCGCGCCTGCGTGTCGGTGAAGATCTCGTCGAGCTCACCCGTGATCGCTGCCGCATCCTTGAACCCGAGCAACGACGCGGCCGCTCTGTTCGCGCGTCGTATGCGCAACGCCGCATTCGTGATGAAGACGGCATCCGAGGCGTGCTCGAAGGATTCGGTCAGCATGTAGAGCACGCTGATTCGGTGAATCAGTCCGCCGACCTCGCGCGCGAGCTCCTGCAGTGCGTCACATTCGTCGGCGGCGAATGCGCACTCGCGCGTGTCCTCGACGTTGATGATCCAGCGGACGAGGCTCTGATCGTCTTCCGCGAAGATCGGCACGCACAGCTCCGAGCGCACTTCCGTCGACGACACGCTCGGCGTGTAGTCGTGATCGGACAGCACGTTCGGAACGTTCTGCATGTTGCCGCTGCTGACGACGCGTCCGAGAATGCCTTCGTCGATCGGCTGCGAGTAGTCGTCGGGCAGGCGGATCGGTTCGTTTTCGTCCGCCCAGTGCTGGGCGAGCAGCCGGATCCGGCCCTCGCTGCGATCGCACAGCAGGATCGATACGTGCGAGAAGCCGAAGTTCTCCACGACCTTTTTCGCGAGCACGCTGCACGCATCGAAGATCGTCGTGCAGTTGTTGAGCGCGTTGAAGAGCTCCACGCGGCGCCGCAGCGCCTTCGTCTCGAGGAACGCCAGCGCCTGCAGCACGCTTGCGTCGATCGGCAGCTCCTCGAATGCCTGGCGCTGACTCTCGGTGAATCCGTCGAGCTTCTTGCTGAGCAGCGTGACTGCGCCCACGACATTGCCGCCGCGGCGAATATCGCGGCGCATGGCACTGCGAATGCCGGCAGCGAGCATTTCCTGCACGGCGGGATCGTCGCGGAAGCGCCCCCACAGCGGCTGGCTCATGAACTCGACGAGATCCGGAATGACGGTGGCCTTCGGGTCCATCATCCAGCGCTTCTGGTCCTCGTTGAGGAACCACCAGCGCTTCTGGCCCTCGCTGGAATGGCCATAGGTGAACAAGGCATTCACGTGACTCTTGTCGCGGCTGAAGCATGAAACGCTCATCCGCGCGAACGGGAACGAAGGCTTCAGCGCCTCCGCCATCGCGTTGAGCAGCGCGCCCGCGTCGTCGACGGTGCGATTGATGTCGTGGATGCTGTTCGCAAGTTCCTGCTGCTCGACGTTGCGGAAGAGGCCGAGCGAGCCCACGACGATGCCGTGCTGGTCCGGGATCGGCAGTCCGGTGATCTCGAGCGGAACGCGGCTGCCATCCGGCCGATCGGCCTGGACGCTGTAATTGCCGATGAATCCCGCCTTGCGATCGTCCAGCTGATGGCGAAGGACTTCGCGCGCGGCCTCGTCACGAAAGATCGAATCGAGCTTGATTCCCTCGTAGCCGGCCAGCCCGAGCATGTTCAGCGCCGCGAGGTTCGCGTAGCGGACATTGCGGGCCATGTCGATGATGACGACACCGATGCCCGATGCGTCGAGCACTTCGCGCCGGCCGTGTTCGAGGTTGGAGAACCGGATCAGCGTGTCGTCGAGAATGTCGCGACCCGGCTCGCGCGCAGCAGTCGATCCAGGTGTCGCGGTGCTCGTCATGCCTTGCTCCCTGGCGCTTGCGGCATCTCGAGGTTTACGGTCGCGGGGGCACTCCTGGACGATTGTAGCGCACAAACTGACGAGAAATGATCGGCTCAGGCGTCCAGCCGGTCCGCCAGCGCGGTAATCCCGGGTACCACGTAATCGACGCCGACGCTGCCGAGCGTTTCCGCGCGTCCCGGCCCGAATTCCTCCGGCCGTTCAACGAAGGCGGTGTGCAGGCCCTCCTTGGCTGCTGCGGCAAGGTCGGATGCGTGCGCTGCGACCATTACCACCTCGTCAGGTGCACAGTCCATCGCCGCGATTGCCGCACGATAGACGATGGGCTTCGGCTTGTAGTCGCGGGCGAGTTCCGCACCGAGTATCGCGTCCCACGGGAAGCCGTTGCGGCGCGCGAGATCGATCATCAGCGAGATGTTGCCGTTCGAGCACGGTGCCACCACGAAATGGGCACGCAGTCGGTGCAACCCGGGCTTCACGTCAGGCCACGCGTCGAGCCGATGCCATGCGAGGTTGAGATGCGCGCGCGTGCGCTCGTCGACGCCGTCGAGCGCGAGTGCATCTAGGACCACGTCGAGATTGCGCCGGTGCAGCGCGTCGAGTTTGCTGAACGGCAGCCTGCCGGCGCGAACTTCGTCCATCGCCGGCTGATATTGGCCGCGCCACGCGTCGGCAAACGCCAGCCAGTCCGTTTCGATGCCGAGGGGTGCGAGCGCGGCTTGCGCTTCGCGCGCGACCGAGCGACGCCAGTCGACGAGTGTGCCGAAGACATCGAACAGCAGTGCCTTGATGGCCATGTGGGGCTCCACGCAGTTGGCCGGTGCCAGTTTGCCCGATCCGGAGCATGCCGCGACGATCGCTCGCCACCGCGCCATGGTGCCGCGCTAGAATTGCGCCGAACCACGAAGGACACGAATGACGACGCCCGACAAGAACGTGCTAGGAGGGCCGCTTGCGGTCTGCTCGTCGGCGCCCCGCACCGGGTTCTTTCGTGACGGCTGTTGCAACACCGGCGCGGACGACGTAGGCATTCACGTGATCTGCGCGCGGATGACCCGCGAATTTCTCGAATTCGAACGCCAGCGGGGCAACGACCTCGTGACACCGATGCCCGCCGCGCAGTTTCCGGGACTCTCGCCCGGCGACCGCTGGTGCGTATGCGCAGGGCGCTGGCGCGAGGCTTTCGACGCTGGCGTAGCACCCCCCGTCGTGCTCGAGGCAACCCACGAGGAGGCGCTGGCCATCGTTCCGCTGGCCGACCTGCGCCGGCACGCGCTCGACCTCAACTGACGAAAGCCCTGATGGAGCCGCTGCGATGCGCGAAATCCTGCCGAACATCTACACGTGGTCGTGGTTTTCCGAGCCGCATGGATATGACTTCAACGGCTACCTGATCCGTGACCCCGACGGCAACTTGTGCATCGACCCGGTGCCGCCGCAGGACGACATGGCCGAGATCGAGCGGATCGGCGTCGGCACGATCCTGCTGACGAATCGCAACCACTCGCGCGCGGCGAACGCGGTTCGCGAGCGCACGCAGGCGCGCGTGATGATCCATCCGGACGACGCGCCGCACGCGGTTTCCCAAGGTACTAACGTCGACGGCGAACTGCTGATCGGCGAGAAGATCGGACCCCTCGTCATCGAGCCGGCGGCGGGGAAATCGCCCGGCGAAGTGGCGCTGCACTGGCCCGAGCGGCGCTTGCTGTTCATCGGCGACGCGGTCATCGGCAACCCGGCCGGGGAGTGCGGACTGTTGCGTGAGAAGGTAATGGACGATCCGGCGCGGTTGCGCAGCAGCGTGCGCAATCTGCTCGAACTCGACTTCGATGTGCTCCTGTTCGGCGACGGCGTGCCCATCCTCGCCGATGCGCACGCGCGGCTCGAAGCACTCGTGGCGACGTTCCCCCGCTAGCGCACGCCGGGCCGCGGAGCGGGCGCCGGCTGCGGGGGCTCTAGCCGTTCCAGCCGAGGTGGCTCAGGAATTCGCGCGTTCGCGCGGTGGCCGGATTGTCGAATATCTGCGCCGGCGGTCCTTCCTCTACGATGCGGCCCGCGTCGAACACCGCGACGCGGTTTCCCACACGACGCGCGAACGACATCTCGTGGGTGACAACGACCATCGTCATGCCCTCGTCGGCCAGCGTCTTCATCACGCCGAGCACCTCGCCGATCGTTTCCGGATCCAGGGCGGACGTCGGCTCGTCGAACAGCATCACGTCGGGCGCCATCGCGAGCGCCCGCGCGATCGCCACGCGCTGCTGCTGGCCGCCCGACAGCGCCGACGGAAAGCTCGATGCCTTGTCGGCGAGACCCACTTTGTCGAGCATGGCCATTGCGCGGCGGCGCGCTTCCACGGGCCCGACGCGCTGGACCGTGCGCGGACCCTCGGCGACATTCTGTTCTGCCGTCAGGTGGGGGAAGAGCTCGAAGTTCTGGAACACCATCCCCATCCGCTGGCGCATCGCGCGGAGGCCGCGCTCGTCGCGCGCGAGCCGCGCACCCTCGAACTCGATGTCGCCGCCGTCGATCGACTCGAGACCGTTCGTGCAACGCAACAGCGTCGACTTGCCCGACCCCGACGGTCCGATCAGGCAGACCACCTCGCCGGCGTGCACGTCGAGCGATACGCCGGCGAGAGCGGTGAAATTGCCGTAACGCTTGACGACGTCGAGATAGCGAATGACCTTTGCGCCGTCGCTCTTCGTGGCTTCGCCCACGTCGCTCATTCTCGGCCTCCTTGCCGTTTCGGCGCTGCACGCGACAGCGGCGCGTCGGCCTCACTCAATCGCGCCGCGTCGGCCCCTTCGGGGCTCCGCTCGGCTGCTGCCTCGCCCGCGTCGCTCATTCTCGGCCTCCTTGCCGTTTCGGCGCTGCATTCGCTGGCGGCGCGTCGGCCTCGCCCGCGTGCCTCATTCGGTCACCGCATACCGCCGCTGGATCCAGTCGACGAGCTTCGCTTGCGGGTAACCGAGCAGCCAGTAGATCAACGCCATCGCCGTCAGCATCTCGAGCACCCGGAACGTCTGCGCGCGTATCTGCATCGACACGTAGGCAAGCTCCGTGACGGCAATGACCGAGACGAGTGACGTGTCCTTGAACAGCGATACCCACGTGCTGGCGAGCACCGGGGTGATGCGCCGCAACGCCTGCGGCGCGACGACTCGCCGCAACGCCTGCGCGCGGCTCATGCCGAGTGCCATCGCGGCCTCCACCTGGCCGCGGCGGATCGAATTGATGCCGGCGCGAAACGTCTCCGAGTTGTAGGCGGTGACGTTGAGCGACAGCGCGGCGAGTCCGGTGGCGAGCGCCGGCAGCCCGACGTCGGCAAGGATCGGCAGCACGTAGTACGCCCAGTAGACGACGAGGATCAGCGGCAGGTTGCGAAAGAGCTCGACATACGCGGTTGCGAGCGCGCGCACCGGCACGGGCCCGTAAAGGCGAAGCGCGGCGACGAGCAGCCCGCAGGGAACGGCGATCGCCATCGTTGCGATCGTGAGCAGGAACGTCGTCGCCGTGCCGGCGGCGAGCGCGTCGCGATGCTGCCACACGACCGACCAGTCGAACGTCACCTGAGTGCTTCGAGACGCGTGCGCGACGGCTGCGGCACGACGCTCACGACCGGCCGAGGTGCGCAACGCGCCGGTAGAACCGGTCGACGCCACGGGTGACCGGATAGAGCAGCAGGAAGTAGACGGCCATCGCGACCGTGTACACCTCGATCGGCTGGAAGCTCTGCCCGGCGACCGTTTCCGATTGCCGCATCAGCTCGGGCACGGCGATCACCGATGCGATCGCCGTGTCCTTGATCGTCACGGATGCGAGCGAGCCGAAGGCGGGCAGCATGCGCACGAGGGCCTGCGGCAGGATGATGCGGCGCAGGATCTGCGCCTGCGACATGCCGAGCGCCAATGCCGCGCGTGTCTGCCCCGGTCGCACGGATTCGATGCCGGCGCGGATGATCTCCGCCGCATACGCCGCCAGGTGGACGGTGAGGCCGATCAGGCCCGCGGTAAATGGCGACATCGTGACGCCGGCGACGATCGGCAGCGCGAAGAACGTCCACACCAGCACGACCAGCACCGGGATCGCGCGCATCGAGTCGATGTAGAACACGATCGCCGGGCGCAGCCAGCGCGGGCCGCGAATCCGCAACAGGGCGAGCACGAATCCGGCGATGAGGCTCGTGCCGCCGGACGCGAGCGACAGCGCCAGCGTGATCAGCACGCCGTGCGCGAGAAAACCCGCGTTGTCGGTGATGACGCTGAAATCGAAATCCACGCGGGCCTTCCCCGGCGGCCGGTTACGCGCGCCGCCGAATGCGCGCCAGCCGCTACTTCATCGTATCGACGACGCGCGCCTCGTCCTTCTTAAGTTGCGGCTCGATTTCCTTTTCGACGGCGCGCGCCCACTGCAGAAAGCCGTCCTGCTTCTTGTCGATCGCCATGCCAACCGGCGCGGCTTTCTCCGTGCTGTTCTGGCAGTTGTTGTCCTTGGGCAGCACGGCGAGCTGCTTCAGCTTGCGGCCCATCGCGACCCATGGCACGCGGTTGATCGGAACTGCGTCGGCGCGCTTGGCCAGGACCTCCTCGACCGGGGACACGCCCGAGCCGGCCACGCCGCGCAACTGCGCCTTCGGGAAGCGCTCCTTGACCCAGCCTTCCTCACCGCCGCCCGTGTAATACGAGATCGTGATCTCAGGGCGATTGAGGTCGTCGACCGATTTCGCGTTGGCGAACTTGGGATTGGACGCAAGTCCGTACATGCAGACGCTCGTGCTCGAATAGATGACGAAGTCGACGACCTTGAGACGATCGGGCGTTTCGGCGAGCGGGGTGACCGAGATGTCGACCTGATTCGACGCGAGCACCGGCACCTTCGTCTCGTGGCTCACGGGAACCACCTGCAACTTGACCCCCAGCCGCTTCGCATACTCGTTGGCGAGGAGCCACGCCGGACCGCTCCACGCGTCGCCGGTACCGGTCGTGTTTTCGACCAGCCACGGGGCATTGGCGAGCACGCCCACGCGCAGCACGCCGGCCTTCTTGATTGCATCGATTCGCGGGCTGGCACCCGGTGCCGGCACCGGAACTGCCGCGACTGCAGTGGCCGCAAGCGACGCGGCAAGCCATCCGACGAACGCGCGTCCGAAGCGGTTTGACGTCATGCTTCCTCTCCTTCACGTGATGGGGTGCGGCATCGCGCATGGCGCGGGGCCGCGGCGCGTAATGATTGGGGACGCGACGCAGCGTGTCAAACCGCGTTCGCGGGTGCGTGCTTGCCGCCGCCGGTCACCCGGCAAGCTGGTGGGGCGCGTGGGGCTATGACCGCTCGAGCGCGGTGCCGCGACGCCGCTCGCGCGCCTTCACGCCGGTGCGGATCAGCGTGGCGCCGAGAATCGACGCGGCGAGCGCGAACGCCGCGCCGACGGCAAACGCTACGTGATAGCCGGCAGCCTGCGCAGCCGCGGGTGCGAGGCCGCTACGAAGGGCAGTCGAGGTTGATGCGTCGGCAAGGCTCGCGAGCACCGCGAGGCCGATTGCGCCGCCCATCATGAAAGACGTATTGACGACGCCCGACGCAAGGCCGGAATCGCGGGGTGCGACGTCGCTCATCGCCGCGAGCAGCAGCGGATTGAACGCAAGGCCGGCACCGAGGCCGAGCAGCACCATCGCGGGCAGCACATCCAGCGCAAACGTCCCGCTTGCCGGCGCCCGCGCGAACAGCGCGAGTCCGGTCGCCGCCAGCAGCAGCCCGGTCGCCAGCGGCAAGCGGATGCCGAACCGCATGACCACCTTCGCCGACAGTCCGACGGAGAACGCCGCCATGATCAGGTTCGCGGGCAGGAACGCGAGGCCGACCTGCATTGCGGTGTAGCCGAGCACGCGCTGCAGGTACAGTGCAGCGATGAAGAACCACGCGAACATCGCCGCCGCCCACAGGATGCCGATTGCGTTCGCCGTGGCGACGTTGCGCAACTTGAACAGGCCGAGCGGCATCAGCGGTGCGCGTACCTGCGCCTCGATGCCGAGGAAAAGCGCGAGCAGCAGCGACGTGACGGCCAGCAACCCGATCGTCTGCACCGATGTCCAGCCGGCGCCGTTGCCATTGACGATTGCGTATACGGCGAGCATCAGCGCCGACGTCACCGTGGCAGAGCCGGCGATGTCGAGGCGTCCCCCTGCCGCGGTGCTGCGATCTTCGGGCAGCAATGCGCGACAGCAACCGTAGACCGCGATGCCAATCGGCAGGTTGACGAGGAATATCCAGTGCCAGTTGAGAACGCTCGTCAGCACGCCGCCGAGCAGGACACCGACGCTGCCGCCCGCTGCGCAGACGAAGCCGTAAATGCCCATTGCCTTCGCGCGATCGGCGGGCGCGGTGAAGAGGTCCATGATCAGCGACAGCGCGACGGCGGAGACGATCGCACCGGCGATACCCTGCACGGCGCGCGCGCCGATCAGCATCGGCTGCGAGCCCGCCGCACCGCAGGCGAGCGACGCCAGCGTGAACAATGTGATGCCGAGCAGGAACAGCCGGCGATGGCCGAACAGGTCGCCGAGCCGGCCGCCGAGAAGCAGGAACCCGCCGAACGTCAGCATGTACGCATTGACGACCCAGACGAGCGACGTCTCGGTGAAGCGCAGGTCCTCGCGGATCGACGGCAGCGCGACGTTGACGATCGTCGTGTCGAGCACGATCATCAGCACGCCCGCGCACAGCACGTAGAGCGCCAGCCAGCGCTGCCGCGTTGCGCTGCCCGTCATCGGGATGCTTCCATGCCGAGCGCGCGCATCGTCCGCGCGTCATCCGCGACGGGCCTCACCTCGACGCAGCCCATCCGGGCACCGGGGATTCGCGCGGCGATCTGGATCGCCTCGTTCAGGTCGCGCGCCTCGAGCATGTAGTAGCCGCCGAGTTGCTCCTTCGTCTCGGCGAATGGCCCGTCGGTCGTCGACACCTTGCCGTTGCGTACGCGCACCGTCGTTGCGGCAGCGGGCGGCTGCAGCCGATTGCAATCGACGAAATGCCCGCTCGCCCGGGTGTCCGCGGTGAAGCGCGCATATTCGTCGTAATGCCGTTCGGCATCGGCGTCGGTCATCTGCTCCATCACCTTCTCGGCGCAAATCAGGCAGAGGAATCTCATCGCGCGCTCCCCACGGTTTCGGCGGTCGGTCCGAGTGGGCGAACCTCGACGGCGCCGCCGACCCGGAGCGTCGGTATCCGCAGCGCGATGGCAATTGCCTCGTCGAGGTCCTTGCACGCGACGAGGTGATAGCCACCCAGTTGTTCTTTCGTCTCGGCGAACGGGCCGTCGGTGATGATCGGCCGGCCCTTGCGCTCGCGGACAGTCGTCGCCGTCGACGTCGACTCGAGCCGCGCGCCCCCGCGATAGTGGCCGGTTGCGACAAGGTTGCGCTGGAACTCACCGTATTCACGCATCACCGTGGCGCGTTCGGACTCGGGCAACCGCGCCCATTCGGATTCGTCGAAGCAGCACATCAACAGGTAGTCCATCTGATTCTCCTCGAAGTCACTCCATCGGACCGCGTTCCGGCCCCGTGCGTGCTGCGCGACCCGACACGCCGCCGCGAAGGGTGGCGTCGAGGCCGTAAAGCATCCCGATCCACCGCTGGCGGATGCGCGTTGCGCGGTCGGCGTGGACGTTCGCGTGCAGAAGCCTCAGCACGCATCCGCGACTGCGCGGTTCGATGTCGACGTCGATGCGGGTTGCAGTCGGATGATCCGGTGTCGACAGCGTGAACGCGAGGCGGCGGGGCGGCATGAATTCAACATACGTGCCCGAGTGCTCGACGATTTCTTTCGCGCGCTGCTCGCACAGGCAAAACGATCCACCAGCGCGCGAATCGATCGCCGCGCTCACCATCGGACGCGCGGCGGTGGCGAATAGCCACTGGCCGGCGATGACGGGGTCGACCCAGGCGGCGAAGACCGAGTCGGCGTTCCACTCGAAACGCCGAACCAGCCGAACGACGATGGGTTCGGCGCGATCGCGTCCGCCGCGCGGACGTGGGTCCGAATCCCGGGATGGCCGGCGCAGCGCCTCAGTCCGTGCGTCCGCCTCGAGTGGCGGCGATCGGGGAGCCCAGTCAGCGTCGTGATGAGAAAAGTCGGGCTTCATCGGCATGGCTTCCAGGCGGCCCGGCACGTGTGCCGCGCCACGGATTCGTTGGGTTAGTCGAACGGCCTGAACGCTTTTCGACATCGAAGTTGCGGCACCGCACGAAATTAGGGGCGGGGCGGCGTTTCGCGGGCGCGTCAGGCGTCCAGTTCGGCGAGCCGGCGCTGCAGGAATCGACTCTCCGGTCCCTGCCGGACGAGGGCCGCCGCACGTTCGTACGATGCTCGTGCCGACGCAACGTCGCCCAGCCGCCGGCACATGTCCGCGCGGGCCGCATGCGCGAGGTGGTAGTCGGTGAGGTCGCCGCGCGCGAGAATCGCGTCAATCGTCACGAGTCCTGCTGCCGCGCCGTCCCGCATCGCGAGGGCAACGGCGCGGTTCAACTCGACGACGGGTGACTCGTCGATGGTGAGCAGCAGGTCGTAGAGTCCGACGATCTCGTTCCAGTCGGTTGCCTCGGCGCTCGCCGCGTTGGCGTGAACGGCCGCAATCGCCGCCTGCACCGTGTAGGCGCCGAACTGACCTGATCGAAGCGAGCGTTGAACGAGTGCCGAGCCTTCGTCGATCTGACTGCGGTTCCACAGCGAGCGCTGCTGGTCGCCGAGCAGCACGATGTCGCCGGTCGCAGACGTGCGGGCGCCGCGTCTCGATTCGTGCAGCAGCATCAGGGCGAGCAGGCCCACCGCTTCGGGTTCCGGCAACAGTTCGACGAGCAGCCGGCCGAGGCGGATCGCTTCGGCCGAAAGGTCGTGGCGCATCAGTGCCGGGCCCGACGACGCTGAGTAGCCTTCATTGAAGACCAGGTAGACGACGCGCAGCACGATCGACAATCGCTGCGGCAACTCGTCGGCATCGGGCACCTGGTATGGAATGCGGGCGTCGCGGATTTTTGCCTTGGCGCGAACGATGCGCTGCGCGAGTGTTGGCGCCGGCGTGATGAACGCCTGCGCGATCTCTTCCGTGGTCAGTGAACAGACCTCGCGAAGTGTGAGCGCCACTTGCGCGTCGGGCGCCAGCGCCGGGTGACAACACGTGAAGATGAGCCGCAGCCGGTCGTCCTCGATGTCGTCGTCGGCGTCGTCGGGCGAGTCGCGCTCGTCGGGCACCGCATCGAAATCCTCGACCGAGTCGAATCGCGCGCGTCGGCGCAATCCGTCGATCGCCTTGAAGCGGCCCGTCGACACGAGCCAGGCGCGCGGATTAGCGGGCATTCCTTCGCGCGGCCACTGCTCGAGCGCGGCGCGAAAGGCGTCGTGCAGCGCTTCCTCCGCCAGATCGAAATCGTGCAGCAGACGCACCAGCGTTGCATACACGCGCCGTGATTCCGACCGGTACAGCGCGTCGATTTGCGCCTTCACGCTCGGAACGGAGTCGAGGACGCTCATGGTGTTGTCACCACTCGTCGAGGA
>Ga0207674_10001086_pt1 | contig 35383 bp, 25 predicted proteins | sample KBSCornC72_FD_184303 | JGI IMG/M metagenome (GOLD analysis project Ga0207674, IMG submission 184303) | Corn rhizosphere microbial communities from Kellogg Biological Station, Michigan, USA - KBS Corn C7-2 (SPAdes) (version 2) | ecosystem: Host-associated > Plants > Roots > Rhizosphere > Soil ...
TCAACTATAATATTTCGTCCAACACACACCTCGAGGTCACATCACATGCATTGTTTGGCGAGAGGAACAGTGTTCAGTTTATCAATGCACCGAATATACCCGACACATTTAATACGGCAATCGCCTCTTATAATCCACGGCAAGTGGACAGAGATTACTACTCTGGTTTTACCACAGAAGCAAGACTACTGCACGTTTATAAGATAGGAAGGATAAACAGTGTAATAACAGGTGGACTTCGCTATTTTCATGAACTGACAAAACGGAAGCAAAAGGGAGAGGGAACAACCGGGAGTGATTTCGATCTTACTCTTACGCAGCATTATGGAATTGATCTAAGGTTTACCACTGATAATTACGCAGCATTCGCGGAAAATATTTTTCAGCTCACACCCAGGTTTTCCGTTACTCCCGGTATAAGATACGAGATGATCAACACGGATCTTAACGGAGTTATTAATAACAGAACAGCAGCCGTGTCTTATGCCGGCAAAAGAAACTTCCCGTTGTTCGGAACTGGATTGCAATATGACCTGAATTCGACTTCACAACTGATCGCAAATATTTCACAGGCTTACCGTCCGTATTTATATGCCAATGTAACACCTGCGGACAGGCTTGATAAAATTGATCCGAACTTAAAAGACAGTAAAGGGTATAACATCGATCTCGGTTATCGTGGCCGAATTGGAAATGTTTTCCAATTTGATCTTGATGCCTTTTATCTTTTTTATGGGAACAAGATCGGGCTCATCGCGGATACAAATGACGACGGAAGTTCTTACCTGTTAACAACAAATGTTGGGAACTCTGTTGCAAAAGGTATTGAAGGCTTTACCGAATTGGCGCTACTTAAATTGATTGATCCAACAAATAGGTCAGGGAGCGAGGTCAGGATCTTTGGTTCTGTTGCTTTCGACCAGGCAAAATATACAAGTGGCGTTATTAATAAATCAGGAACTAACATCAACATTTCTGGTAACTACGTTGAGAACGCACCGCAGTGGATATTGAAGAGTGGTATCGAGTTGAGGTATAAGACAATTTCAACAATTTTTCAATACGCGTTCACTAGCAAAACTTATAATGATGCCTTCAACACAGCTTCGAGTTCAAACGGTGTCATTGGTTTGATCCCAGCTTACCATGTGTGGGATTGGAATTGTAGCTGGCAGTTGTCAAAGCAATTCCATGTCAGTGCAAGTGTCAATAATTTCACCAACGAAAAATATTTTAATCGAAGAATAACCATGTATCCGGGACCGGGCATTTTGCCGGCCGATGGAAGAACGTTCACAATTTCCATGGGCCTGGATATTTAAATAAATTTTTCATTTAGTGATACTCATACAAGCATAGCGGGCTAAAATCCTCTTCCGTTTCACGGGAGAGGGACTTTTAGCTTTCTTAAGCCATCAATTAAACAACATGAAGACTCTCTTTTGGTTAGGCTTTCTCGGTTTATTGCTTTTTGAAATAGCCAATGTTTATTTCATCATGCCTATGCCGGGCAGCCAGCAGATGAACAGTATTGATCTTGCTTATTTCTTGTACAGGTGGCGTTGGTTTTTCAGGAGTCTTTTTTTGGCGATGCTCGTCATTGGGCTTTTCAGATCTCACTGGAAAAAGAAATGGTTATTGATAATACCATTGGCTGTATTATTGGTAGTCGCGTATATGGTCAATTTTAAAATGGCTGCCGATCACATGTTCTATCAGGCCAACAAAATATTAATGGCGAGTGCTGCGGCAAACAAAATTGATACGGGGCGATTGGTAATTGGTGTAAAGATCAATAATGAAGCGAAAGCATATCCAATTCGTTTTTTAGGTTATCATCACCAGGTGCAAGATACTTTGGGTGGCGAGCCAATCATGGTGACCTATTGTACAGTTTGCAGAACAGGCCGTGTGTTTGAACCGATCGTAAATGGTAAGTATGAGAAATTCAGGCTTGTCGGCATGGATCATTTCAATGCTATGTTCGAGGACGCAACTACAAAAAGCTGGTGGCGCCAGGTAACAGGTGAAGCCATTACGGGAAAATTGAAAGGCGAACATTTGCCGGAAGTCTTCAGCACACAAACATCGTTGGCGAAATGGCTTCAATTAAATCCCGGTTCGCTCGTCATGCAGGTTGATTCGACCTTTATCAATTCTTACGATACTACTGGAAACTATGAATCAGGTAAAAGCAAAAAAAGTTTAACAGGGACAGATAGCCTTTCGTGGAAAGATAAGTCATGGATAATAGGAGTAAGAACGAAAACTGGCAAGAAAGTGTATGACTGGAATAAATTGAAATCGGAAAGGATCATCCAGGACCAAATTGAAGGCACACCTGTTCTTATTGTTTTAGCCGGCGATAATAAAAGTTTTTTTGCTTTTGAAAGACCCAATGAAAACACAACATTTAGTTTGAATGATGATGTGCTCGGCTGCGATAATTATCATTTCAGGATCGATGGGAAAGGAATTGATACAAGTTTTTCGTTGAAACCTTTACAAGCATCACAGGAATTCTGGCACAGCTGGCGAACATTTTATCCAGGCACAAAAAAAGACAATTAGTCCAATGCCATATATACCATTAGAAGAACATCTTCCGGGCATAACTGGTTTACTAGAATACAGGAAAGACACTGCCGCTCCGATTCGCGAGCTGACGCAATTTCTTTTACGCGGCCCGTCTACTTTAACGGAAGCCGAAAGAGAACTGATAGCTACTATCGTGTCACATCGCAATCAATGCAAATTCTGCGTAACTGCGCATACAGCAGCGGCTGATGTGCTATTAGGTGAAAAGGCGACCACTCAAAAGGTGAAAGAGAACATTTTGACTGCGCCGGTAAGTGATAAAATGAAGGCCTTATTGACCATTGCTGCACAGGTCCAGGAAAGTGGAAGGAGCGTGACACAGGATTCAATTAATGCAGCAAAACAAGCCGGTGCAACGGATATCGAGATCCACGACACGGTTTTAATTGCCGCGTTGTTTTGTTTGTACAACCGGTATGTAGATGGATTGGCCACGGCATTACCTGAGAAGGATGAGTATTTTGATTCACTGGCTGAAAGACTGGCAACACATGGATACAGACGCTTGCCGCAAGGGTATGATCATCTAAAAAAACAACAATGACGGCTCCCCAAAACGGAAAAATAACGAGCTATCACTGGATACTGTTTGTGATCTGTTTTTTCGGAACTGCATTTGCGGGCGTCATATCGACTCTCATGTCTGTTTACCTGCCGGTTGCTGTGGGGGATCTGTTGGGAAATAAGGACGAAACCGAACTAAATAATATCAGCGCTTATATAAATTGTCTTTTCATTTTCGGCGGAGCGTTTGGCGGATTTATATCAGGAGTTATTACTGATAAAGCAGGAAGGAAAGCCGCGGTTATTTTTTCAATTGCTTGTTACGGTGTGTTTACTATCCTCACAGGCTATATGCCTACCTGGTGGGGCGTCGTTATATGCCGTTTCTTTAGTGGCTTTGGTTTCGGTGCCATATTGGTGACAGCTCCCACCATTATGTTGGAAGAATGGCCGAAAAAAACGAGAGCGATTTTTATTGGCATTTTATCTATAGGTATTCCAGTTGGGATTTTCTCTGCTGGTGTAATTAATTACTTCGTCTCGTCATGGAGACAAGGCTTTTTGATTGGTATCATTCCCGTGAGCATCGCGATAATTTCTTTGTTTTTGTTGAAAGAGTCGGAAAAGTGGAAGTATGACCGACAACAAGTTATTCATCATAAAAAGGAAAATGAAAAAATTTTCTCGTCTGCTCACCAGTATGACCTGATAAAAGGTTCGATCATCTTCGGTGCAATGCTTATTGGGCTATGGGCAATATTTTCATGGATACCCACGTGGATACAAACCTTAATTATAAGCGGCGATGGCCAAAAGCAACGTGGCCTTAGCATGATGATGTTGGGAATGGGTGGCTTGATCGGTGGTTTTTTGTCAGGATGGATAATGAATGCGATCGGTGCGAGGAGAACAATGGTTTTATGTTTTTCCGTATGCATCGTTTTGTCATTTGTATTATTTAGAACCAATTCGTCTTTTACTCCTTTGATCTATGGTGAGATCGCGATCATGGCCCTGTTCTTTGGCGTTAGCCAGGGAGTGTTGTCTCTGTATATCCCCAATTTATTTCCGGTGAATATTCGTGGCACCGCAACAGGTTTTTGTTTTAATACCGGGAGACTTATAACCGCAACGGCAGTATTGTTTGTAGGTGTGTTAGTAACGGCATTGGGCGGCTACAGCAATTCCCTTTTTATTTTTTCACTTGTATTTGTGATCGGCCTTATCGCAACGATTCTATCAAAGGATGTGAAAAATTCTGACGTGAAGAAAGATGCAGAAATATTGAATAATAAAACACAGGATCTGCAAGAGGTCATTTAAGCAACCAAAACGATTATTAATAACGATATAGAAAAGCAAACCAGATGGCATACATAGAAGTACCAGAAGACGTTCCGGGGATAAGGAGCCTGGTCATGTTCAGGCCCGAAACGGGTAAACATCTTTACGAGCTGGCCCAAATATTATTGAGGAGTGAATCACCGTTGACACAAGCAGAACGGGAATTGATTGCCGCATATGTTTCTTATCGCAATGACTGTACGTTTTGCTGGAGCAGTCATGCTGCTGCATCACGTTGTTTATACGGCGATGAAAAAAATATAGTGGATGAAGTATTAAAGGATATGCAACGTTCGAATGTCAGCGACAAAATGAAAGCATTGTTGACGATCGCGGGCAAGGTGCAGATCTTAGGAACGGAAGTGAAACCGGAACATATCAAAGCTGCAAGAGAACTTGGTGCAAATGACCGCGAAATACATGATACCGTTTTGATAGCTGCCAGTTTCAGCATGTATAATCGTTATGTTGATGGGCTGGCAACTTTGACACCAACCGATCCAGCTGTCTATGAAGAAATGGGAAAGAGAATGGTCAAAGGTTACATAATGCCACCCCAAACCACAACATGAATTCTTACTCCGCCTCTTACAGAAAGAGATCACCTCAACATTAAAACCATTACAATGCCACATATCGATCTCAAAAATGATCTGCCGGGTATAAGAAGTGCTTTGGCTTTTAGCCCGCAAACGGCTGAGCCTTTAGGACAACTGGCGGAAATTTTACTTAGAAGCAATGAAGGATTAACCCGCGCAGAAAGAGAATTAATTGCAACCTATGTCTCTTATCTCAATGATTGCTTTTATTGTCATCACTCTCACGGAGAAATTGCGTGCATTTATTTAGATGGTAACAGCCAACTTGTGGAACAGGTAAGAAAAGATTTTAACAAAGCAGCGATTTCGGAGAAATTGAAGTCTCTGCTTGCTATTGCCGCTAAAGTTCAGCAGGGTGGCAAATTTGTTACAGAAACCCACATCGAGAAAGCCAAACAAAATGGTGCTACTGATAGAGACATTCACGATACCATTTTAATTGCTGCTGCATTTTGCATGTTCAACCGGTATGTGGATGGTTTGGCAACGAATACTCCAAAGGATATGAGTTCTTATCCTCTTCGTGCGAAACAAGTTGCGGAGAGAGGATATGGTAATCATATGTATACCGAAAAACAACCTACACAAACGATTTAGCCGGTTCCTATGTAAGCCGATCAAACAATTTATTATCAATCAAAACAAAAGTTCCATGGGAAAATTAAAGAAGCAGGTTGGAGTGCTATGTATTTTATTTTTACCTTTCTACTTACTTGCACAACAAAAGACGGTCACCGGCACAGTAACCGATGCGAAAGGCATCCCGATGCCTGGCGTGAGTGTCGTGATAAAGCAAACGAATACAGGAACGGTCACAAATGCAGAGGGAAAATTCAGTTTGACTGCGACTGCAAATTCAACGATCATTATTACTGCCTCAGGTTTTAAATCTCAGTCGTTTCCGGCACAATCATTCCCGAATGATGCAGAAATAAAGCTTGAAGAAGATTTTGCAAAACTCGATGAAGTAGTTGTCACCGGGCTTGCTACTACCGTTAAGAGAAGAAATCTTGCAAATGCGGTTGCTACTGTTTCCAGTAAAGAGTTAAATGGCGTTGCACCGGCTCAAACTTTCGATGCTGCACTGAATGGAAAAGTGCCGGGCGCTTATATCAATGCAAATAGCGGTGCACCTGGTGGAGGAATATCTGTTAAACTGCGCGGTGTGACTTCGATATTTGGAAACACACAACCGTTGTTTGTTGTGGATGGAGTATATATGGATAATACGGCAACGTCTGGCGGGTTAAATGCAGTTACATCAGCTGCGGCTGGAGGCAATGCTTCTAACCAGGATAACCCATCAAGTCGTATTGCGGACCTGAGACCCGAGGACATCGAGAATATCGAAATTTTAAAAGGAGCATCCGCAGCTGCTATTTATGGATCAAGCGCAGCGGCAGGTGTTGTCATCATTACAACAAAAAGAGGTAAGGCGGGCAAGACAAAAGTTAGCTTCACACAAGACCTCGGCTTCGTTAAGGTGAGACATTTGTTGGGTGTGCGCCAATTTACTGCCGAGACAGCCGCCAGTTTGTCGAGCGATCCTGCTACCAGCGCTGCTTTGAAGCAACAGTTTCTGGACGCACAGGCCGCGGGGAAAATATTCGATTATGAAAAAGAAGTGTATGGTAACACCGGGTTCATGCGTAATAGCGTGTTGAGTTTGACGGGAGGAAATGATCGAACGAGTTTTTATTTTTCCGCGGCACAAAAGCAGGAGGATGGTATTGTACAGGGCACGGGTTACCGCAACACCAGTTTACGATTGAATCTTGATAACCGCATCACAGATAACATAAAGCTTGGGCTCAGCACCTCGTATGTTAATTCGTCTTCGGATAGAGGATTAACAGGAAACGATAATGCTGGCGTTACATATAGTATTTCGCTTTCTTCGACTCCCGACTTTGTTGATCTGCATCCAAATGATCTTGGAATTTATCCCAGGAATCCTTTTTCGTCGTCGAATGTGCTGCAAACAATTGCTATGATGACAAACAATGAAAATGTGAATCGCTTTGCGACGGGTTTTAATTTGGATGCCCTTCTGCAGAAAGGCGCAAGGTCTTCAACAAAATTGATTGGAAGAGGCGGATTTGATTTTTATAACCTGGTGACCACGGCTATATTTCCAAGGGAGCTGCAATTCCAAAATGTGAATAACGGTACTTCAATCCAGGGCTCTACCAAAAATTTAAATACCAATTATATTGTCTCATTGGTAAATCTTTTTGATGTTTCAGAAAAAGTGGGATTAACCACATCGGCAGGAATTACCCAGGAAACGGGTGACTACAACAACTTATTGGATGTCGCTACCCAAATGGCCCCCGGGCAGTCAAACGTTGACCAGGGCGGATCATTGACAGCGCAACAAAACAGATTTAAATTTCAGAACCAGGGGATATTTGTTCAGGAAGAAGCAAGTATCAATGACGCGATTAATTTAAACGCGGGTGTTCGTTTTGACAGATCAACGCGAAATGGTGACCCTGATAAATTTTATACATATCCAAAAGGTGGAGTCTCGATTAATCTCACAAGATTGGGATTGCTTCAAACTACGTTTGATAATCTAAAATTTCGCGCAGCCTACGGTCAATCTGCGAACTTTCCCACGCCGGCAAGCAAGTTTACAACACTGGTGCCATCAAACATAGGTGGCTTACAGGGTTCAATCGTGAATATACAGGGCGGTGACCCTAATATCAAACCAGAAAAGCAAACAGAACTTGAAGCAGGTTTTGATTTCAGCATTCTCAATAGCAAATTGAATTTTGAATTTACTTTTTATAACAAAAAGATCTTTGACTTTTTGTTGTTGGCAACAGTTCCTCCTTCATCAGGGTTTTCAACAAAATATGTGAACGCGGGCGATTTGCGTAACCAGGGAATCGAAGCTGGATTAAATGCCCAGGTCATTTCTTCACGGAACGTTAAATGGAACTCAACTCTTAATTTCTGGATGAATCGTTCGAATGTTACAAGACTTGGTATCCCACCAGTTATCCTTGGATCATTCGGAACAAGTTTGGGATCATTCTATATTGAGCAGGGGAAATCTGCTACACAAATTGTCGGTACAGATGCACCTACACACCCAACAGGCGATTTGATTCTTTTAGGCAACCAGGAACCAAAATTCCAGATGAGCAGTTTTAATGAAGTTGTTTTATATAGTAAAATCAGTATTCGCTTTCTTGTTCATTGGAAATACAAAGGAGATAATATCAACTTGACAAACCTTCTTAATGATTTTGGAAGCACAAGCGCGGATTACGACGCTGATGCTGATGGAAACGGCGTGCCTGATGGGCCACAAAGGATCGGACAGTTTCTTGGCGGCAGTGCAAGGGGATTTGTTCAGAATGCCGGTTACTTGCGTTTTAGGGAGATCGGAGTGTATTATACATTCAACAAAATTCCGGGCAACGTGGTAAGAGAGATTCGTGCAGGAGTTTCGTTCAATAATTACATCACGATCACAAACTACTCCGGCTATGATCCTGAAGTTTCCAATTTCGGAACAGGATTTTCAACCGGTGTTGATGTAGATCCCTTCCCTGCGTCGAAACGTGCAATGTTCAGCTTAACAGTTAATTTCTAAAATCAAACAAAGATGATTATGAAACGATCAATAAACATATATATAGCTTGCCTGTTGATTGCTGCTGCAACATTACCGGCGTGCAAAAAGGAATATGGCAACTTGAACGGTCCTACAGTGGAGCAATATGCAAACAACGCTTCAAAGGATCAGTTGAATGGACTTGTTGCCGGAGCACTTTCAGGTATGAGAATAAATGATGGAATATATCTTGATGCGGTGGGCATTATAGGTAGGGAAATGTATCGCTTTTCTAACGCAGACCCCAGGTACGTTACTGAACTACTCGGTTCCGGAAGTACTACATTAAACAATACAGGGTTCTACGTTACAAATCCCTGGGCGTCCCGCTACCGCGTGGTAAAAAATTGCAATGGTCTTATTGAAGCGGCCACCAACTCAACGTCGATCACAGCCGAGGAAAGAAAGGGTTATACAGGATTTGCAAAAACATTGAAAGCCTTTGAACTTTTGTTAAATCTTAATTTAACTTATACAAATGGAATCAGGGTGGATGTTGCAGACCCAAACAATCTTGGGCCGATCCTGGATTATGACGGATCGATCAGTGCTATCTCTTCGTTGTTGGATGAAGGAAAAGCTGAGTTGGGTGGGGCTACAGTTGCCTTTCCTCTCACAGATGGTTTTGTCGGGTTTGAGGATGCCGCCGGTCTAACAAAATTCAACCGTGCATTGGCTGCCAGAGTTGATGTTTATCGCAAACAATGGGCAACGGCGTTGACAGATCTTGGTGAATCTTTCCTTGATCTTAACGGCGATTTCAATACAGGCGTAAATGAAGTATTTAGTACAGGGAGCGGCGATCAGCTCAATCCAGCTTTCTTTGCTCAAAATAGCACGGGTGAGGTTCGGCTTGCGCATCCTTCGTATGCCAGTAACATTGCAGCCGGCGATGATAGAATTAATAAAGCAACATTGAGGAATGCACCGGCATCAGACCCATCAGGACTCAGCAGTGACAGGGATGTATGGGTATACACCTCGAGCACCGCTCCTATTCCAATGATTCGAAATGAAGAATTAATTCTTATTTATGCAGAGGCAAAGATTCAAACCAATTCATTGACTGAGGCTGTTGATGCATTGAACATTATCCGGGCAGGACATAATCTTCCCAACTATAGCGGTGCTGTTACTCCATCTGCATTGATCGATGAGATGCTTACGCAAAGGAGATATTCTTTATTTTATGAAGGCCACCGTTGGATAGACGTTCGCAGGTATGATAAACTCGGCACACTACCCATTGACAGACCTGATGATGATGTTTGGTCTGCCATGCCGATACCCCAGACAGAACAATAATAAAATTATAAAGGAGTGGTGAATAAAAGCCACTCACTTTTCCTGTTTAATTGAACAATTATGGCGCATATTGATCTGAAAAATGAATTGCCCGGCATAAGAGGCCCAATGGCATTCAGTCCTGCGACAGCTAAACCTTTAAATGCATTAGCAGAAATATTGCTTCGCGATGATAATAATACATTGACACGAGGTGAGAGAGAATTGATCGGTGCTTATGTTTCGTCACTCAATGATTGTTTCTTTTGTCAGAATGTGCACGGTGCCATGGCGCAATATTATATGAATTGCGATATGCAATTCATTGATGCAATAAAACAAGATTATCGATCAGCAGACATTTCCGGGAAATTAAAGTCATTATTATCTATTGCAGCGAGTGTGCAGAAGGGTGGTAATAGGGTTACCACTGCGCAAATAGAGACTGCAAGAGATCTCGGTGCAACCGATAAAGAGATCCATGATACAGTGTTGATCGCCGCAGCTTTTTGCATGTTCAATCGTTATGTGGATGGCCTGGCGACCTGGGCTCCGCAAGACAGGCAAGTATATGTTGATCGTGCCCCCATGCGGGCTGAGGAAGGGTATGCCGATCTTGACTTCTATAAGTAGATGACAGACGTGAAACATCAAACGTCAAACGTGAAGAGTGAGATTCCTTCTGGTCTGACATTTCACGTTTCACCTTTTCATCTATCTTAGAAGAATGAAAAAATTTATATTGACGCTGCTTGTCTTTGTTGTTGTCTTTACGATCTCCGCTCAACAACAAGTACAGACTCCTGCTGAAATTTATGGCGAATTGTTTACTGATGTCCAGATGCGACATATTTTCCCGGACAGTAAGACTTTTCCAGATTGCACGCCTAAAAGAGATCCCAAACAAATTGTCAAGGATTACCTCGCGATGAAAAACGATCCCAATATCCGGTTTAAATTAGATGAATTCGTGACGGGGAATTTCGATCTTCCAAAAGCACCACAACTGAATTATATCACGAAGGAAAAAGATGTGGTGATGCACATCAAAAACCTTTGGAATGTGCTGACAAGAGACGCGGATATTTCCTCCCCTTCCGGGGGAGGCCAGGTGGGGGCCGGAAGTTCTTTATTGCCTTTGCCTAATCCTTACATCGTTCCCGGCGGAAGATTTGGAGAGATCTATTATTGGGATTCTTATTTCACCATGCTTGGTTTAAAGGAGAGTGGAAGAGCAGACATGATCGAAAATATGGTGAAGAATTTTGCTTACCTCATCAATACGTATGGTCATATTCCCAACGGAAATCGCAGCTATTATATCAGTCGCTCCCAACCCCCATTTTTTTCATTGATGGTTGAATTGCTTGCATCGATAAAAGGAGATAAAGTCTACCTCACTTATCTGCCGGCAATGGAAAAAGAATATAAGTTCTGGATGGAAGGAGCTGACAAATTGAAACCCGGCGAAGTACACCGCAGGGTGGTGAAATTAAAAGATGGGACTGTGTTAAATCGTTACTGGGATGATGCAGCCACACCAAGACCGGAAGGTTTTAAAGAAGATGTGGCGGTGGCAGAAAAATCAGGAAGAGATAAAGAGGAAATGTATCGGAATCTTCGTGCAGGCGCAGAAAGCGGAATTGACTTCAGCACTCGCTGGTTTGATGATAAAAAAGACATAATAACTATACAGGTCATCGATTTTGTCCCTCCTGATTTGAATGCCTTGATGCTTCACCTCGAGCAAATGATCGCAAAGGGAAGGAAACTAAAAAAAGATACTGACGGCGCAAGGCGACTGATGAACAAGGCTTCAACAAGAGAAGCTGCCATTAACAAATATTGCTGGAATAAAACCTTGAATTATTATACTGACTATAATTTCAAAAAGCAACAACAAAGTGACATTGTTACATTGGCAGGCATGTATCCATTTTGCACCATGAAAAAATCTTCTGCCATAAATGAAAAATGTGCCCGGGCAACTGCAGCATTAAAAGAAAAACTGCTGAAGGAAGGTGGTGTTGTAACTGTTGAGTACAATAATGGTCAGCAGTGGGATGCGCCAAATGGATGGGCACCATTGGAATGGATGACGATCTGGGGTTTGGATCGTTGCGGGCAAAAAGACCTTGCAAGAGATATTGCACAACGCTGGGTGAAATTAAACTCTGATGTCTTTAATCGTACGGGAAAGTTAATGGAGAAATATAATGTAGTTGACACAAAACTTGAAGCAGGCGGTGGCGAGTATGCAGGACAGGATGGTTTTGGCTGGACAAATGGAGTGTTGCTTAAGCTTATTAATAAGTACCAGATACATCCGAACGACTAGCTCGTGAATCGTGAATCGTCAATCGTGAATAAGTCTCCTAACTTTTTACAGGTCACTATTGCCGATTGACGATTCACGATTGACGACAAAAGATTTCCCTCACCTAATAATGTGTCGTAAGTACATATTTCCTATCTTTCAATTTCCTTTGCAGCAATTAGAGCATTGAACCAAAACGAAAGGCTTGCTATGAAGAAGACGGTATCTCTCCTCTTAATTATATTTTCCATTTCATTTTCAAAGGCGCAATTATTAACTTGGGCACCTACGTTTCCTGAGGAAAATGATCCAACCACGGATATCGTGATCACTGCCGATGCGACGAGAGGAAACCAGGGATTATTGAATTATACCCCTGTCACCGATGTATATGTTCATGTTGGGGTCATTACAAACCTGAGCGCTAACTCAACCGACTGGAAATATGTGAAATTTGCCTGGGGCACGACAGATATCCAGGCTTCATGCGTAAGTGCCGGCAACAATCTATGGCAGTATTCGATCACTGGCACTTTGCGATCCTTTTTTGGGATCACGAATGCTTCTGAACACATTCAAAAGATCGCGGTCCTTTTTAGAAATGGGAATGGCTCTAAAAAGTTGGCAAATTCTGACGGGAGCGATATGTTCATTCCTGTTTACGACAATAGTGTTATTGCCATCCAAATTACAGATCCCCCCATTCAGCCGTTATTTATTCTGCAACATGAGCCCCTGGCAAAGGCAGTGGGAGATAACATCAACGTAGTTGCCGAAGCAAATAAACCTTCAACCATGAAATTGTACCTGAATGGTACAGTTATCCAAACAGCAAATAACGCAACTACCATTACCGCCAACCCTATCCTGACCACGGGCGGCAATACGGTGATTGTTGCGGAAGCGAATGATGGCACTACAACAACGACTGATACACTCGAATTTTTTGTCACAGCCGGAGTAACCGTTGCGCCGCTTCCCGCTGGCGTGCGAGACGGAATTAATTACGAAAGTGACAATACAGCCGCTACCCTTGTACTATATGCTCCTCTAAAAAACCGTGTATCTGTGGTCGGTGAATTTCCGGGGAGTAATTGGACCGATCAGACGCAATATCAGATGAACAAAGCACCTGATGGGAACCATTGGTGGTTGCGCATTACCGGCCTAACGCCCGGCACTGAATATCCTTTTCAATACTTAGTTGATGGCACTTTGAAAATTGCAGACCCTTATGCAGAAAAAATTCTTGATCCCTATAATAATAATGACCAAAACATTCCTTCTTCAACATATCCTAATCTCAAATCTTATCCAACGGGATCGACTACGGGTATTGTAAGTATTCTTCAAACAGCATCGCCACAATATAATTGGCAGGTAAACAATTTCACGAGACCTGACAAAAGAAAACTGGTGATCTATGAATTATTGGTAAGAGATTTCTTAGCCGCCCATGATTGGAACACATTGAGGGATACGTTGAACTATTTGCAGGATCTGGGAATAAATGCCATTGAGATCATGCCCTTCAACGAATTTGAGGGAAATAATAGCTGGGGATACAATCCCGATTTTTATTTTGCTCCTGATAAATATTATGGCCCGAAAAATACATTGCAGCAATTCATTGATTCCTGCCACGGAAGAGGGATCGCGGTGGTAATGGATATTGCATTGAATCATTCATTTGGTTTGTCGCCATTGGTTCAATTGTATTGGGATGCCGCTAACAATCGGCCGGCTGCAAACAATCCCTGGTTCAACCCGGTGGCTAAACATGCTTTTAACGTTGGCTATGACATGAATCATGAAAGTTTAGCAACAAAATATTTTGTAAGTCGTGTGGTGGAACATTGGCTTGCGAATTATAAAATTGATGGATTCCGATTCGATTTGTCGAAAGGATTTACCCAAACACAAACCTGTGATAATAACGGTAGCAACTGTAATGTGAATGCGTGGGGTGCTTATGATGCGAGCCGCATCGCCATCTGGAAAGGATATTATGATACGCTGCAGTTAAAATCGCCCGGGTGCTACGCAATACTCGAACATTTCGCAGACAACACGGAGGAAACGGAACTGTCTAATTATGGAATGTTGCTGTGGGGTAACATGAGTTATAATTATCAACAAGCTTCGATGGGTTACAACACGGGTTGGGATTTCAGTGGTGGCATTTACACCGTTCGTAACTGGACCCAGCCAAATTTGGTCACATACATGGAAAGTCATGATGAAGAGAGACTGGTGTATAAAAACATCCAGTTTGGAAACAGTTCCGGTTCTTACAATGTGAAGGATCTGAACACCGCCCTAAAACGGGTTGAAATGTGCGGAGCTTTCTTGTTTACTATTCCCGGTCCGAAAATGTTTTGGGAATTTGGAGAGCTGGGATATGATTATTCTATCAACACGTGCACCAACGGATCAGTTAATGACAGTTGCCGCTTAACTCCAAAGCCGATCCATTGGGACTATCTGCAAATTATCCAGAGAAAGCGTTTGCATGATGTATTTGCTGAGCTTATAAAATTGCGCTCTCATTCGCTGTACAAAGATGTTTTTATCACTAGCCGAGTCGATCAGAATCTAGCTGGTGGTTTTAAGATTTTGCAGGTAAACACCGATACCTCGAAGATCTGTGTGATCGGGAATTTTGATGTGATCCCTCAAACGGCGAATGTTACATTTCAAACTACAGGAACATGGTATGACTATTTTGACGGGTCTACTTTAAGTGCTACGGGTCTTGCACAGAGTATAACCTTGCAACCGGGAGAATACCACGTTTATCTTAACCGGAATGTTGTGAGTAACATCCTTACTCCAGTATCCACGATAAACTCGCTGGAAAGTAATTTATTTATTAAAATGCTCCCCAATCCTGTTTTGCAAAACGCAGTCATTGACATTACTGTTCCTGAAGCCGGCAATCTGCAAATCGAAATTTTGAATATCAACGGCCAAAAAATTTCCAATATATACTCCGGATTTTTATCGAAAGGTGATCATACCATAAATTTTACTAAGAAAAATCTGCCGGCAGGGATGTATATGCTAAAGGTGAATTCAAAAATATCGTCAGGTGGAATAAAAATTGTTGTGAAATAATTATTTTTAAACAAAGCAGTCATCACTATGTCCGAAGCATCCAATATTAAAACCGCCGAGATAGAAAAGATCAGTCACCTCGAATATTTCAATATCGCGGTTTCTGTTGATTGTGTAATTTTTGGATACGAAAGCAAGGAATTAAAGGTTCTCCTGATAAAGTCAGACCTTGAAGAATTTAAAGGTTTGTGGTCCCTTCTCGGTGATCTTGTCCGCCCCGATGAAAACATTGAGAGTGCCCCTTATCGCGTACTGAGGGAAAGGACAGGCTTGGATGATGTTTATCTCGACCAGGTGCATACATTCGGAGATCTTGGTCGTCATCCGTCGGGACGTGTGATCACAACAGCCTATTATTCTTTGATCAATATCAAACATCACAAGCTCAAGCTCACTCATAATGAACTGCACTGGCACAAATTAATCGACATAAAAAAGCTGGCGTTTGATCACAAAAGAATTTTAGACACGAGCCTCGATCGCCTGCGTGAACAAATAATGGATCATCCGATCATCTTCAATTTGTTGCCTGAAAAATTTTCCCTGAGAGAGTTGCAGGATCTTTACCAGGCGATCCTGGGAACCAGTCTCGATCGTCGCAACTTCCGGAAAAAGATCGCTCATAAAGACTGGTTATTGGACCTTGATGAAATGGAAAACGATGTTCCTCACCGGCCCGGCAAACTTTATAAAGCCAAAACTGAACTATGGAAAAAGGCATCGGGGAAAAAAGGGAACAAGCCTTCTGTGAAAAATCTACTCTGACCAACGAGAAATATTTTTTGTAAAAACGAAATATATCTTTAAACTTGTGTAAACGATTGCGCAAATGTTGAAAGCAACCATAACTGACATTGCGAGAGAGCTAAACACCACTGCTGCTACTGTTTCGCGTGCATTAAGCAATCATCCCCGCATAAGTGCTAAAACAAAGAAATCTGTTCACGAAGCGGCGCTCAAATTAAATTATAAACGAAACAAGATCGCCTCTTCATTGCGATCAGGAAAAACGCATTTGATTGGTGTGATCATTCCCAGCGCGGAAATTAATTTTTTTGGATCAGTTGTTCATGGAATAGAAAGCGTAGCAAATTCTAACGGTTACGGTGTCCTGCTTTTTCAGTCAAATGAAAAGAGGGATTACGAAGAAAAAGGTTTACAAAATTTTTTGTCTGCAAGAGTAGATGGTATTCTGGTGTCAATTGCGAAAGATACAATTGACTATTCTCACTTCATGGAAATAAAATCACGTCATGTACCCATTGTTTTTTTTGACAGGACAAATGATGATCTCGGCGTAGATTCTGTAGTGATCGATGATTATAAGGGAGCTTTCATGGCAACAGAGCACCTGGTCGCGCAGGGCTACAAACGAATCGCACATATTTCCGGACCGAGGCACTTAAAAAACTTTCACGACAGGTCGAGAGGCTATATAGACGCACTGCAAGCTCACGACATGGAAGTTGATCACTCCCTGATCTGCAGCGGCAATGTTTCAATAGAGTCCGGACGGGAAGGCACACGGCAATTGTTGTCACTGGCCCATCCCCCCGACGCAATTTTTGCTACAGAAGATTTTACGGCGCTTGGTGTGATCAAAGAACTGAAGGAGAAAGGAATAAAGATCCCTGAAGAATTTGGAGTTGTCGGTTTTGCCAACGAATCATTCGGAGAGCATATCACACCCACCCTTTCCACCGTCGATCAGCAAACGATCGGCATGGGCAGATCGGCACTGAACCTCTTGCTCGATATCATCGAAAAGAGAGACATCGATCAACATATAAAACAAAAAATTGTGTTGGAACCTCTGCTTATTTGCCGTGATTCGTCAAACAGAAAGAAATGGGCTAACAGCTAAATATAACCTGTGTAAGCATCAACTTATTTAAATGAAAAACCAGGACACATCCGTAACCTTTGAAACAGCGGGTCAAAAGTTTATTCGATTTGAAATAAATTTTTGGTCTTTATAAAAAAGTAATATTATTGTGTGTTTGCTACACATTGCTTATTTGAAAAATTGATTTATCAAAACGCTTAATGATTGCTTATGTCACGCAGAAAACTGCTTCGGTCGATTATTTTGCCGGCAATGCTGCTTTTTTCGCAGCTGAGTTTTGCACAGGATCGTGTGTTAACAGGTAGAGTAACAGATTCAACCGGCACTGGTGTAGCCGGTGTTACAGTAACCGCCAGAGGGACTCAAACATCTACCCAAACAAATAATGATGGAAGCTTTAGGATAACAGTTCCTTCAAGTGTTGATGCACTGATTTTTTCCTCCGTTGGTTTTGCCACTCGGCAGGTACCAGTTGTTTCCGGAAGTCCAATGAATGTTTCATTATCCGGGGCTACTTCTGCGCTTAATGAAGTGGTCGTTATTGGATATGGAACGAGAATGAAAAAAGATCTCACAGGGGCCGTTACCAACATCACGGCAAAGGATTTTAATAAAGGGACGATCACGACGCCCGAGCAACTTATTGCCGGGAAAGTGGCTGGCGTGCAGATCACCTCCAATGGTGGTGCGCCGGGTGCCGGGAGCACAATTCGTATTCGAGGGGGTGCTTCACTCAATGCAAGTAATGATCCACTGATCGTGGTTGATGGAGTGCCATTAGCGCCAAATCGAAACCCCGATGGAACTTCATCCATCTCAGGTTCTTCGGATCCATTAAGTATGATCAATCCCAACGACATTGAATCGATGAACATTTTGAAAGATGCGTCCGCGACAGCTATTTATGGTTCAAGAGCATCAAATGGAGTGATCATCATTACGACGAAAAAAGGAAAAAGCGGCAAACCCAGGTTTAATTTTACCACACAAAATTCACTTTCAACATTGCCCAAAGAAGCCGATGTGCTTTCTCCGGCAGAGTTCAGGAATTATGTGAACACCCATGGAACACCCGCTCAAATTGCCATCATGGGGAATGCAAGTACTGATTGGCAAAAAGAAATTTATGATAATGCATTTACGACCGATAACAACTTAAGTGTATCGGGTTCCTATAAAGTACTTCCTTACAGGGTTTCACTTGGCTACCTGAATCAGGATGGAATTTTAAGAACAGGTAATCTTAAAAGGACATCTGCGGCTATCAATCTAAGCCCACGATTTTTGGATGATCATTTAAAGATCGACCTGAATCTTAAAGGAACTTTGAGTCATTGGCGGTATGCCGACGAAAGCGCGATCGGCAACGCTGTAAGGTTTGATCCGACTCAGCCTGTATTGAGCGGCGACAAAAGATTTGGAGGTTATTTTGAATGGTTGGATCCTTCTTCAACCACCGGTCTTCGCAAACTGGCTCCTTTTAATCCAGTTGGTGTGCTTGAACAAAAGGAAGATAAGAGTGACGTGCAAAGAAGCATTGGCAATATTCAATTTGACTATAAACTGCATTTTCTGCCTGACTTGCATGTCAACGTTAATCTTGGTTATGATGTATCCAAAGGCGAAGGGACCATCTATATTCCGGACAGCGCAGCATCAGCTTATCTTCGTTCGCCTGATGCAAAACATGGCGGCGTCAATAACCAGTACAAACAAAATAAATCGAACACACTCCTTGAAACTTACTTGAACTATGTCAAGGAATTTAAATCGATTTACAGCCGAATTGACGCGATTGCCGGTTATTCATACCAGGATTTTTCAACGACTAATTACAACTTTCCCGATCAAACTACAGATGGCTTCGTGATCTCTACGCCAAGTTTTCCTTTTGATAAACCTGAAAATAGGTTGATCTCTTTTTACGGAAGAGTGAATTATACGTATAAGGGCAAGTACCTGTTAACAGGAACACTCAGGAGAGATGGCTCTTCCCGTTTTTCAGAGGACAACAGGTGGAGCATGTTCCCTTCAGGTGCCTTTGCATGGAGACTTAAAGATGAAGAGTTTTTGAGAAATTCGACAACAGTAAGTGACTTGAAATTAAGATTGGGTTATGGAGAGACCGGTCAGCAGGAAGGAATTGGCAACTATGACTACATTCCAAGATATGCATTGGCCAATCAGCAGGCCCAATATCAGTTCGGGAACAGGTTTGACTCTTTGTACAGGCCAGCGGGGTATAATCCAAATTTGAAATGGGAGCAAACAGCTACATACAATGTCGGCCTCGACTATGGTTTTTTGAATAATCGCATTACAGGTTCTATTGACTTTTATGTTAAGAAAACCACCGACCTGCTCAGTGTAATTGACCAGCCTGCCGGTACCAACTTTTCAAACAAAATCCTCGCTAACATTGGGGATATGGAAAACAAAGGTGTTGAATTCACCATCAATACACAGATCATACGGAACAAAAGCGTAACCTGGGACTTCGGGTTTAATGTTACTTACAATGAAAATAAAATTACCAAACTCACTTTCACAAATGATCCTACATTTCCCGGAAATCTCGTTGGGGGTATAGCTGGTGGTGTTGGCAGCACGATCCAAATACAATCCGTGGGTTATCCTAAAAATTCATTCTACGTTTATCAGCAGGTCTATGATAAATCAGGAAAGCCGATCGAAGGGTTATTTGAAGACAGAAATCGTGATGGCCTCGTCAACAACAATGATCTGTACCGTTACAAATCTCCGGATCCAAAAGCTTTCCTTGGAGCGTATTCTAATGTAAACTGGAATAAATGGAGTGCCGGGTTTTCATTAAGGGCCAACATTGGAAATTATATGTACAATAACCGGTTTTCGAATACCGGCGTACAAAGAAATATTATTGACCCATTGGGATTCCTGGCTAATGGATCCAGGAATTTGCTGGAAACAAATTTTACCGGCAATGGGGACCAATATCTCTTGTCGGATTATTATGTTGAAAATGCGTCTTTCCTCAGGATGGATTATATAAACGTGGGCTACAATGCGGGTGACCTGGTAAGCAGCCATACTAATTTAAGGATCGGAGCCAACGTACAGAATGTATTTACCGTTACTAAATATAAAGGTCTCGATCCGGAAGTGTCAGGAGGTATTGACAATAATTTCTATCCGCGTCCCAGAACATTTTCTTTAAGTCTAAGTCTTGATTTTTAAAAAAACGATTTGCATAAAATACTGCATATGAAAAAAGTCATTTTACAAGCCAGCCTTTGTTTTTCAGTGCTGATTGTTGCAACGATCCAGTCTTGCACCAAAGACCTCAATCTTTCCCCGACCAATGATGTAACCTCCGAAACGGTGTATGCGAATCTTGCCGGCTATGAGTCAGTGCTGGCGAAAGTATATGGAGCCTTCGCTCTAACCGGGAACCAGGGACCCGCGGGCAATGGAGATGTGCAGGGTATTGATGAAGGTTTCTCGGATTTTTTCCGCCTGTTTTGGAAAGCACAGGAACTAAGTACCGACGAAGCTGTCATCTCCTGGGGTGACGTAGGTATCCAGGATTTTCACAACATGAACTGGACTTCAAATAATAGTTTTCTTACCGGGCTTTATTATCGCTCATTGTACCAGATCACTCTTTGCAACGAATTCATCAGGCAATCAGCCGATGATCAACTAAGTAATAGAGGTATTTCAGGTACCGATGCTGATAAGATCCATCAATTTGCGAGGGAAGCAAGATTTCTCAGGGCCTATCAATATTGGGTGCTAATAGATCTTTTTGGCAACCCTCCTTTTGCTACAGAAAATACCGCAATTGGTGGCGCACCTCCTCCGCGCATTGCACGCGCTGATCTGTTCAACTATATCGAAAGCGAATTGAAAGCAATCGAACCAGAGATGCCGGCACCACATGCTAATGAATATGGCCGCGCAGACGTGGGTGCTGTTTGGGCATTGCTAGCTCGCTTGTATTTGAATGCTGAAGTTTACACTGGCACCGCACATTATACAGACGCAATTACTTATTCGAAGAAGGTTATTGATGCAGGTTATTCGCTGATCAGCGATTACACCTGGTTGATGAGAGCAGACAATAACCTGAATACAAGTGCTACGGGTGAATTTATTTTCTCGATTAATTACGATGGATTGCATACACAAGGTTATGGTGGCACCACATTTTTAGTGCATGCATGCGTCGGTGGTTCTATGCCGGCGTCTTCCTTTGGCGTAGCCGGTGGTTGGAGTGGTACAAGAACAACAAAAAGTCTTCCAGCACTTTTCCCAGGTTATCCTGATTTCTCAACGATCACCGATAAGAGAGCACAGTTTTATACTGATGGGCAAAACCTGGAGATCGGTAACGTTACACAGTTCACCGACGGACTTGGCGTAACAAAATATAAGAACATTAAAAGAGATGGATCACCTGGACAAAGCCAGGATTTTTCAGACGTAGACATGCCGTTGTTCCGTTTGCCCGAAATGTATTTTATTTATGCTGAATCGGTGTTAAGAGGTGGCTCTGGTGGCGATGCCACTACAGCATTAGAATACATGAATGATATTCGTGTGAGGGCTTATGGAAATTCATCCGGCAACATTACAGCCGGTGATCTCACGCTTGATTTTATTCTTAGCGAAAGAGCAAGAGAGTTGTATTGGGAAGGTTTCCGCAGAACGGATCTTGTTCGCTTCAACAAATTTGTTGAAAACAGTTACTTGTGGCCCTGGAAAGGTGGCGTTGCTTCAGGCACTGGTGTTTCAGCAATCAGAAAGATCTATCCCATTCCTTCAAGGGATGTCAATTCAAATACTAACCTGGTTCAAAACCCCGGCTATTAATCTTTAACAATAATGATTATGAGAAATATTTTTCCATTACTTTTTTTCGCAGCTGCGCTTGTCCTTGGTTCGTGCAAGAAGGCTGAAGATAAAGTATATTTTGAAGGAGGGAATCCTCCGGCATTGTCAGCTTCAACTTCCAATGTCATCCTCGAGCCGGGATCAGAAGCTAATACCGCTTTGATATTACGTTGGACAAATCCAAATTTTATGTTCACGACTGGCGTCAGCTCGCAAGATGTGACTTATACTCTTGAGATGGATACGTTGGGTGCAAATTTTGGCAGCAACATAAAGTATACGACTGTCATCGCAAAAGATCTCAGTAAGACATATACAGTGGGAGAGTTGAATGGGATATTAGGAAATACAATGGTCCTGCAACTTGACCCGCGTCGCGATTACACAATAGAAACAAGAGTCATTGCCAGCATAGGTTCGACCGTAAAAGTTATATCCAATGTTGCTGCATTTAAGGCTAAACCATTTGCTCCTCCTCCAAAAGTAGAACCGCCAACAAATGGAACATTGTGGATCACCGGGGATGCTCCTGATGGCCCTCCGTCGTGGAGTAATCCAGTGCCTCCGCCTTATGATGTTTCATTTCAGTTTACCAAGGTCTCCAACACATTGTATGAACTCGTTGTTCCTATGAAAGGCGGTGGTGGCTACAAACTTATACAAATACAAGGCGATTGGGCAACACAATATCACATGTTGGCTGGCGGAACCTGGCAGGGTGGCAATATCGAAAAGAAGGATTCCGATCCCCAGTTCCCCGGACCCCCGACCGCTGGTAATTATAAGATCACAGTAGATTTTCAATTAGGGAAATTTACTGCAGTGAAACAATAAATCATTAACACTAACACTTATGCGATCAATAATAAAATTCGTGATTTTGGTAGCAGGGGCAGCTTTTCTTTCTGTTGGTTGTGAGAAAGTAGCTGAGCTACCCAACTATAAATTGGGCCATCCAGTTACACTAACTCCATCCGCGAGCTCAGTTAGTCCGGGTGTAGCAGATTCTTCCAAAACAGTCTTGACGATGAACTGGACATTTCCGCAATATGCTACCGACTCAGCTAACATGAAGTATGTGCTTGAGATAGATTCAGCAGGAAGAAATTTTTCAAAAGAAATTACGAGAACTCAAACGAAAAGTCTAAGCAAAACATTTACCGGGAGAGATCTGAATACTATCTTATTGAACTTCGGTGCTTCGGTAGGCGCTCCAGCGAAGTTAGATATGAGAGTAACCTCATCGTACGCTAATAACAATGAAAGGTATGTCTCCAATGTTGTCCAGGTTACAGTTACTCCATATAGCGATCCTTCAAAGCTAACATCGGAAAATACTTCGGTTACAGGAACATCAGGTACTTCGACCGAACATTCAAATACTTTCTCGTGGTCTTCTGCATTTCCAGGTTATTCAGGAACTGTGACGTACGCTATCCAATATGATTCAGCAGGGAAAAATTTTGCTGCGCCGCAAACAATAGCAGGATATGGCGGAGCTTCAGTTTACAGCGCTTCATTGAATCAGGGCGACATGAATACAACAGCGCTTACTTCAGGAATTGGAGTTGGGGCTACCGGAACTGTTGAATATCGTGTAAAAGCGACTACAGCAAGCGGGTCTGTTTCTTATTCAAACGTGGTGAATGTGGGTGTTACAACCTTTTCTCCCGTGCCGCCAAATCTTTATATCGTTGGTGATGCCACTCCGGGTGGTTGGAATAATCCAGTGCCTGTTCCTTCACAACAATTTACCAAGGTGGACTCCTACAAGTTTAGTATCAGGCTTGGTCTTACTGGTGGAAAGAGTTATTTGTTTTTACCTGTAAACGGCGATTGGAGTCATAAGTATGGCGGTGTAGGTGCTAATAACACAAACAACCCGAGCGGTGATAATTTTAAGCCGGAAGGTGGAGATATGCTGGCACCTGCTGCTTCTGGCGTGTATGATATCGTAGTAGACTTTCAAACCAGCAAATGGACCGTTACTCCGGTTTCTGTGCCTATGAACCTTTACATTGTTGGAGATGCTACTGCAGGCGGATGGAACAATCCTGTTCCTACTCCTTCGCAACAGTTTACGAAATTGGATACCTATACATTCGCGATCGTTGTTAACCTTACAGCGACGAAGAGTTATTTATTCTTACCGGTAAATGGTGATTGGGGTCACAAATTTGGTGGTGCAACAGATGGTTCTGCACCTGCAACATTATTGGCTGATGGCAGTGTACCAGGTTCTAATACGCCTGCTCCTTCTTCAGATGGCCAATATCTTATCGTTGTAAATTTTGCGACAAACACATATAGCGTGGTGCCTTATTCAGGAAATTTATTTATGGTCGGGGATGCGACCCCCGGTGGTTGGAATAACCCGGTTCCCACTCCTTCGCAACAATTTGCTGAAACAAGCTTGGGTGTTTTTGAGCTTACCGTGTCATTAACAGGTAATAAATCGTTTTTGTTCCTTCCCGTAAATGGAGACTGGAGCCACAAAGTTGGCGGCCTTGTTGCAACCAATAACACAAACAACGTGAGTGGAGATTATATCAGGGCTGAAGGAAGCGATCTGAAAGCGCCTGCAAGTGACGGCACTTACAAAATAACTGTGAATCTTATCACGATGACTTATAAGGTCGAATAGGATTTGGATTAAATAAATTAAAGAGGCTGTCTCAAAAGAAGCTTTTACACAATAGCCGGGAAGGCAGTAAGGCGGTAAGTATTATGCAATGACACTTGTCTTTCCGACTTACCGTTCCCGGCTAATTAGCCTTTTGAGACAGCTTCTTTTTTGTTCAATAATAACATTGTTGCGATCAAGTCTGCTATAGGATCAATGAAGACCATATGCATTTTTTTATTTACTGCTTTTGCATTTGCAGCTTGCAAGAAAAAGGAATCAATACCTGCAGGACCCAATCCACCTGCAGGAAATCAATTTTTTGCTAAGGGTGCTGATGTAAGCTGGCTCACTCAAATGGAAGCCGAAGGACAAAAGTTTTACAACAGCAATGGAACAGAAATGGATTGCATGGAACTTTTACAAAGTCTCGGTGTAAATGCGATACGGCTAAGAGCATGGGTAGATCCAACAGATGGATGGTGCAACACAACTGATCTTATCAATAAAGCAATTCGCGCAAAGAATCTCGGAATGAAGATAATGATCGATCTTCATTACAGTGATTGGTGGGCTGACCCGGGTAAACAAAATAAACCTGCTGCGTGGGTATCACAGGATTTCAATGCGCTGAAAACGTCAGTGTATAATTATACCGTAGATGTGATGAACGCTTTAAAAACAAATGGAATTACACCTGATTGGGTACAGGTAGGAAATGAAACGAATGATGGTATGCTATGGCCTGACGGGAAGGCTTCATCAAACATGGCAAACTTTGCGCAACTGGTAATTGCCGGCTATGATGCCGTAAAATCTGTCAGCACTTCTTCAAAGGTAATTGTTCATATTTCCAATGGTTTTGATAATAGTTTGTTCCGTTGGATGTTCGATGGATTGCAGAGCAACAATGTCAAATGGGATGTGATAGGAATGTCGCTGTATCCTTCTGCTGCAAACTGGTCAACATTCAACGATCAGTGCCTTGCCAATATGAACGATATGGTATCCCGTTACCATAAAGAGATAATGATCTGTGAAGTTGGGATGAGCTGGGACCAGGCACCCACATGTAATGCATTTCTCACTGACCTTATCAATAAAACGAAATCTCTTACTGGCAACAAAGGCCTGGGCGTGTTTTACTGGGAACCTGAATGTAATGTTAACTGGAACGGCTACACATTAGGAGCATTTGATAACTCGGGTAAACCGACCGTTGCTTTGGATGCGTTCAAATAATAATTCTGTTTAAAACCTCGACATGAAAAAGATTTACTGCTTGTGTTTCCTCATTCCTCTTTTCTTTCCCTTTTTCCATTCATCAGCACAAACTGCATCAGTTCGTAAAAGGACCGATTTTGATGAAGGATGGAAATTTCATTTTGGTCACGCAGCCGATCCCGCGAAAGATTTTAACTATGGTCTTACAACAATATTTTCGAAAACCGGAAATGCGCCTGGTACAGCGATTGACCCAAGGTTTAAGGATGAAGATTGGAGAAGTTTAAATGTGCCACATGATTGGGCAATAGAAACTCCATTTGCGAATGTGAAAAACGATGACCTGATGTCGCATGGTTATAGATCCGTCGGTGGTTTATTTCCGGAAACGAGTATTGGCTGGTACCGCAAACATTTTAATGTAGCGAGATCAGATTCGGGACATCGTTTCCAGGTCCAGTTTGACGGTGTTTTTAGAAATGCCAGTTTTTGGCTCAATGGATTTTATCTGGGAAATAATTTAAGCGGTTATATTGGAAAATCCTTTGACATTACTGACTATATCAATTATGATCATGAAAATGTTTTAGTAGTCCGGGTAGATGCTTCACAATATGAAGGCTGGTTTTATGAAGGTGCAGGTATTTACCGACATGTATGGTTGAATGAATACAATAATACTCATATAGCAGCGAATGGTGTTTTCGTCTATACAAATGTTCAGAACAATTCTGCGACCGTTACCGTCGAAACCTCAATTGAAAACCAGAACCTTTCATCTTCGAATGTTACTGTCAGCGCAATTGTTACAGATCGGGATGGAAAATTGATCGGTAAAACAACCGAGCAGCCCGTTTCACTGAATGTAAATGAAACAAAAACGACCAGGCAAAAGATCAAAGTAACGAATCCAAAACTTTGGTCTGTTGAAAATCCTTACCTGTATCGCGTCACATCCCTGGTAAAGGTCAATGGAAAAGTGATCGACAACCTGGTGCAGCGATTTGGTATCCGGACAATCACTGTATCTACAAAAGGATTGTTTGTAAATGGTAAGTATGTAAAGGTCCAGGGCATGTGTTGTCACCAGGATCATGCCGGCGTGGGAAGCGCATTGCCTGATTATCTTCAATATTATCGCATCCGGTTGTTGAAAGACATGGGAGTAAATTCCTATCGCACCAGTCATAATCCACCAACACCTGAATTGCTTGATGCTTGTGATAGTTTGGGAATGCTCGTGCTCGATGAAAACCGTTTATTAAACAGCAGTCCTGAGTACATCGATCAATTTGAAAGGTTGATCAAAAGAGATCGCAGCCATGCCTGCGTCTTCATGTGGTCGATCGCCAATGAAGAGTTTGGCGTGCAGGCGACAACCTGGGGAAAGAGAATTGCTCAAACATTAGTAATAAAACAAAAAGAGCTCGATCCCACGCGAACATGCACTTATGCTTCTGATCTTGCGAATGTTTTTAAAGGCGTTAATGAGGTGATCCCCGTTCGCGGATTTAATTATCGCCATTTTGCGGCAGCAGATTATCACCGGGACCATCCAAACCAGCCGGTGATGGGAACAGAAATGGGAAGTACAGTGACTACAAGAGGTATTTATGAAAAAGATTCTGTTCGTGCATATGTTCCTGACCAGGATATCACATTTCCGTGGTGGGCAAGTACTGCCGAAACATGGTGGAAACTCTGTGCGCCCAATGATTGGTGGATGGGAGGATTTGTCTGGACAGGTTTTGATTATCGCGGTGAACCCACACCTTACCAATGGCCCAATATCAATTCGCATTTTGGCATCATGGATATGTGCGGCTTTCCTAAAAATATCTATTACTACTATCAATCTTGGTGGACAGACAAAGATGTGCTGCATATTTCACCGCATTGGAACTGGCCCGGCAAAGAAGGTAAACCGATCGATGTATGGGTAAATACCAACGCAGACAATGTTGAATTATTCTTGAATGGAAAAAGCCTGGGTAAAAAAGATATGCCGCGTAACAGTCATTTGCAATGGGCCGTGAATTATGAACCAGGAACATTAGAAGCAGTTGCATATAAAAAAGCCCGCCCGGATGACCCGGTCGGACAGGGAAAACGGATCACCGCAAAAGTGCAAACGACGGGGCAGGCATCTGAAGTGGTTGTTACTCCCTACAAAACGACCATGATTGCTGATGGAAAAGATGCTGCTGTGATCAATATTACTGTCGTAGATAAACAAGGTCGTGAAGTGCCGGACGCCAATAACCTGGTGACCTTCTCAATTACCGGGGACGCAAAGATCATCGGCGTGGGAAATGGTGATCCCAGTAGTCACGAGCCTGATAAAATTTTTGACGGCAACCCGATAGCCATCGGGTGGCAACGTCACTTGTTCAATGGAAAATGCCAGGTTATTATCCAGGCTGGTAAAACACCAGGGTCGATAAAATTTGAAGCAAAGAGTGACAGTCTTTACACGGGCTCCACTGATATCTTCACAATTTCTCCCTCAACTTCTCAGGTCACCGGAAATAAAAATGCTTCAGTAACTAAGAAAAATGTCGGAAAAGTATTGGGTGCAGATATTTCTTTTTTACCTCAGTTGGAAGAACGTGGAATGAAATTTAATGATCGGGGAATTACTAAAGATGCCATTCAAATTTTAAAGGACCATGGATTTAATTATATCAGGTTAAGGATCTTTAATGATCCTGCTGCTGACAGCGGGTATGCTCCAAAAAAAGGCTTTTGCGACCTTGAGCACACAAAGCAAATGGCTAAACGAATAAAAGCAGCCGGTTTAAAACTATTGTTGGATTTTCATTACAGTGATACGTGGGCAGACCCGGGAAAACAATTTAAGCCGTCTGCATGGAAAGGTTTGAGTTTTCCTGTTCTGAAAGATTCCATGTATGCGTTTACAAAAAAGGTGATCAGTGAATTGAAGGCCCAGGGCACAACACCTGACATGGTGCAGATAGGAAACGAAATTAATCATGGCATGATCTGGCCTGATGGACACATAAGTCATTTGGATAGTCTTGCTCAATTAATAAAAGCCGGTACTGACGCAGTATTAAGTGTCGATCCTTCAATTGTCATGTTATTGCACATTGCATTGGGCGGGCAGAATGATGAATCGGTTTTTTTTCTTAACAGCATGCTTGCCCGTGGAGTATATTTTGATGTGATCGGTGAATCATACTACCCTAAGTGGCACGGAACATTGGATGACCTGAGAAATAATCTTACTGACCTTGCAACACGGTATTCAAAAGATATCGTCGTAGTGGAATACTCACAATTAAAAAAAGAAGTAAATGATATCGCCTTTAATCTTCCCGATAACAGGGGAAAGGGAACGATGATATGGGAGCCTTTAAATACCTGGGAAAAGATTTTTGACGAAAAAGGAAATTCGAATGATCTATTGCTCACGTATGATGAGATTAGTAAAAAGTTTTTGAAGAATTCGCAATAAAACAATGACTACACTGGACCAGATCCTGGAAAATAAGATCGTCGCCATCATTCGTGGCGCTGATCCGGCTGATGTATTGAGGATCGGGCATGCACTTCAGCTAGGTGGTGTAAATATCCTGGAAGTCACACTCAACTCCCCAAATGCGTTACAGGTTATCAAAGAACTTGTCGATAAAATGAAGGATATCCTTGTCGGTGCTGGAACCGTTCTTAGTGCCGCTGATGCTGAGGCCTCCTTTGATGCAGGTGCGAGGTTCATCATTTCTCCCAACACAAACATTGAGACGATAGCCGCGACAAAGAAATTGGGAATTGTGAGTATTCCCGGTGCGTATTCTGCAACCGAAGTCGTGAATGCATTTTCAAATGGCGGAGACATTATCAAAATTTTTCCCGCTACAAATGCAGAGTATATAAAAATCCTGCGTGGACCACTTTCACATATCCCGATGATGCCAACAGGAGGCATTACTGCAGAAAATATTTCAGGATTTAAAAAAGCCGGGGCTGTAGCTTTTGGTATTGGAACTTCACTGGTAGACGTTAAGCATAAAATAACCGAAGAGCATTTGAATAGGATAACAGAAAATGCCCGCAAATTTGTGCAGGCTATTTCGGAATAGATTTTTCAAATCAGATCATGGAAAAATTTCTCAGTTGTGATTGGGGTACTTCATCGTTTAGATTACGGTTTGTTGAAATAGCAGGTACTAAGATCATTGCTGAAGAAAATTCTGACCAGGGCATTGCAAAAGTTTTTGATTTGTGGAAACAGGTCAATGAACCCGAAAACTTGCGCTTTTCTTTTTACGCTGACATCATCAGGCAGCGCATTCAATCGATACAACAAAAATTAAATTATTCCCTGGACGGGCTTCCTTTGGTTATTTCAGGAATGGCATGTTCGACCCTGGGCATGATCGATCTTCCATACAAGAAAATTCCTTTCTACGCAGATGGGTCTGAGCTGGTCACAAAATTTGTTGAAGCAAGTAATAATTTCAAACACAATATCATTCTTATATCAGGAGCCAGGACAGAAAGTGATGCCATGCGGGGCGAAGAAACACAATTGGCCGGTTGTTTTCATGATGAACAAATAGAACAACTCTTCATTTTTCCCGGGACTCATTCAAAGCATGTAGTTGTAAAGAATGGAAAGGTTTTAGATATAAAGACATTTATGACGGGCGAATTTTTTGCATTGCTTTCCGAAAAAAGTATTTTGTCTGTAGGCGTTGAAAGAACGGCGGATTTAAATAGTGAAAAAAATAGAAACTCATTTGAGGCCGGTGTAAGAGACAGTTTGCACTCAAATCTTTTGAATGTATCTTTTAAAGTAAGAACAAATTACTTGTTTCATAAACTTTCTCAACAGGAAAACTATTACTACCTCGGTGGTTTGATAATAGGAACTGAATTGAAAGAAGTCGCGGACAGTGACCGCGATATCATCCTGGTAAGCAATTCACATCTACAACCTCACTATGAGACGGCGTTTAATGTAATAATGAATAGGAGTATTAAAATTCAGGATGGAGATAAAGCAATGATTAGCGGACAATCAAAAATTTTAAGCCGGCTACTTAAAGAGAAACGTTTTTCTGGTGTTCTATTATAAACTCAATGAGTTGTTCAAGTGAAATATCAATTCTCTTAACCGCATCATTAATATCATCGCGGTTTACCTGTGCGGCAAAAGAAGGGGTTTTTAATTTTTTCATTATTGATTTTACATCCATGCCTTCGTAGCGCGTGGGACGAATAAGAGCTGCGGCATGAATAAATCCGGAAAGTTCATCAAAAGCGTAGATCATTTTCTCCATCGAGGTTTCAGGTTCTACACCAAAATATCGTGGGCCATGAGAAGCAATGCAACGAATTATTTCAGGATCAATATTTCTTCTTTCCAACTCTTCGATAATGATGCGGCAATGATCATCGGGATATTTTTCCCAGTCCGCATCGTGAAGCAATCCTGCTAACTCCCATTTCAGTGCAGTTTTCTGATCTGCACCTGCCTGTTCGGTAGGCAAGCCTGCCTGTCCGGTGGGCAGGTTTTCTTTTTCAATGGCCCACGATCTCATTAATGAAGCAACCTGCTTCATATGTAACCGTAACCGATCATTCGGCACCCATTCATTTAATAATTGATCGGCTTCTTCAATCGTTATTAAGTTGCCGGTATTTTTTACATCGCCAAAACTTGTTCGGCCAAGAAGATGAGTTGGCATTTGCTCTCTTTTACAGGCAAGGCGGGTGCTAACGAACAGATACTATTTAACGTGCTTATTCAAAGCTTTGGCGATCTCAAACATTGAGAACTGGTCCTTGCTAAATACAGGTTTCAATTTTGCATCAGCATTGATCATTCTTCTGTTCTTCTTATCCTGCAGATTATTTTTCTTAATGTAATCCCAGATCTTCTTCACCATCTCTGTTCTTGGCATTGCTTTGTTTCCAATTACTTCACCAAGTGAGCTGCTAGGGGTAAGGGGTGCCATAAAAGCTGCATTCGGTTTTCTTGCAGATTTTTTCTTCGGAGCTACTTTCTTAGCTTTCTTTGCAGGAGCTTTCTTTTTTGCAGGAGCTTTCTTTGCAGGAGCTTTCTTTTTTGCGGCTTTTGCCATAATACTTGATTTAAAAGGTTAGTAAAAAAGTGATATTATCTGCTAATTTAGGAGTATCGCTCAATGCACCCAAAAGAGTTTTTTCATATAGGTTAATTACTTCTCCCGGGAAAGTGGTTGAAAAGATTAAAAGAATATCTCGAAGTACACCTGGATCAAGTCAGGGTGAGTAATCCAGGATTTCATGGTGTTGCAGGAATCCATATTAAATTGTTCGTGAGGCAGGACCCTACAGCCGGTTCGCGGATAGGAAGTGGAAAGCGAATTATCTTGATGGAATCTTAACGTGGCTGTCCTCATCTCCACAAAGACCAGCCGCTAGATTTTTTGAAGTCAGAGTGCCGGATATCCTGGGGTTGAGAAGGCCTTTCGGACGGGTCAGAAATTTTTCAAGTCAAAATCTTTATTGAAAACCAGTGAATTATAAAGGTGCCATTAAAAAATATTTCATCGAATTTTGGTAATCCACTTCACTTAGACCTATCTTTGCGACCCCAATTTTAGATACAATTTGGGTGACGGCGAGGGATGGCTTGCTGTTATTTTATTAACCAACTATTGGAGATACCAATAGCTAAAGTCTGATTTTAATGAGCAATTTACATTTTACAACAAAACACGCCAATGCGGCTACCGTACAACATAACTGGTATGTTGTGGACGGTACCAATCAAACCGTAGGACGTATGTGTGCTAAGATCGCCTCGGTGCTTCGCGGTAAGAACAAGGCATACTACACTCCTCACGTTGACTGCGGTGATTATATTATTGTCACCAATTGCGACAAAGTGGTTTTTACAGGAAACAAGTTGGACGATAAGATCTATGATACGTTCAGTGGTTACCCCGGTGGTCGTAAAGAAGAGACTGCAAAGAATCTAATGAAGCGTCGGCCGGAAGTGGTTATTGAAAGAGCAGTGAAAGGTATGCTTCCGAAAAATCGTTTGGGTCGCAAGATGTTCAAAAAATTATTTGTGTACACGGGTGATGCACATCCTCATGGCGCACAGCAACCAAAAGAATTAAAATTTTAATTCCAAAATATAAATAATGGAAAAACAAAAAAACGGAGTTGGACGTCGTAAAGAAGCCGTGACGAGAGTATTTATCTCTAAAGGAGACGGCAAGATCACAGTGAACGACAAAGACTATAAACAATATTTTCCGCTGGTGTATTTGCAAAACCAGGTGGAGCGTCCCCTAAAGACGATAGATGCTTTAAATAAGTTTGATGTAAAGATCAGCGCATCCGGTGGTGGATATAAGGGACAAGCGGAAGCAGCGATGCTGGGTATTGCCCGCGTGCTTGTTGAATTGAACGCTGAATTCCGCCCTGCATTGAAGTCAGCAGGTTTATTAAAACGTGATCCGAGATCGGTTGAGCGTAAGAAATTCGGACATAAAAAAGCAAGAAAGAGCTTCCAATTCTCGAAGCGTTAATGAAGTTTTCGGTTTGTAGTTTATGGTTTATCGTTAAGATGACTGCAGATCGCGAGCCTCAACAAAAAAACAAAAAAACAATAAACGATAAATTATCTTTTATAATGGAAAATAACACTTCACTTCAACAGCAACTTTTAGAAGCCGGTGTTCATTTTGGACATCTGCGCAAGAAGTGGAACCCAAAGATGTTGCCTTACATCTTTGCTGAGAAAAAAGGAATTCACATCATTGATCTAAACAAAACTGTGGAATGCCTGCAGGAAACTGCATCTGCGATGAAACAAATCGCACGCAGTGGTAAAAAGATCTTGTTTGTGGGCACAAAAAAACAGGCCAAAGATATAATCAATGAATGCGCACGCAGGGTGAATATGCCATTTGTGACCGAGCGATGGTTAGGCGGAATGTTAACGAATTTCAACACTGTTCGCAAAAGTGTGAAGAAAATGCAGAGCATTGAAAAAATGCTGGGCGATGGAACTTTCGATAGCATTACAAAAAAGGAACGCCTTACCCTGAGTCGTGATAAAGAAAAAATGGAAAAGGTATTAGGTGGTATTGCTCAGCTGGGCCGTGTTCCCGCAGCATTGTTCATTGTTGATATCGGCCATGAACATATAGCACTTGCTGAAGCAAAACGCCTGGGAATTACAACTTTTGGTGTAGTGGACACCAATTGTGATCCCAATAAAGTTGATTTTGCTATTCCTGCAAACGACGACGCTACGAAATCAATTGCGATCATCGCGAATTACCTGACCGCAGCTATTGCAGAAGGTTTGGCAGAGCGGCAGGCAGCAAAAGAAGAAGAGGCTGAAGAAACAACATCTGATGAGAATGAAAAGAAAGCAGCCAAATTGCTTGCTGAAGCTGAAGCAGAAGGCGGTCGTGGCGGAAGACCAAGAAGCGGAGGGCCAGGAGCCGGAGGACAAAGACGCAGAACACCGAGTGGTGGTGGACAAAGAGGCGGCGGAGGCAGAAGATAAAGATGGCAAATCAGAGATCGGAAGTCGGAGATCTGAGATCTGATTTATGTATAGTTTGTTTGGTATTTTACATGGTGGCGAAATTCCGACTTCCGGCATCAGACTTCAAATTTCAATTAATATGAGTACGGTAACAATAAGTGCACAGGATATTAATAAGCTGCGCCAAATGACCGGTGCAGGAATGATGGATTGTCGCAAGGCATTAACAGAAACCAATGGTGATTTTGAAGCTGCCATTGATTGGCTGCGTAAGCAAGGGCAAAAGGTAGCTGCCAAGCGTAGTGATCGTGAAGCAAAAGAAGGTGTTGTGATCGCAAAGACAACAGCAGACAATAAATCTGGCATTGTGGTTTGTGTAAGTTGTGAAACGGATTTTGTAAGTAAAAACGCTGACTTTGTTGCATTCGCTCAAACGATTGCAGATGCTGCCATCACTAATAATGCAAAAACGCTTGATGAATTAAATAACACAACGGTCAATGGTTCGAAGGTTTCTGACCTCGTGAATGATAAATTGGCATCCATCGGCGAAAAGATCGGCATCACAAAATTTGAGAGGGTTGACGCGCCCTATGTGGCTTCATATATTCATGGCGCCTATCGTATTGGTGTTTTGGTTGGCTTGAACAAAGAAGCAGCGGAAGCAGGCAAGGATGTAGCAATGCAAATTGCCGCGCTTAGCCCGGTGGCAGTAGATGCTGAAAGCGTACCGGCAGACGTCATTGCGCGGGAAAAAGATATTGCATTGGAACAGCTGAAGAATGATCCGAAGATGGCAGGCAAATCGGCGGATATGCTCGATAAGATTGCTGCGGGAAAACTGAATTCGTTCTTCAAAGAACAAACTTTACTTGCCCAGGCATTTGTAAAGGATGGAGG
>Ga0207674_10001088_pt1 | contig 35350 bp, 31 predicted proteins | sample KBSCornC72_FD_184303 | JGI IMG/M metagenome (GOLD analysis project Ga0207674, IMG submission 184303) | Corn rhizosphere microbial communities from Kellogg Biological Station, Michigan, USA - KBS Corn C7-2 (SPAdes) (version 2) | ecosystem: Host-associated > Plants > Roots > Rhizosphere > Soil ...
AATCGGAACTAGCCGCCCAATCGATGAGGAAGAAGCAAGGAATCTCCTCCGCGGACAGGATTTTGGCAGGCCATGCGGCGCCATGAGCGACGATGCGCCCGCCGCGCTCGAGTACAAAGCTGCGTGAGCCATGCCAGCCGGGACGCTCCTTCCAGTACTTCCATTGCATCATGCCCGGGTCGACGATCGGTTCACCGCCGCGAGCTTCGAATACGCGGCCGAGAAACGCGGCGATCGCGCCGGCATCGGCGGGAGTAGTGGCGCGGAACTCCGCTTTCATGAAGAATACCGGAGCCCGTCGATGGCCTCGAAAGCCTGGTTCGAGCTCAACGTGTGTGTGCCCAGCAAACCTGGTCGCCACTTGGGATAGATCACTTCGATAAGTTCCTCCTGGTAGTCGGTGGGAGAGATCGCGAGCACGCGATTCAGTGCGATGGCGTAGCCGTAACGCATCGAGCAATCCTGCGCGGGACGGATCAGCGTGCCGTGAGAGCGGAATATAGCTCCGGCCCCCCGAGCCCGCCGGACATCGGAACAAATGGGATTACGCGGATGATAGTGCCATTCACCATCGAGGGCTTTCGACCAGAACAGGAACGTTTCATGGCCGTGCCGCGCCGACGTGGTCAGAAGATACCAGATTCCATCCAGAAACAGTGGCGTGGTATCGACCGCGCGGACGTTGGAGAAGAGAACCTTGTGTAGTTTCCACTCGAACGGAAACCTGGTGGCGCGGTATAGCTCGATGGTATGGTTCGCGGAGGTTTCCGGAAGCATGAAGAACTCGCCCTGGTCGCGGAAGACGAATGGATAGGAGAGGTGATACGGCTTTTCAAGTACGGAAACAGGCTCGCTGAAACCGCCATCTTTACCTAGCTCTATCACCGCAAGATGACCCTTAGCGCCCGGGGCGGGTATCTCTTCCACAAACAGCCAATTGCGGCCGTTGTCTTCGACCACGAACGGATCGGCGAGTTGGGAACCGCTGGGCGACGGAACATCGTGGAAACTTTGAGGGACAAAATGGTCCAGATGTGTCCGGAAAAGTTCGGGGTTGGCGCGAACGGCGGCAAACCATGCTGCCGCGCGCCCGCGCGATTTCAACCGAACGGATGCAGATTGAACAGCTTGGCGCGCGACCACAGAGGCCGTCTCGAGATTTCCTGGCGAGGGAAGTATGCGTGAACTCGAGGTTGTCGAGGACGCTTGATCCGGCACGCGCCCGGGGTCCAAGAGATCGAGCAGTTTGCGAATGAGCACAAGGCCGGCCAAGGTCAGCGGCTCGACGGCGTTTCTGGTGAAGCGCAATCCCTGCTGAGTCGCTACATGACACACGGCAATGCGGCGCACATCCCCCTGCCCCGCCTCCTGCTCCAAAGCAAGCGTGCTGACGAGGCGGCCGGTCGCGACCTCCCTCCAGTAAGGAGGCTCAGAGCGCGGCATGTCCGGATCCCCGCAGCACAAAGACCAGACACCCAAACGAGCCATGCCTTCGCAATCTATTTCGAGGCGCCGGCTTTCGAGGTAGATCAGCACATCCAGATTCGCGGTAGCGATACGAGCGCGATCCTGAGCTGTGATGCCCTCGAGTCTGACGACGGGGACGCTCCCGCTCACATTGATCTCAACGCGGTCCAACGGCGCGTCGGGCTGGCTGCTCCATCGGTTCAACCAGCGGAACAGAGCGCCGCCCAGAGAACGGGAGGGATCAGAGGCGTCCAGGATATAGACCGATTCGATGGAGATTGCGGTTTCGGAGCTCAAAAGATCGAGTACGCGCTGGGCCCACCTCTCGATGCCGCCGCGGTCCAGGAGTATGCCGCACCGGAGACGACCCTCGACGTTCCGGCAGGTTCTCCAAAGGTGGGCATTCAGGTCTGGTGGATATTCCGGCTCCGGCATACCGAAGGGCTCACCTTTCGTTTCCGACGCCGCCACGGGTCAGGCTCGCAGCCTTTTTGCCGCTTTTTGGCCGGGGGAGCTCAGGAACGACGACGGGTGCCAGGGATGCAATGTGGGCCGGCCAGAGGACTTCGGTGAGGACGCGCCGCCCATCCCTGGTAGTCTATCAGGTGTCCGCCAGACTGGCCACGTACCCCGCGCACTAAAGTTCTCCAAAACCAAGGCGATAGAGCATATATGTTAAAATCACTCCGTGGGGCTAGGTGCGACGAATTTGACGCCCCACCCGCGGAGTTCCGCAAAAGGTGATGTGTGAATTTCGCGCCCTCTCAGACTAATATGTCGCCTGGACCGGCGCCAAACTTCCCGGCGCGGCCGGCGGAATCCCCTCACAAAGTCGCGACCGGGATCCTGCTGCTTTATCTCTTTCTTCTGGTCAGCCGCGGGGTCGAACTGTTACCAGGAGCGCTGGGGGTGAATCTTCATGTCACGCTGGTCCTTATGTTGGTTTCGATGGCGGCTGCGGTCCTCGCCGGAGGATTTCTGGACGCTATCAGGACTCCGGTAGTTCTTCTGTTTACCGGCTTTACGGGCTGGTTCCTGCTCACTACTGTATCGAGCCAATGGCGGGGCGGCAGCGTGATGACGCTTACGAACTATTGGATCCCGTCGTATTTCTGTGTGCTGCTTATTCCCAGCTTGATTTCGAGCATCGATCAGTGCCGCAAGGCGTGTTACGTCCTCGGATTTTCTCTGCTTCCGATGCTGTTGGCTACGGTTGTGTATCAGAGTCAGGTGGCGGGCAGAGATCAGGCGCTTTTCGGCACATTGGGAAATCCAAACGATCTGGCGTTTTCCTTGCTGATGCTGATTCCATTCGCGATTTTTGTAATCAAAAGTGAACGGCTGGGAAGCTGGAAAACCATTACCTGTGCGCTCGCGATCCTGTTTGCGATGCTCAAGACGCTTAAGACCGGGTCCAGGTCTGGTATGGTCACCATGTTCACCTGCTTCGTTATTCTGTTTTTTGTCGGGAAGATGCAAGCGAAGCTCAAGTTAGTTGTGTTAGCGGGCATCATCGTAGCGATGGCCGCGGCGACTGTATCAACCGCAACACTACATCGATATGCGACCCTCTTCGCCGGGACTTCGGTTGACTCCGACATGTCGGAGAATGAAGTCAGCGCTGTGGAGTCGTCTACGGCGCGGAAGATGCTCCTTCAGGAGAGCGCCAACCTGATGCTGCAAAATCCGCTGTTTGGAGTTGGTCCGGGCGTCTTCAGCGCGGCGTTGGCGGGCGAGCAGAAAAAACGCGGGGAGTACGCGTCCTGGCATGAGGCGCATAACAGCTATACGCAGATCGGATCCGAAATGGGGATACCGGCGTTCCTGATTTATGTGTCCATTCTCCTGTATTGCATGAAGCGGACCGTCTCAATTTATCGGCGGACGCGCAGAGATCCGTCCCGAGTCGCGATTTTCCGGATGGCGGCAAGTCTTTCCATGGCCCTGGTGGTCTACACAATTTGCGCTTTTTTCGGAAATTATTCCTATACGTTCCAATTCCCTGTTCTAGCTGGGCTTGTACAGGCTTTTGACGTGTGCGTCCGCAAGGAGTTGAGCAGGACGCCGTCGATTGTTACTACCCGCCTGCCTGCGCGTCCGGTTGCTCTGACTCCTGATCCAATGGTAACTTCCTATGTGCGGAATCGCCGGCTACGTCACAATCGCGCCTAAGGACGGCGCTCAGGCGATCCTTCGCCGGATGACCGACACCATCGCGCACCGGGGTCCGGATGGTTTCGGTTACTACGAAGACCAGCACGCGCATCTTGGTCACCGCCGTCTCAGCATCATCGATCTGGCAACCGGCCAACAGCCCATGTCTAACGCATCGGAGTCGATGTGGCTCATCTACAACGGTGAGATTTTCAATCACGCGGCATTGCGTCCGGAACTGCAGAAACTCGGCTGCGAATATAGAACCAAGAGCGATACCGAAACTATTTTGCACGCCTACCGGCAGTATGGACCCGGCTGCGTCGAACGTTTTCGCGGGATGTTCAGCTTCGCGCTGTGGGACAAGGATGCCCAGGTTCTGTTTTGCGCCCGTGATCGCCTGGGAATCAAGCCGTTCTACTACGTTTGGGACGAGCAGTTGTTCACCTTCGGCTCAGAGATCAAGGCGGTGCTGGCGCATCCCGCCGTCTCGGCTTCGTTTGAGGAATCCGCGCTTCCCGAATACCTGGCATCGGGATATTTGACAGGCGAGGGCACTCTATTTCAGAAGGTCCGCAAGCTGATGCCCGGACACTGGCTTTTGCTGGATTTGAAGCAATCGAAACCCGAGCCCAAGATCGTGCAGTACTGGGATGTTCCGGAACCAGGGGATGCCGAAGACCGTTCGGATGAGGACTGGATTCGGGAATGCCGGCAACGCCTGGAGGAAGCAGTGGAAACGCGCCTCATGAGCGACGTGCCTCTGGGCATGTTCCTGAGCGGCGGCGTTGATTCTAGCGCGATCGCGGCATTGATCCGGCGCAAGAGCTCGGGAGCAGTGAAGACTTTTTCGGTAGGTTATCGGGAAGCGGAATTCAGCGAGTTGTCGTATGCCGCGGAAGTAGCGCGGACGATCGGAACAGAGCACCACGAGACCGTAATCGGCATGGAGGATTTCTTCCAGGCGCTTCCGGATCTGATCTGGCACGAGGATGAACCCATCACTTGGCCTTCCAGCGTCTCGCTGTACTTTGTTGCCAAGCTCGCGGCCCAGCAGGTCAAGGTTGTTCTGACAGGCGAGGGGGCCGACGAGCTTTTCGGCGGTTACACGCGCTACCCCTGGCAGCTCCTCAATGAAAGAGGCATGCGCTATTACGGCGTTGTTCCACCGGGAGTGCGCGGGTGGGTGCGCGGTCAAATCGAGAACAGCTCCATGGTGTCGGCCTCGGTGCGCCGAAAACTGAGCCGAACGCTGATTGGGCGCAAAGAGAATCTCGAATCGGTTTATCTGGACAATTTTTACGGCGCGTTTTCCGCGGAGCAGCAGACGGAACTGCTGGGACGCCAGCCGGCCGGCGTTTACGGCGACTACATGCGTTACTGGTCCAGCCGGCCGCAGGCTTCCGGATTGCAGCGAATGCTCTATGCGGACCAAAAAACCTACCTGGTAGAGCTTCTGATGAAACAGGACCAGATGAGCATGGCTTGCTCCATCGAAAGCCGCGTTCCGTTTCTGGATCACCCCTTTGTCGAGTTCGCAATGCGGGTTCCAGATCGTCTGAAGATTCGAGGGAAAGAGCAAAAGTACATTTTGAAGAAAGCCGTGGAGGATCTGATTCCCCACGACATTCTGTACCGGAAAAAGATGGGATTTCCCACGCCTTTGACCGCGTGGTTTCGTGATCCAAAAGCCAAGCCGTTATGGGAAGCTCTGTGTGCGCGCGACGGCTTCCTTGGCGAATACCTGAGCCTGGATGCCGTGAAATCGCTCGTCGACCGGCAGTGCAGTGGTTTTGAAGACGCCACAGACCGGCTCTGGCGGTTACTCAACCTTCAGATCTGGGGCGATACTTTCATTACCGGCCGCAAAGATCGTTGGCGGGAAGGTGCATTAGTCTCCGAGTCGGCGGCCTCCGAAGTATGAAGCTGCTATGGGTGAAGACGGATTTTCTCCATCCCACGACCAGAGGCGGCCAGATTCGCACGCTGGAATTGTTGCGATGCCTGCACCGCAGACACGAAATCCACTATGTTGCGTTCAACGATCCGAATGAACCGGAGGGTTTGGAGCGCGCGAACGAATACTCATCGAAAGCCTACCCCATCGATTACCAACTGGTGGACAAGGGGTCGCCCGCGTTCCTGATCGAGCTGATCGCGGGATTGTTCTCAAAGATCCCGGTCACGATCCAACGCTGCCGTTCGGAGCAGATGCGCGCTGAAATCGAACGGCTGACTCAACAGGAACATTTCGATTGCGTCGTCTGCGATTTTCTGTCGCCGGCGCCTAACCTTGCAAACCTGAGCTCGTGCGTCCTGTTTCAACATAACGTCGAAACGGTTATCTGGCAGCGCCGTACCGAACATGCGTCGGATTGGCTGCGTCGTCTATACCTGAAGCTGCAGGCAGAACGGATGTTTCGCTACGAGGGCGAGGTTTGCCGTGAAGTTCGGAAAGTGATTGCCGTTTCCGAAACCGACGCGGACCTCATGCGGGAATGGTTTGGAGTCAAGCGTGCGGACGCAGTGCCTACCGGCGTGGATTCGGAATACTTCCAGGCGCGCGGGCCGGCGCCGCCCGCAGCGGACCTGGTTTTTGTCGGCTCTCTCGATTGGGCGCCGAACATCGACGGCGTCGATTGGTTCCAGCGCGAGGTGCTCCCGCTGATTCTTCAGCGGAAGCCGGACTGTTCCGTTGCGATTGTAGGACGGAAGCCGCCGAAGGCGATCCAGGAACTGAGTACGCGTTATCCCGGCATTCAAGTCACGGGAACGGTGCCCGACGTCAGGCCTTGGCTCTGGGGATCGAAAGTTTCCATCGTTCCGTTGCGCGTGGGCGGAGGAACGCGTTTGAAAATCTTCGAGGCTATGGCGGCTGGGATACCGGTGGTTTCAACAACGATAGGCGCAGAAGGATTGGGCGCTCGTGACGGCGATACGATTCGAATTGCCGACACACCGGAGGATTTCGCCCAGGCCTGTATCGCATTGCTGGATAGCTCCGCCGAGCGCGAGCGCCTCCGCGGCCGCGCTCTTCAAATGGTGACGGAACAGTACTCATGGGAGGCGGTGGCCGGCGCCTTCGAGAAGCTGCTGGTCGCGTAGAGCGTTCGGAGTTTTCAAGAAGAGAGGATTCGCTTGCATTCAGAACCTCCGATTCCTGTGCTGTTGCTGGCGCGGGAGCTGGGACAAGGTGGAAGTGAACGGCAACTCGCTGAGATCGCCATGGCGCTCGACCCCTCGCGCTTTTCCGTTCACGTCGGATGTTTTCATCCACAAGGATTTCGGAGCGCCGAGCTTGCCGGCGAAGGCATTCCGATTGTGCACTTCCCGGTTCACTCGCTCCAATCATTTTCCGCGGTTCGCGGCGCGTGGCAATTGGGAAAATACATCCGCCGGAATCAAATCCGGCTGGTGCACGCCTTCGACACTCCTATGAACTGCTTCGCAGTGCCGGCAGCCCGCGCCTTCCGCGCCCCGGTGGTGCTTTCGAGCCAGCGCGCGTCGCGCCGCCTGAGCAGTCGCGCGGAACAGTTCGTGCTACGGCTCACCGACCATCTAGTAGATGCGGTGGTCGTAAATTGCGAGGCCATGCGACGCCACATGATGGAGGATGAGGGCGTGCGGACGGAGCGCCTGCGCACCTGTTACAACGGATTGGATACCAGCCGTTTCCGGCCGCTACCGAAGCAACGGCCCGCGGCCCTGGAAGGCGCCTCCCTGGTACTCGGAGTAGTGTGCGCGCTCCGGCCCGAAAAGGGACTTCCAACGCTGGTGGAGGCGTTCGCAAAAGTCGTATCAGGCGACCGATCCGACCTACGCTCCGGTATCCGGCTGGCGATCGTCGGCAGCGGCTCGATGCTCGGAAGGCTGCAACAAATGAGCGTGGATCTCGGAATTCAAGACCGATGTCACTTCGAGCCCAGCACCGCGGATGTGACCCCGTGGCTCCGCGCCATGGACATTTTCGTCCTGCCTTCGCTTTCCGAAGCGCTGTCCAATTCGCTTATGGAAGCCATGGGCTGCGGCTGCGCTGTGGTGGCTTCCGCGGTAGGAGGAAATCCGGAGCTCATCTCCGATGGGACCAACGGATTGTTATTCCAAGCCGGCAACGCTGCGGAACTAGCGGATCGGTTGGAGCGCCTTATTGTCAACGACGATCTGCGGACGCGCTTTGGCGCGGAGTCATCGAATCGCGTGCGGCAGCACTTCTCGCGGGAAGCATCCGTCCAGAGAATGGAAGAAATCTACGACGAACTTTTGGGACGGAGCGTTACGACTATTGGACTCCCGATGAACCGGGAGAAAGCGGTTTGAGGCGATCCGTCAAGTACGTGCTCAGGATATCCGCCATCTGATCTGGAGTAGCGGTGCGGCCGTCAATCCGCTCGTACACCAGCCACCGTCCAGCCGGGGCGTCTAGTCGCTTCCAGCGTTCCGGATGAGCGTTCATTGTGCTCGCGAGTAAACGGTCATCGGGGCGGGAGCGGTCATCTATCGAGCTCGAGATGACGGTGTACCGAATCGGAAGCGTGTCAAAGAGTGTAATCAGTTCAGACGGCTCTTGGAAGCGGGATTGGTAAGATCCGCCGTTCCAATTGATCACGGATAGCACCTTGTTCGGGCGCACCATGAATCTAAGCGGACGATGTTTCTCATCGCCCGCGAACTCAGCTATGAAAGGACCTTCCGCGTCGGAAGGCACGAGGACGGCCGCATCTTCAGACCCATCCCGTTCGCGAATATACTCGACGACCGTACGAACCGGGTTCGGCGGCGGCTTCGTAAATCCTTTAAGCATGGAAGCGTCGGATAGCAATACGACCGCTGAAAGCACTGTGGCGATCCCACCCGGAGACAAGCGCATCCACGCTAACTTCCTAGAGACCGCGCCCAATGCAATGCCTGCCAGTACGACCGATGGCGCCAGGATGGGGATGAGAAAGCGGTTTTCGATCTCCACGCGAGCAGCCACAAGGAACACGAGATAACACACCGGAAGTACTACGCTAACCAGCGCCGGCGTGTCAGATCGCGCGTTCCGGAGTGCGATGACCCCTCCAGCCAGAACTAGAATCAGAATCCATCCCAGGTTGTTTAGCAAAGCAAGGCTTACATCAGCCGCCATGTTCAACAGAGTGGGACGTACCAGCCCTCCGAATCCGATGCTTATCAGTTTGCGGGTATAGAATATCCACGGACCCCACAAGACCGCCACGACGGCCGGAATAATCCAGAAGGTACGCACCAGCAAAAGTCGCCAGCGGCCGAGTATCAGGAAAATCAGCGGGGGCAGCAGAATGAGGTAAATACTATTGATCTTGGTCAGCAAACACAGTGCGGCCAATAGCCCGGTGAGGAAAGCTGCACGGACCGATCCACTGTCGATCCACCGGCCGAATGCTAGTCCCGCCCAAAAACAGAACAGAGCAAAGGCGTTGTCCACCATGATCAGAGTGTTACTCACTAAAAGCGCCGGTGTGAGCAGCAGAAGACAACCGGTCAGGAAAGCCGCGGGAGTGCCTATTCGATCCCGGAGCAACCAGAAGACTGTGCCTGACAGAAAAGCCGCCAGAAGTGCGGGCAGAAGCAGCACGGCGGCCCGATGGAAGCCGAAAAATGCCATCCACGCCGCTTCCATTATGTAGAAGAAGGGCGGCCAGTAACCTATCCCGAAGAACGGCAGATGCGTGTAGTAGTTAGAAGCGAAAGGTAAAGGAAGAGTCGAGAACCCCGAGGCGCCGTAGTCGTAGATCATGAGACCGGACACGTAGTGAGAAGACTCGTCCGGGTAACCACCGAAGGCGGCGACGGACGCGCCGCTCCAAATTTGAAACCAGGCGACCAGCAGAAAATAGAGAACTACCGATCCTGCTGTCAGAGCTATTCTGGACCGCAGCGTGCTCATGCAAATGGGGATTTCAACACACGAGAGTCCTCGCTGCAACCAGCCCCGAGGCATTCTCAGGCGGAAGTCGCGAGCCCATCCGATAGGTGCAATCCCGATTGCAGAGAACTAAAAGCAGTTGACACACTTTTCCAGTATAAGGGTCCAGCCCGGCAGTCGGTGTGAGATCTTGAAGACCACCTTCCGCCGCATGAACAGGGTTCCACGCCGACGCGGTCGATGGCGTCTCCACTGGTACTTACCTGGCAGTTGCCCGCGCTAAATCGTTGGCGGGCGCGGCGGGCGAGGCTTGAAATCAAGGTCGGCCTGCCCCCTAGCGCCACCGCTACGATCGGGTAGACCCCAGCTATTACAGCACTTCGTGCGGCTGGCGATCTCAGGTCTCGCGTCGATCTCTATACCTACCGCTTACGTGAGGGTAAGACAAGGTCGCACCGAATCCTAGGTAACTCCCCTCATCCGAGTACTATTCCGAACGCCTTTCCAAATCCCGATTGGTTACGTAATACGCATGGGAAGAACTGTCAATACCGCGATCGTCTCCGGGAACGTCCCGGCGCTTGGGGACGCCACACCGTTGCTGACGCGGGTGAGCGACTCGAATCGCGCATCGATTTTACATGAGTACCTACTGGACCAAGCGGCGGTTCACGCTCGAATCGAACCTTCAAGACGCGACCGTGTCGTGAACACTTTTGAAGAGGCTGAGTCGTTTGATTTCGTCGAACGCGGCAATTACGCGCATGCCGAAATGACATTGAAAAATCCGGATTACTTGTTACAATGTCCTCTTACAACCATCCAGATTCCTAACGGATGGGTCCGCTCAACCGCGTCCATCGCCACACCTGTCTCTGTCTTCGAGTCGGGCGGGGCGCCTTCCGCCTTCGCATTGAACTTCGTAAACGATTGGGATCTTCGCAACGTAAACGATTGGGATCTTCGCAACCGAAACTATGTTTAAATATTTGGCCGCGCCGGCTTTACTGGCGAGTTCTTTGTGGTTTTCCACTCCGTTGGGTGCGGTGACTTACCCGGCGCTTCCAACAGCCACTGTGGATGTAAGATGCTGCCCTGCAAGCACGCGCACTGTCGCGGTTCACACCGCGCAAGACCTGCAAGCCGCGTTAAACAATGCCGCACTGGGAGACGAGATCGTTCTGGATGCCGGAAAAACATACGAAGGGAACTTCATCTTGAGCGTGCCAAGCGGCACGAGTGGATGGGTTACCGTTCGTTCCAGCGCCTCGTCTGCTCTGCCTCCTCCGGGCACGCGCGTGGGTTTAAGCGATGCAATCAATATGGCGAAGATGATGTCGCCAAACTATGGAAGCCCGGGCGCCTCTGCGAGTCCCGCCCTGGGCAGCAACTACAACTCTGCGACGCCTGCGGACATGGGAGTGCATCACTATCGTTTCATTGGTATCGAGTTCGCGACCGGGCTCTCGAATTACAACTACCATGTGATCGACATCTCGCCCCCCGTCAACGGCGTGCCGTTCTCGGCCGCTACGATGCCGCACGATATTATCATCGACCGCTGCTTGATTCATGGGAATGACCCACTGACAACCACCTTCCCGGGCGGACCCGCCTTACTGAATGGCTCGGTAAGATTCGACGTGGCGAACGGCGCCGTAGTCGACAGTAAGCTTTACAACATGTGGGGTGTGGGAATCGAGACGCAGGCGCTCACATGCGGTGGAGGTCCCGGTCCGAGGCTAATCCAAAACAATGAGATATCCGGTGGAACCGAAGACTTCATGTGCGGCGGTGGACTACTGCCGTATAGCGACAGAATCCCCACAGACATCACCGTAGTTCATAACTACTTCAACCACCCAGCGGCCTGGCAGACATCTACGCCGATCATTCCGTTTGTAAAGAACCTGTTGGAGCTGAAGGTCGGTAAACGAGTCCGTATTACAGACAATGTGTTCGAGAATAGTTGGGACCGTGGCGGTGGGCAGAGCGGTTTCGCGATTACGCTCACCCCTAGGCCATTTCAGGACAGCAACTATGGAGCGGTTCCGGCCATCCTATCCATCAATGAGGTCAGCGACGTGTTGCTGGCGAACAACGTCGTTCGGAAAGTGGCCGGCTTCGTCGGGACTGGCCTGATGGATTCTGACTGTATAGCAAACTCGCTCACCTGCGTACAATCAGCCCGACACCTGATCTCCGACAATATGGCGGATTATGACACCGCCTATTTTCCTACTGCATATGGGGGAATCAGCGCGTCGAAGATGCAGGACTGGTCGGTGAAGCGAAATACGCTGTTGGGCCACAACACTGGAGGAGGCATGGCGCCTCCGGCATTGTATGGAAATCGAAATGTTTGCGATGGCACCTTCGGCATGAACTTCGAGTGGAGCAACAATATCAACCTCAACGGAACCAAAGGTGACTGCCAATACGATCCAGCCAACATTCTGGTGGCGTCATGGCTCGGGTCTGTATCCGCTAATTCCAACCTGGTGGCGAACGTCACCGGCGGAGCTCTATCGGCTTGGTCCGCCTTTGGCCGTGGCTCACAAATAGCGCCGACCGAAGCGGACATCAAGTTGAACGCGGATGAACTGACGCTGCAGTCCTCTTCGCCCTATTTCGGCATGGGAATCGGTGCAAATCTTTCCTGCTTCAATGAGACCGCGATCCGCGCCGGAACGCCATCTGCCCTGTGTCCGTTGCCCCCTGAGGTGTTGACGGGCGGAGTACCCGCAGTCATCATTACCTCGCCGACCTCCGGCGCCACCTTCACCACAACCAGCAATCCGATCAACTTGAGTGGCACGGCCTTCGATAGCGCGGGCGTCACGCAAGTCACTTGGACCACCGATCGCGGAGCCAGCGGCATCGCAACCGGGGCCAGCAACTGGACAATCCCCGGACTCACCTTGACCACTGGCGTTACTCGCGTGACCGTGACCGCCCGCAATGTGACGGGGAGCCAGGTCAGCACCGCGCTTGCGCTCACGTATACGCCCGACTCGAACGCTCCAGTCATCGCCATCACGTCTCCGACCTCCAGCGGGAGTTACTCCGCATCCGGCAGTACCATCAACCTGGGTGGAACGGCATCGGATGACGTGGCCGTGACGCAGGTCACTTGGGCCAATGATAAAGGAGCCACCGGAACGGCAACAGGAACTTCCAACTGGACCATCAATGGAGTGCCGGTGTCAGGATCCACTCAAATCATCGTAACTGCCCATGACGCAGCCGGCAATGTATCCAACGCGATACTGGCCGTCACCTCCACGTTCTCTGGCCTTTCGGATACGACTCCACCGACTATTGCCATTACGTCTCCCACTTCGGGCTCAAGCTTCACTGCAACCAGCAGTACGATCAGCCTAGCCGGGACGGCGTCGGACAATGCAGCCGTAACACAGGTCACCTGGTCCACCGATAAGGGAGCCAGTGGCACCGCTGCGGGAACAACCAGCTGGACCGTCAATGGACTCACTTTGGCGTCGGGCTCCACACAAATCACGGTAACCGCCTCAGACGCGTCCGGCAACGTCGCCAGCCGTTTCCTGACGGTGACCTACACGGCGCCCGATACGACTGCGCCTACCATCACCATCACGGCGCCAACGTCAGGAACCACGTTCTCGACTTCCGGCGCCAGCGTTACCCTGAACGGTATTGCGGCGGACAACGTCGGGGTTACGCAGGTCTCGTGGGTGACGGATCGTGGGGGCAGCGGCGTGGCAACTGGGACCACTTCATGGAGCACAGGTGGAATTCCTCTGCCGAGCGGTTCCACACAGATCACCGTTACCGCCTCCGACAAGGCCGGTAATCAAGCCCGGCGAGTGCTGGCTGTGACAACGCCTCCACAGCCGGATACGACCGCGCCTACGATCAACATTACTTCGCCGACATCGGCGGCAACGTTCAGCACCACCGGCACCACTATCAGCTTGAGCGGTACTGCCACGGACAGCGTGGGCGTAACTCAAGTTACCTGGGTCTCAAGTGGCGGAGGCAGCGGCCTAGCCGCGGGAACCAGTTCCTGGAATGCCAGCGGAATTGTTCTGCAGAGCGGCTCCAATCAGCTTACAGTCACCGCCCGCGATGCCGCGGGAAACCAGAGCAGTGCGGTCATCACCGTAACCTCCACGGCGCTGAACCCAGTGAAACCCTCCAGCGTGATCATTACATCTCCGACTTCGAGCCCGGTCTACACTACATCGGTCGACAACGTCAGACTCGCAGGAACGGCATCCGCCACTGCCGGCGTCATTCAGGTCACCTGGTCCGCGGACCGCGGAGACGGCAGCGGAACGGCGACCGGGACCACGTCCTGGGTTGTGAACCAAGTCAATCTTAAGAACGGCAACAACAACATCACGATTACCGCGCGCGATTCGGCCAATAATCTGTCGAGTCAGGTGATTCAGGTCGTCTACTCGCCGCCGACCGTCAAGACGAAAAATCTTCCGAAGGCGCAGGCGGGCCAGCAGTACACCTACAGTTTGGCTGTAGATGGCGGAGTGCCGCCCTATTCCTGGTCGGCGTCCTCGTTACCGGCCGGACTGAGCTTGAGCAGCGACGGCCTCATCACCGGAAAACCGCTGACGACGGGCACGTATGACGTGGATGTTGTCGTCCACGACAGCGCAGTATCCGATAGCGTGACGCTTACTCTTTCGGTAGATCCTTGGGTTGATTTTGTCTCGACCGCCACGTTTACTCCGGCATGGGCGGCTCCCCAATCCATGCTCACGGCTCTTGGCTGGCAACTCTCCACGGGGACGGCAGCAGCGGATCCCAGTGCGTTGCCGACCATCCTTTCGGATACGACCCTGACGGTCCGCGACGCGGAGGGAAAGGATCGTCTGGCGTCGCTCTACTTTGTATCTCCGGATCAGATCAACTTCGTCGTGCCTGCCGATACCGCTGTAGGCACTGCAACCATCACCATCGCAAGCGCCGGCAGATCCGTCATTTCAGACACCATCTATATAGCTTCGGTGGCGCCCTCCATGTTCGAGGCGAATGCGGACGGCGTCGCGGCCGCAAATCTTTTGCGGGTCCGGGGCGACGTTTCCGAGTACGATCCGATTTCACAGCGTGACCCCACGACGAGCCAAGTGGTAGCAATACCGATTGACCTAAGCCCTGATACCGATACCTTTTACCTGATCGTGTATGGAACCGGCGTGCGCTTTCGGTCGAGCGTGGACTCGGTCAAGGCGACGGTGGGCGGTATAGATTCACCGGTCGTGTACGCTGGCTCCGCCGCCTCCAGCGACGGCTTGGATGTGGTGAACATTAAACTTCCAACGGAAGTGCATGGATGGGCCGATATTGTCACCACTGTGGACGGGGTGGCGGCCAATACTGTACGTATTCTGATTAAATAGTCTGAGTGTCTGACAAGCATTTTCGCCGATCCGATTCCAAAGGGTGCTAAAGCCGAATTTCGCGCGGAACCCGCGAAGCCATAGAGATAGAAGGGTTTCGCGCCATCGGTGTGGACCTCGGCTGAGGGCCGAGAGGGTCACCCGTCTCGCCTTCCATCATGCGTAGTTACCGGGAGATCAAGTTCCGTTTGCGTCAGGAACTAACCAATCTGCGTTTGCTGGCTCATCCGCCCCGCCTGCCTCAAGCCTTTCCCACGCCCATTCTGGCGCCCTTGCCCGCAATCTTGGTTGCGGATGCAGACGAGATCGCAAGATTGGCAGAAGAAATCCGGCGTCATCAACTTCCGCTGTTTGACAGACGGTTCGACTTTAGTTCCCCGATTCCCTGGAGGCGCGATGCAATCAGTGGGCTGGAGACCCCAACGTGGTACTTCCGCCGGATTCCATACTTGGATTCTAAGAAGGCCGGCGACCATAAGATCATTTGGGAGCTGAATCGGCACCAGCACCTGGTAGTGCTTGCTCAAGCGGGCGATGAAGCATCCTGGCAGGAGCTGCTATCGGAGATAGATACTTGGCTGGTCCAGAATCCATTCCAGTGCGGGATTAATTGGGTGAGCGCGTTAGAAGTGGCCTTCCGCGCCTTATCTTGGGTTCAAATTTATCAGATCGCCGGAAACCGCATGCAGCCCGACTTTCGCCGGCGATTCCTCGAAGCACTGTATCGCCACGGTTGCCACCTTCAAGCCAACCTATCGATCTATTTCTCACCCAACACGCATCTTCTGGGTGAGGCAGTGGTGCTGCATGCTTTAGGGACACTGTTTCCCGACTTCCCGGACGCGCGCAGTTGGGTCGAGTCCGGACGCGATTGGGTTCGTCATGAATACGTCCGCCAGGTGCACCCAGACGGTAGCCATTTTGAACAGTCTTCTTACTACCATGTGTATGCGCTCGACATGTTCCTGTTGTATGCACAATTAGCGGGCGCGTCCGAAGAAGAGCGAGCGATCCTCGGCCGCATGACGAGCTTTCTGGAGGCACTCCTGGGACCCAATGGAGAGTTGCCTTTCCTAGGCGACGATGACGGAGGCCGGCTGTTCCATCCTTATGGCCCCCGTTCCTTGTTTGGGCGCGATACTCTCCGTGCCGCCAATTCGTTCCTGGGCCGCGCTCCCGGCAAAGGAGGATCGAGGCTCTTTGAAGACGCCGGCATCGCGGTGATGGAATCGGGGGACCGGCATATCCTCATTGACGCTGGCCCTTTTGGGCCAGGCTCAGCGGGTCACAGCCATTCCGATACGCTAAACATCGTGATCCGTTCCGGAGGCGAATGGATTCTGATCGACCCTGGCACGTTTACCTATGTCGGCGATCCGGAATGGCGCGCCTGGTTCCGTGGTACAGGAGCCCACAATTCAGTTCGCGTGGCTGGCCGGGATCAGGCTATCCAGGCAGGACCGTTCCGCTGGACAAATCCTCCAAGAGTGCGCGTTTTGGAGTGGAGCACTTCAATCGCCCAGGACACGCTCGTGGCCGAATGCGAATACGCCGGCTTTGTCCATCGTCGCCGCGTCGTGTTTGAGAAGCCCAGCCGCGTGGTCGTTACCGATGACATTACCGGCCCCCCCGGTCAACATTCATTGGAGCAATTCTGGCATCTCGGCTCAACTGACGCTATTCGGCATCTTGCGGTGGAAGGCGGCATCGTGCGCGAGGCTTGGCGCTCCACTGGGCTTGCGAACAAACACCTGGGACCGGTTGTGGTGGTTGAGAAGCTTACAACCCTACCTTGTCGATTCGAAGCTGTGATTGAACTCTAATCAAGCGAACAATCCTGAGCCGACTAAATCGAGAACTGGAAGCTTGCTCCCGAGAATCGCCTTCTTCACGTCCCCGGATGGGGGTTGCGCCACTACAACTTGATCGGCCCACCCGAGGACACCCTCAACCTTTGATTCAAGCAAACGGCCGATATGTGGAATAGCCTTAAGAATGAAGTCGCGATTGGCGCCGTAAATCGCGTCCATGCGGATATGAGGATCGTAAATTCGTATATTGCGGCCCTTCCCAATCAATTGCTCCACCAGGGAAACGACGGGGCTTTCGCGCAGATCATCCGTATTTTCCTTAAACGCCAGTCCGATGATGCCGATCCGTTCACCCGGAAGATCCAGGACATCCTGGATAGATCGATCCAGGTGCGCCTGATTCGAATGGAGTACCGATTCAAGAAACGGCAGCTTCACATCCAGGCGCGCAGCACGGTAGGTAAGCGCGCGAAGATCTTTGGGCAGGCAAGATCCGCCGAAGGCGAATCCCGGTTTCAAATACGCGGCCGAAATGTTCAGCCGTGTATCCTGACAAAGCGTCCTCATCACTTCCGCGGCGTCGACTTTCACTTTAGCGGAGAGCGCTCCCACTTCATTCGCGAAGGAGATTTTGACCGCATGGAACGCGTTGCACGCGTATTTAATCATCTCCGCGGTTCGCAAAGACACTCGCTGAGTTTCCCCGCCAACCGTCTCGTACAGCCCGGCTACAGCCTGCACAGCGGCCGGGTCATCACCACCGACCACGATAAGAGATGGTTCGCGAAAATCGCGAACCGCGGATCCTTCGCGCAGAAACTCCGGATTCGAGACAACGGATACGTGCGCCAGTTTTGCGAGCGCGGGGATTACAATCTCCTCGCAGGTACCCGGGAAAACGGTGCTGCGAATGGCGACGGTGAGGCGCTTGGTTCTGCCCGCCTGACTGGCTGCGACCTCCTCAACCGCGCGCTTCAATTGATCCAAACCCAGGTTGCCGTTGCGCTCCGAGGGGGTGCCGACGCATACCAGGACGACGTCGGCGTCAGGCAGCGCTTCACCCGCGGACGTGGTAGCGCGTAGTTTACGCGTTCGGACTCCATTCCCTACTAACGCTTCCAGATCCGGCTCATAGAAAGGCGCGCGGCCCTCATTGATCGCCGTCACCTTCGATTGATCTCGATCGACCCCGATTACTGTATGACCCAATTCAGCCAGGCAAGCCGCCGTAACGCAACCTACGTAACCCAGGCCTAGTACTGCGACCGTCTGTTCTTTTCTATCCATAGATGTTCCCTTCTATCGTATGCGGCGCTGGTGTCTCCACACAACCAAAAAACACATCGCCCAAAGCTCAGGGATCCCTAGGAACTTGAAACCGAATCGACGTCCCTAAAAGCTGGCTCAATCTGCGCCAATATTGAGGCGGAGCCCACGACCGCGCTCGAACCGCAGGTCCAGGCCGCAGGCGGGCCGGTGGCGGATGCGGCCGGGGGAGTTGCCCGGCTTCGAGCACCTGTTATGCGCTAGAATAACGGTGTATAGCTCGACGAGGGCGGGAATCGGAGCATGGATCGCAAAGTCATTCTTTTTGAGCTGAACGAAGTCCCCGTCAAAATCTTTGAGCACTTCTGCCGGGCGCATCCAAATTCGGTCCTCGCTCAGCGCATGCCGGAGTGCCTGAAGTTCGAGACCTACACAGAAGACAAAGGTTGGTTGGAACCGTGGATCACATGGCCTACGCTCCATCGCGGCATTACCAACGACAAGCATCAGATCGCGGATTTTGGCCAAGATCTCTCGGAGCATGACAGGCAGTTTCCGCCCATTTGGAAGCTCCTGGTCAAGAACGGGATTACCGCGGGAATCTGCGGAAGCTTACACACGTATCCGATGCCGTCGGACTTGACGAACTACGAGTTCCTAATGCCCGACACCTTCGCCGCCGGTTCGGAGTGTTTTCCCGACAACATTTCGGCATTTCAAGCCTTCAATTTGCAATTGGCGCGTGAATCGGCGCGGAACATTTCGACTCGCGTTCCATGGCAAAGCGCACTAAACCTGCTGGCCAAAGCTCCGGGTCTCGGCTTCAAGCTGGATACGGCGATGGATCTCGGCCGGCAGTTGCTCGCAGAGCGAAGCCAGCCTTGGCAGAAGACGCGGCGCCGATCCTACCAAGCGGTTCTCGCATTCGACATCTTCATGAAGTATCTGGACAAGACCCGGCCTGGATTCGCCACGTTCTTCACAAACCACGTAGCATCGTCCATGCACCGCTACTGGGCCGCAGTCTTCCCGGGCGACTATGAGAAGTTCGAATTTACCGACGATTGGGTGAGAACGTTCCAGAACGAAATTGATTTCACGATGGGGAAATTCGCCCAGTTTTTCGAAAAGCTGGTCGCCTTCGTCGATCAGAATCAAGAGTACCAGCTATGGGTTGCCACCAGCATGGGACAGGCGGCTACTCGTGCTCGCCCCTGCGATTCGCAGTTGTATATCGTCGATCTCAAGCGTTTCATGACCGCGATGGAAGTGGAGACTTCGGAGTGGACGCGGCGGCCGGCCATGCTGCCGCAGACCAACGTGCTGGTCGCTACCGCTAAGATCGCCCCCTTCCGCGAGAAACTGAAGACCGTTATGATCGGCGGCGAACCGCTCAAGTTCCGCGAGGCTGAAAACGGATTTTTCAGCATCGACCTTGGCCAGGAAGGTTTCCTTACCAAGCCCCAGATCGCGGACGTGGGAAATCGTCAGGTTCCTTTTGCGGAGCTAGGCATGAAACCTGTGGAGATTGAAGACAAGTCTCACTCTTCCGCGTATCACATCCCGAACGGCACGCTGCTGATTTACGACCCCGCCGATCGTGGGCCCAAACCAGGGTTTTCGCAAATCTCGACCACTGAAATCGCTCCCACGCTGCTCGATAATTATTCCGTTCCTATCCCTACGTACATGAAAAAGCCGATCGCACTCACGGTCGGGTAGCGAAGTCTTGTACGAAAGTCCCGCGCCTGTTGAGTTAAGATGACAGTTGCGGAATCGACATGCACGATAGCGCAGCGATTGTGTTTGTGCTGTCAGTGGGACTGCTGCTGTACTTGCTGTTTGGCTATCCCCTCTTGCTGGCCTTATTTCCGTGGCGCCACGGACCGCCGATCGCTAAAGATCCAGACCGCATCCGGCTCGTAACGGTGCTCGTCCCGGTGTACAACGGGGCGGACTTTCTGCGCCAGAAGCTGGAATCCATCCTTTCGCTGGACTATCCTCACGAGCTTATGGAGGTGCTCGTCATTTCGGATGGCTCCACCGACGCAACGGACGCCATTGCGGCCGAATTCAGCTCCGCCGGCGTGCGACTATTACGCCTCGCTCGCGGCGGAAAGGCGGCAGCCCTGAACGCCGGCATCGAGCAAGCCACAGGAGAAATTCTCTTCTTCACGGACGTCCGCCAGACGTTGGCGCCGGACAGTCTCCGTCACCTGGTAGCCTGCCTGGCTGACCCAACCGTAGGCAGCGTCACGGGCGAGCTCCACATCGTGACGGGCGATCGCCAGGAGGAAATTGACATGGGACTGTACTGGCGTTATGAGGTGTGGGCGCGCAAGCAAATGACCCGAATCGACTCCATCTTTGGAGCCACCGGATGCATCTATGCCATGCCTCGGGCACTGGTGCGCCCAATTCCACCGGATACCCTAGGCGATGATGCAGCGTTTCCTCTGGATGCCTTTTTTCGGGGTTATCGCATGATCCTGGATATCGACGCAAAAGCCTACGATCGGGCATCGCCGCTTGGCTCCGAGTTTGAGCGCCGCAAGCGCACGCTGGCTGGCCTTTGGCAAACGCTGGTTCGCCGGCCGGAGCTGCTGGGATACCGGGACCGGATGTGGCTGCACTTTGTTTCGCACAAGGTGGGACGCCTCGCCCTGCCGTGGCTGACACTATTGGCACTCATTAGCGCCTTCTGGCTGGCTTCGCCGTGGCGGGAAGCAGCCCTGGGTTCGACAGTCGTGTTTCTTGCGCTGGCGAGCGTCAATTCCGTGCTTCCACAGCGTTCCGCCCTTAAACGCATTACATCGCCGGCACGGACCATTTTGGTGATGCTGGCGGCGTCGTTGTGCTCGATTTCGGTATTTCTGGTCTCGCCCCAGAGCCTGTGGAAGCGCACCAGAGTAGGGCCGGACCAGCTGGAAGATTAATGGGTCTGGTCGGCGTTCCAGACCTTTTCAATGGAGCGGACGTCCTGCACTGCCAGTGAGTGGTCCACCTGGATGCGCAGGCTAGGGGGTTCCCCACCGTCCACGTGTCCCAGATAAATCGTCTGACTGGTTTGAAGCTCGACCGGAGTACCAGAGTGGACCGGCGGACCGCCGTCCCTGAGCTGGATCTCAAGCCAGCCGTTGCCCGACGATACCAGATCGCCATTTCTCTCGGTAGTTTCAGGTCGGCTTAAATCCCGTAAGGCTACACGGCCGTCGCCCATTGCCGCCTATTATACCCGGCGTGTGGAAGCTAACTCCGCCTCTACCGGTACCTGTACCTCGGGCCGGGTAGTCCTACCGTGGGCGGCTAGAGCCCGGTTCAGGTGCAGAAGCTGCGGCAGCAGCTCGACGGGTTCAGACACTGAATCCTGCGGGGCATCCGCCGGAAGTTCGCGAGCGCCCATCGCAAGTTGGTGATTCTGGAGTTCGACACCGAACCATCTGGAGGCGGGACGTTGCCAGCCTTGTTTTCGATTCTCCCTGGCGAGGTAAACGAGAGTTAGACCAGTACCAGCGGCAAACGCGTAGGCCAATATAAGCTGGAGCATCATACTCATTGTTATCGGACAGATGTCGGCGTTCCATGAGGTTTTTCCCTTAAGTGTTGACTCCCCTATCACCTAGCGGGACAATGGACTGGGGATGTGGACGTGCAAGATTTGATGTGGCTGGCCTTGAAGGCCTTCCTTGTGTGTCTCATTCTGACGCCGATCTGCCGCGATATCTTCCGTTCTTACGGCATCGTCGATCAGCCGGACCGCAGGCGTAAAGTACACGCGCACCCAATTCCGCGGGTGGGTGGTATTCCCATTGCGATCGCATACGTGGTCGCACTCTATCCTTTTTCGAACGAGTCTCAGTTATTAACCGAATATCTTCCTTTGGCCTGGAAGATGATCCCGGCTGCTGGGCTGATCTTTGCCATCGGTCTGACTGATGATCTGATCGGGTTGAAGCCCTGGCAAAAGCTGCTGGGGCAAGTAGCCGCCGCTGCTCTGGCCTATTGGGCCGGCGTGCGCGTCGCCGGTGTCGCCGGATTCATTCCCAACGAATCGTGGTGGAGTCTGCCGCTCACTTTATTCTGGCTGCTGGCCTGCACCAATGCGTTCAATCTGGTGGATGGCCTGGATGGCCTTGCATCCGGCATGGGACTGGTAGCAACCCTGACGATGTTCGTCGCGGCGCTGCAGGAACCGAACATGCAACTGGCCTATGCCTGCGTGCCGCTGGTGGGCGCATTGCTAGCGTTCCTGTGCTTCAATTTCAACCCAGCAACGGTTTTCCTGGGAGATTCCGGATCCATGCTCATCGGGTTTCTGCTGGGATGCTTCGGCGCGGTGTGGGCCCAAAAGTCCGCCACACTGGTCGGCATGACGGTACCTCTGTTGGCCGTATCGATTCCACTGCTGGATGTTTCGCTCACCATTCTAAGACGCTTTCTGCGCAACCAACCGATTTTCTCTGCGGACCGCGGGCACATCCATCACCGTCTATTGGAGCGTGGCCTGGCTCCTTCGCGAGCGGTTCTGGTGCTGTATCTGGTGTGCGCGGCCGCGGCGGCCTTCGCGCTGCTCTTGACGCATCCGTACGCGGGACGGTTTTACGGGCCCATCATTTTGGTTGTTTGCATCGTGGCGTGGGTGGGCGTCCGGCAATTGCGCTATGCCGAATTCGGAATCGCCAGCCGTCTGCTGTTCGGAGGAGAGCTCCAGCGAACCCTCGGCGGCCAAATGCGGCTGGAGATGCTGGCTGAAAAATTAGGAGAAGCGCGGTCCGAAGAGGAATGCTGGCGGGTGCTCTCCGCGAGTACAGACGACTTCGGCTTCTCTGGAGTCGAGCTCGAGCTGCGCGGGCACAAGTGGGAGAAGAACGTCGCGAGCGACCTCCAGCTCGAAGTTTGGTCGCTGCAAGTTCCGCTCAGCGATCAAGACTGGCTCCGGCTGACGCGCCCGTTCGATAGCGGTGTCTTGCCGATGATGGTCTCGCCCTTCCTGGACACCGTCCGCCGCGCGATCCAAAGTAAGCTGCAGCTGTGGGAAAAAGAAGCAGTTCTCTAAGCAACTGACCGGATGACCATCTCCGGCGGAGCATGTTAGACTGCGTTTTGACCACCGCACTGCGCTCAGGCCCCCGTCACTTGCACCGGCGCATCTTCCGATTTGGCGATATGCTCCTGGTGGTTGCATCCTACGCCGCGGTAGAACTGCTGATCTCAGGTGACGAATTCCGCATCAACCTCCAGGTGGATCCGCTGACCTCTTTAGGATCACTGGCGTTCGTGCTGCTGTGCGTCCTGGTGTGCCTGGAAGTGGGCGACCCGCAGCAATGGAATTCGGTCATGGACCGGCTCCGGCAGATATCCCTGGCGTTGGGTGTGGGATTTCTGATCGAAGCATTTCTTTCCTATGCGGGAGTCGCCGCATTGTCTCCCCAAGTCATGTTGATCGGCAGCGGCATGTGCGCCCTCTTGCTGACGGCCTGGTACGGGATTTTCGGAATCGTAGTGCCCGCGTCCCGCGCCCCGTTGAAGGTCCTGCTGCTGGATCCGGATCCGCTGCTGGAAGCGCTGGTTCGCAGCCCGGTGTTCCATGGCCGCCATTATGAGATGTCCGGTCCACTGCAGGATCCCACCACGCTGGGCTCCGTCATCCAAAACGATCCTCCGGATTACATCGTTTTGCCAGACGGCCAACAGGAACTGCCGACTGCCTCCCTGCTCCAGTTGCGTTCCTCTGGCGTGGTGATGGAGACCGCCTCGGAATTTTATGAATCGGCACTGGAGCGTGTTTCCACCCGCCATCTGCGCCCTGCGCGATTCTTGTTCGGCGGACTTACTCCCAAGCGCCAGAATCTGGCCGTTCAAGCGATCTACTCCAACTTGATCGTGCTGGGCATGCTGATCGTAGCGCTTCCACTGCTGCTGGTGCTCATGATCCTTTTGAAGCTGACGGCTCCCTCGCAACCTGTCTTTCAGAGATGGCGATGCGCTGGATTCAGTAACGTTCCCTTTACCCTGCTGCGTTTTAACTCCCGATCATGGTTAGGCCGCGCGTTGAAGAGCATGAGGCTGGAGGGATTACCCCAGTTGGTAAACGTGGTGCGAGGGGAACTTTCTCTAGTAGGTCCACGACCCAAGCGCGTGGAGTTCGTAAATCAGCTGACTCAGCACATTCCCTATTACCGGGAGCGGTTGACGGTGCGGCCCGGCTTAACCGGGTGGGCGCAAATCCATTCTCCGGGTGCAGACGCTCTTCTGGAGTTGGAATACGACTTATTCTATACAGCCAATCTGTCTCCAGGGTTTGACTTCAGGATTATTATCCGGTCTCTGCGGGCCAGCACCTAACCGTCTTATTTACGCAGGCGGCCGAGAATGTCCGTGACGTAGTCCTTGGTCTCGGGGATCTCAGGAACAGAGAAAGTCCGGTCTACGCGGCCGATTCCAGCGTTATACGCGCTCAGCGCCAGAGCCAGATCTCCGTGGTACCGATCGAGTAATTGCTTCAACAATTTTGCGCCTGCTGAAAGGCTCTCCCGCGGATCGAAAGGATCGCGTACCTCCAGTTGAGCCTGAGTGGCCGGCATCAGCTGCATCAGTCCCTCAGCGCCTTTCGGCGACACAGCGCAGGGGCGGAACCCCGACTCCTGGCGGGCAACTTCCCGCACCAGAGCCGGATCGACGCTGTGCTCGCGCGCCGCGCCGTCGATCATCCTGCTCAATTCAGGCGGAGACACCGGATCGCATCCGGGAACGACTGGCGGCGGTACCGCGAAGGAAGGCGTGTTCGAGTTACTCAAGGGCGCCGGCGCCTTGATAAACCTCACCTGCTGCTCGATCGAGGCCCGCTGTTTCGCGATGGACTCGGCCATGGCAGCGCGGACACGTTGCTGTTGCCCGCTGGCGTCCTGCATGAGGACTATCGCTAACCACCACATTCTAGCTATCTATCGGCCCAGGCAAACGAAACGTTTAGCAACCCCTGGGTCGGGCATGCCCGACCCCTACAATCATTCGGAATCCGTTGTACGGGCGAGGTACGCCTCGCGCGCGTGTGGCGAAGCACCTACCTGCGGGCCCGACCCCTACAATCTTTCGGACCTGTTGTAGGGGCGAGGCACGCCTCGCCCGCATTGTGGCGAATCCCTACCTGCGTGCTCGCGTAAGGCGATAGATATATGCCAGCACTTCCGCCACAGCCCGATATAGATGCGCTGGAATTTCTTTGCCCACATCTACGGACTTGTATAGAGCCTGTGCGAGCGGTGGATTTTCCACCAGCGGGATATTGTGCTCCAGCGCTCGCTGCCGGATCCGCAAGGCGAGGTAATTCTTGCCCTTCGCCACCACCATGGGCGTCGCCATGGTTTCGTGATCGTAGCGAATTGCGATGGCATAGTGTGTCGGATTCACAATCACCGCGGTAGCCGTCGCCACGTTCTCCATCATGCGGCGGCGCGCGAAATCGCGCTGCATGCGGCGGACCTTGCCCTTTACGTGCGGGTTGCCGTCGTTTTCCTTGGCCTCCTGCTTGACCTCTTGCTTGGTCATCTTGAGGTCCTTGGTATGTTTGCGCTTTTGGCGGATCAGATCGATGAACCCGAATAACAGGAACATCGCCGCAGCCTTCCATAGAATGTCCTTTATGGATGCGCCAACCTTGAGAAGCCCGGTATCCAGATTGGTAAACGGCAGGGCCAAGAGCAGGTCGGCGTTCTGCTTCGCGATCGAGTAGATCGCCATCGAAAAAAGGACCAGCATCGCGGACGCCTGCATCACCGCCGCAGGACCCTGAAAGGCCATGCTGCGGATCTTGCCCATCGGATTCAGCCGGCCGATGTCGGGCGCCAGCTTCTTAAAGCTGAACCCTAACTTTGTTACGGCCAGGTGGACACTGAGCGTCGCTGTGATTGTAATCGCTCCGATTACCGACAGGGGAATGAAAGCGCGCTTTACCGGCATCATTACGATCTCCGGAAACGTCCCGATGTTCAAGTTGGCGTTAAAGGCCTGCGCCAGCGATGCCCGCAGCATTTCCTTCATGGAGGTCATCCAGCCTGGAAACCACGCGAATGCGACCGTAATAAACACCACGAACTGGGTTGCCGCCACCATTTCGCGCGAGGAAAGAAACTGTCCTTCTTGGCGAGCCTTGCCCAGGCGCCTTGCTGTCGGTTGCTCTGTTTTACTGTGGGAATCACCTGCCATAGAGTACCGGCCTTAGCTCAACAGAAGCTGGCGAACCAGATGCAAAACCGGACCGGACGCCTGGGTGAAGATCTTGGGAAACACCAAAAGCAGCCACGCCAATAATCCGAGCGAGACCAGCATCTTGATGGGAAACGCGAGCGTAATGAGCTGGAGCTGCGAATTCAGTCTTGCTAGAAGCGCAAGCGACATATCCACAATCAGCAACAGCGCCAGCAGCGGAAGCACCAGCCGCAGCCCTGTGCTGAAGATCGCCGATCCTGCCTGAACCACCAGGTTGACCATGGACGTAGTCAGCACTACCTGCCCCGGCGGATGCGCCGTCAAACTCTGTGCGAAGGCCATTAAGATCTGACGATCCAAACCGGTGGCGAAGAAAAGCAGCCCGGCGACCGTCTGAGCGATGGACAGCATTACGCTCGAGTCGGCGCCTGACGTCGGATCGATCGTGGTCGCGAAGGAGTATCCGGCCTGAAGACTGATCATCTGCGCGCCCATCTGGAACATCTCCGAAAGAAACGCTACGGCGAGTCCCACCGCAATTCCGAGTCCGGCTTCAGCCAGCATCCATCCCACCAGCGTTCCGAAAGTAACGCCGGTCGAGGCGATCACAGGCCAGCGGGGCATTAACGCGAGTGTGATGCTCCCGGCCAGCGCAGCGCGAATGATGTCCGGCCCCGCCTTAATACCCGGCAGTGGCACGAAGATAAAAGCACTGGACACGCGCGTGAGCACGAGAAGGAACGCATACAGCGTGCCAATCTCGAGCTTCAAGTCAGTGCCCATATTTGGCGATGTCGTTAAAGACCGAGGCGGTATAGGAAGTGATCCGGTTGAGCATCCAGGGCATCAAAACGATAAACGCCCCCAGGAACGCAGCCAGCCGGGGGAAGGTGCTGAACGCCGAATCCTGCAAGGACGTCGCCACCTGGACCAGGTTCATGATGATGCCCACGCAAAAACCGATGACCAGCATCGGCGCGGCCAGCCAAAAGGCGGCCATCAGGGCTTGACGAATAATGTGTATGGCGTCTTCAGGGGTCATAACTCTTCTCGTATTCCGATGGGATATTTAGTAAAACGATTTCACCAGGGATGCGACCACCAGGTTCCAGCCGTCCACCAGCACGAACAACAAAATCTTAAAAGGCGCGGAAACCATGGCCGGCGGTAGCTGGACCATGCCGATCGACAGGGTCACCGAGGCGACCACCAGATCGATCACCAGAAACGGCAGGAACAGAAGCGCTCCAATCTGGAATCCGGTCTTCAGCTCCGAAAGGATATACGACGGAATGAGTACTGAGAGGCTCAAGTCATCGACGTTTCGTGGCGCCGGAGCCTTGGTCACTTCAACGAACAGCTTGATATCTTTTTCGCGGGCGAAGCGGGCCAGGAACGTCTTGAGCGGCTTCGAGCCTTCGTCGAAGGCCTGCGTCGCCGTCATCTTGCCCTGATCCATCGGCTCCCAGGCTTTGTGATAAATGTCTTGAGCCACCGGCTGCACGATAACGATCGTGAGAAACACGGCCAGTCCGACCAGCACCTGATTCGACGGCGTCGATTGTGTCCCCAGAGCCTGCCGCAGGAAGTGCAGGACGATTGTGATTCTTAAGAACGGCGTGATGCACATCACCGCGGCCGGCAGCAGCGTGAGCAGCGTCAGGGAGATGGCGATCTCCATCGGCAGACTCAGTGTGCCGTTGGAGCCGGCGTTGACGCCCAGTTTCGCAAGCGGAGAATTAGCCGCAGGCGCCGCGACAGCGGCCGTCCCGCCCAGCAAGATGAGTAATAGAGATCGGATCATTAGTTTTCCAGCGGAGCCGCGAATTGCGCCGCAGATGGACCGCTCTCCAACAAATTGCACCCCTGCGGCGAGAGCCCCACCAGCAGAGTTCGGTCGGCAACACGGACCAGGTGAAGGGAATGCTGCGGCGTCAGCGACAGCCGGTCAAGCACTTCCAGACGAGGCTGTCCGGGGCGCGCGGGCCGGCGGAAACTGGTCCGCGCCCATCCTTTTCTTTTTAGTAGCCACAGGGAACCACAGAGCAATCCCAGGACGACCATCACTGCCGTTAGCTGTTCCATCGATTCCATTCGTATTTACTCAGCACTGCCGGAGTGAAATCCGGTGATGCGAACGGACAAAGCGCCGCCCACTCTCACCAGTTCGCCGGATCCGAAGCGCACGCCCCCAACATTGATGTCGATCTTTTCTCCCAGCGGCCTGGAAAGCTTGATCAGGCTTCCGGGAGCGAGCGCCACAATCTCTCCAACAGTGAGGGTGCACTGCCCCAGTTCTGGTTCGAACGGCAGGGGCAGTTTCCCGTAGTGCGCGATTTGTTCGTTCAAGGTCACGAATCAGGTCCGTTTACGTGCGCTCAGTTACTGTTTGATATTGAGCAGCACTTGATCGATCTGATCCTGCGACGTAATGACTTTGGCGTTGGCCTGATAGCCGCGTTGGTAAATGATCAGGTTGGTGAATTCCCGCGCCAGGTCCACGTTGGAAGATTCCAGCGACCCGCCAAGAATGGTCCCGCGGTTACCGGTGTTCGGCATACCGACCGTAGGAGTGAGAGTCTCAGTGCCCACGGTGAAGTTGTTGTTACCGGAGGAAACCAGTGAATCAGGGTTTCCGATCGCGGCCAGGGCAATCTGCGCGATGGCGATCTGTTTACCGCTGGAGAAATTCGCCATCAGCGTTCCGTTATCTCCCAGCTTGATGCCAGTGAGTTGCGCGGCGAGGATACCATCCTGTGACGTGGACGACGCCGCGGAGGTTTGCGCAAACTGGGTGATGAGCGAGGTACCGTCCGGGCTGTACAGCGACCAATCCATAACCAGATCGCTCGCTCCGCTCGTGAGTCCGGTCGTAGTCGCGATGTTGATGGGAGCTCCGGGAGCCGGTGTGGTCAGCGCGCCGCCGCTATCAAATGCCAAACTGCCCGAGGCCAAAGAAGTAGGCGTTCCAGCGGTGCCGCCGGTCAGGTCATCTCCCGGGATGGAGACGTCGTAGTCCCAGGCGTTCGCGCCAGTTTTGGTAAAGCTGTACGTCAGCACGTGCGTGACGCCAAGCGTATCCACCACCTGAAGGGGCGTCGCAAACTTCGTGCCCGTCGGCGCGGATGCATCCAGGTTGGCCGCCAAGGTCATCTTGGTGGTCGCCGTAGGAGATTGAGACGCGATCGCCGTGATGGAAATATCGCTAATGTTTCCGTTGGTGCTCAGAACTCCGTTGACCGAAGACCACCCTTGAACTTTCTCGCCAGTCCCAGTGACCAGCGTTCCGGTCCCATCGAACTTGAAGCTGCCGGCTCGCGTATAGAGCGTAGACCCGGAATTATTTCGGAGAACGAACAATCCGTTGCCTTCGATCGCCGCGTCCAGCGGGCCTGCGGTCGGCTGGATGGATCCTTGCGTGAACTGTTTGCTGGTGCCCGTGGTCGCGACGCCGGCTCCGATTACGGTGGATCCGGAAGTCTGTCCCATGATGTCCTTGAACAGGATGGAGTCGTTCTTGAATCCCGTCGTGTTCAAGTTGGCCAGGTTGTTGCCGACCACGTCCAAAGCCGTGTTGTTCGCGGCCAGTCCGGAAAGTGCTGTAGAAAATGACATGCTCTCGATCTCCTCTTTTGGATAATTTGGTTTTTGAATCTCAGTTAGCTTTGGGTGCTCGTAGTTGACGATCCGGGCGTTTGCAGTTCCTGCCGGATTCCGATCAATTGCTCGAGCTGGCTGAATTGCGCCAACTGACTGAGGAACTGAACTGAATCGGTCGGGTTGGTCGGATCCTGATTCTTGATCTGCGCCACCAGCAATTGCAGAAATGTGTTTTCGTTAGCCAGGCCATCGACATTCGAGGGGAGTGCCGAGGGCGCGCTCGCCTTGGGATCTGTCAACTGGCTTACGTCAAGCGGTGTTGAATTGTTTTGAACTTGCATACGTCTCCTATTTCCTCGCCAGAAGCGAAGCTTCCATTTCCTCTAGCCATGCCGGCCGGTCCTGCTGATCCTGTTGATCGCGTTGTGATCCAGATTGCCCTCCGGAATGTGATCCGGAATGCCGCCCGTCGGATCCGCGGCCTTCGCGATCCGGCTGATGCTGCTCATTCTGCGATGCGGCTCCGCTGGATGCGGGCTTCCAGAGTTCTGCCGGAACACCGCCTTCAGCCAATTTCAATGAGAGATCGTTCAGGTGGCTACGGAGGCTCTGCGCCAGTCCCGTGTCGGCGGTGCGCACTGATACGCGCACTTCCCCACCGGTTTCCAAAAAGCGGACCTGCGTCAATCCGCCGTTATTGTCCGGCACCTGCACGCGGATGTCGCGAGACGAGGTCGGCGGCGCTGCGGGAGGCTCAATGATGCGCTCGGTTCTCGGATTCGGCAGCGGATCAGGGGTTGGCTGGCTCTGCGAGCTCTTCGCCGTATCATTTGTAGCGGGCGGACCCGGCACTACAAAATCCGGTCGCGCGGAAATGTCGAGCGCGGGCCCCACGTATTTCGTGTTCACCTGAGACTCAAGATCGCCCTCAGATTTCTGTTCGGCTCGTGGGGTGATCTGTGGGGTGATCTGTGGGGTGATCTGCGAGATGATCTGCGCCGTGGCCGCGTATTTTACCGGGATGCGCGTTGCCACTGCAGCATCCGAACCGGACACCGGCGGAGCGGGATTCTTGAGAGTCGTCGGATCACTCTGCTGGGGTTGCTGCACGGCCGTCAGACGCGCGGCGAAGGCTAACGCGGACGGACCGGTAGGAGTCGGCGCATCCTCAACCTTCTGCGGCGCTGCTGCGGGAGCAGGCTCCAGCGGCTTTAACTCAGGCGCCTGCAGTTCAAGTTGCGAGACGGGCTGAATTTGGTAAGTCGGCGGCTGGCTGGGCGCTGCGGGCTGGCCTGTGGCCGGCTGGTTGATGGCAATCGGAGCTGTGATGATCGGATTCGTCACGACTGTTGTCAGCGGCCGGGCTGCGGGTTGCGGAGTTGATTGCGGATCTTTAGACTCGGGCGGCGCTACTTCGCGCGCGCCGTCGGTGGCAACGGATTTGAAAATCGCTACCGGCTTCTGCGGCGCAACTGTAGGATTCTTGTCGACCCCGTCATTCTGCTCTGTTTTAGCCGGAATTAGTTCATTTTGTGCGGCGGGCGCCAGGCTAGCCTCAGAAGGTTCTTTCGCTGGCATCACGTTTTGAGAAACCGCAGGCTGCAAAACGATATCGTTCGAAACTTTGTTCGAAATGTTGCTCAAAGCGGTGTCTTGCGAAACAGCCTCTTGTGTGGCCTCGCCCTGCGAAGCGTCTGCCTGAGCAGCGTCATCGGTAGTCTCATCCAGAGGTGGGGACGCAAACGTAATCGGCAGGATCTGTCTCTGCGGCTCGACAACCTGCGCGGGCGTCACGGCTACGGGCACCGTGGCTGCGTCGTCTTTGCCCTTTGCCTTGGTATTATCGCTGGCGCGGTCCGCACGCAGATTCTGCTTCTTCCCTGCGTTTTTCGCTGAGCCCTTTTCCGGACGACCGTTAGACTTGGGCTCCGGCGAAGCGTGCTGTAGATCCATCTCGCTCTGAAAATCCGAGGCTTCGCCGCCAGGATCCGGTCCCTTGGCGTCTGCCTTGCTCTGCGAGCCGGCATTAGAAGGAGGAGAAGGCAGATAGGCTGCCCCCGGCTCGAAACTCTGCACACCTGCTGTCATGATTCCCCAGCCCAATATGCAAGTTCAGAGCCATCGCGACTCCTAAGCAGCCCGGCAGTTGGGAATGAAGCAGTTACCTGTGTATGCGGCGTCTTTCCGAATACGTCAAAAACGGGGCAATCGTCAGAGGATCAACGAAAAACTGTCGGGAAGCTGACGATGAGGGTGTGAAGGGCCGCTTAGTCATATCGAAGATTTCACTGAAAATTCTAGGGAAATTGCACTTTGTGGAATTTGGCTGGAGGCGTGCAATGCTCTTGGCAAAGACTATGGACCAAATTGCCGCAACCGCTGCAAGTGGACTCCGCGCACGCATGGAGGCGTTGGATATCCTTTCCAACAATCTCGCCAATTCGAACACGGGCGGTTTTAAGCTGGACCGCGAGTTCTACAGTTTGTATGAAGGCGCGCAAGCGCAAGGCGCAAACGGCCAGCCAGGCGCCACGATGCCCGTGATTCAAAAAGGCTGGACCGATTTTCAACAAGGACTCATCACGCCTACCGGTAATTCGCTCGACTTGGCGCTCTCCGGCAAAGGATTTTTTTCGGTAGACGGCACATCCGGGCCTATGTATACCCGCAACGGAGCATTTAAGCTTTCACCAGCTGGTGTGCTGACTACTACCGATGGATATCCGGTTCGCGGCGTCGCGCCAGTGGGCCAGCCGGCGAAGAAGATCACGGCCGTTTCTCAGAACCCCATCCAAATCTCTTCTGACGGTACGGTAATGCAGGACGGCCAGAATCTGGGACAGATTCAGGTGGTGGACTTCGCCGATCGCGGCACTCTCAGCAAAGTGGGAAACAGCTACTATCGCACCTCGGATCCCAAGATTACGGGGACGCCTGCCAAGGAAGCTACTGTCGAGCAGGGCAAAATCGAAAATTCTAACGTCGCACCGGCTGAATCCGCCGTGCGCCTGGTGGATTTAATGCGGCAATACGAAATGCTGCAAAAGGCCGTCACCATCGCGGCTGACATGAACAAACAATCTATCGAACAGGTCGCCAGAATCGGCGGCTGAAGGAGAATTCAATGATACGAGCTCTGTATAGCGCTGCCAGTGGAATGACGGCCCAGCAGTTGAACGTGGACAACATCGCCCACAACCTCGCCAACGCCAACACGGCCGGCTTCAAAACCCGTCGCGCGCAATTCCAGGATCTTCTCTATCAAAACGTGGTCCAGCCCGGCGCCGCCGCCGGATCGCAATCGACGGTGCCCACAGGCTTGCAGCTCGGCTTGGGGACTCGCGCCGCGTCGAACGAGATCGTATTCACGCAAGGCGACTTTTCGCAGACCAACAATCCTCTGGACATGGTGATTCAGGGGCAGGGATTCTTCCAGATCCGGCGTTCATCGGGCGAACTGGCCTACGCGCGCGCCGGTAACTTCCAGCAGAACAAAGACGGCAACCTGGTCACCTCCGATGGCGACCTCCTGGACCCGCAGATAACCATCCCGCAGGGTGCTCAGTCGATCACCATCGCGCCGGACGGAACCGTGAGCTATACCCAACCAGGTCAAACCGCAGCGCAGGTGGCAGGGCAGATTCAGTTGGCAGCGTTTCCAAATCCCGCTGGCTTGAACAGCATCGGCCGGAACTTGTACACACCTACCGACGCGTCGGGCGACGCCATTGTCGGCAATCCTGGCGGTCAGGAGGGCCTGGGAACGCTGCTGCAGGGATTCACCGAGCAGTCCAACGTCAGCGTAGTGGATGAGTTCGTCAACCTGATCGTGGCGCAGCGCGCGTACGAAGCCAACTCCAAAGTCGTCAAGGCCGCCGACGAGATGTATCAGCAGATGAACAACATCACCAATTAATGTTCTTTCAACAAATGATCATGGCACTGGCGCTTGTTCCTCAAAGTGGTCCGCAGCCCGACGGATGTCTTCCCATCCAGGACGATCGGATCTACGCTCGCGATGTGACCGCTGCAATTCCCGCGTTTGCTGGAGTTCCCGGGGATTTCGCTCTGGGTTATGCACCCGCTCCCGGAACCCGGCGTGTATTCAAAGGCGCGGCGCTCGATAGAGTCGCATTAAATCAGGGCGTAACCCTGGAATCTTCTCCCGACGTCTGCTTCGAGCGAGCCATGGCCACCTTGGAAGAGCGTGAGATTGTGGAAGCGCTGCACACCGCCTGGAATGGCCCTGAGGTGACCATGGAGCTGCGTTCCTGGAGTCCCAAAATCGCTCCCCAGGGGAAGGTCGTTTTCCCGCGCACAGGATTGCAGATGCCCGCCGTATCCGACCCGCAAGCGGAATTCGTTTGGCGAGGCTACGTCCTGTACGGAAATAATCGCCGGTTCGGCATCTCAGCGCGTGCCCGAATCACCACATCCGCGACGCGTGTTGTCGCCGTGGCCGACCTGGCAGCGGGTGAAACCGTCCGCGAGGATCAGGTCCGCCTGGAAACGTTCGACACGTTCGCCTTGGATGACCGTCCCGCACGGCGTCTTGAGGAAGTAGTGGGATTTGTAGCCCGGGCTCGCATCCGAGCGGGCTCGGCAGTTCTTCGAAGCCAGCTCAATCGCGCTCCCGAAATTACCAGGGGAGACCTGGTGCAAGTGGAAGTAACCGCCGGGGGCGCGCATTTGGCGTTCGAAGGCAAGGCCGAATCGAATGGAACAACCGGTGCCACCATCCTGGTGAAGAATCCCAGCAGCGGGAAAGATTTCCGTGCGCGAGTCACGGGCAAAGGCAAGGTAAGCGTGCAATGAAGATGACCAAGATCGCTCTGATCGCGATGAGCTTAACGGCTTTCGCCGCGGCGGGAGATAAACCCAAGAAACAGCCGCCGGAATCGTCACTGGACCATATGCTGAATCAGCTGGCCGCGACGCAAGGAGCTGAACAAAAGGCGCTCCCGGGTTCCTTATGGACTCCCACCGCCCAGTTCTCCGATCTCTCATCCGATCTGCGTGCGCGCCGCACAGGCGATATCGTCACCATCCAGGTAAATGAAAGCGCATCCGCGGTGAGCTCCGGCACGGTCAAGACCGCGCGCAATTCGAGCGTGCAGGCCAGCGTCGCGGCAGCCGGTGGAATCACGCGGGCGGCGGGACCTCTGGCGAATCTCGTTAAGGCAGGCAGCAACACTTCGTTAGACGGACAGGGAACCACTACGCGCGACACCACCATCACCGCGACGATCTCAGCAATCGTGACGCAGGTGCTGCCCAACGGAAGCCTGGTGATCCAGGGAACCAAAAATGTGCGCGTCAACTCGGAGAATCAGGTTCTCGCCGTGCGCGGCATCGTTCGTCCGGTGGATCTGACCACTTCGAACGTGGTCCCTTCGGACCGCATCGCCGAGATGGAAATTCAAGTTAACGGAAAAGGCGTAGTAGCAGACTCAGTGAGACGGCCGTTTATTCTGTACCGAATCATACTAGGCTTATTGCCGTTCTAAGGTGCCCTGCTGCCCTTCTAGGAGAACCGAATCGTGATAAACAAGTGGGCT
>Ga0207674_10001090_pt1 | contig 35329 bp, 30 predicted proteins | sample KBSCornC72_FD_184303 | JGI IMG/M metagenome (GOLD analysis project Ga0207674, IMG submission 184303) | Corn rhizosphere microbial communities from Kellogg Biological Station, Michigan, USA - KBS Corn C7-2 (SPAdes) (version 2) | ecosystem: Host-associated > Plants > Roots > Rhizosphere > Soil ...
TTAGCAGTTTAACTCTCCCATGGAATCGGTGTGGAGAGCATTCGCGCTGCCTGCGCAGCAAATACGTTCACCCATTACACACCACCTCCTTTCGTCAGAAGCAGCATATCATGTCTCATGGTATGCGTCAAGCTGCCAACGCTCGATTGCCGACACACGGCAGAAATTCGCATGCGGAACGGGCATTTTCCGTGCTATCATCGAATTCAACGCAATTGCGACAGGCAGCAGTCTGGGTTCGCTGAAAGTAAAGTAGAGAGCATGGGCAAAGCACACATACCGCAGGAAGCGCGGGCAGACGGCAGGACGGTGGATGAGACGCGCGTGGTCACGTCGCGGATAATGGAGCCGCCCGATGCCAATTCATGGGGCAATGTCCACGGGGGCGTCATCATGCGGCTGGCGGATGAGGCGGGCGGCGCGGTCGCCATTCGCCACTCGCGCCGTCAGGCCGTCACCGTCGCGATGGACCGGATGACCTTTAAGCAGCCCGTGCATATTGGCGATCTGCTGACCATTCGCGCCTGCATGTCCTACACCGGGCGCACGTCCATGGAGGTGCAGGCAGAGATCGAGGCGGAGAATATGCGCACGGGCGAGGTGCGTGTGGCGGGAACGTGCTATCTCGTCTACGTCGCGCTGGATGACCAGGGGCGGCCAGCAGCCGTTCCTCCGTTGCTCGTGCGCACCGACGAGGAACGCGCCCGCTGGCATGCCGCCGAGCAGCGCCGTGCCAGCCGCACCAATCAGGCTAATCAAACAAGCCAGGCCATCCGCGAGGAAGGAGCGCCAACATGAGTGATTCGAGAGATTATAACCGCACTGATCGCCCGTCGTCTCCGACCGGCGTGGCGAACCAGGCAGCCATCTCGCGCCTGCTGGAGCACGCCGAATCGCTCAATGTGCGTTTCCTCAATCTCGAGTTTACCGATGTGGTCGGGCTGGCCAAGTGCGTGACGATTCCCGTCGAGCAGTTGGCCGATTGCCTCGCGAACGGCAAATGGTTCGACGGATCGGCCATCGAAGGGTTTGCGCGCGTGGCCGAGACCGATATGTTCCTGCGGCCCGACCCGGCGACGTTCGCGGTGGTCCCGTGGCGCGCGGGTATCGCGGCGAGCGACGGGGCAGGCGGCGAGACGGCCCGGATGATCTGCGATGTGCTGATGCCGACGGGAGAGCGCTTCGAGGGCGACCCGCGCGCCGTCCTCCAGAGCGCGCTGGAGGAAGCCGCCGCGCAGGGCTATCGCTACATCGTCTCGCCCGAGCTGGAGTTCTTCCTGCTCCATGAAGCTGATGATGAGGCACCGGAGCCACTGCTCCACGACCGCGGTGGCTACTTCGATCTCTCGACCGATCCCGCCGCCGATGTCCGCCGCGAGATCTGCGCGGAGCTGGCGCGCATGGGTATTGGCATCGAGAGCAGCCATCACGAGGTGGCGGCGGGCCAGCACGAGCTCGACTTCATCTCCGACGATGCGCTGCACATCGCCGATGCGGTCGTCACGGCGCGCTATACCATCAAGGCGGTTGCCCAGCGCCACGGCTTGATGGCGACTTTCCTGCCCAAGCCATTCTATGGCGTCAACGGCTCCGGCATGCACACGCATCAGGTGCTGGTGCGGATAGAAGACGGCTCGAACGCCTTTGCCGATCCCTCCAACGCGGGCTATGGCCTCTCCCTGCTGGGGCAGCGGTTCATCGCGGGCCAGCTCGATCACGCGCCAGCGATCTGCGCCGTCGTCGCGCCGCTGGTCAACTCGTACAAGCGGCTGGTGCCAGGATACGAGGCGCCGGTGATGATTAGCTGGGGTCGGGTCAATCGCGAGGCGCTGGTGCGGGTGCCCCGGGCAACGCCGGGCCAGCCCGAATCGCTCCGGGTGGAGCTTCGCAGCCCCGACCCAAGCTGCAACCCATATCTGGCGTTCGCTACGATGCTGCGCGCGGGCCTGGATGGCGTCGCGCGTGACCTGACGCTCGCGCCGCCGGTCGAGGAGGGCCTCTACACCCTGGAGGAGTCGGCGCGGTTGCGCAAGGGCATCGCCGTGCTGCCCGCGACGCTGGGCGAGGCGCTATCTGCGCTGGCGGATGATGACGTGGTGCGGATGGCGCTTGGACCGCTGGTGGCCGCCTGGTTCGACGAGGCGAAGGCGCAGGAGTGGCTGGAGTATCGCCGCCAGGTGCATCCGTGGGAGCTGGAGCGCTATCTCCCGCTATTTTGATTACAGCCTTGACAAACCGCGTAAATCACACCTCGCGAAACCGGTGCCTCGCCCGAATTGGGGATATGGAGAGAGGCTATCTACTCACTTTTGTCAGGCGATTTGTGCCGCCTGCAAGACGGCCCGGAGTTGGGATTGACGAGTGGCGCCTGCGTCCCAGCGATGTACTATCTGGAGGGGAAAATTCAACCTGGGCGGTGGTGCAGAGCAGCATAGCTATCACCAACCCGCTACGATCTGGGGAGGGAGTGCTGGCATGCTTCTCGTGCGCAGCGTGATAGTTGTTGTCGCGGTACTCATCATCGCCGGGGTTCTGTGGGATGCGTTCGAGACGGTGGTTCTTCCGCGCCGAGTCTCCCGGCGGTTCCGGCTGGCGAGAATATATACCCGAAGTACCTGGCGCGTCTGGTCGGCTCTTGCCCGGCGCATACAGTCGCTTGAGCGCCGCGAGGCGATTCTCGCTATCTACGGGCCGCTCGCCCTGCTGGTACTCCTCGCGCTCTGGGTGTTCCTGCTGATTCTCGGCTATGCCCTGCTCCTCTGGGGGCTTGCAACACCGCTCACGGTCGCAGGCGGCGCTACACCTGAATTCGGAACAGACCTCTATTTCAGCGGGACTACCTTTCTCACACTCGGTCTGGGCGACATCATTCCTCATGCTGGCCCTTCGCGGGCTGTTGTGGTCATAGAGGTCGGCACTGGCTTCGGGATGCTGGCGCTGGTCATTGGTTATCTGCCCGTGCTCTACCAGGCGTTCTCTCGCCGTGAGATGCGCATCTCACTACTCGACGCCCATGCAGGCTCACCGCCCACCGCGGGCGCGCTGCTCCTCCGCCACCCGCCCAATCGCCGGGCGCGGCGGCTCACGGGTATTCTGGCTGAGTGGGAGAACTGGTCGGCGGAGTTGCTTGAAACCCATCTATCCTATCCGCTGCTCGCCTTCTACCGCTCGCAGCATGAGAACCAATCGTGGGTGGCAGCGCTAGCGATGATTCTGGACGCCTGTGCGCTCGTACTGGCCTGCGGGCGTGGCGCCGTTGGGAAAGAGGAAGAGGAGTTGGCAGAGCAGGCAGCTTTCACGTTCGCGATGGCACGGCATGCCTCTATTGATCTGGCTCAGGTCTTCCAATCCGCAAGCCCTAAAGTGGTTGTATCGGACGGCCGACTTCCCTCGGCTGAGCATACCCGTCTGCGAGCGCTCCTCGCCACCGTAAGAGGCTCGTCTGATGCCAAGGAGAGTAGCGCGGTTGTAAGTCAATTGGATGATCTGCGCAAACTGTACGAACCCTATCTGGAGGGGTTAGCGAAGGCTTTGCTCATGCCCCTGCCCCCGTGGATCCCCGCACCAGACGATCTTGACGACTGGCAGACCACCGCCGATGGAGTCACCGCACCATCGGTCGCCGCGCTAATGTCGCAGCGAAAAGCATCAACGTCAGGCCATGGCGATTGAGAGACCGTCTGAATTTCTGATACTCGCTATCATCCAACGTTAGCCGCAGCATTCATGCCGCGAAAGTGGATTACCACTTCCCTTGCCCTCCGTCGCCCTCATCTCCCCACACAAAAGCCCTCTCTCCGGCTTCGTGGAGAAACCAGAGAGGGGCCTGGGAGAGGTCCAATGGACCACTACCGCCGGGCGTTCTGTGCCGCCTGCATGATGGCCCGCTGCGCCAGCACCTGCACCAGATGCGCGCGGAAGTCCGATGAGGCATAGCTATCGCCCATCAGGTCCACACCACTGGCCGCGTTGGCGCAGGCCGCCGCGACCGACTGCGCGTCGAGTGGCCGCCCGGCGAGCGCCTGCTCGGTGGCTGTCGCCCGCGTGGCATGCGAGCCAGCGCCCGTAATGCCGATGCGCGCCGACTGGCAGTTGCCGTCCGCGCCGACCGTCACGATTGCCGCGACGCCCACCACCGCGTAGCCGCTGGCGGGATGGCGGTGTTTGAGATACGCGGTCCCCGTGCCAGGCGAATCGGTCGCCGGGAAGCTCACCGAGGTTAGCACCTCGCTTGGCTCCAGGGCGGTCGTCATCACATCCTGGAAGAAATTGCTGGCGTCATAGAGACGGTTGCCGCTGGCTCCCGTCGCCAGGAGCTGCGCGCCGAGCGCCACCGCCGCCGCGGGAAGATCGCCCGCCGGGTCGGCATGCGCCAGGCTGCCGCCAACCGTGCCGCGCGTGCGCACCTGCGGATCGCCCACCTGCCGGATCGTCTGAATCAGCAGCGGGCAGCGGCTCTGCACTTCGCCTGAGTTGAGCACCTGATAGTACGGCGTCATCGCGCCGATGACAATGTTATTGCCATCCACACGAATGCCGCGCAGCTCCTGCACCCGCCCCAGATCAATCAGCGTCGCCGGTTCGGCCAGCCGGAACTTGAGCATCGGAATCAGGCTCTGGCCGCCCGCCAGCAGCTTGCCGTCGTCTCCGGCGGCCTGCATCTGTGCGATCACATCGGCCAGCGACGTTGGCGCGGCATAGGCAAAGTTTGTGGGATACATGGCATCCTCCTCCCGCGCTATTGACCCGGCTGACCGGGTTGACTCGCACTGGAGCTTCCAGCGCTCTTCGCGGCCTGCATCGCCTTCCAGACACGCTCAGGCGTCAGTGGCATATCAATATGCTTGATGCCCAGCGGCGAGAGCGCATCCACCACCGCGTTGACAACCGCCTGGCTGGAGGCGATGGTGCCAGTCTCGCCGACGCCCTTGATGCCCGTCAGATTATGGGGGCAGGGCGTCTCGGTGCGCGCCGTCTCGACGGTGGGAATCTGGGTCATATTCGGCACCGCGTAGTCCGTCATGCTGCCGGTGATGAGCTGGCCCGCCTCGTCATAGATAGCGTGCTCATAGAGCGCCTGGCCGATGCCCTGGGCGACGCCGCCATGCACCTGGCCGTCCACGATCATCGGGTTGACCACCACGCCGACATCGTCCACTGCAACGTAGCGCAGAATCTTCACCTCGCCGGTATCGGGGTCCACCTCGACGGTGCAGATATGCGCGCCGAAGGGATAGGTGAAGTTGGTTGGATCGTGGAAACTGCTTTCCTCCAGTCCCGGCTCGACCCCTTCGGGCATATTCCACGCCAGGTTCGCCATCAGGGCGATCTCCTGGATGGTCTTAGACTTATCCGGGCTGCCCTGCACATGGAACGTGCCGGAATCGAAGACGATGTCGTCGGGCGCCGCTTCGAGCAGGTGCGCCGCGATCTTCTTCGCCTTCTCGATCACCTTCTGCGTCGCCTTGAAGATGGCCGTGCCGCCGACCGCCGTGCTGCGGCTGCCATACGTGCCCCAGCCCATCGGGATGGCTCCGGTGTCACCATGTACCACGTCAACGTCCTCGACCGCGACGCCCAGTTGATCGGCCACCAGCTGCGCGAAGGTCGTCTCCTCGCCCTGGCCGTGCGGACTCGTTCCTGTCAGCACGACGACCTTTCCCGTCGCCAACATACGAATCGTCGCTGGCTCCCAGAGGCCACCCTGGAAGCCCATCGCGCCTGCCGCGGGTGAGGGCGCCAGGCCGCAGACCTCCACATAGGTTGAGAGGCCAATGCCCTGATAGCGCCCCTGCTGGCGCAGCTGCTGCTGTTGCTGGCGGAAGCCGCTGTAATTGGCCATCTCCAGCGCCTTATCGAGCGTCCCCTGATAGTTGCCGCTATCGTAGGTCAGCGTGCCGCCCGAAGTATAGGGGAAGGCGTCGGCGGGAATGAAGTTCTTGCGGCGTATGTCCACCGGGTCCATGCCCAGCTCGCCCGCCAGCAGATCGGTCATCCGCTCTATCAGGAAGGCTGCCTCTGGGCGACCCGCGCCGCGATAGGCGTCAGTCGGCGTGGTGTTGGTGAAGGCGCCCCAGACATCGCACTTGTAGTCCTGAATCGTGTAGCAGCCGGGCACGATCAGCGCGAAGAGCCATGTCGGCACGCCGGGCGCGGCGGTCGAGAGGTAGGCGCCCATGTTGCTATAGGCCTTGACGCGCAGGCCGGTCATCGTGCCATCGCGTTTGGCGGCCAGCTCCACATCGGTAACCTGGTCGCGCCCGTGGATGGTCGCCAGATAGTTCTCGTGGCGGTCCTCGATCCACTTGACTGGCCGCCCCGTCACCTGCGAGGCGAAGACAGTGAGCGCGTCGCCGCCATAGAAGGGGATCTTGCTGCCGAAGCCACCGCCGACATCGCGGGCAAAGACGCGAATCTTATTCTCCGGGATGTTATTGATGACCGAACAGAGGAAGCGCACAATGTGGGGATTCTGGGTCGTGTTATAGAGTGTCAGCTCATCCGCTCCGGGCTGCCAGCTCGCCACCGCGCCGCGCGTCTCCATCGCGTTGGGGATGAGCCGCTGCTGCACGAACCGGTGGCGGACGACCACCTCGGCGGTGTCGATCGCGCCATCGGCGTCGCCATTCGCGAACGACCAATGGAAGGCCTGATTGCCCGGCGCGTCGTCGTGCAGTTGCGGAGCGCCCGCGGCCAGCGCCTTCTCGGTCTCGGTGACGACGGGCAGCGGCTCGTAGTTCACCTCGATCAGGTCGCGGGCGTCGCGGGCGATGGCGGGTGTCTCCGCCACCACCGCGGCCACCGCGTCACCGGTGTAGCGCACGTGGTCGGTGGCCAGCGCCGGGTAGGCGGGCGTCTTGAGGTCGGAGTTGGGGATGAGCCAGGCGGTGGGAATAGGATTGACCTTGCCCGCCAGGTCTTTGCCAGTGAGGACGGCATGCACGCCGGGCAGCTGCTTCGCCTTGCTCACATCCAGCGAGGTGATGCGGGCATGGGCATAGGGGCTGCGCAGGATGACCATGTGGAGCATGCCGGGCAGCTTGAAGTCGTCGGTATACATGCCCTTGCCGGTGATGAGCCGGGGATCTTCGCGGCGCTTGACCGTCGCGCCAAAGAGTCGGGAGACTGACATAGCTGATACCCTCCCTCTACTCGCCAGCGGTTCCAGCGGTGGCTGGCTGTGCAGCGCCGGTGCGCATCGCGTCGGCGGCTGAACGTACGGCGGCGACAATATTCTGGTAGCCAGTGCAGCGGCAGAGATTGCCTTCGAGCTGCTCGCGAATCTCAGCGTCGGTGGGGTTCGGGTTACGCTGAAGCAGTCCCACCGCCGCCATCATCATGCCGGGCGTGCAGAAGCCGCATTGCAGGCCGTGCTTCTCCCAGAAGGCGGCCTGAATCGGGTGATATTCCCCATTCCGCGCCAGCCCCTCCACCGTCTGCACCTGCGCGCCATCCGCCTGGACCGCCAGCACCATGCAGCTCTTCACGGGTTGCCCATTCAACAGGACGGTGCAGGCGCCGCACTGGCCAGTATCGCAACCGACGTGAGTGCCGGTGAGATTGAGTACGTCGCGCAGGTAATGCACCAATAGCGTGCGGGGTTCGACAGCGCTCTGTTGCTCTTCCCCGTTCACGGTTACGCGAATGTTTTGTTCCACGTCTCCGGTCCTCTCTTGCGCGTCACCGTCTGATGACGTCCCCAAACGACCGTCCGGGACGGAGTGACGCTGGCCGTTGTGACGATTGTGACGATGCCGCCTGAATGCGCATCGCCGCTACTCCGCATGCCGCACTACAAGGTCGCACTACAGTGTGCTGTATATCTCGCCATTGGAGATATGCCCTGGAGATGTGCTCTGAAGATGCATTGGACTGGTGACGACGCTAACTGGCTCAGCTAGCGAAACGCTCCGACGACGACAAGCACGACAAGCACGACGACCACCACCGCGACAATGGCGAGGATGACGCCGATGTATCCCGCCGACCTGCGCTGGCCTTCGAGACTGCTCTCCGAGAGCGGCGCTCGCGCGGGTTTGAGTGGCGGCGAAACGGTTGCGGCAGGGACAGCGGTTGCGGCAGGCGCCATCTGTTCCGCGGGCGGCGATGGCTCGCTGACTGGTTCGCTCACCGGCGCAGCAGGCGGCGGTGGAGCATATAACCCCGGCACTGGCGAGGCGGGTGTTGGTATGGTAAACGTCTCCACGGGGACCGCATCGGCAACGGCGGGCGGGATATCGACGGGCGGGATATCGGCGGGCGCACTGGTTGGCGGCGGCTCAGCCGGAGCGGCTACCGCGGATGGCGCGGGCGCTTCAGGAATAGCCGAAACAGCCGATGCGGCGTCGGGGCCGGGGGCGGGGGCAGGCACGGCAGGCATCAGACTGGCTATGCGACCGAAGTAGCGCTTGAGGAGCATACTGACCGCGCCACTTGCCACCTGCGCGCCAATGCTGGCAACCGGCCCGCCACGCTGCACTTGCCCGCTATAGTGGATGTCCGTCGTGCCAGCGTCGTTGGCTTGCAGACGCAGCACGCCTTCGCTATGCAGGATGCCACGAGCGCCCGCGCCATCAACCACGACGCGGTATGACTCCGGCTTCTGGACATCGAGGACGCGCATGGTACCCTGATAGACCCCTTTGACCCCCGCCACATCAACACTCAGACGCAGCGCGTACTGGTTGTCGCCTGTCGGTTCGAGTGACTCGCATCCAGGAATGGCGCGTTTGAGGAGGTCGGGGTCGAGCAGGGCGTCCCAGACCTGTTCGCGGGGAGCGTTCAGCGTATAGCTGCTGGAAATATCCATTGGCCATCGTCCCTCCGTTCGCGTGTATCACAGAACAGCGTCAAGGTCGAGAAGATGTGCATCCGCCGGGTCGCCATCAGCGCCACTCCACCAGCGCCAGACGACACTTCATTTGAGGAAGATACGGCAAGTGTAACACAAACAGGCATCACGCTGCCCGGATGGCAATGGCGGCGCGATGGTATCTGGCATTTTCCGGGCAGGGTGGCGCGCGTCCAGGCTGGCATAAGCGCATGCTTCGCCTGGTTTCGCCTGGTTTCGCCTGGATCGGCGATGGAAAGTGAGCTAGTGCAGGCTGCCGACGACGAGCGTGACGATGAGCACGGCCAGCGCTATGGCGGTGACAGCGATGAAGATGCCGAGAACATTGGCCACCGTTGGCCCGCGCTCGCCGTCGTAACTGCCCAGCGCGCTTCGGTCTACAATAGTCGCCCACTCAAAACGTCGTTGCGTGGTGGTTGTGGCTGATGTGGAAGTCGCGTCCGTCTGATCTATAGCGCGGCTCGGCGTGGTATTTGGTCCGGCCGCTTCAATCTCAACGGTCGGCAACGACCTATCGAGCGGTGTCGGCGGTGTCGGCGGCGCGACATCCAGTATCCGTACCGGCTGTTCGCTGGATGGCGCCTGCTCCATGTGCATAGTCACCACACGACCAGATATGTCGGCGCTTTGAACCAGGGGTGGAACGGCTGCCTCAGACGGCGGCTGATTATCCTGGCTATCTGGCGTAGCCTGCGTATCCGCTATCTCAGCGACTTGAGCGACTTCTGCATATTTTGCGTCCTTGGCCTTGCCATTGCGTTGTTGCGCTTTCCCGCTATTCCCACTACGCCGCCTGGGTGTGGCGCGACTGCTGGCGCGGGGAGGCTCTGTCGCGGTGGACGTTTGGGGCTCGTCCTGCTGCTCGGCTTGCTCGGCCTGCTCGATTTGCGCCGCTATGGGCGCTGTCTGCTGGACTTTGGGCTTGCGGCTGGTCGTGTTGCGCCTGCGCGGCGTTCGCGCAGCCTCAGCCAGAGCAAATGGTAGGCTTGTGGCGGTTGTTGCGGGCGCCTCTTGAGCGGTGGTCCCAGCGGATGTGTCAGGCAGCAACTCGGCCAGCTGGTCAAAATACTGCCTGACCAGCTTGTTAGCCGCTCCATCCGCCGCCTCTGCCTCTGCGTCAACGCTGGCAATCGCGCCGCCGAGCCGCGCCTGTCCGCTACAATGGACGACTGTTGTATCGGCGTCTTTCGCTTCTAGTCGCAGGGTGGCGTTGTTGTGCAGGTCGCCACGCGCTCCAGCGCTATCAACCACCATCCGGTACATCTCCGGCTTTCGCACATCAAGCAGATGCAGCGTGCCATCGTAAACGCCCTGGATTTCATCTATCGTGACATTCAGGCGCACAGCATAGCTGTCGTCACCTGTCTGCTCAAGTGATTCACAGCCCGGAACGCATCGCCTGAGGGTATCCGGGGCGAGCAGGGTATCCCAGACCTGTTCGCGAGGCGCATGCAGCGTGTAGCTCTCGGAGATATCCATATACCACCATTCCTCCGACCGTGAGTTTTCACCGAACAACAGCGACAGGGCCGAGAAAATGTTCATCCGTAGGGCCGCAGTGTAGCTCATTCTTGTGTAAAGTCGCGTCGTAGGATACGTTCATAAACGGTTTTGGAATGCTTCATCTGGGTGAGGTCCGCACATCGAGTGGGATGGCGCAGACGTGTAAGCGAGACGTTGGGGAAAACTAAGACCGACGCCTATCTGGGCTTCCCCAGTCAGAGCGTCGGCATATGGTTATTTGTGTTGCGGAAATGCAGCTACAACAGGCGATTGCGCCGCTGGCCGAGCAGCAGGTACAGCAGCGGGCCAGCCACCGGCACCAGCCAGACAAGCAACAGCCAGAGCAGCTTCTCCGTCGTGCTCAGATCATCGCCGATAATCATTACGGTCAGAAAGATGTGGCCAACCAGTGGCACAAAAAGACAGACCGCCACTATCAGGGTCGTCAGCAGACACCCTAGATCGTTCGACTGCGACTGCGTTGACACGCGCCAGGCCTCTTTCGCAAAACACTTCAATGCAACTTCGACTTGCCCGCACGGCGCATGAGTCCCTCGTCATGCCTGTCATCCCGTCGCGGGCAATGCGCTTCATGCGCTGTCCCACTCTACAGTACGCACGACACCGCCGCGGGTTGAAAGGTTGCCCGATGCGCCGCGCGGCCTGTCAGCGGCGAGGTGAGACGCTGATGCACCCCTCCCAGTTATTCCAGCATCAGCGGCGTCGCGGGCTCCTGGACGACCGGGGCTTCACCAGCCGCTGGCTCGGCGTTGGTGGTGCGCAACGGGATCTCTTTCAGGAAGAGCGTTGCCACCAGCGCGGCGAGCGCCATGACCAGCATCGCGAAAAACGAGGCGCGCACGCCATCGAGCAGGCTGCCGCTGACCGTGGAGATGAACTGATCGAAGAGCACCGTCCCCGTCTGCGGCCCAAGGAAAGCCTTGAAACCCGCGAGAATCTGCTGTTGCGTGGCAGGGTTGACCAGCACCTGCGGATCGGTCGGGATTGCGTGCTTTTGCGCCGCCGCCGCGGCCAGCACGCGCCTGAGGGCAGGCGACTGCGCCGAGGCGAAACTGGAGGCGAAGACGTTGGCGACGATGGCTCCCAGCACCGAAATACCGATGGTCGAGCCAATCGAGCGGCTGAACTGCACGGACGAGGTGACGACGCCGAGCCGACTATACGGCAGCGCATTCTGGACGGCGACGGTGTAGACCGGCAGCACGAAGCCGAGGCCGAGGCCAATGATAATCATGTTGCGCACAAGCGTGAAGTTATCGGTATTGGCGCCCATGCCAACCAGCAGGCTCACGCCAATCGTGCAGATGACCAGGCCAAAGAGAGCCACGCGCCGATAGCGCCCGGTGCGCGAGATGAGCTGGCCGCCGAGAATGTTGGTCACCACGACGGCAAGTGTCAGCGGCGTAATGACCTCGCCGGAGCTGGTCGCCGTCTGCCCCAACACACCCTGCACAAAGAGCGGCAGATAGACACCCAGTCCCAGCAGGAGCGGCCCCACAAAGAAACTGGCAATGAATGCTGCGGTGAAAATCTGATTGCGGAACAAATCGAGTGGCAGCAATGGGTCGGCAACGCGCGACTCGATCAGGGCAAACGCGAGGAACATCACCAGCGAGAACCCCAGCGCGCCGATGACCTGGGGCGATGCCCAGGGATACGTGGAGCCCGCCCAGGTGAGCGCGATGAGCAGGGGCACCACGCCCGCGACGATGGTGGCGACGCCGAACCAGTCGATGCCCCGACTGCCACGCCTGCTGCCGGTGGTTGGGAAGCCGATCAGCAGGGTGATCAGCGCGACGACGCCCACCGGCAGGTTGACGTAGAAGACCCAGCGCCAGCCCGGATTATCGGTGATCCAGCCGCCCAGGCTCGGCCCAAGCACCGAGGCCAGCCCAAACGTCGCCGCGATGACGCCTTGCCAGCGGCCGCGTTCCTGCGGGGAGAAGAGGTCGCCGATGCTGGCGAACGCGCCTGACTGCAACGCGCCCGCGCCGATGCCCTGCAATCCACGGAAGATAATCAGCTCATTCATCGTCGCGGCGCGGCCACAAAGCGCCGAGCCCAGCACAAAGACGATCACGCCGAAGATCAGAATGGGCTTGCGGCCATACTGGTCGGAGAGCTTGCCCGCGATGGGGATGACACAGGTCGCCGTCAGCAGATACGCCGTGACTACCCATGCATAGCGGTCGAAGCCCTGGAGCTCGGAGACGATGCGCGGCAGCGCGGTGCCGACGATAGTCTGGTCGATGGCGGACAACAGGATGCAGAGCAAGACGCCCGCCAGCGCGAGAATCAGCTGCCTGCGGTCGAGTTCTGGTGGCGCGCCGACGCCATTGGCTGCAACTGCCCTACTTGCCCCATTCGCCCCAGGCGCACTCCCATTCGCTCCCACCGTGGCTCTTTCCGCGCGCTCGTCGCTCATCGTGGTCTCCCCCAATTCGTGGATCGTCGTCGGTGCGCATGCGTGGCTCAGCACGGAAAGATGGCGCAGCCTTCGCGCGCAATACTGCATAAACGGTAGCGTACCGTAGCGGGTCAAGAAGGGGCAATGGCCATAGGGCCAGATTTCTACCCGACATCGCTTGGAATACTTGCGCGGGCGCGCCGCCGATGTTAGACTTGCCCGCATGAGTACTGCCACCATGCGCGCCCACCAGGAGCCGCTCCTGTCCAGGGCGTATCGCACAGCACGAGCAGGCACGCCACTTCCTGTTCTGGCCGCGTAAGCCCGGCGCATGTGCTTGCGCGGCGGAACATGACGCCATCCGATGCCGACTCGCTCGCTCACGAGACCAACCGTGCCTACTGCGAGCGCCGAATGTAGTTGCGCATCGAGCAGACGCCGTTTCCCCGCTCCTTCTCTTTCTCCCCAAAGAACCCTCTTTGGTATCGCGCCGGGCATCCACGCGACGCTTTCCGACTCGTTCGCCGTCTCCCTCCGTGTAGCCGACGCGTGCGTTATGACTTTCCGCGCCCGCCGCTACGTCAGATGAAAGTGGATGCCAATCTCATGACACTCGACCAACAGGCGTCGCCGACATCACCTGAGTCCTCACGCCCGCTGCCGCTCTGGCGCAACCGCAATTACCTGCTCCTCTGGAGCGGCCAGGCGATCTCGTCGGTGGGTGGTGAGGCCTCACAACTGGCCTTCCCGCTGCTCGTGCTCGCCGTCACCAATTCACCTGTCCAGGCTGGAATCGCCGGGGCATTGCGCGCGCTGGCCTATCTCTTCCTGGGGCTGCCAGCCGGGGCGCTCGTCGACCGCTGGAATCGCAAGCGCACGATGATATTCTGCGACGCCGGGCGCGCGCTGGCACTCGGCAGCATCCCGGTGGCGCTGGCGCTCGATCACCTGACGATGGCGCAGATTTATCTCGTTTCCGTCATCGAAGGGACGCTCAATGTCTTTTTTGGTCTGGCAGAGTCCGCCGCGCTGCCACGGGTGGTCGCTAAATCGCAATTGCCCGCCGCCACGGCGCAAAATGAGGTTACTGGCGGCATCGTCACCTTATTGGGGCCGTCGCTCGGCGGGGTGCTCTTCGGCGTGGCGCGCGCGCTGCCCTTCCTGGCGGATGCTGTCTCCTACGCCGCCTCGGTGCTGACGCTCTCGTGGATTCGCGTGCCATTTCAGGAAAAGCGCACAGCGCGCGCACAAAGCCTGCGCGCCGAGATGTGGGAAGGGCTGGTCTGGCTCTGGCGCGAGCCAGTGATTCGCGCGCTCGCCCTGCTCCACGGCGGCGTGATCTTCTCGTACGGTGGCATGATGCTGCTCGTGGTGGTGATCGCCGAAGGCATGCATACCCCTCCGTACGCTATTGGCCTGATCGTAGGCCTCAGCGGGCTGGGCGGCATCGCTGGCGCGCTGCTCGGCTCGCAGGTGCAGAAGCGGCTGCGGCTGGGCCAGATCATCGTCGTCGCGTTCTGGCTTTTCGCGCTGCTCTGGCCCTTATATGCCGTCGCTCCGTCCGCGCTGGCGCTGGGGATCATCCTTGGCGCGTTCTGGGTGGTGGATGAGACGTACGATGTGGCGCAGATCAGCTATCGGCTGACGCTGATCCCCGATGGGCTGCGCGGACGGGTGAACGGCGCGTTTCGCCTCGTCGCCTTTAGCTGCGAGGCGCTGGGCATCGGGCTGACGGGACTGCTGCTACAGCAGTTTGGCGTCATGGTGACGATCCTCGTCTTCGAGGGCGCGCTGATCGTGCTGGCGGCAGCCGCGACACTCAACCGCGCGCTACGGGCGGCGAAACGCATCGAGGAGCTATGACGGACCGGCCCTGCTAGTTCACACAAACAGGCGGCGCACGTTCCAGCGTCGCCTGCCAGCGATGACCAGCGCCGAAACGCACACGCCGCTATCCGGCGTCACTTGGTTGAGATACAATAGAAGCCACCACTGATATCGCCACGAAACTGAGGCACTTGTATAGTGACTAGCGCGAGCCAACACGACCCCTACCAGTCCCTGCGCGTTCGCGATTTTCGTCTGTTGTTGCTGGGCAACTCTATCGCCACATTCGGGGAGCAGATGCTGACCCTCGCCCTCGGATGGGAGTTGTATCTGCGGACCAATTCGGCGTTTCTGCTGGGCATGGTCGGACTTGCCGAGATCTTCCCCGCCATGCTCCTCTCGTTCTATGCGGGCCATGTCGCCGACCGCTTCAATCGCAAGCGCATCATCATCGTGACACAGCTCGTGGTCGCGCTGGCGTCCTTAGCCCTCACCGCCCTCTCCTACTGGCAGGGGCCGCTCATCCTGATCTATGGCTGCCTGTTGGTGATGGGCGCCGCCATGACATTCAACACCCCCGCCTCCACGACACTGCCCGCCAGTATTTTACCGGAGGAGGCCTTCGAGAACGCGGCGACCTGGAGCAGTAGCTCGTGGCAGCTGGCCACGGTCATTGGCCCGGCGGGCGCGGGCGTCATCATCGCCATCATGAATAGCGCCACCGTTGTTTATACGCTCAACGCGCTGGCGGCGCTTGTGTTCGTGCTCCTGCTCATCCCGGTCAAGCCCGCGAAAACGGCGATCCGGCAGGCAACGGTGGAGCGCTCCACCTGGCGTTCCGTGGGGGAGGGGATGAGCTTTCTCCGGCGCACGCCTGTCATGCTGGGGGCGATCACGCTCGACCTCTTTGCGGTGCTCTTTGGCGGCGCGACCACGTTGCTGCCGATTTTCGCCACCGACATTCTGCACGTCGGGTCCATCGGCCTGGGATGGCTACGTGCGGCGCCCTCGATTGGCGCGCTGGTCGTCGCGCTGACGCTGGCGCACCGGCCGCCGTTTCAGCGCGCGGGCCGGACGCTGCTGCTGGTGGTCGCCGGGTTTGGGGTCGCCACGATTGTCTTTGGCGTCTCGCGGTCGTTCTGGCTCTCGCTGGCGATGCTCCTGGCGCTGGGCGGGCTGGATAACGTCAGCGTGGTCATTCGCTCGACCCTCGCCCTCACCCGCACGCCGGATGAGATGCGTGGCCGTGTCGCGGCGATCAATGGCCTGTTCGTCAACGCCTCGAATCAGCTCGGCGGCTTCGAGTCGGGTCTCACCGCGCAATGGTTCGGCGCGACAGCCTCGGTCGCTGGCGGTGGCGTCGGCACAATTCTCGTGGTGCTGGTGGTCGCCCTGGTCTGGCCAGAGCTGCGGCGGATGGGAACCCTGCGCCTTGCGCCAGAGTCCACGGAACTCGCAGAGATGGAAGCAGTGCGGGCATCCCAAAGCAGGTAATCTCATGGGGGCTGGAGAAGCCCACGCGAGATAACTAAGTGCATTGATCAGCAGACCTCATTTGCGCGTGCCGAAGGCAAACGATGCGCGTGCCGAAGGCAAACGAACGCGCCATGGATATCCACCCAGCATCCACCCGGCGTTCATGGCAAACGATCAGGCGGACAAGGCAAACCAGCCCGGCAAGCGCCATGTGAGATATCAATCCCACGAGTCGTACTGTTAACAGGCATGCGAACAAATCCCCACTGGCCAGCTTCCAGTCAAGGCTGACAGCAAAGACGCCGCATGGAGTCGAGGCATTCCGCGATAATGAACGAAGGGCCACGATGTACGCTGCTATAACGTTGTGCCAGGGGCGCGCAAATAGTCGCCGCGTGCGTGTTCAACGTCTCCTGCTGGTCTGCCAGCTGCCGCTCCTCATCGCTTTCGGTGGCTGCGCTGCGCCGGTTGCTCCGCACACACCGCCCCATATTGATTCTGCGCTGAGCATCCTCACACAACACTCTGTGTTACGCGCCAGCGACGGTACGGTGCGCTGGACGGGAGATCTGGGTATTGACCCTCCCACTGTCTCCGGCGGAGTGGCCTATGCTGAGACCTTTGCGAATGTGACGTACACCCTGAGCGCGCGCAGGATCGAAGACGGCACTGTCCTATGGACATACCAGCTACCATTACAATCGGGAGAAATGGGGCCAATTACCATTGCCAACGGTCTGGTCGTGCTCTCCACCTTGCAGTCAGGCGGACTTGTTCTGGTCGCGCTACAGGCGAGTACAGGAACCATTGTGTGGCGTAGCGCGTCGATCCCAGCCGTAGTTGAGCCTACAGTGGACGTCCGCGAGCCGTTCGTGAGCCGGCCTGCCTTTAGCGCAGGTCTCATCATCGCGGGACTTGATAGTGCGCGCAATGCTTCATTCGTCGTTGCCTGGAATATCACCGATGGCAGTTTGGCATGGCGAAAGCCCTTGAGCGGTGCTGCTCCATACGCCGGTGCGGGAGTTAATCTGGTAGTTTGCGGGAGCACGGTCGTCACCTGGTACGATGGAGATGGGAATGGTTTCACACTGCACATCGGCGCACTGGACCCACATACTGGCGCACCTACATGGTCTATTGCCGAAGATGGCGGAGAAGCCATTGCCATTGCGCACCGGATTATCGTCATCACCCAGCCTACGTCCTACACTGTGACCGCAGTGCGCCCCAACGACGGCACGACGCTCTGGCGTTGGCGCGCCAACTCCGACTCCGCGGCCCTACCCACCAATCCATTCGGTTTGAGGGAGTTGTTCGCTGACGACTCGGCAATCCTCTTCCAACGCTTAGATCGCCTCGATTCGTGCGCTCTGGGGACTCCAACCAGTGCGGTTACTCCAAATCCTGCGGATCTTCGTTCGCAACGGGGCTGCCCGCAGCTCTTCGCGGTGAATGCCACGACAGGCTCACTCCTATGGCAGCGCATACTCGACGTGGCGCCAGTCTACAACGATGTATCGAGCTTCGCCGGGAACGGCGCCTTCTACTATAAGTATTTCAATGACAAGCTGCCGCTGTATCACTTCATGCTCGTGTCGTTTGATGCCAACAGCGGCGCGCTACGATGGAAGCAGGAGATTGGCGGATATACGGCAGCGGAAAGCGCGCACGACGGCGTAATCTACAGCCTCTTTCAGGCGCGTCAGATTGCTGACAAGAAGGTTATTGCGCTAAATGAAGCGAGCGTGAGTACATTTGGACGAGCACAGTAGGCGGTCTAAATGATTCTTTACGCTGGCTCATAGTGGCATAGCCGCTAGCCGTCTCTAACGGTAACAATGCCCGCGGACAATCAGAAGGGAGGCGGCTTACCCGAAGGCAAAGGAGGCCAGCAGCGGCTGATAGACCAGGTTGTTAGTAGCGCTATAGCTCGCCAGCGGACTCATGCATGCGACGCTGTAGACCTCGCCATCGTGCAGCGTCACATAGAGCGTTGTCTGTCGGGTGACGCCGTCCGCGTCGGTATGCGAACCGCTGCGCACCTCCCAGGTTGCCCCGGCGAACTGCTGGGGCGGCGCGGCGGCCAGATTCTGGCTCTTCGCCAGCGCATCGGCGGCGGCCTTGGCGTCTTCGCCGGGCAAGGGCGCGCCGATGGTCAGCGTCATGCTGTTGACGCCGTCGCCATCGGTGAGCAGCACCCCATCGGAGCGCGGGGTGAGGGTCCAGAGCGCGGGACGGGTGAAGTGGAAGCGATGGTCGGGATCGCGATAGACCTGGCTGCTTGCCACTGGCGGGGACGCCGTGAGCGCGCGCACCAGATAGGCGACGCCGCCTCCCGCCGCTAACGCCAGCACGAGCGCCAGCAGCACGATGGGCCACCAGCGCGGCTTATGGGGGAGCGGTGGTGGCGGGATCGGCTGTGAGTGCGCGGCAGCAGTGGGATTTTCGGCGCCATCCTCCGACAGCGGCTCCGAATGTTTGGGCAGGCGCGGAACCGCCACGGGCTGCGTTGGGGTCTTGATCTCGCCGATGGGCGCTCCGCAGGTGAAGCAGACGGTGGCGTCGTCTTCATAGGGAGCGCCGCAGCGCAGACAGACCTGTGCGGGCGTGGTCTTTTCTTCGTCACGCCGTCGTCGTGCCATTGCTCAATTCCCACCCAGTGCGAAACCGCCGCCAGCGCCCGCGCCGAGCGCTATCCTCCGTCCATGGTATCATACGCCGCCAGCAGCCATGCGCTCACAGTCCAATATTCCGTCGCTGGCGCCGTTTCAGCGTTCTACGCCTTTTCGACGCCATGTTCCTGGAGGTATGCCCAGAGCGACATCGGCCGGATGCCAAAATATTTGACAACGGCGTCAAGATCGGTGGTGTTCTCGAAGGTGAAGAGGCCCGTCGCGGCCCGGGTGATGGGTGGTTTGGGCATCACTGCCTCCATCATGCCCGCGCCCAGCCTGACGAACGGCAGCGGGCCGGGAACCTTGATGCGCTTTTTGTGCAGCGTCTCCATCAGCATATCGAGTATCTGGGCATAGGTGAAATATTCCGGGCCACCAACCTCGATGGTGCGGCCATCATATGCCTCCGGTTTATTCGTCATCTTCACGATGCAGGCGGCCACATCGTCAACCCAGATCGGCTGAAACCGCGTCTTGCCATCGCCAACCATCGGCACGATAACCGGCATCGTGCGGATGAGGTCGGCCAGCCCGTTGAAGAATGCCGACCCTTTGCCAAACTGGATGGACGGCCCCAGAATGGACCACGCCAGCCCGCTCTGCTTGACCGCCTGTTCGGCGAGATAGCGGCCATGCATATAGGTGCCGGGTTTATCGGACTTCGTGCCCAGTCCACTCAGCACGACGATACGTTGCACGCCCGCCTTGCGCGCCGCCTCGACCAGATTGGCCGTCCCCAGCACATTGGTGTCGTAGTAGTTGACGCCCGGACCCTGCTTGCGTTCGGCAGTGATGAATGCGGTATGGATGATCGTCTCAACGCCAGCGACGGCGCCTTCGAGCGTCTCTGGCTGCGTCGTGTCGCCCGTGACCACCTCGACGCCCTGCTCCGGCAGCCTGCCCTTCGCCTTCTCAGGTTTGCGCACCAGCGCGCGTGTCGCGATACCCTCTTGACCGAGCAGTGAGACGATGCGGCTGCCACAGAAGCCCGCCGCGCCCGTGACCAGAATCATTGCGCCTGCTCCTTCCGCTAAGCGATTGCCAGTTGCCGATTGCCCGATAGTGTGGTTGCTACACCAGAATATAGGGGTTGAGGCGAGTCGGGCGCAAAGCGAGTGTGGGGGCAACGTGTATGCTCACGATGATATACTGGCCAGGCGTCCGACGATACAGAATGCACGTTCCACGCCTGGCATCAACGGTCGGCTGAAGGGAGAGCCTGGGTTGGCGACACAATTGCCTCATCAAATTGTCGTCTATCCGAACCGTGTCAAACTACTAGGAAACGCGCTGGCATGTTCCTTGGCAACGCCCATTTTCCTGCTCGTTTGTCTCCTGCTTGCGAGTGGAACAGACGCTCCACCTCCAGAACTAGGGATTCTAGGTATAATACTCACTGTTATTGAAATCATCGGGCGCTTGCTCATCGGAGCTGTGATGCTGGCTTGTGCTCTAGTACTGGCCGAGGTCGTGGTGTGTATCATCTACAGAATACTCGTGCGCAAGCCCTCCGTGATAATCGATTCCGACGGCATCATTGACCAGTGTTCGCTGATTGCGGGTGGGCTCGGATTGATTCGCTGGGATGAGATCGAGAGCATCGCTCTGTATGCATATAGAAAAAAATCTGAAGTACTTCTGTGTGATGACACATGAGAAACGGGCGCCAGCCAGCCCCCTGATACGGCTGTTTCGGCGCTCCATCACACTTTTCCTCGTTGACGGCGCTAACCTGCCGCAGTGGCTGCTCTCGACTCCCGTGAAGGACATAGCAACTGAGGTCGAGCGTCATTATCAGGCAACCTTACTCGCCCACGAGATTACCATCATTGATTGGCTACCCACTTCGGGCGAATAGCAGACACCGAATGATGTATTGCCAATCGCCAGCTACCAGCTTGGGTGAAGAAATTCCGCCAGTAGTTCGAGGCTGTCCACCAGCCGAGGGCCGGGGCGGCTGAAGTAGGCTGAGCCATCCACAATGTGCACGCGCTCGTTGCGAACGCAGGGCAGGTCGCCGTAGCCGGGCATCGCCGCGAGGATGGGGAGATCCTCGCGGGTACGTTCGGCGCTGAAGCCGCAGCAGGAGATCACCATCACCTCCGGCGCGAACGCCCGCACCTGCTCCCATTCAATCTGCTCGGCGGGCTGCCCTTCCCGCCCAAGGGGATCGTCTCCGCCCGCCAGCCGCACCAGCTCAGGGTTCCAGTGGCCACCGCAGAAGAGCGGGTCGATCCATTCGAGGAACGCGACCCGTGGTGTATTCGCTGCCCGCGCCGCCGCCTCGCGCACCTGCTCGATGCGCGCCTCCAGCGAGGTGACGAGCGTGCGGCTGGCCTTCAGGTGGTTGGTGGCCTCGCCCAGCATCTCGATATCGCCGAGCATATCGCTCAGCGAGGTCGGCTCCAGATTGATAACCTCGGGGATGTGGGGCAGATCGCGGATGGCGTCGAGCACGTCTTCCATATCCACCGCGCAGACCGCGCAAAGCTGTTGCGCGAGCACCAGGTCGGGCTTCAGCTCAGCCAGCAATTCACGGTCGATGGTGTAGAGCGAGTGCGCGTTGCTCGCCAGCTGCTCGCGCACGGCTGCATCTATCTCGCCGCTAGACATGTCGGGCCTGAGCCGCGAACGGGTAATCTGCGGCTTGCCAAGCACGACCGAAGGATAGTCGCACTCGTGGGTTACGGCGACCAGCAGGTCGGCCAACCCCAGCGCGCAGATGATTTCGGTGGCGCTGGGCAGCAGCGAGATGATGCGCGGCGCGTGCAACATGGAACACCTCACAGGGGCGTAATCGCGAACGAGCCAGCTATCCGCCGCCGCGTCTGGATGGCTCCAGGGGTGATCAATTCGCGGTCATGACAATCTGTCTGGCCCAGCGCAGAACGACCCGCGCGTTATCCAGCAATTCCTGCGCCTTGTCCGGCCCAACGGCATCGTCGGCCAACTCGGCGGGCAGATCATCGGTCAGGAAATTGGCCGGGTGATAGGGCGTCAGCGTGTCCAGCGTCTCCAGCAGATCAGGCGGCGCGTTCACCAGCATGCCCAGCGCGCGCAGATCGTGGTCGTAGGTGGCGCGCCCGTCGTGGCTGAGCACGTAGACCGCTTGCAGCGACGTCTCGGCCACCTGATTCGACAGGTCGGCGCAATTATAGTAGTTGGAGGCGGCCAGCGCCAGACCCGCGCTGGAGAGGTACTGCGCCGCCTCCGCCCAGATACCCAGCGCCTCATCGAGACTCATGCCAACCGCCTCCTTACCTGCAACGACATCAGGAACCGCCGACAACATCCGCCTGTGGGTCCCGCGCCGTAGGTCCACTCGGCTGGCGGCTAAAGCCGCGCCTAAGCGTTTCGCTACACTCCACGGCAAAGTCCGCCTTCGCGGACTCCCCAGACCTCGCCCAACGCTACTCGCTGCACCCCGCGGCCCCTCCCCTACGAGGGGAGGGGGTAGGGGGAGCGGTTCGCCCCACCGTGCATCAGCTCGCCAGATCGGCGGCCAGAATGGCGGGCAGCTCGGCGATGGCGACGCGGCGCTGCGCCATGCTGTCGCGCTCGCGGATCGTCACCTGCTGGTCCTCCAGACTCTGGAAGTCCACCGTAATGCAATACGGCGTGCCGATCTCGTCCTGCCGCCGGTAGCGCTTGCCGATGTTGCCGCCGGTATCGTCGTACTGCGTCAGGCCTAGCCCGCGAATCGAATTATGCACCTCGTGCGCCAGATTCACCAGCGGCTCCTTGCGTGAAAGCGGCATGACGGCAGCCTTCACCGGGGCCAGCTTCTTGCTCAGCCGCAAGACCACGCGCTTCTCCCCCTCGACGATCTCCTCGTCGTAGGCGTCGCAGAGGAAGGCGAGCGAGGTGCGGTCGGCGCCCGCGGACGTCTCGATGATGAACGGCACATAGCGCCGCTGCGTGGCGTCGTCGAAGTAGCTCAAATCTTTGCCGCTGAACTCGATATGCCGCCGCAGGTCGAAGTCGGTCCGGTCGTGGATGCCCTCGATCTCGCGCGGGCCGAACGGGAACTCATAATAGACATCTACCGCCGCGCGGGCGTAGTGCGCCAGCTCCTCGGGGCCGTGCGGGTGGAACGAGAGATGCTCGCGCTTTATGCCAAGGTCGAGATACCACTGGAACCGCCGCTCGCGCCAGTAGTCGAACCACTGCTCCTCGGACTCAGGGTCGATGAAGAACTGCATCTCCATCTGCTCGAACTCACGCATGCGATAGGTGAAGTTGCCCGGGCTAATCTCGTTACGGAACGCCTTGCCGATCTGCGCGATGCCAAAGGGCAGCTTCCGGCGCATGCTCTGCTGCACGTTCTCGAAGTTGACGTAGATGCCCTGCGCCGTCTCTGGCCGCAGATAGACCAGCCCAGCGTCTTCCTCGATGGGACCCATGTACGTCTTGAACATCAAATTGAACTGGCGCGGCGCGGTGAGTGAGCCACGCTTGCCGCAGGTGGGGCAGACGTCGGGGTCGCCGCTCATCTCCTCCACCTGGTCGGCGCGGAACCGCCCCTTGCAGTTGGTGCAGTCCACCATCGGGTCGGTGAAGACCTCTTCGTGGCCCGATGCCTGCCAGACGCGCCGCGCCATCAGGATGCTGGCGTCCAGCCCCACCACATCATCGCGCATGCGGGTCAAGGTATCCCACCAGTCGCGCTTGACATTGTTCTTGAACTCGACGCCGAGTGGGCCGTAGTCGAAGACCGCGTTGATTCCGCCGTAGATTTCGCTGCTGGGGAAAATATACCCGCGCCGTTTGCACAGCGAGATAATGTCCTGCATCCGGTCGTTGCTGTCGCGCTTGTCCATAACGTCCTTCTCCCCGCTCCAAAACAGCGATGAGCCACGGCTACCATGCGGCTATACCTTGCCAGAATCTGTCCACTACCACTATCCGCGCTGGCAGAAACGCGACGCGCAAAAAAAGGAAGGCGGGGGAACTCGCCCCTGCCTTCGCGGCGTCTTCTCTGCATCGTTGCACAGCGACATAGGACACAGCTGAACTGATGTCTGGCTGGGCCGCACTTCAACGGCATTCTATCCCGTGGCGGATGGGCTGTCAATGACGGCGCGCTGGCACGAATAGTGTTGCATGGATGCGCATGTACGGTATAATGCGCGCGTCACCACCCGGCACATCAGGAGGCGTCCGGTGAACGGGCATCCGAAGGCCTGTGGGGACATGCGAAGAAAAGGCAGGGGCATGGGCGAGGATACCAAACAGCGCGATGTCATGGTCACATCTGATGTGACGCCTGTAGAGAGCAAGAACCCAGTGGAGCCCTCCGCAACTGATCAGGCGGAGGCTGAGCCGCGACTGGCGCGGCGAATCGCTCCCTGGGCGATGGCAGTCATCGCGCTCGTCCTCGTGGGTATGCTGGCGTTGCTGTTCGCGGACACACACTCGACCGACGCCGCCGTCCGACCAACGCCGACCGCTACCCCCGCGCCGACGATCACCCCCGCGCCGACGGCGACGCCACAGCCGATTGATGGCTTCCAGTTCTATCGCGATCCCTCGAATCACTACATCATTCAGTATCCGGTCAACTGGGAAGTTTCCTCCGATAACACGAGCCAGGGCATCGAGTTCTGCGACGACTGCACCAACCCCGGCTATATCGTTCAGGTCAACACGCCAAGCAATCTCGGCGATGTGGGGCCGCCGCCCAACCAGAGCTCCGCCGCCGACTGGGTGACCTATGCGTTGAATGGACTCGCCTCGCATCTGCAGTCCGGAACCCTGACCGTGCAGGGCCCACAACAGGCCATCGTGATCGGCGGGGTGGTCTGGCAGAGCGGCGGCGCGACGGTCTCCGACAGCAGCGGCGGCGCGCGCTTCCGGGTGCAGGTCTATGCGACGGTCTATGAAGGCAAGCCCTATATTCTGGTACTCTCTACCACGGAGGATCGCTTCACCGCCGGAACCATTCAATTCTTCGGGCCGATGCTGCAGAGCTTCGAGTTTATTCCACAGACGCCGTAGCGTCCAGGGTTCGCAACACCCGCTAGAGGAGCCAGAATTCGCCATGGCATTTTGGGCATTCACCCCACGCCGACGCGCCGACGCCGCGCCCGGAGCGCAGTCCGCTGAGCCAAACGGACCAGCCGCCGCAACGGGCGAGACGAGCAGCGTAGAAGCATCGGCTACTACTGTCGTGCGTCCCGTTGCCATGCTGCCGCTGCGTGTCCTCGTCTTCGTCGGCGGCATGGTCTCCATGCTGCTGGAGATGTCGGCCTCGCGGCTGCTCGCGCCCTACTTTGGCACCTCGCTCTTCATCTGGGCCAACCTGATTGGCCTGGTGCTGATCTACCTCTCGGCGGGCTACTTCCTCGGCGGCAGGCTGGCGGACCGCTATCCCAGCATGCGGCTGCTCTCGATCCTGACGACCATCGCCGCCCTGGCGACCGGACTGATCCCGTTCATCAGCAGGCCCGTCCTCGACTGGTCGGTCAGCGGGATGACCGAGGTCAACGCCAGCGTCTTCTATAGCTCGCTGGTGGCGGTCATTCTACTCTTCGGCGTGCCGATTACGTTGCTGGGCATGGTCTCGCCGTTCGCCGTGCGACTGAGCGCGCGCTCCGTCGGCAGCACCGGGCGCAGCGCGGGCGGCCTCTATGCGCTCTCCACCGTCGGCAGCATCGTCGGCACCTTCCTGCCGGTGCTGCTGCTCATCCCCGGCATCGGCGTCAAGCGCACGATCATCACCGGCTGCGTCCTGCTGCTGGCGGCCTCGCTCTACGGCCTGCGCTTCTGGGAGCGCATCGCCGCCGCCGTTCCTGGCGTCCTTCTGCTGCTGCCGCTCTTGCTGCCGCAGGTGGTCCCGATGGGCGCGCTCAAGACGACGCCGGGCATGATCTTCTCGCAGGAGTCGTTCTACAACTACATCCAGGTGGTGCAGACGGCGGATGGCACGCGCCAACTCGTGCTCAACGAGGGCGAGGCGATCCACTCGGTCTACAACCCCAAGCAGATCTTGACTGGCTGGTACTGGGACTACTTCCTGGCGATGCCCTATTTCAATCAGGGCGAGAACGCAGGCAAGGTCAAGCGCGTCGCCATCATCGGGCTGGCGGCGGGCACGATAGCACGCCAGTTCACCGCCGTCTATGGTCCCGTGCCAATCGACGGCGTCGAGATCGATCCGGCGATTGTGGATGTCGGACGCCGCTACTTCGATATGACCGAGCCGAACCTGCATGTCCACACCGCCGATGGCCGCACCTTCATGCGCGCCACGCATAACACCTACGACGTGGTGGCGATTGACGCCTTTCAGCAGCCCTACATCCCCTTCCAGCTGACGACCAAAGAGTTCTTCGAGGAGGTACGCGCGCACATGTCGCCGACCGGCGTCCTCGTCCTGAACACCGGCCATACCCGCACGGATTACCGACTGGCGCAGGCGTTCATCAATACACTGAGCCAGGTCTTTCCCAGCGTCTACGCCTTCGATGTGCCAGACACCTTTAATACCGAGATCGTTGCGACAAATAGCCCTACCACTCTGGCCACTTTCCGTGATAACCTTAGCCGGGTGTCCGCGGACTCACTCCTTGGCCGCGTCGCGGCGGAGGTGGTGCCGGTCGCGCGTGTGGCAAAGCCCGAGGCAGGCGGCATCGTCTTTACCGACGATCAGGCGCCGGTCGAGCAGTTGACGGACCAGTTGATTCTGAACTATATCCAGCAGGGCGGATGAAGGAGCAGGCGGCGCATGAGCGTTATGGCGATTGTCGGCGCGCAGTGGGGTGACGAGGGCAAAGGCAAGATCATTGACGAGCTGGCCGACCGAGCAGCGTACGTCGCGCGCTATCAGGGCGGCGGCAACGCGGGCCACCGGGTGCTCCACGGCGAGAAGGAGTTCGCATTCCATCTAGTGCCGGCGGGCATCCTGCACGATGGCGTCACCTGCATCATCGGCAACGGCGTGGTGGTGGACCCGCGCGGGCTGCTGAGTGAGATGGATGATCTGCGCCAGCTTGGCGTTGACCTGACTCGCCTGTTCATCAGCGAGCGCGCCCACGTCGTCATGCCCTATCACTTCACGCTGGATCGCCTGGAAGAGGAGAGTCGCGGGTCGGAGCGTATCGGCACGGTGCTGCGTGGCATCGGCCCCGCCTACGTTGACAAGTACGCGCGCAACGGCATCCGCATGGCCGATCTGCTCGATGTGGATGCGTTTCGCGCCAAGCTCTCCGCCGTTCTCGACCAGAAAAACCGCCTCATCATGCAGATTTATGGCCAGGAGCCGCTCTCGCTCGAAGAGATCCACACCGAGTACGTCGGCTACGCGCAGCAGCTTCGCCCATATATCGCCGATACGCAGGCGATGCTCCAATCGGCCTACGAGCAGGGCAAACCGATTCTGCTGGAGGGCGCACAGGGCGCGCTGCTGGATGTAGACTTCGGCACCTATCCGTTCGTCACCTCTTCCTCGACCATCGCGGGCAACGCCTCGACCGGCTCCGGCCTCTCGCCGCGCTGCATCGAGCACGTGCTGGGCGTCTACAAGGCGTATATCACGCGCGTCGGCAGCGGACCGATGCCCACCGAGCTCTTCGACACTGACGGTGACAAGCTGCGCGAGGCTGGCCACGAGTACGGCACGACGACGGGACGCCCGCGCCGCTGCGGCTGGTTCGACGCTGTGGCGGGCCGCTTCGTCGCCAAGCTCAACGGCTTCGACGGGATGGCGATCATGAAGCTGGACGTGCTCGACGACTTCGACACGATCCGCATCGCGACATCCTATCGCATGGGCGACCGCGAGCTACACGCCCCGCCCGCCAACCTGAACGACCTCGCCGCCTGCGAGCCGATCTACGAAGAGTGGCCCGGCTGGAAGACCTCGACCGCGGGCGCGACGACGATGGACGAGCTACCCGCCGCCGCCCGCCGCTACCTCCACCGTCTGGAAGAGCTACTCGATACGCCGCTGACGCTCGTCTCGGTCGGCCCCGGCCGCGGCCAGACGATTCACCTCCGCGAACTGAGCCTTTGACTATGGGACATTAGTGAGTGCTGGGGAGTACGCGCGGCGATGAAGCTGCCCGAATTTGCGAACGCAACGGTAGATGAGCGAAAAATCACGACATACCTGCTCTCACTGATTCATCCTATTGGACGCAGCAAAGCGCGCTATTTTATCAGCTATGGTTTTTCTGCGGATGCGTGGCAGATACTGGCCGACGCGCTAAAACGCCATGCTGTCGAGAACGACATGGTGGAAGTCTTGCCAACACCGCGTGGCATTAGTTATACCGTTGAGGGAGAATTAGCGACGCCTTCAGGTCGCAGACCCAAGGTGCGCGTGGTATGGTTTCAGGAAACGGGAGAACTTTCGCCACATCTAGTGACAGCATATCCACTGAAAGGCACGAGCAAATGATAGAAGAACTTTCCCAGGTCGTGTTGCTCGTTGATATTCCAGAGCATCAATTGCGAGTTGGTGACGTGGGCGTTGTCGTTGATGTGCATCCAGGCACACCTGCGACAAGCGGCGTTGCAGGCTACAGCGTCGAGTTCGTTACCATGAGTGGAGATACGATGGCGGTGCTCGAACTCGATGAAACGCAGATACGCCCCGTTCGCTCAACCGACATCGCCCATGTGCGCGAGCTGGCCAGCGCTTCGTAATGCCTACTCCATAAGGAAAACTTGTGACGCCTAACGCCTATTCTTCGCTGTGGTTTCGCCTCTTCATGCCCTTGCAGACGGACGAATCCACCGAGAAGGATGTCGCTTTTCTCACCCGCCAGCTTCCCCTTCCGCGCTATGGGCGTCTGCTGGACCTCTGTTGCGGATACGGGCGACATGCGATGCGACTGGCGGCGCGCGGCTATCAGGTGACCGGGCTAGACCGCGACCCGGAGGCCATCGCAGAAGCGGAGCGCCGCACGCGCGCGGCGAACCAGCAGGCGACGTATCTCGTCGGTGACATGCGTGAGGTGGGCGCATTGCCCGGAACGTTCGACGGCATCATCAACATGTGGCAGAGCCTGGCCTATTTCGATGAGGCGACCAATGCCGAGGTGCTGCGCCAGGTACGCAGCAAGCTGACGCCAGGAGGGCGCTTCATCGTGGACATCTACAACCGCGACTTCTTCGAGCGCAATCAGGGCCAGAAGCGCCAGGAGATCGACGGTATGATCGTCGAGTCGGATGGATATATGCAGGGCAATCGCTGGCACTCGGTGATTACTTATCGCGACACCAATGACGCCATCGTCGGCGGCGATCATATGGACTGGCAGATGTTCAACCCGAACGAGTTTGTAGCCCTGGCGGCAGAGTGTGGCTTCACATCGCGACTGGCCTGTACCTAGGCGGACGAGAGCCTTCCGCCATCCCCAGATGTCGCGCGGATGCAGGTCGTCCTCGAACGGGTCTAAGCGGATGTGTGTTTGGGCTAATGGGTGTTGTCGCATAGATATGAGGCTCAATTAGCACTGAATCGAGGCTCCTATGCCACACGAACTCCCATTACAAAGCGTCTCGCTGGATGGCGAGATGCCACAGCCATATCAGCGTCCTGTGCCTCCACAGCCGTCTCCGAAGCGCTGCCCCAATACACAAAAGCTTTGCATGCGTTGTCAGCGGCTCCTGCCAACCGGCGATATTGGGCAACTTTGTACCGTATGCCGAACTCTTCCTATGCCCAAACAGCAGTCTCCGCTAATGATGGGAACGGAAACTGCGAATAGACAACTGGGGATCCCGCAAAGGCCGTGTGTCCGCTAAGGTCACTGATCAGCGGGGACTCCGCACGATTGGGGTAAGTATGGCTACGAGCACACGGCCCACGGGAACCGGGATGACCCAAGCTGACGGCGTGCGGGAGGCGCCGTTTGCGTCGTCGTGGCGGCGCGCACACTTGACGGTGGACCAGCGCGTAGCCAGAGGCCGGGCTGCGCGCCGGGAGGCGCCACGGTCCGAGCATGGGCGGTGGAAGGCGGCGTCGGATCGCCCGGACCCGGTGGCGCTGCTGGAGGAGCAGGCGGCGACCCGGGTGCCGGAGTTGGTGCCGATCCGGTATGGGCGCATGCTGGTCTCGCCGTTCACCTTCTACCGGGGGGCGGCGGCGATCATGGCAGCCGACCTGGCGTCCACCCCGGTCTCGGGGATCACCGTGCAGCTGTGCGGGGATGCGCACCTGTCGAACTTCGGGGTATTCGGCACCCCAGAGCGGCAGCTGATCTTCGACATCAACGATTTCGACGAGACCCTACCCGGCCCGTGGGAGTGGGACGTCAAGCGGATGGCGGCCAGCTTCGAGGTCATGGGCCGGTTCCGCGGCTTCTCCCCGAATGACCGGCGTGCGATCGTCACCCATGGGGTGCGGGAGTACCGGGAGCGGATACGCCGGGCCGCCGGGTTGGGCACGCTAGGCGCGTGGTATGACCAACTCGAAGCCGGGGTGCTGCTCAACCTGGTCCGCCAGCAGGTCCGCCTCAAGCAGCTGGACAAAAAGTCCGCGCAGCAGGTGGAAAAGCATGTGGCCAAGGCCTATACCCGTGACAGCACTCGGGTGCTGGCCAAGCGGGCAGCCACGATCGGTGGTGACCTGCGGATCGTGGCTGATCCGCCGCTGATCACCCCCATCGAGGATGTGATCGTGGCGGGAACCGAGTGGGAGGATCCGGCTCCGCTGATCAAGAAACTGCTCGCCACCTACCGGCACACCCTCGGCAGCCGCGGTCATCCGCTGGAGGAGTTCCGTTATGTGCACGCCGCGCGCAAGGTGGTCGGCGTAGGCAGTGTCGGCACTCGCTGCTACATCCTGCTGCTCACCGGCCGCGACGAGGACGACCCGCTGTTCTTGCAGGTGAAAGAGGCACAAGCCTCGGTGCTGGAGGCGTATGTGGGCCGCAGCACCTACCCTCACCACGGCCAGCGTGTGGTGATGGGCCAGCAGCTGATGCAGGCGGCCTCCGATATCTTCCTCGGCTGGCAGCGGGTCAAAGGCATTGACGGAGTGACCCGTGACTATTACGTGCGCCAGTTCCATGACTGGAAGGGCGGCCTCGACGTGGAACGAATCACCATACCCGGCGCCACGCAATACGCGCGGTTTTGCGGGGCGACGCTGGCCCGCGCGCACGCCCGCTGGGGCGACCGGATAGCGATCGCGTCATACCTCGGCAAAGGCGACATGTTCGATCGGGCCATCGCCGAGTTCTCCGCCGCCTACGCTGACCAAAACGAACGCGACTACCAGATCTTCACAGAGGCTGTGAACTCCGGGCGGCTGATTGCCCAAACCGGCGTGTAGAGACCTGCGGTTGCGCCGGGCCCAGCAGGATTCGCGCCCTTCTCAGACACCCTACAATATGCTGCTACGTCCCCGTGTAGTAATACACCGCATAGCCGGCGACGACCGCGCGGGTGTAGCCCTCGTGCGGCAGCCCCGCAGCCGCGGCGAGTTGGGCGAACTGCTGGTCCTGCACGCTGCCGAGCGTAAGTAGATAGGCGGGATGCGGCGTGCGCGCCAGCTCATCCACCCACGGTTGATAGCGGTTGGCGTTGAGCGTCAGATTGGCTTTGCCGGTCTCGCCACGAATCGCGCAGTGTATCCGCTCGTTCACCTCGAAGGCGACGCGATAGCAGGCCCAGTAGTCGTTGGTGTAGTAGGCGGTGACCTGGTGGGCGTCCAAGAAGGCGATAATCGGGCGGTCGGCTGGCACAGTTGGTTGAGCAAAGCGTGTAGTATCGCCAGAATAGGCCAGTGTCTGCGCGCCGCCATAGAGGCTGCTCGCCAGCATCCAGAGCAGCCCCAGCGCGGCTATGGTCGGGACGACGCGACGCCAGGAAGTGCGGGCGGTCAAAATCGCGCCTGAAGGACCTGCGGCCACCAAATCCGCCTGCGCGGACTTCCACTGGATTGCGCTCGACACACGCATGAACACAGGTCGCGCCACTTCCCACAGCACACCGACGAAGAGTGGCGTCGCCAGATAGAGCGGCAGCAGGTAGCGCGCCGAGGTGAACTGGAAGTTGGCGGCGTCGCGGCTGGTGAAGAAGAGCGCCAGCGTCATCAGCGCGACGCCGAGTAGCATCGCTCTTAACCAGCGGCGCGCATTCTTCGCGGCGGTCGCCTCAGACGTCAGTTGCGCCGCCTCACCCTCACCAGCTGATGGGATACGCATGCCGCGCCGGGCCAGCCAGTCGCGCACGACGGCCAGTTGCGGCGCCAGGCGCAGCCAGAGCCACAGCCAGCGTCCAAGCTGCCAGGCGACTACGCTGAGCAGGAAAAGCGCGCCCAGCGAGATCAGTACATTCGGCGCCTGGCACGTCAGGTCATTCCCGGCGGTGGCGCTGGCCATCGCAGGCGGATAAGGATCCCAGATATTGCCCTTGGTGACGCAGACGTGCGGGCCGCCCGCCACGACCGGTAGCCCGACGGTGAGCGCCCCGGCGGACTGGAGCAGCACACCCGAAGGGTTGCTTTGATGCGAAAGCTGCTTATAGGTGGCGTTGTCGGTCGCGAGATTGAAGTTGATGTAGGGCCACGCGCCCACCAGCAACCCTACCACCAGCGCGATCCCCGCCAGCGAGAGCAGCTCGCGCCAGCGCCCGATAACGAGCGCCCCCGCCGCAACCAGCAGAACCGGCGCGATCAGCATATCCGACCAGAAACCCAGCCCCGCAAGCAAGCCGAGCGCGGCATAGAACGCAATGCAGCGGAGCCAGCCCGCGCGACTCGTCGGGCGCGCGTTCGGCAGCCGCAGCCGCGACCAGACGCCAAGCAGGATGAGGCCGCCAAAGAGCAGCATCTCCTGATAGCCGCCAATCGGCGCCAGTTGCCGCAGCGTAAAGATCGGCGGGCTGATGACCAGCCAGGCGAGCGCCAGCAGTCCCACTGCTGGCCCATAGGCGGCGCGGCCTATCCAGTAGACGGTCGCGAGGAAGCCGAGCGTCAGCAGCAGCGCACTCAGACCCAGCACGAAGGTGGACGAGCCAAAGAGGACGAAGAGCAGCGCGGCGAAATAAGCCTCGAACGGCCCCATGTAGTTCTGGCCCCAGAAGAAGGTGGGGCGCTCGCCATGCAGGATGTGCCGCGCCATCAGCCCGATGACCGCTTCGTCGCTATCGAGCGCGGGCCAGCCACGCGCCAGCAAGACCAGGCGATAGATGGCCGCCAGCGCGAGCAGCAGCAGCGCCACACGCCCCGGCGTCAGCGCGCGCATGGTGGCACGCAGCAGCCCGTCAGATTGCTCACCCGGTACGGCACGTGATTCGGTCGTCGCGCTCATGCCCATCCTTTGCAATGAGTGATTTTTACCCGTCATTGTACCCCCGCGCGCGGCAGCTCAGTAAAAGATGGTACGGGTGCGGTGATAGGGGATGCCGTCGGATGGCGCGGATTGGCTTTCGAGCCATATGCGATAGTCAATCGCGCTGGCGGTCTGCCGGATGCCCGCTCGGGCCAGCGCCTGACGCAGTAGCTCGACTGACCAGACCGTCGCGGCGCGTATCTCCACCTCGGCGTCCGCGCCAGAGGGAATCAGTGTGTAGCTCGCGATTAGCTCGGCCAGCTCGGGCGCATAGACCAGCACTCCCTCGCGTCGCAGCATCTGCGGCAGCTTATAGTCCGCGAAGGCGGTCAGCCGCTCGATGCCTCGGAGCGCGCCCCAGTTGTTGCCACCGAAAGCGGTATGGATATCGGCGACGTATATCTGCGCGCGTTTGAGCAACGGCACGGGCTGCTCATTCCATTCGGCCACATCAGCAAAGGACGAGAAATCGCGCGCCAGCCGCAGCGCCAGCGCCACCGCATCGAAATTTACCGCCTCGATGACGCGGCTCATCTGGCCGTCGTAGCGTTCGCCCAGCACCCGCCCCACCTCGCACGCATTGGCCAGCCGCTCCGCGAAGAGGGGGATGGGGGGACAGCCCGACGCGGGCCGCAATATCTCCGCAAGCTGCTCGGCGGTGAGGTCCGCCAGAAAGGCCGCGTCGGCGAGCGGGATGCCTTCGTCCATGGCACGCGTGCAGGCCGCCGCCAGCGCATAATAGCCATCCCACGTCTGCCCGCGCCACTCCACCGACCAGCGCGGCTCACCCAGCTCGCCCCAGAAGCAGAAGTTGAGCGCGTCCACCAGCAGCATCCAGTTCGCCGTGCGCTCCGTGCCATCGTTGAAGTGCATCGCCGCGAAATCAGACTCATATGCTGGCCACGGTTGCGTAGCCCAGCGCCTGGCCAACCGTTCGGCGGCATCGGCGTCGAGCGTTACCAGCGTGCCCTCGCGCACGACGGGCGACGTCCCGGTCAGCACGCCGAGGGCGTCATCTGGCGGCAGTGCGAGCGGTATGTCAGATGGAGAAAGCACGATAGTCATCCTTTATGAGCGGACTGGTGATGAGAACTCACCGCCGCTGTCCGACGGTTAGATAGGCGACGAAGGTGACGGTCAACCGGGGCCAGCCCAACGACTCCAGGCGTCGCCGCACGCCGGCGAGGAACTCGGCGCTTCGGGCCTCGCCAAGCGCGCGCAAGAATAATGCGGCGCGATTCATGCGGATGCTGGTTGTGGTCGCGGTCACATCAATCCATCGCACCGTATGATACAATGCCCGCCAATGGCGCTGTCAACGGCGATAGCGCTGTATCTCCTCGCTTTGAAGGAGGCTTGCTATGCTCGCGCGCGACATCATGACCAGCCAGGTGATCAGCATTTCCCCAACCACCGCTGTCCAGGAGATAGCGGACCTGCTCGCGGACTACCGTATCAGCGGCGTCCCGGTGGTCGATGAAACGGGCCATCTGCTCGGCCTGGTGACCGAGGCCGACCTCATCGGCAAGCATGGCGCGACCGCCGCCGACATTATGAGCAGCCGCGTCGTCACGGCGCAAGAGACAACGCCGGTTGACGAGATCGCGCAGATTCTCACCAGCAATCGTTACAAGCGCGTGCCAGTTGTGCGCGAAGATCGGGTGGTCGGCATCGTCAGCCGCGCTGATGTCGTACGCATGATGGCCAGCCGCTGGGCCTGTGGCGTCTGCGGCGCTATCCAGCACGGGCGCATGCCTACCGCCTGCGAGAGCTGCGGCGCCGACGGCAGCCATTTCGAGCGCGAGCTCGATCTGCGCCGGGAGGTCACGCAGCACCAATAAGCAACCCAACGTCACGGACATCTGCCCCCATAGACCCCCACAACTTGACGGGACCAGTAGCCAAAACAGGCATACATCCCGGCTATATTCTTGTGCCTGCTTCCTGCCATCGGGTACAATGGCAACCGTCTCAAACTGGATTGCTGGCTATTATCGCCTGACTGATAAATCGCCGCCCGTTCCCAATTGGCAGACGGGTGGCGTCTGGTGCAATCAGGGGCAATAGCAGACTGCTATTATCGCTCGAACAACGAGATACTTCACGCGACTTCACGCGACTTCATACGCACACATACACAAGGACAAAGGGGGCGCTGCCAGTGACGACACGGATATTTGCGATTGCGAATCAAAAGGGTGGCGTAGGCAAGACCACCTCGACGATAAATCTGGCCGCGTTTCTGGCGAATGCGGGCCGCAAGACGCTGGTCATCGACCTTGAC